>OMHB01000097.1_pt1 | contig 9741 bp, 8 predicted proteins | sample 1646151 | NCBI WGS metagenome assembly OMHB01 (sample SAMN03287622, study PRJEB25206) | human oral metagenome | biome: Human subgingival microbiome; feature: a sample from a patient with with chronic Periodontitis S04-05-R; material: Human subgingival plaque | host: Homo sapiens ... | reverse complement strand
CTGCCCCGTTACCCGGTGCCTTCGTCAGCTTGTCGATGATCGGCTCACCAGCCAACTCCGTGGCGGTCACCTGCTCCGGCGACAGGGCCTTCAAAATGGCCTTCTGCTCCCGGTTCGCATCCGCATCCGTACGCGCATAGGCCGGTGCGCCATACTCGCTGGCCAACTCCGCATAGCGCTGCGACGGGGTCTTGCCGGTCACCGCGGTGATCTCCGAAGCCAACAGGTCCAGGATGATGCCGTCCTTATCCGTCGACCACACCGTCCCATTATGGCGCAGGAAGGAAGCGCCGGCGGATTCCTCACCGCCGAACCCAATGGAGCCGTCGATAAGCCCCGGCACGAACCACTTAAAGCCCACCGGCACCTCAACCAGCTTCTTACCCAACGCGGCCACAACCCGGTCAATCATCGACGAGCTCACCAGGGTCTTGCCCACCGCATCCGTCGACCAGCCCGGCCGGTGCGCAAACAGGTAATCAATGGCCACCGACAGGTAATGGTTCGGGTTCATCAACCCATAATCCGGGGTCACAATGCCATGCCGGTCCGAATCGGCATCATTACCGGTGGCAATGTCGTACTTGTCGCGGTTCCGCACCAACGACGCCATGGAATTCGGGCTGGAGCAGTCCATCCGAATCTTGCCGTCCGTGTCCAACGTCATAAACCGCCATGTAGCATCCACCAGCGGATTCACCACCGTCAGATTCAGCTTGTGGGCCTCGGCAATCGCCCCCCAATAATCCACCGATGCGCCACCCATGGGGTCCGCACCAATGCTCAGCCCGGACTCCCGGATCGCATCCAGATTCACCACATTCGGCAAATCCGCCACATAGGTGTCCATATAGTTATACTTCGTGGCCTTGGGATCCAACACCCCAGACACGCTCACCCGCTTGACGTCTTTCAGGCCGCCACGCAGCAGATTATTGGCGCGCTCCGCAATCCAGTCCGTGGCATCCGTGTCGGCCGGGCCACCATTGGGCGGATTATATTTAAACCCACCATCCCGCGGCGGATTATGCGACGGCGTAATCACAATGCCGTCGGCACGCTTCGGGTCGGTGCCGGTCACCCCACCCGACAGGCGCGAATTATAGGCCAAAATCGCGTGAGACACCGCCGGCGTCGGGGTATAGCGACCCCGGTCGTCGACAAGCACCTCCACGTTATTAGCCAGCAGTACCTCCATAGCGGAAATCTGCGCCGGCTCGCTCAATGCATGCGTATCCCGCCCAATAAAAATCGGGCCGCCAATGCCCTGCGCATTACGGTAATCCACAATGGCCTGCGTAGTTGCCAAAATATGGTTCTCGTTGAACGCATTATCCAACGACGACCCCCGGTGCCCAGATGTACCAAACACCACCTGCTGGTCGGGATTATCAGGATTCGGAACCCGGGTGTAGTATGCCGTCACCACTTCCGCAATATCAATAAGGTCTTCCGGCAATGCAACTTGGCCGGCACGCTCATGAGCCATACAAAAAACTCCTCACAGAAACGAAAAAATTTACAGCTACTTTCCATCTTCTACCTTTTTCCGCCCCCGCGCACTAGTTCCGGCACAAAGTCACACATATTAAGCTGCACAACTATGAAACAAACACTCGCCGTCGGCCTCGGTGCCGGGTGCGGCGCTACCCTACGCATGCAACTCACCCCTTTGCTTTACGACGCCCCCACGGCGCTTATCATCATCAACGCGATCGGCTGTTTCCTCATCGCCACCTGGGCGTTCCCCAACGATCTCGCCCAAAAATTCTTCGCCCCCGGCCTCCTCGGCGGCTTCACCAGCTTCTCCACCTTCGCGCTTACCGCCGCGACCACCAGCCTGCCTGCCGCACTCAGCTACAGTGTGCTCACCATCACCAGCTGCCTGGGTGCCTGGGCCATCGGCGATGCCCTCCGACACCGGCGGCACGCAGCATGACTATCATCCTCGTCTTCGCCGGAGGCATCCTGGGCGGCATTACCCGCTACCTATTAGGCAAAGCCCTGCCGTCCTACCTTGGTACGCTTATCGCAAACATGTGCGCCTGCCTCATCCTCGGGGTAATCGCACGCCTATTCGAAGCGCATTCCTTCGTCTACGCGGCCGGCGGTGTCGGCTTCGCCGGCGCGCTCTCCACCTGGTCTACCCTCGCCAACGAGCTCGGCCACCTGTTGAAAACCCACAACTACCGGCTCTTCGCCGGCTACCTCACCGCCACCATCATCGGTGGGCTGGCCGCCCTTCAACTCGGCCTCACCATCGGAACCATGCTGGTCTAACCCGTGAGGCCACCGTCGACAAGCATGCTAGTGGGCGATCGCATCCAACGGTGGGGTCTTCGCCGCCCGGTGAGCCGGCCACAACGCCGCGATCACACCCACCACCGCAGACGCGCCAAACATCCACCCCAACTGCAGCCACGGAATCACCAACGAGCTCAGGCCTTCTTCCGCCAGCACCTTCAAAAACGCCCAGCCCAAGCCAACGCCCACCCCAATGCCGACCGCGGCGCCAAACAACGCAATCTGCACCGACTCGATCGTAATCAACAACCGAATCTGCCGACGCTGCATCCCCACCGCCCGCAACATCCCAATCTCCTGCCGGCGCTCAATCACATTCAACGCCAACGTATTCACAATGCCCAACGTGGCCACCAGCACCGACAACGCCAAGAGCCCATACAGGATATACAGCATCTGATTAATCATCGCGGCCCGCTCACCAGCGTATTCCTGCCGATCCTGCACCTGCACCACCAGATAATCAGCCACCGCCGCCTGCAAATTCGCCCGCAGTTGCTCCTTCGACACCTCACCATTGCCCACCACCATCAGCCACGTCAACACCTGCTCCCGCGCATACGGCGTATTCGCTACCGTCGACGCCGACAACACCACGTCCCCAATCACCTGGTTCTCCTCATAGGTGCCAATGAGCTTTGCCTCAACCACATCATCCCCCGCTAAATTCTTCACCGGCACCATGTCCCCTACTTTCCAACCCTGCTTATGCGCATAATCATCAAAAGCCACAAACACGTTCGGATCCGACAAATTCATCGAACCGCTCACACCTTCTAATTCCAGGGTTTTCGTCAAATCATTATCAGCCACCAATGTTTTCGCCATGCCGTTGGCGACCATAAACGAATCTGGCGTCACCCCCACCGACACCGGAACCCGGGAAAACCCCGTGATCTCCCCCACCCCATCGGTCTCCTGCACCTTCTGCGCCGCATCGTCCGGGATCGGGAACCGCCCATCGCCCGGGCTAGACAGCACATAGTCCGCCCGCACCCCCGAGCTCACCAAATCCTTCACCGACTGCTGCATCGACGCGGCCAACATCCCGATCGTGGTCACCAACGCCACCCCCAACGTCAATGCAAACGCCGTCGTTGCCGTGCGCCGCGGATTCCGCCGCGAATTCGTCGCCGCCAACTTGCCCACCGCCCGAAACGGCAACCCCAACAGCCGACCAACGATCCCCACCACCAGGATCGACAACGCCGGGGCCACCATAAACACCCCAATGGTCACCAACACCGCACCGGCGCCCACCGCCAGCGCCCGCGTCTGCGTGTCATAATCCGCAATCGACGCCCGCACTGCGACCACGGCCGCAGCACTGCCCGCAGCGAGCAGCAAAAACCCCAGAAACGTCCGCAGCTTCAACGGCGACTCCGCCGCAGTCTCTGTCGAGCGCATCGCCTCCACCGGGTGCACCGCACCCGCACGCCGGGCCGGCGACCAGGCACTAATCAGGGTCACAACCACACCCAAGACCAGTGGCCACACCACCGACGTGGTAGTAAGCCCCAACCCCAAATCGGGAATCGACATATTGAAGTATTTCAGAATAACCTGGATCACCCGCACCAACCCCATGCCGGCACCAATCCCCGTACCAGACCCGATGATCCCCACCAGGAATGCCTCGATAATCACGGACGTGGTGAGTTGCAACCGTGACACACCCAAGGCCCGCATCAGGGCAAACTCCTGCAACCGTTGCGCCACAATCATGGCGAACGTGTTGGCGATAATGAACGTGCCCACCAAAAGGGCAATGAGGCCGAAGGCCACCAGGAAATAGTTAATGAACTTCAACCCGTCCCGAATCGCGCCGTTGAGTTCGGCGGCCAGCTCGCTCCCCAACTGGTATTTCACACCCGAGTATTTGCCTTTGAGGTAATCGACCAGCTCCGCACCGTGTTTGGTATTGCCCGACACGGCTAAAGATTTAACGGTTTTCCCATCGGTGTACTGGTCCAGAAAATCGGTTTCGGGAATAGCAAGGGTGATATTGGCACCAAGTTCAGCGCTGGTCTTCGCCGGGGTGAAAATACCGGTGACGGTCATGTTCCGCTGATTTTGCGGGTCGATCACCACAACGGTGTCGCCCACCTTAATGTTGTAGGTTTGGGCGGCCTGCTCGTTGAGGAGCACCTGGTCGGGGTTTTCGGGCAGGCTACCGGTAATGAGCCTATTGCCGATACCCACGGCGGAGTTCTCGTCGTACCAGGGCACAACCCGCACTCTGCCGTTCCGGGTTTGGTAGGGTTTCCGGTTCGCGTCGGCCAGCATGAGCCGCACCCCATCCTGGATCACGACGTTTTTGATCTCGGGGTCGTTCCGCAGCTCGTCGAGCAGCGACCGGCGAATGCCCCCGAGGGAATCCGCGGCTTCGGGGTTCTGGGCCACCTCGGCCATGATCGCGGCCGGGTCCGGGGTGATCACCGCATCCACGCCGGCGAACGTGTCTTCGACCGTGGAGTCAAACACGGCATTGAGTGAGGCGGTGAACATCATGGAACCGGCCACGAAAGCGGTACCCAACATGACCGCGACGACGCTGAGAAGCAGGCGAAGCTTATGCGCCATGATGGAGCGGACGCTGAGTTTCAGCATGGTGGTGCGGCCGCTGGGGGTTTTGATTTTCTTGGGTGCTTCACCCCATTCGACGGGTTCTTCCCATTCGTTTTCGTCGTCCCACTCGTCTTCTTCGTCCCATGCCTCGTCGACGTCGTCTATATAATCCGCATAATCATAATCGTCATAGTCCGCTGCTAGGTCAGCTGCGTCCATGTCATCTATATCGTCGTCCTGGTCTTCGGCGTAGTCTGCTTGGCCTGACCACTCATCGTGATCATCCGCATACGCATCCTGCTGCCTGGCACGCCGCCAATTATGGTGTTTGCGTTTCAGGCCGCGTTGTGGATCGTTCGGTATACCATGAAGCCCCATGAGTCACCCCCTGGTTTCCAGTTGGCCCATCACCCAAAGAATTTGTTCCACTGTGGGCGACGATAATGCCCTCACAATTTTGCCATCCGCTAAAAACACCACGCGATCCGCGTACGATGCTGCTGTGGGGTCATGCGTCACAATAACCACGGTCTGATCGTACACATCGACCGCGGTCCGTAAGATGTCCAGTACCTCCGCGGACGAGTTTGAATCCAGGTTACCGGTGGGTTCGTCACCGAATATGATCTCCGGCCGGGCCACCAATGCCCGGGCGCAGGCCACCCGCTGTTGCTGGCCACCCGACAGCTCTGCAGGACGATGTTTCAGCCGTTCCGCCAACCCCAGCCTAGTGGTCACTTCCCGGTACCATTTTTTGTCCACACGTTTGCCGGCAATATTCATCGGCAGGGTGATGTTTTCGGCCGCGGTGAGCGTGGGCACCAGGTTGAAGCTTTGGAAAATAAACCCCAGGCGGTCTCGTCGCAAAGCGGTCATCTGCCGGTCATTGAGCCGGGACAGATCCGTGTTACCAATGAAGGTAGCGCCTCGGGTGACACGATCCAGGCCGGCCATGCAGTGCATGAGCGTGGATTTGCCCGAACCGGATGGGCCCATGATGGCGGTGAATTGTTGTTTACGGAATTTAATAGAAATCGACTTGAGTGCCTCGACTGCGGTGTCCCCGGTGCCATAGGTTTTCACCAATTTCACTGCGCGAGCAGCACTTTGAATTTTAGCCATATCATTTCCTCGAAAGCATAGCGATGTGCTGCCCCGATGAGGCATTATGCGCAATGTGCGCGGTTATAATTGCAAAGCTAGAATTTAGGAATGTACGAGCCGTCGTATTGTTTCTTACCGTTCTTGCGGGCAAAAAAGTTATAGACGGTGCCCACCAAGAGGTACAGCACTGCCATAGAGCTCAGCGACCCAAAGATGGTGCCGATAGCGGTCTCCGGGTTGATGTTCGGCAGCGGCGGCAACTGCGGCAGGCCCTGTGCCTGAGCCACCGGTGCCCCTATGACCATCAGCGTAATAGCAATACCAGAGATGGCAGCTGCACGAATTTTCGAATACATCAGATATCCTTTTCCCAAACGTGTGTTATTGATTTGACCGGTTTCTATGGTAGGTGATTGCGTCGCTGGGGTGGAATGATCGCTACCCCCGTGACCGCGCGATGCCGCTATCCCTGCTGGTTATCCACCTAGACAACCCGCAGCCGATAGAAAATCCCGTACCATGGCGTCATGTCTTATCGCAATCAGGATCTCCGACGCACTGTCAGTTCGCTCGATGGTAAAAGTTACGGTGCCTATAAGAGCCTCAAAGGCAGTTACGACATGGGCAATTTCACCCTGTCGATTGATCGTATCCAATCGGATCCCTATGCGCCACCGTCGTTGATGCGGGTTATTGTTGACCGGAAAACCGCTGGTATTCCCCCTGAGTTGCTTGACGACGCCCAAGGCCGGCTGGCCATAAGTGATTTTTTGATGCGGGAGTTTCATGCCGCCACGCGGGAGTCCTCGATAAGCATTGGTTGGCCGGCGCAAGCCATCCTTGAGCGCACAAACATTCGAATCACAGAGCGCACCATTGAGGCGCGGATCACGGTGCAGTTGCCGGCTGGAGGTCGGCGGATTCATGGGCATGCGACGGCACGGATACTCACGGAAGACCTGCCGGATGCGGTGGATCAGGCGTTGTTGTACCGAAACCTGGACGGGGATGCGGCAACGGCGCAGGTCACATTGCTGCGGGACCAGGAGGCGCTGCGAGAACAGCTTGCTAACCTAAGCCTGGTGGCGTTTGTGGGCAATGGGGCGATTTTGCCGCGGCGAGCGGGTAATTCGGACCTGCCGTTAGAGCAGGGGGCGACACCGTTTACCAGCCCGAAATCGCTCCAAGTTTCGATCACGCTTCCCAGTGGGCGCACGGTGACGGGCATGGGGGTTCCTGAAGGCATTGTGGTGATTATCGGTGGCGGCTACCACGGCAAATCAACATTATTGCATGCAATTGAACAGGGGGTGTATCCGCATATTGCGGGGGATGGCCGGGAGTGGGTGATTACGCGGGCGGATGCCACGACGATTCGGGCGGAGGATGGTCGGCCGGTGACCGGGGTGGATATTTCCCCATTCATTAATAATCTGCCGTCGGGCACGGACACGCGTTCGTTTGTGACGGCGAATGCTTCCGGTTCGACGTCGCAGGCGGCAAACCTCATGGAGGCGGTGGCCGCGGGCGCATCAACGTTGCTCATTGATGAGGATACGTCTGCCACGAACTTCATGATTCGGGACGAGCGAATGCAACAGCTGATTCCCGCGAAGGATGAGCCCATTACCCCGTTTGTGCAGCGGGTTCGTCCGTTATTTACGGAAAAGGGGGTGTCAACGATTTTGGTTGCCGGCGGTTCGGGCGCGTTTTTTGATGTTGCGGATTATGTGATTGCCATGAATTCGTATGTGCCCAGTGATGTGACGTCGGCGGCGCATGAGTTGGCGGATTATGACCCGACGGCGCCGGCAGCGTCGAAGGTGTTCGGCCCGGAGCCGCAGCGCCGGTTGCGGAAGCAGCGGTTGGAGCGGAAACCGGCGAAGGCCGCGGGCACGAATGCTATCCGCTACGGTAAGCAGGAGGTGGATTTGTCCGCGGTCACGCAGCTTGTCGACGCCGCCCAGGTGGGCGGTCTCGCGCATACATTCGACATGATCATGGAGTGGTCGGATGGTCGCAGTGACCTGGCAGAGCTTGTTGATGACGTGTGCCGGGAAATGGATAACCATGGGATTGATGCCCTATCCCCGCATAATGGGCATCCGGGGCTTTATGCCCGGCCCCGACGGCAGGAGATTTTTGCTGCGGTGAACCGGTACCGCCGGTTAGAGTTGGAATAATTCGATGGGCTGGACCCATGCTGGTCCGGGGGCCGGAGTGATTATTCCCGGCCGCTGGAAATCCAGTCATCGTCGGTGAAGGTGAAGTTGCGGCCACCGTGCACGGTGGCAAGTGCCGCATTGAGGCAGGCCATGTGCTCGTCAGTCAAGCGAACGTCTACGGCGGCGGCGTTTTCGCGGATTCGATCGCTGCGGCGGCTGCCAGGGATGGGGACGACTGGCAGGTCGTAGGCTGTGCCTTGGTGCCAGAGCCAGGCGAGCGCGACTTGGGCTGCGGTGGCTTCGCATTCGGCAGCTATGTCCTGGATGGTGGCGACAATGGCCTGGTTGTCATCGTAGTGCTGGTCGTAGCGAGGTTGCGCCGCAAGAATGGATGATTGCACACGATCTTTTTGGAGGGTTCCGGTGAGGAAGCCGCGACCCAACGGTGAGTAGGGGACGAAGCCGACACCGAGTTCGCTGGCGGCGGGCACCACGTGGTGTTCGACGTCGCGGGACCAGATGCTCCATTCGCTTTGTACCGCGGTGATGGGGTGGATGAGGTGGGCTGCCCGGAGTTCGTCGGCGGTGACTTCGGAAAGCCCGATGTGCCGCACTTTCCCTTCGGCCACGAGTTCGGCCATAGCGGTGACGGTTTCCTCGATGGGGCGAGTGAGTTCGCGGCGGTGCATGTAGTAGAGGTCGATATGGTCGACGCCGAGTCGGCGTAGGGAGTTGTGGCAGGCTTCGCGCACATACTCGCGGTCGCCGCGGACGCTCATGCCGTTTTCCAGGTCGAAGCCGACAATGCCGAATTTGGTGGCTAGTTGTATTTCGTCGCGCTTCAGACCGGTGGTGGCAAGGACTTCGCCAATGAGCTCTTCGTTGGTGCCGGCGGGACCTGTGGTGTTGGGGCGAGGTTCGCCGTAGACATCGGCGGTGTCGATGAAGGTGATGCCGGCGTCGAGTGCGGCGTGGATGGCTTGTTTCGCTACTTCGTCAGGGGTTGAGCCGTAGGTGTCAGTGACGGCCATGCCGCCGAAGCCAAGCTTGCTGACTGTGAGGTTATCGCCAAGGGTAATGGTGGGGATCATGAAAGTTTCCGTTGTTGTTCGAGGACGGTTTCGTCGATGATGACTTGATTATTGCAATCCAGGCCTTGTTCAATGAGTTCCGCATAGTGGTCGATTTTCGCCTGGATTGCGCCTAGATCATCCTGGAGTTGGTCGATCTGCTTATGGATGCGCTGTTTATGCTCTTCCAGCAGGGCCATGCGTTGACCGTGGCTTGCGGCGCCTTCCGCAAAGAGGTTCAAGAATTTTCGGGTTTGCGCGACGGGCATGCCGGTTCGGCGAAGTCGCGCAACAAGTGTTACTAGTTTGATGGTTTTCTCGTTGTAGACGCGCTGCCCACTGCTTGTGCGCTGGATGGGTGGTAGTACGCCTTCGCGTTCATACCAGCGTAGCGTGTCTGGGCTGAGCCCAGTCTGCTTTGCGACGCTACTAATAGTGAGGTAGTCCATAGCCCCCTACCCTAGCCCTTGGAGTGCACTCCAACGCAAATAGGAAAAAGGGCATAAAAAATGGTGTGGGGTGTGCTGGAT
>OMHB01000096.1_pt1 | contig 9826 bp, 7 predicted proteins | sample 1646151 | NCBI WGS metagenome assembly OMHB01 (sample SAMN03287622, study PRJEB25206) | human oral metagenome | biome: Human subgingival microbiome; feature: a sample from a patient with with chronic Periodontitis S04-05-R; material: Human subgingival plaque | host: Homo sapiens ... | reverse complement strand
AAGGAGCTGCTGGGCGAGCGCCTGAATGGTGGGATATTGGTAGGCAATAGTCGCATCAAGCTGCTTGTCCAGCAGGTTTTCTAACTCCCCGGAGAGGATCACCACGTCGCGTGAGGATAGCCCAAAGGATTGCATTGGCTTGTCATCGGTAATCTCTTCGGCGGGCAAACCGGTGGTTTTTATAACCCATTGCCGAAGCCATTCGCGTAATTGTTCTACGGTCATGGCGCCGACTGGCTGCTCCTGTGTCGTATTTCGATCAGTCAACGTAATCCTTCACTCGCGCTTGAAAGCTAATCCCAAAAATCACAATTCGTATAATTTTATATCGAGTGAAACATACTAGATGTTTCAAACTCACCTATCGACTCTCGTTCACTCCATGTAAACGTAACACTGAGCAACATTAGCGCTTACCTGGGGCTACAATCAAAATGTTGAGAGGCTGCATGTTTACTGATCCTAGCTTTTCGACGCCCCAAGGGGGTGACCTCAAGGGGGTAAATTCCCAACCCCTAGGCCCCCTCCCTCCGCGGCCTTCACCGCCGGCGGCGTCGGAGAGCCTGCCAGGGGTGGCTCCGCCGGAACCTCCGCCCCAGACGCCGGAAGCCCCGCTCTCACCTTCCCCCTCACCCGCCGCACCCGCCGCCCCCTGCTCGTTGCGTTAGCTGGGTTTCTCCCTAAAACCAGCCCAAAACCACCCCAAATCCAGGGAAACCAAGCTAAACCTCCAGCAGCACACCATTCCACCACAGCCACAACCACGCCCACGACCACGACCGCCGCTCGCATCGCTCGCTCCCCTGGCGCGGCTCCCACATGTTCACCCCGCCAGTCCCACCGGGCCCGGACCCACCAGTTGCAGCAACCACAGCGGCAGCCGCCGCCGCGTTAGCTGGGAAACCGCCTGAATCAGCCCTGTCTTGGACCATTTTGGCGGGAACCCCAGCTAACGCGGCGTGCACAGACAGCCACACCGCACACCATGCGCTGCACCCAACTCACCCCTGGCCTGCCTCCCCCATTACCCACCCCGGAACCACAAGCACCCCCACCAGGGCAAGCACCCCCACTACAAGTAGCACCCGGTGGAAATACGGCAGCTAACAAAGGCCATAAAAATGGTCAGACAACCCACCGGAAAACGATCGGGGGTAAATGGCGAACATCACATTGCAGCATGCGCAATACAGGAGTAAAGCTGAAAGAGAAAGCGCCTCTCACCAGGAGAAATAGTAGAAATGATGCCATCACCAGGCGGGTCCGGGACCCTAGAACTAGTGCGCCGGCCCGCAAAACTCACCCCCGAATTCACCAACACCCACATACGGCTGGCCGGATTCTGGTGGGTTGATCGACAAGCCTACCGGCGGGCGCCAGCCTATCGGAGGTTCGAAACAAATGTCGAAGCGGTAGGTCGATCCCTACGGAAAGGGGTCATCAGTGGGATGGCGGCTGCGGTGATCCACCAGATCCCTATCCTTAATGAGTCGCACCGCTCCCTGGTGGACGTCACCCCGCAGGACCAGCGGAAACCCCCTTCTAGATCTCAATGGCCGACCATTGTTCACTATCGGTACGCGGACTTGCCGGAAGAAGATATCACCGAAATTAATGGCACCAGAGTCACTACGATCGAACGTACGTTTGCAGACATCTGTGCCATGAATGGCGAGGTGGAGGGGTTGGCTTTCCTGGAGGCCGCGATCCGCCGATTCGGGCGTCGCAAAGAAAAGTTTTGGGCGCACCTGGACCGTCACCGCGGGCGTTGGGGCACGCGCAAAGCCTGCAAAGTGCTCACCCAGGCGCTCTACGGGATTGATTCGGTACAGGAAACTTACGCGCGGTACGCCATCACGCGCGCACTACCCAAGCTGACCGTGAACGCACAGGCGATTTTTAGCATTCCCAGCAAAAACCCAAGCTTTACGACGCACTATCGAGCGGATCTACTCGTCAACAACTGGCTCATAATTGAAATTGATGGCGCCATCAAATACCACGGCACACCCGAACAACGCGCGGAAACATATGCAAAACAAATTGCGCGCGAACAAAGTATTGCCAAGCACGGATATTATTTCCTTCGGGTCGCGCCGTCCCAAATTGGGCCGGCGCTTATCAATCACATCAACAATCTCACCACCCACATCCACTATGACCAGCTTCCTCACCAACACCGGCTGGTCAACCTGAGCGTAGCGCCTCCTTGGTGGCAATTGCGTGAGGAGCGGATGAGCCGAAGGTAACCCAGGGGTTTCGGGGGAGGGCTCAAGGGGGTGGCGTGAGCCGGGCCGGGGGCTTTTGGCATGCTTCCTAAGGGAGAAATCGAGGAATCAGGGAGAGTTAGGCAGAGTTGAGGCCCTAACACCCATCATGAAGCATCCTCTGGCGCGCACCTGCGCCTGCCAAACACCTGCTAAGTGACCGGCTGCGCCCAGCTGCAGCCAGCAGCGACTGCCTCTGCGGCCGCCGGCACCGGCGTTAGCTGGGCTTTCCCCGAAAACAGGCCAGATCAGAGCCGAAACAGGGCGAAACCCAGCTAACGGGCCAACGCGGACCAACGGACCAACGGACCAACGGGCTAGCGGACCACGCCCCCGCCCCCACCCCACAACAAACCACCCCTGGAGCCCCTGGCACCAGGCACCCGGGCATGGAAAAAGGCCTGGCTCGTTAGCAACCAGGCCCGGCAGGCCCATCAAGCCCTCACCTCAAGGAGGGGGAGAGAAGGCCCAAAGCCGTCTTTCGCTTCCTTCGCTAGTCGGCGGCAGCCTCCTGATAGTGCTTCTTGTTCACCCGGCGGGCAATCTTGCCGGCGGAAGAACGGATGATGGTATCCGGGGCGGTGATACGGATGTCGGCAGGAACCACACCATGGGCTTCCGTGACAGCGGCACGAATGGCGGCAATGGCGTCGGCATCATCGGCCTCAACCTTGTCCAGGTCACGCTCCGCAAGGATGATAAGCCGTTCCACATCCTCGCCCTCAACAGCGAAGGCCGCAACGGCAGCCGGCCGGATTTGAGCCGAGGCGTGAGCAACCGTGTACTCGATGTCCTGCGGATAGTGGTTACGACCGGCAATGATGATGAGGTCCTTGAGTCGGCCGGTGATATAGACCTCGCTGTCGACGATGACAGCCAGGTCGCCGGTGGCCAACCATTGGGCGTCGGCAGGCGCGCCGGAAGCCCGGGAATTCTCCGCCAACGGGGTCACCAGGGTGTTATGGAACGTCTCTTCGGTTTCCTCGGGGCGGTTCAGGTAGCCGGCGGCAATGTTAGCGCCATAACACCACAGCTCACCCACGGTGCCGTCGGGAACCTCGGCGCGGGTTTCGGGGTCAACAATCGCAAGAAGTTGCGGACGCACTACCTGGCCGTTGGAGGCAAACGAAACCGAATCCTCATTGCGCGCAACCACCACACCGCGCCCCTCGGACAGCGCCTCCCGATCAAAATAGTTAATCAGGGGACGATTCGGAGTTTGCGGCGTCGTGACCAGCAGCGACGCCTCGGCCAGGCCATAGGAGGGACGCACCGCAGCCCGACTCAACCCATGCTTCGCAAACGCCGAAATGAAGGCCTCCATGGACTTTTCAGTCACCGGCTCGGAACCCAAAATCAGGCCATCCACCTGGGACAGGTCCAAATCCGGGCGGGCGGCCGGCAGCCCGTAGCGCATGGCCAAATCCATGGCAAAGTTCGGAATAACCGAATACACGTTTTCGCCCTCATGCTCCGCATGCAGCTGGTTCACCCACCGGGCGGGCTGCTGGATGAAATCGCGTGGTGACATCAGGTCCATGTTCAGGCCGAGAATGGTCACAAAGGTGGCCAGCACGATGCCCATGTCGTGGTGCAGCGGCAGCCAGGTGACCAGCCGGAGGGGGGTCTTCAACTGGGCGGCGGTGAAAATCTGCAGCACGTTGGTGAGAATGGACCGGTTGGTCAACACCACGCCGGCCGGCACCCGGGTGGAGCCGGAAGTGTATTGCAGGAAAGCGGTCAAGTCCACCGGCAGCTTGCCGCTGGCGGCCAGGAATTGCTGGGCGGCCGGGTTTTCCAGGGGATTGGCAAAGCTTTCGGCCAGGGAATCCGGCAGGGAATCCACCGACAGCACACGGGGCCGCTCCCGGCCGGGAATATCGGCGAAGAACGTGCGCACCGCACCTGCGGACCGGGCATTGGTGAGCACAGCCTTGGGGGCGGAATCCGAAATCACCGCCTTGAGGTGGTCGGCGTGGCCGGGCTCATTGGGGTCATACAGCGGCACCGGCACCATGCCGGCATACATGGCCCCCAACATTGCGAACACATATTCTGGGGAGTTATTGGCAAGGATGGCCACCCGATCGCCAATGGTGCCCACCTGCTGCAACCTAGCCGCAACAGCCTTAATGCGGGTATTGATCTGGTCACGGGAGTATTCCACGATTTCGCCATCGCGGGACTGCGAGAAATCCCAGAATCGCAAGGTCTTTCGACCAGTGGTGCCGGCCGCCTTCTCCGTCTGGTAAAGGACTTCGCACATGCCGGCGAGCGTCACCTCAGGCTGGAGGGTGATCTCACCTTTCTCGTTGAAGAACTGGCCGATAATCGCATGTAAATCCATGTGTCTCCTCGATAAAATCGATTGAAATTGCGCTTCTGGTTACTCCATCGTAACCAGCCACCAGTGTATTACTTGCAGAGCAAAATTAACTCTCATTCTCCCAAATTGACAGCAAATTCCAACCTAGACTTGGGGCATGAGCAGACTCATTGTTTTCGCCGGTCTGCCAGGCGTGGGCAAAACCACCCAGGCACGATCGCTTGCCGACGCGCTCCGCGCCGTCTACCTCCGCCTCGACACCCTGGAGGCACCCTTCATCCGCATGGCCGACAACAACGACCTCAAGGACTACGGCTACCAGGCCATCGCCCACCTGGCCGGCGACAACCTAGAGCTGGGCCGCACCGTGATCATTGATGCGGTCAACCCCATGCACCACACCCGGGCCATATTCCGGGACCTGGCCGAACAGCATCGGGCGAGGCTCATCCAATTCGAATGCGTGCTCCCGGACGAGGTTGAGCACCGAAGGCGCGTCGAAAAGCGAGGAACCCTCAACTGGGACGAGGTGCTCGCCATCACCGCTTACTACGAGCGGTGGGACGAACACCTCGACGGGCGCCGAAGCATCATCGTTACTGGTTAATGAGCCCTTTCGCCCATTCCAAAACCCACTGATTCGCGGTGGTGTCGGGAATCACATAGGGGTTGGTGGCGTACACCGAGTGCACACCGTTGGCCTGCACCATTTCGGTGGCCCGACCCAGAGCATTGCCGATCTCCCGGGGGGCGTCACAAATGGCATCGTTCGGGGCGCAAATTTCGAACGTACGATCGTTCAGGGCGCCGAAGCCGCCCTGCCGGGGACCCCGCATGGTGGCGCCGGGCACGACGGGCTGCACCAGCAGGTTGAGGGGCTGCAGGGCGATTTCCGCACCCACACCACCAACCGGGTTGCCTACATGCTGGCCCACGTTGGGTTCCCGCCGGCCGTCAGCGATCAATGCCACGCCCCGGATCCGCTCCGCTGGAACCACCCCGGTGCCGGTGCCGATCTTATTGGCAATGTCCCCAGCAATGACCGCACCCTGGGAGAACCCGGTGAGCACATAGTCGGTGAGGGGGCATTCCCGGAACACGTCCCGCATTTCGGTCTCCATGGTGGCGATGCCTTCCTCCCGGGATTCGTCGTACGGCATCTCGTTTTGGGAGTTAATGTTCTTAAACTGCGCCGTGTACGGCAGGGTCCATACCTTCACCTCGTGGGCCGGATAGGTTTCCTGCAACGGCCGGGAAATGTTCAACATAAACGAATTAGGATTCGCCGTGGGATTGAACGGGTCATCGGTCTTGGAGGATTCCCACGTGCCGGGCGCAACAAGCACCTCAACCCGGGGACAGTGCTCGGGTTGGGTCACCATGGTTGCCTCGGAGGCTTCGGGCGGGCCGACCTGGCCACCGTTATTGGTTTGACTCAACCATTGCTGCGCACCTGCAGCAACCACAACAATCACCACAAGCGCGGCAAGAACGGTGAGAACTTTCTTCATGAACTTCCTTGGATCGGCGTTAAGAGCAATAGGCTTTGCGTGCCGACGTTTCAATCAGGGAAACGGCTTCTTCGGGCGACAGCGAGGTACGCTTCTGCTCTACCAATTGCCCACCGACTGCCTGCACAGCCTGCGGGAATTGGTTTTGGCACACAACCTGGGCGGCGCCGATCATTTGGTTTTCGGCGCCTTCCACCTTAATACCACCAGCCGTGAGGGCATCGAAGTAGGTCTTATCCGCATCGCTCAACTGTTGGGCCGGCGTGGGAATGGACGATACTTCTTGGGCTGGCCCATCAGCCGGCGGGGCGGCGTTACCGCTCTCACCGGCACCGCCGGAGCCACCAGCCCCGCTAGCGCCGGCACCAGCGCCATCGGAGGCCCCGGCCGCACCTGAAGTTGCACCCGAACCACCGGAGCCCTTCAGGGGCGCGATGGGGGCGTTGGATGCGGATGCCGTAGCATCATCGCTCACGGTGGAACTACCGCAGGCGCTGAGGCCAGCACCAGCGGTTATGACGGACAGGGTAAGGATTCCTGTCGCTAACAGGCGTTTCACTAATTTCGCTCCTCGCGGACTTTGCCATTGGATTGACTCATTTTACCACCCTGGAAGGTGATGGAACCGCTAGCAGACTCCTGATCGGAGGTGGGGTAGCCGTATTCGCCCTGCTCGTAGCCCTTTTCGCCCCAAGCCTTATAAATGTCGCCGTAGTAGATAACGTGAGCACCGGTAGCGGGGGACCAGTAAATGTTGCCGTTTTCGAACTCTTGGAAGGCGCCACCATTGATGGATTTCTCATCGGAGGTGGGGTAGCCCAGCTTGGACTTTGCGGTTTGCAGCTCACCGTACTTGGCGGCAATGGCGCCCCGCACCCAGTTATTGGTGCCCTTGGGGCTGCGAGTGACGTAGCCGTTTTGGAACTTCTGCACCAGGCCACCGTTGTGTTCGGTGGCTTCGGCCACCGGGTAGCCCAGGTCACCGTTTTCCCACTTGAGGTCGCCCCACTTGTTCACGATGTCGGTGGGCACGGCAATGGCGTCGGTTTGCAGGGTCCAGTAGATATTGCCGTGTTCGAAGGTGACGAACCGGCCACCGTTTGCGAGCCCGCGTTCCGTGGAGGTGGGGAATCCCAGCCAGGAGCCGGGGCCACCGAGCTCGGTGTACACGGTGCCGATGCGGCCGTAGAGGGCCTGGGCGCCGGTCTTCGGGGACCAGAAGGCACGACCGTTGGTAAAGTCCTGGCCCTTGCCGCCGGCCACGTCGTATTCATTGTTCACGCAGTTGCCGATGACGCCGCCCTTGGTGGCTTCGGCGATGGCCCCGACAGGGGTGCAATCGGCGCCGCGGTCGGATTGCGACAAGTTGAGGGCCCCGGCGATGTGCGGCCAGGCTTGCCCCATCTCAAACTGCCAGTAGGGCCAGTCGTGCACGCCAGAAGGCCGGAACACCGAGGTGACTTCCACCCCGTCCCGGCGGGCGAAGTCGACGAAGGTTTGGGTGGTCATGCGCGAAATGACTTCCAGCCCAATACCGGCGGCGTTCGCCGGGTGCTTTGCGACGGAGCCCGGTTGGCCGAAATCGTCCCGCCCGGAGCCGGCCGACACATACACCTTCATCCCCTTCAACGCCTTAATGCCCAGCTTGGGGTCGTGGTCGATCCACTGTTGGGAACCGTCCGGCCCCCACATGGCCTCGGTGTGGTAGCCGCCGGCGTCTTGTTGGGCGGTGCGGATAGCATCGGGCATGCCGGGGCTGGTGGTGTCCAAATACCCGGAGAAGGAGCCCACAAACTTGAACAGGTCAGGGTTGCGCTCGGCCAGGTTCATGGCGGCAGTACCACCCATGGACAGGCCGAAGATGGCCCGGTCGCCGTTGGCCCGATAGCCGTTCTTCAGCACGGGGATAAGCTCATTGAGCAGGAAGGACTCCCACATGTAGTGCTTGCCGTTGTCTTCGGAAAGCCAGTCGGAGTAGAAGGAGGATTCGCCACCAACGGGCAAGATCACATTGACGTTCTTATCCGCGAACATTTGTTCAATGTTGGTTTCGCTGGTCCAGCCGCTTTCAATGTCGGTGGCCCGCAACCCGTCGAGGGCCCACACCTCGGGGAATTTCCGATTCGGCTGGGAATGCCAATCGCGGGCCAGCAGCATTTGCACCTTGACCACGTCTTTCGGCATGACCTTGGACTTAATTTGCAGTTCGATGCGCCTATCGGTGATCCACTTGACGCGCTCCACCGACACCCCATCGGGCAGGCCATTAATTTGGGGCCGCTCGTCCACGCGAATAGGGGTGCGTTCCACCGCATTGGTGTCAAGGTAATCGGTCAAACCATTCAGGGAGCTCCCCAGGCTTCCCGAGCTTGACGAATTACTGCTGCGAGATTTGCTGGTGCTCGTGCTAGTTGGCTTCGCGCTGGTGGTTGATTGCGCCACCGCTGCGGGAGGAAATAGCAGGGAGACTCCCAAGCCAATGGCCACCGGAAGGGCGGCTATTTGGTAGGAACGACGTTGAGTTACGCGCATTATGTTCAATCCTTCAAGTTTTTAGTACTGAGCTGATTCACCGGGGATTCCCCTGCCCTGGCGATTGTAACGGTCTGTCGGCCTCACAGGAATATTCGTCGAAAAGCTCACAAATGTTACCTGCCAAGTTTAGGTGCGACATGGTGCCCCGCGGCGCGGCGCACCGGGAAACCGACAAAATGCTACCGGGGCATCGCAGTCCCAACAATTGCGATACCCCGGTGACTTCTTTCCGTTATGTGTGGATTACCAAGCTTGCATGACGTCAAGCACGCGGTTCTTGGTGAGGTTCAACTGGTAGTTCCACTGCAACCAGTTGTGAATGCCTGCTGCCGGATAGTTGACGGTCACATTCACGCCCTGGGCGCGCGCCTTGGCCTCCCACAGCGTGGTGGTGTACAGGCTAAATGCCTCCAGGATGGAGCCGGTGATCCGGTCCTTCACTTCGTAGCGCATGATGTCGTCAGCACTCCAGAAACCGCTGGCTGCGGAAACATACACGTCCTTACCCTTGAGGGCACCCATGTTCCAGAAGGGGTCGTTCTCGTAGCGGTTCGGGTTGAACATCGAACCGTACATGTTATTGACGTTGAAGCCACCCAGGTCCAGCATGGCCAGACGCACCAGGGTGCTCATGCCCGGGCCGGACATGGTGAGGTAGCCGGACCAGCTCATGGTCTGCTTGAACATTTCCGGGTTGCGGGCTGCCAGGTTCAGGGCAGCGGTGCCACCCATGGACAGGCCAGCGATGGAGTTGTTGTTCCTGGCAACACCGAAGTTGCCTTCCAGGTAGGCCGGGAGTTCCTTGGTAAGGAAGGTTTCCCACTTGAACAGCGGGCCGTCACCGGTGTAGTTAGCGGGCCGCAGCCAGTCCTGATAGAAAGTGCCTTGGCCGCCAACAGGCATCACCAGGGTGATGTTGTGGTTAGCGTAGAGCTCCGGGGCATTGGAGTCGGTGGTCCAGGCATTTGCTCGTTCGGTGGCGCGAGCACCGTCAAGCAGATAGAACCCAGCGTTACCGCCTCGTTGTGCAGGTTGAATTTGCACGGTGATGTTCCGGTTCATGGCTGGGGAAAACACGTCACAACGCTGAACCCAGAAGCCAACCCCATCCCATTCACAAGCCCCGGTGGCGTCAGGACGCAACCAGTCCCGCGGGCCAGCAGTAGCTACGCCAGATCGGGAGAGCG
>OMHB01000095.1_pt1 | contig 9831 bp, 10 predicted proteins | sample 1646151 | NCBI WGS metagenome assembly OMHB01 (sample SAMN03287622, study PRJEB25206) | human oral metagenome | biome: Human subgingival microbiome; feature: a sample from a patient with with chronic Periodontitis S04-05-R; material: Human subgingival plaque | host: Homo sapiens ... | reverse complement strand
GCGACGCAGTCTTCCACCAGCTCGACATCCCAGTCGGCGATGGCTTCGGCGATATTTTCTATGAAAGTTGCTACCTCATCGCCGATGTTAAAGATTTCTTGGGTCAATTCCCGGTGGCGCAATGTGGCAGTCAATACCTGCATTATTTATGGTCACCCCTCATTGTCACGGTCAGATTCACTGAGGTTACCAATGAAACTGGTTTTTCTTACGAAGAAAGACTTTAATTCAGTTGGTCATGATTTGCTTCATGCCTCGCCGAATTGAGATCAAATCTACATAAAATATCTCACCTCACAATAAGTATCGGATTTGCAGCATTAGCGCTGGTAAAGGTGCTCAATCTCCTTCGCGTATCGACGAGCAACCACGTTACGCTTTACTTTCATGGTCGGTGTGAGCTCATCAGCTTCCTCAGTTAAATCTCGGTCTAGGATATGGAATTTCTTAATCGCTTCAGCGTGCGACACCATTTTATTTGTGTCGTTCACCGCATCCTGAATTTCCGCCCGCAGCGCCGGGTCGGTGGCCAGTTCTGCCACGGTGCGGGACTCTGGGATATTGCGGTTGAGTTTCCACCGCCGAAGCGCGTCTTCATCCAGTGTGACCAGCAGCCCGATGAAGGGCTTACCATCACCAACAACCATGGCCTGGCTGATGAGTGGGTGAGCGACCAGGGCGTCTTCCAGGGGTTCGGGGGACACGTTCTTGCCGCCGGCGGTGACGATGAGGTCCTTCTTCCGGCCGGTGATGACCAGGTGCCCGGATTCGAGGATTTCACCCAGGTCACCGGTGTTAAACCAGCCGTCATCGGTGAAGGATTCCGCGGTTGCGGTTGGGTTATTCCAATAGCCGTCGAACACGGTGGTGCCTTTGATGAGGATTTCGCTGTCGTCATTAATCCGCACCGATACCCCCCCAATGGGTGGGCCCACGGTGCCGATTTTCTGGTCCACGAAGTCCACGGTGGCAGCCGCGGTGGTTTCAGTCAACCCGTAGCCCTCATAAATGGGGGCCCCAATGCCGCGGAAAAAGTGCAGGATTTCCGGGCTCATGGCCGACCCGCCGGAGATGGCGTAGTGCACCGAATTGCCCATGGCTGCCCGAATCTTGGAATACACCAGCCGGTCATAGGTTTTGTGCTGGAGTTTGAGCATCCGCGACGGGCCTTCGCTGGTGTCTAGCGCGCGGGAATACTCAATGGCTGCTTTCCGTGCCTTATGAAAGAGGGCGGCCCGCACCGGCCCACCAGCGGCAGCATTCGCCACCGCCGAATTGTGGACCTTTTCAAAGACGCGCGGCACGCCCAGGATCAGGTTGGGCCTGGCCCGCTGGAACTCCACCCCCAGGGTGGAGAAATTCGACCAGTGGGATTGGGTGCCGCCGCCGATGGCCACGGCCAGGGACACCGCCCGCGACAGCACGTGGGCCAGCGGCAGGAATGTAAGCACCCGGGAGCCGGGGCGGGCAATGGCCCCAATGGGGTTGGTGAGCAGGCCGTGCACCTCGGAGAGCCAATTGGCGTGGGTGAGCCGGCAGCCTTTCGGCCGGCCGGTGGTGCCGGAGGTGTACACCAGTGACGCCAAGTCCCGGGATTTGGTGGCGTGGATCCGCTCATCCACCTGGTCGTCGTCGATGGGCCGGCCCTCAAATTTGAGGGTGGCGATGGCGGAGGCGTTGATTTCCAGGATGCGGCGCAGCTGCGACGTGGAGCCGTGCAGCAGGGGCTTGCCGTCCTCCCCCAGCACCAGGTTTTTCATGAGTTCTGTGTGTTCGCGGGTTTCGGTGACGGCGAACACCGCCCCGGAGTCTTCGATAATCCATTCGATTTGGCTCAGGGAAGAGGAACCATAGATGGGAACGCTCACGGCCCCGGCGGCCCAAATGGCGAAGTCCAGCAGAGACCACTCGTAGCGGGTTTCGCTCAGCAGGGCGACACGGTCGCCTTGTTGCACACCATTGGCAATGAATCCCTTGGCCACCTCGTACACTTCGGCAATGAATTCGGCCGCGGTCACGTTCACCCACTCGAAGTTTTGCGGCCGCGTGAAAATCACCCCGTAGGGGCGGGCTGCGGCACTGCCCAACAGGGCGGTGAGGCAGGTGTCGGATTCCCCAACGGCGTATTCTGCGGGAGTGTGTACTTCCTCCATGGCGCGGTTCCCTTTCCGTGGCTACCAAAATGTGCGTAATAGCTTATTATCTCTTACCTGGCACCCGATTGTCACAATCCCGGCGAATCGGCCCACGAGCCCGCCCACCGAGCGGGCGTCGACAAGCGAACAGAACCAAACAACACTCAGTAACATCTGTGGCTCTATTGCGCACTATTATTCTTGTGTTATTTGCTACAAACATCCGCATATCATGCAAAAATTGCCCCATATTATAGGACTTATCGTGCGGTTTTACCAAGAATAACCCTAATTTAATAAAAGAAAATTTGATATTCTAGGAGGAATGGCACACATAATGGCACAATAGTGAACTGTGGGATATCAAGATTTATTACGCGAACTCGCTACAGAGCACAGCATTGCAACGGGCTACACCGCCTATGGTGGCCACTACTTGGGGGTACCGGATGACACTCTGATAAAAATCCTCCACTGTATGGGGGTAGACCTTGGGTTGAACGATTATAGCGTCGATGACCTGGCTGCCATTGATTTTGATGGCGCCGACTATGATAAACGGCCCAGCGAAGAAACCCTCCAGGCCGCGCTTCAACGCCGCCACGACCAGGAGTTTTCCCGGCCACTCCCCCGCTGTATCGTGACCACCGATACCGAATCTCAAGCCTTCAATGTGCATGTGCGTGACGGTAAACCCGTTGACCAACTGTTCATTACTTTCGAAAACAGCTCCGTGTTGGAGATCACCGAACAGTTGGAAAACTGGGAGCCACCCCGCGATATCGACGGCGTGATCTGGGGTGAAGCCACCTTCCAGCTCCCCACAGGCCTGCCGCAGGGCTGGCACACCATCACCCTGGTATCCGACAACATTTCCCATAGCTGCACCCTGGTCGTGACGCCAACGCACCTGTCCACCACCGACACCTATATCAATAATCCGGTGGCGGGCGTGATGGCGCAACTGTATTCGGTGCGGTCTTCTGATTCGTGGGGCATTGGCGATTTCCGCGACATTGGCTATTTGGGGGAAACCCTGGCCAATAATAATGCGGGCGATTTTCTACTCATTAACCCGCTGCACGCGGCCGAGCCGTTCCCACCGGTAGAGGATTCCCCCTACCTGCCCACCACCCGAAGGTTTATCAACCCAATCTATATTCGCATCGAGGATATCCCCGAGATCGAATTATTGGCGGAGGATGTGCGCGCCGAAGTGACAGAGCTCGCACACCAGTTCCGAGAGCATAATCGGGATAATGTTCAGATTGAGCGCGACCCCATCTATGAGGCCAAATTGCGGGCCCTGCGGGAGATCTTCCACGCCGGCCGCGATGAGACCCGGGAGCAACTATTCCGCGACTACATTCACCGGGAAGGCGACGGGTTAACGGCGTTTGCCCAATGGTGCGCGAAGCAGGAAATCGCCAAGCTTGGTACCGGTAATCATGCCGAAGACGAGCCGCCGGTGGATTTCTACATGTGGCTGCAATGGATCTGCGACCAGCAGTTAGCTGCCGCCCAGGCCCGGTGTATCGCCGCCGGCATGAAGATCGGCATCATGGCTGACCTGGCCGTGGGCGTGCACCCCTTCGGCGCCGACGCCGAAACCCTGGCGAATGTGCTGGCGCCGTGCGCGTCGGTGGGGGCGCCGCCGGACAACTACAACCAATACGGCCAGGACTGGTCGCAGCCGCCGTGGCACCCCGAGCGATTGGCGGAGGCCGGCTATAAGCCCTGGCGCAACATGCTTCGAACCATTTTGCGACACGCGGGTGGTATTCGGATCGACCACGTGTTGGGCCTGTTCCGCCTGTATTGGATGCCCCGCAATCAGTCGCCGCAGACGGGCACCTATGTGAACTATGATTTCCGGGCGCTGGTGGGCATCGTGGCCCTGGAGGCCGAGCGGGCCGGCGCCGTGGTGATCGGCGAGGACTTGGGCACGTTCGAACCCTGGATGCAGGATGTGCTGAACCAGTACGGCATCATGGGCACGAGCGTGCTGTGGTTCGAGGGTTCACCGTATGGTGGGGCGCGTCGCCTGGAGGAGTACCGGAAGGCATGTTTGGCATCGGTGACCACGCACGATCTGCCGCCCACCGCTGGGTTCTTGCGCGGCAAGCATATCACGCTGCGTAACGAGTTGGGCCTGCTCAAGAGCAATCTTGACGATGAGCTCAATAATGACCTGGGCTGGCAGGCCGAGGTGCTCAACCGGATGCTGGAGCAGGGTGGTTTCGCCGGCGAAGACTTCCACATGGATAATTTCCACGGCCGGGCTCGGGATGAGCGGGGCGACGTGGAGGTGCTGGTGACGGCGGCGCACCGGTTTGTGGCACACACGCCGGCGGCACTGACGTGCACGGCCCTGGTGGACATGGTTGGTGACGAGAATGTGCAAAACCAGCCGGGCACCGCGAAGGAGCAGTACCCGAACTGGTGTGTGCCATTGCGTAACGCCCAGGGCAATATTGTGTTGATTGATGACCTGAACGAGATGCCGCTCTTCCATAAGATTGCGGAGGCATCCCGCCGCCCGTCACTAGGTGATTAGGTAATCATCGACACCAGCCAGGCCACGATCACGATGGCTATCAGCAGATACAGCGATTGGGTCACTCGTGATCGTGGGTATGCGCGCTTGGGTTTTGGCAGGCGTTGGTCTTGTTTGCGCAGCTCTTCCGGATTGGCCATGGTTCCCTTCCTGATGTGATTGCGCATTAGTTTAGCCTGCCTACCCCAAAATCAGTATATCCTGTTTCCCTATGCGTTTAAGAAGCTTTACGACGCCGCTAGCTGGGTTGTCGCTATATTGGGGGAATGATATCGGTATCAGATTTTTACGACTACGCCTATAACGAATTCCGTGATGAGCTGTGGATTACCCACGAATCCTGGTTTTTTGACAATGATGTCTATATTAAGGCGGGCATCTGGACGTATTATGGCGCTCACTATGAGTTTTACATTACCGACGCCACCATTGATCTGATACATACCCACGATCGGACCATTCTTGAGGAATGGGATGTGGACCCGCGGATAGAGCGACCATTCTATTGGTCGGATCATTGCATACGATTTGTGACGGATGATACCAGTATGGATGAGCCCTACGCCGCGGAAATCAGGATTACCGGCAGTAAGTTTTTTGTGGTTCCGCACTATTATTCGTTTGCGAAGCCGCAAAGCGGACCAAGCGGGTTTCCAAAGCCTGGCATGACCGCAGACGAGATAGAACGAACCACCCGGTTTCAGGAATTAATTTTTAGCAATTGATCACTTGTCCCCGGGGCATTTCAACTCTGCCACACTCCTGCGACTGGTGTAGAGCGGATCAAACGAGCCGGAGTACACAGAATCCATCGTCATGGGCAAGAAGTTGTCTTTGATCACCACATACTCATGCTCATCCACTTGGCTGGGAGTAAGCAGCATTCGGTGCAGAAACGTGCCACCACTACTTCCAGAATCAAAACATTTATATGCCGCCACAAAGGCGATGACCTCCACCACGCCATCATCCTGGCGGTTCACGCTGTAGAGGCTGAACCCGCTTCGCGCCTGCTCACCGGAGAAAGATCTCCCTAGCTCAGATCGTTCCGCATCGGTGAAGAGCGCCCGGTCTTCCGGCACGCCCGGAATATATTTGCTAGAGATCGGGCAATCCAACCGGGTGCAGTCGGGACTATTCTGCCCCTCGTCAAGCACCTCCCGGTATTTCTCTATCGCCCGACCAACCGCCTGGTCAACGATCGGGCCAGCGGAATACTGGTCGGGGCGGGTCGCATATGATATCGGCCCATCGTCGTCATGAACGGCGAACGCACCGACCAGCACCATCGTCGCCACAAAACCCAGCGACCCGACAACCACGAGCCGGTCCCAATTCACCGACACCCCCATAATCCACCTTCCTCATTATTAATGTTCTATTTATAAGCGAGAATCATTAACTGTTCGGGGTCAACTGCTACCATCATCATACAAAAGGTGGGTGTTACGAACAGTCTGGTTCCTCCCCCTTCCGGCCGGAATACAGCGGGGAGAACGTCTCGGGGTATTTCGGCGACTCCTCCTTGGTGAGGATCGCGTCCTCCATCACCACATACTCGCCCGCACGGCTGGTGCTGGGGGCAAGCATCATGCGATGTGGATCCGTAGCCCAGATCACCTCCGACCTGTAGCACTTGGCGACCGTCACATACACAATGGCCTCCACACCCGCATCGGTTTTCACCACACTGTATAAATCTGTGCTGCTCACAGGCTCGCGGGACAGGTAGTGGGCTTTCCGCTCTAGGTTAAAGCGTTCCTGCTTGGTGAACTCCGCCCGATCCTGCGGCATGCCGGGAAGCGACTTGCTCGACTTCGGACACCGCTCCACCACACAATCCGCGTCCCCCCACTGAGCATCCAGCACCACCTCATACCGATCCACCGCGGCACCAACCGCCCTATCAACCTCAGCACCAGCCGTCTCCTGCTTGGGCCAATCCGGGTGCATCATCTGCTGCCACTGTAACTCCTCTAGCACGCACCCGCCTACAATCAGCACAAGCACCAGAACGATCGAACCTGCCACGATAATTCTGCTGGCTAACCGAAGCATTGAGGCTTCCTCCCATTGTCCTGGTAATAGATGGCGACACCACCAGGCCCCGGGCGGTATTTGGTGGGGTTCAAGTATTCGTCGTCCATGACCACATAGTTATGCTTATCGACGCCGCTAGGCGCAAGGGTAATCCGGTACAGGTCGGGAAGCACATCATAACCTCCCGCGAACGAGCATTGGGTAATGGTGACATCCACATAGGCTTCCACCACTCCACCTTGCTGCTTCTTTAGCTCATAAATGGCCAGACTGCTTCGCACCGGCGCAACGGTGGATACGTCCTTACCCCGGCCCCTAATGATGCCGCCCTCGGTGGTGGTGAACAGGGCCCGATCCTGGGGCACGCCGGGAAGCGACTTGCTCGACTTCGGGCAATGATCCGGCATGCAATCCGCATCGACCCATTCGGCGTCGAGAACCGCCATGTATTCCTCGATTGCCCGCGCCACCGCCTGGGTCCGCCGGCTTTCCACCGCGGTGTGCACCGAGTAGCCGACAAATAACGCCACAACCACCACGATGATGATGGTTCCGCTTCGCTGCCGCAACACACCGATCACCTCGTCGTAAAGCTGCGGGTTAAACCGGCAAACCTGTGGGGCGACCCGGGTTCGCTGCATTCGGGAAACATGTCTTCGTCTTCGCTGCTGGCGTAGAGGGGCGAGAACGCGGCGGGGTATTTCATCGCATCCATCATGGGGAAATATTCGTCCTCCATCACCACATAGTCGTCCTCATGGTGGTGGCTGGGAATCAAAATCATTCGGTGCACATCCGTCGTGCTGCTGTAGGGATAGTCGTTTTCCGGCGAAGTGCATTTCACCATCGTGACATAGACGGTCGCCTCAACCACACCATTCTTGTTGGCCGACACGCTATAAAGGTCGATGCTGCTTCGCGGTTTCTCTTTGGTCACCCACCTGCGAAAATTGACGAGTTCCGCATTGGTAAAAAGTGCCCGGTCCTCTGGCACACCGGGAATGAATTTACTGGAAATCGGACAATTCGATAGCGTGCAATGAGGATTATTTTGTTCCTTGTCGAGCACTTCCTCATACTTCTCTACCGCCTTACCAACCGCCTGATTAATCTTTTGACCGGCGGTTTTTTGCTCGGGATAAGCCGGATACGACTTGTGATACCCCTGGTAGCCGGATACCGCTACGTACCCGACCATTACCACCAGGGCCAACAACACCATTGTCCGTAGCACCGCTATTATTGTTCGCACCGCGTCACTAACCCCACCGTTTTGTAGATAAATAACTGTTCGATACTTGTTGGCAGTGAAACCCCAGACTCACCCGGCAGATAGCTTTGCGACGACCCTCACGGCCGACACAATCCTGGAGCGCAATGAACGATAATCAAAGAAGACCAACCTCGCATCATGCCATACCCAAGGTGTTAACGTCATGACTTACGCTCCAAAAAATTTATAAGACATAGAGAATCTGATATTGATGTGTGCTGTGGGATAATCATCAACGTATCTGCGACCCTACGACAATCCCCGGCGCGTAGTCTAGCGCCCATCAACAGCATGGGGGTATGAATCGGTGCCACTCATTGGTGCCCCGACCAGAAGTTTTAAGGAAAGCGTATCGCACTACCAGGCCGTCTTACCCCACGATTAACCCATGCTTATCCAAAAACCAGATTAATAAGCTTTACCCCCGATATTCAATCTGATACAACCTATAAAAATTAATTTATATGTTTCCGTGTCGCCCATGGCGGCTCTGCGAAAACGATCATCACAAGCGTTTGACACTTTCGACGAGCGCACTAAAGTCCCAGCGGGAATCCAGCATGGCATAACAGGTATGATAAGGGAATTCATTCACGGTCCCATCTGTGCCGCGCAGGATGCTATCTATCACGGACATGTTGGCAACAAGCGTTTTCAGCCGTTCCGGCTCGTAGTCAATGCCCGAGCAATAATCCTCATCATATTTCTTCGATAACCGTTCAAGCCTGCCGATATACGAGGAATCCCCGCAGGAGGATCCAGACAACTCCGCTACACAATCCCACACCGCACCACTTCGTACCCCATGATTGAGCAAATGATTGAAAAGAAATTTCTTCGTAAACCCCAACGGGCCAAGCTTCGCGGTCGCAGCATCAATTTCAGCCACCAACTCCGGCGAGAGACCATAACGGAACCTGGACGCATAAGCGAGGTTTTCGATAGTTTCCTGGATCTGATCAAATCCCCACTGATAGTCTTTCGCGTTGTAGCAAATATGAAACGGGAGATACTTTATAGGATCCTGTAACCCATAAGACAAGCCGCTAGAAACCGTCACTCCCACATTTGCTTCGTTCCACCGCTCGGGTTCTTTCCGAGGGTCAAGCGCCCCTTCTTCCGAATAAAATTCAGGAGCATACTTCTCATATAACTGATCTAACCGATCACTATAGTTAGCATCACCAAACGATAATTCCGATAACTCATGCACGCACTCCCACATTTCATCATCAAAAATCCCTCGTTCCGACATATAGAAATACAAAAGCTGCCTTGTCAACTCAAACGGGCCCATTTGAGCCGATGCTGAATGAATCGCCGCAATCAGCTCGGAAGAAAACACACCATCATAAAAAGCCACAACAACTCACTTCCCCAACCCATGCAATAATCACATTGCAAACAATTTTATCGTGGCGCGCCGTGCAACAGCACCAATAACCTAGGGCCCACCCACCACCATTGGGCGTCGCAAAGCAGCCGAATGCTACCGACGGTACCGAAACCATGTTCGAACCCGGAACATGGTGGCACCAATGAAGTCCACCAGCCGCAGCCACACCATCGCCAGGGCCGCGCACAGGGGCACCACCACCACAAACATGATGAGCCCCTGCAACCAAAACGGGCTGGTAATCAGAAACTGGCTTACCACATCCACCACGGTCACGAGAGCGCACCCCGCAGTCCGCGCCGGGTCAGCAGCGGGGTGATGTCCTTATCCCGGCCGCGTAGGGCGGTAAACGCCGCCGCATAGTCGTCGGCCGCACCCCGGGATAGGATCACGTCCCGGAAGCGCTGCCCGGCGGCACGCATCCGCGGAG
>OMHB01000093.1_pt1 | contig 9933 bp, 9 predicted proteins | sample 1646151 | NCBI WGS metagenome assembly OMHB01 (sample SAMN03287622, study PRJEB25206) | human oral metagenome | biome: Human subgingival microbiome; feature: a sample from a patient with with chronic Periodontitis S04-05-R; material: Human subgingival plaque | host: Homo sapiens ... | reverse complement strand
GCCCCGGAAACGGGTCGGGGCCGTTTCGGATTTTAGGCCATGGTGAGGGAGTCAGTGAGTTGTTCATAGTGCCGGAAACGTTGTTCCCGGCCGACCCGCGTGGGGTGGGTTTCTAATTCCCACAGCGCCTGGCCAATGTGGTCGATAACCCGGTTGATGAATGCTGTGGGTTCGTCGCTGGCGTCGGGGGTTTCCGGGATGATGCCGTCGATGATGCCGGATGATACAAGCGCCCCCGCGGACACTCCCTGGTTTTCCATCATTGCTGGGGCGTGGGCGGTGTCCCGGTAAATGATGGCGGATGCTCCTTCCGGGGGCAGCGGGGAGAGCCAGCCGTGGGCGGCCGCCAACACTTTGTCTGCGGGGAGCATCGCCAGGGCGCCACCGCCGCAGCCTTGGCCGAGGATGACTGATACGGTGGGCACGTCAACGTCGACAAGCTCGCCGAGGGTTCGGGCGATAGAGCCGGCCATGGCTTGTTCTTCGGCTGCGGCGGATAGTTCCGCGCCGGGGGTGTCGATAATGGACACCAGGGGGATTTGGAGGGAGTGCGCCAGGGTGATGCCGCGGCGGGCGAATCGTAGGGCTGCGGGCCCGAGTTCCGTTTCGGCGTGTGGGGGTTGGTGGTGTCGGTCTTGGCCGATGATGACCACCGGCCGGTTGGCGATGCGGGTGAGTGCTACCTTGACTGCGGGGGAGATCCGCCCGTCACCGGAGCCGGAGAGTTCGATCACATTGTCGGATCCCAGTGCGGCAAGGAGGTGTTGCAGTCCGGGGCGGTCGGCGCGGCGGGTGGCGGTGATGGCGTCCCAGGCGCTGATGGGGGACTGGTTTTGTTGCGGTTGTTGCGTTGCGGGCCTGTTGCGGCTGGCGGGGGTGAGCAGTACTTTGGCGAGTTTTTGGACGGCCGCCCGTAATTGTTTGGGAGAAATAACACCGTCGATGACGCCGTGTTGCGCCAGGTGTTCGCCTTGTTGGACGCCGGCGGGGATGGTTTTCCCGGTAGTGAGTTCGACGACGCGCGGCCCGAGGAAGCCGAGGAGGGCGCCGGGTTCGGCGAAGGTGATGTGCCCGGCTGATCCCCAGGATGCCATGACCCCGCCGGTGGTGGGGTTGCGCAGATATACGATAAAGGGCAGGTGGGCGTCTTTGTGCCGGTAGACGGCGGTGGTGATGGACACCATGAGGGCGAATGCGGGGGTGCCTTCTTGCATGCGGGTGCCGCCGGAGGACGGGGAGATGAGCAGTGGTAGTTGTTCGGCGGTGGCCCGGTGGATTGCGGTGATAATGCGTCGGGCGGTGGCCGCCCCAATGGAGCCGCCCAGGAAGGTGAATTCGCTGAGGACAAAGGCAACCCTGGTGCCAGAGATCATCCCTTCGCCGGTGATGACGGCTTCGTCGACACCGGATTTGGTTTTGGCCCGGTCGATAGCTGCTCGGTAGTCGTCGCTGATGGTGCCATAGTGTGGGGTTTCATCCCAGGACTGGAAGGTGTGGGGGTCGAGGACTTCCTCGATGAGTTGTTGCGCAGTGATATGGGTCATGGTTAAACCCTAATGGTGCCGTTACCCCCGGTGGGATATTTTGCCAATAATCCCCACTTTCTACCGCAAAAAGGGGTAGAAAGTAGGGTATGTCTGAAAAATATGTTCCAACGTTTACCCTCAATGATGGTGTAGAGGTGCCGGCGGTGGGCCTGGGCACTTGGAAACTGCGGGGCGATGATGCCGTCACCGCGGTACGTAGCGCCATTGACATCGGTTACCGGCATATTGATACCGCAGCGCTCTATCGGAATGAGGCCGATATTGGTCGGGCCATTCGTGACGCCATCAGCGCCGGCGACGTCACCCGCGAAGAACTCTTTATCACCTCAAAAGTGTGGAATGATCAGCAAAGCGACCAAGAAGTGCAGACCGCTTTCCGAACGTCACTCACCAACCTGGGCTTAGACTACTTGGACTGTTACATGGTGCACTGGCCGTGCCCCAGCACCGGCCGCCATGTGGAACGGTTTGCGGCATTGGGCACCCTCCAAGGCCTGGGCGATATTCGGTCCATTGCTGTCGCGAACTACAACGGTGACCAACTGCGGGACGTGCAGGAAAAAACCGGCATTGTGCCCACTATCAACCAGGTGGAATTGCACCCAGGGTTTTCCCAAGCCGAACTGCGGGAAACCCACGCCCAACTTGGGGTGCTCACGGAAGCCTGGTCGCCGTTGGCGCAGGGGGATGTGACGCACACCAGCCTGCTGGCTGATATCGCCGACAAATATGGGGTCACCCCGGCGCAGGTGGCGCTGCGGTGGATTTATCAGCTTGGCGTATCCTCGGTGCCGAAGTCAGCAACAGCCACCCGCCAGGCGGAGAACCTTGCGATCTTCAACTTTGAACTATCCGAATCCGAAATGTCCCGCATCCTGCAGCTTGACAATGAGCCGGGCAGTGGCCGCCGCTACGCCGACCCCGACGTGTTCCCCGGCGACGATGTGGGTGGCATCCCAACCCCGCAAACTCACTAGTCGTATAAGGAAAGCTGATTTTCTATGACTATGATTCTCCCCGAACCTTTGGTATTGAGCACTACCGAACAAAACATCACCGTTCTCACCTTGAACCGTCCGGCGAAACGTAACGCATTGACCGCGGAAATGTGCCGGCTGCTCACTCAGGAAATCCAGGCCGCGACCGATACCGCTAATGAAATCAACGGCATGCCCACCACCCGGGTCATTGTGATCCGGGCCCAGGGGCCGGCGTTTTGTGCCGGTGCGGACCTGGGCGCAGCATCCGAACACACAATCGGGGGCACGGTTTCTACCGGCGTGTACGGTGATGATTTCCACGAGGCACTCTTCGGCATGCTGCGGGCAATTGTGTGTGCCCCGGTCCCGGTGATTGCGGATATTCACGGCCCGGTGATCGGCGCCGGAACCCAATTGGCGTTGGCCTGTGACCTGCGGGTTGCCGGTGATAAAGCGTGGTTTAGAGTGCCGGTTGCCTCACTGGGCTTCGCGCTCGATGGGTGGACCATTCATCGCGCCCAAAACCTGTTGGGTGGGGCGCTCGCCAGGAATATGCTGATCGCTAACCAGCGGGTGACCGCCAGCCAGGCCGCCGCCGTGGGGTTTATCATCCCGGTGAAAAACCCCGCCCAGGCCGAAGAATTCGTCTACGAGGTGTCCCGCTTGGCGCCGTTGGCCATGCAGCAGCTCAAGGCGGCGCTCAATGCGCAGGACGCAACCTACCAGCTCAGCGCCGATGCCCAGGCGCTTTTCGACGCCTGCTGGTCTAGTGCCGACGCCGAAGAAGCGAAACAGGCCCGCGCCGAGCGGCGTGCCCCCATCTTCCACGGCAGATAACCCAAACCCAGCAAGCCACAGCCATGGCCGCGCACACGGCAACGCCCCATGGCCGTGGCCACGCAAGGTTTCCGGCAATAATCACCAACCAAAAGCACGCAAGCGGCATCCTGATGCGGGAAAGCACCGGTTCATGGGCGGGAAACAGGAGGAAACCCAAACTCAAAGGCACGAGGATTCCTATCTCCCAAAGCATCACCATCGACAGCTGATGCATTGGGGATAAGCAGACGGTGGCGATGGGAATGACTATCGACAATCCCACCCACCACCAGGTAGGGCCAACCCGATAATCTGGGGCTGCCGGGGCCCCAACACGTGGCGACTGTCTGCCGACAACAAGTATCCTGCCGTAACTTATGGCGCAAAGGCTGAAGAATACTATGGCCAGGACATAGTGGCATACCGTTGGGCTGACTCTAAAAATCGTGCTCAAAGGGGCAACCATTGGGTGGGTGTAGTCCTCATAAAAATTGGCGTCTGGCAGAAACCATATCTGCATGACAACACCGAACCAAAAACACCCAAAGGGAACCCGAATATCCCGCCATATGGTGGGTGAAGCATCAGGAAACGCATAAAGAACCACACCAAGCAGCATGAGGATCGGCACCATAATGATGGACGCAACCACCAGGAGCATGAAAATAAGTGCATCCAAAAACGGTGTGATCAATCGCAACCCTAGCCCTAAACCATAGGCGTAACCCGAAAGCACCAGCCAATACGCCATGACAAGCGAGCGGGAAGCCGGGGTTATTTTCATGCTTGCATCATAAATGATGTCGAAGAGAAATATAACTCAAACATAAACACGCTTTTTTCACGGTGGGGCGCTAGAATTTAGCGCATGCCCAGTAGATCTGCGAGTAGTTATTCCCGAGCCGTCACCACTGCGGTGGTGTGTAGCGCACTGCTGGTCACGGGCTGCGGCAGATCGATCACTACCGATATCACGAACGTGGTGCTGAAATCCCCCGAAGAGCTTGCCGACGTCGACCGCACACCCGACCTGTCGCTTCAGGGTTTTGAATACAAAAAACTGTCGAAACGCACCTTCGACCACTTGCCGTACCAATACACCTACGTGAATTTGCGGACAGGTAAACATGTGGGCTCCACCAATGAACGTAATTCCCGCCGGGCCCAAGGCCTGGTCAGGCTGTATATTGGGCATTACGCATTCACGAAGGGCGGAGAAAAAGAGCGGGAACAAGCCCGGCGCATGCTGCTTCATGATGATAACGCCCTCACCGACGAACTCTATTCGGTGTTCCCCAATTCCGTCTCGTGGGCGGCGGATAAATACCAGTTAGACGCCACGACCGCCAATAACTACTGGGCATATTCGCAAACCAGTTCGTATGATGTGGCGTATTTTCTTGGCCAACTCCTCGACCGGGAACCCGATGCCACGCTGCTGGCTGTCATGCGGGAACGACAAAGCCTCAACCCGCAACAAAACTACGGCAGCGGCGTATTGCCGAACATCATCGGCAGCCAGACCGCCGAAAGCGACGAAAACAAGGAATACCTTTCGGCCGGATATGGGGCCGACTTCGTGGCTGTGGGCGCGGTGAATACATCAAAAACCACGCTCACCGACATGATGAAATACCAGGTGTTAGGCGAAGGCAAACCATACCCGACCGAAACCGAAAAACCATCGGCGTCGCAAACCACATCCGCAACCTCGACAAGCCGCGCGGTTTCTGGAACCGCCAACACAAAAACCGCGGCTGTGACCAAAACGGCCACAACCACGGCGACAACGGAACCCACCGATTACTAGGCGGCGGTACCGGCTAACTAGACGACTTGGCGATCTGCAGAATCACCTTGATCTGCTCTTCCGAAGGCATCACGATTTGCTGGCCGACCGGCAGCTTGCTGGAAATACTATTCACCGAATTGCCCAGCTGACGGATGGTTTTAGCATCCAGGTTTTTGCCGGCCAATGTTTCTGGAAGGGTAGCGCTTGACTGGTTATTCTTCGCATTCCCGCTCGCACCCGAAGGCAGCTTCACATTGCCACTATTGGCAGTCGTCTGCCCACTGGGGGCGGGGGTGTCTGCCTGGCCGGGCGTCCACTGGCCCCAGTCTTCCGCATACACATCGTTGACATCAACCTCAATGCCATCGAGGTTTTCGGTTTCGCCAGCCACCTGGTGCAGCGTGACCCGCGGGTGAATCTGCCCGTTGGAACCCCAGTCATGCTGCCAGAAATAGGAGCCGAGACCATCCTGGATCGCCCAATCAATGGTGCCATAGTTGGCGTACACGCCCATGGTATAGCCCTGGCTCTTGAGAATCTCATCGAAGGCCTTAAGGTAGGGGCGGATCTGATTATCGTATTCTTCCCGGGACGGATTATCGTCAATCGCCACATAGATGGGCCGGCCCTTGGGCCCACCGGCGGCGGCATGCAGCTGGATGGCCTGGGGGGCGTGCACTGCGGCACCCGCGGCACCTTGTTTCCAGTCGGCGGTTTCTTCCTTACCGAACTGGTAGATGGATGCGACCTTGAGGCCGTTAGCGGCCTGGTCTTTGGTTTCCTCTAGGGTGACGGGTTTGCCAAGCATCCATTCCGCGCCGGGGCGGCGTTGGGATACGTATCGGACAGATCCGAGGTGGCCGGCTTCCTTGATGGTGTCGCCGTCTGGTACGCCAGCGGCGTAGTCGATGACGGTTCCCAGGACGGGCCCGAGGGCGAATGCTTGTGGCGCGGTGATGCCGGCGGCGGCGAAGGCGAAGCTGCTGGCAATGGTCAATGCTGCGGTTTGGAGGAATCGGCGGCGTGACAGGGCGGAAAATATGGACATGGGTCTCCCTACTTGTGTTGCGTTGCGACGGGTGATGGTGCGGAACGTCGTCGCAAAGCTTACAAAGCTATTAAAACTTCACTTATGTAACACTAGTCAACAACAATAACATTAGTTTCGAATCTTAGGAAGTCCTCAGCGAATTCGCAGTAGTTTCCGCTGGTTGAATCATATTCGCTATAAACGGGAAGATGAGCACCGTTACCGAACCTGCGGCTACCAGCAGTGACGCATTCTCCTCCGACAATAATTGCGATTCCACCGCCACCTCGGTGACCGCCGCAATGATCGGAAGCGCCGTTGCGGCATAGAGGCTCAGCTGGATCTTCTCCCGCACATTTGTCAATTGGGACCCGGTGGTAAAGAACAGCTCCCGAATGAGCACCGGTAGCCCCCGAACCACATAAATCAACGGCACCAAAACACACAGTAACCAGGGTTTATCAGACACTGCCTGGGGGTCGATCGTCATTCCCGAGCACACGAAAAACACCGGAATCAACAACGAATACCCCACGATGTCGAGCCGTTGCTCCACGGCCTCGCTGAACTTTTCCGGGACGAGACGACGCAAAATAAACCCAGCCGCAAACGCACCCAACACCACATCCAATTCGAACACCGCTGCGACAGCCATGAGCACACCCAGCATCCACAGCACCAATCGCATCACCGTTTGGTTCGTTGCGCCGGCATTGAGAACCATGGCCCGCGCGGTCCACGGCAAGAGAAACCGTACCGTCCGCGGAATGGCCGCCACCACAATGGCGACCATAAAGAACGCAGCCAAAACGATGGCCGTTACCCACGTGCTGCGTGCCGACAATAATAACGCCATCGCAAAAATGGGGAAGATCTCACCGATTGCACCATGCACCAGCAACGATCGCCCCACCGGGGTGTGCAGCACCTGTTGCTGTTTCATGATGGGCATGAGCGTGCCCACGGCCGTGGATGTGAATGCAATGGCCAGCACCACCGCCGTCGACGTGTTATGGGGTCGCAGAAGCACACACGCCCCCGCGAAACTCAGCCCCATACACACCAGCCAGGTGGTTGCGCTCGTGCGACCCTCTCTGCTGCGAATCATGGCGGGATTAATCTCGTAGCCGGCCAAGAGAAAGAGCATGCCCAACCCCAACTGTTTTAATAACCCCACACCGCCCTCGGTTGATGCCAACCCCAGCCAGTGCGGGCCAATAAGAATGCCCGCCCCAATGAGCAGCACCACAGCCGGCACGCGCTTTCCTGTCGCCCAGGAAATCAGCGGCGCCGTCACCGCGGCAGCCATGATCCAGGCAAAGGACACTAAGGGACTTGCTTCGACACTGCCCGAGGCTAAAACAATATGTGACTCGGGCATCATTGCGGTAACCATGGCACTATAGTGTAGCTACCGCGGAAAACCTGATGAGCCTCATCATTGCTGGGGTTCTTGCGGCGCTGTTTCGTGCTGCTCTACCCGTTGCTCTATTTGGGGAGCCATAAGCTCTGGGGGTATGTCGGGGTTGGCGAAAGTAGGGGCGGAGTTATCGCCGGTGCTTGACACCTCATCGACGCAATGGGCAGTGTAGAGCAGTGTGCCATCACACATGAGCGTGGCGCCTGGACCCCAGTCGTGTAAGCATTCGCAGATGGGCACTCCACCCTGCGACGCCATGGCATCCGCAAGTCGCTGCGCATTCGGGTCATCGTAAGAAATCTCCGCCAGCGAACCATCTGCCAGCGGAGTGACCATCCTACTTGTGGTGGGGGAGGACTCGGTTGTCGACCTTCGTGCCGCGGACATGACAGCCCCAGATATATCCGGTTCCATCAACTGCAATGTATACGTTAACCAGGCGAAATACGGGAGCATCACAACTAATGCGACACTCACTGCAACCGTCATGGTGAACCGTGAGAGTGGCAGTATCATGGCGCGGCTCCTTATCTGCTAAATCCAACGACGGACAACGTTAGAGTAATTGAAATTTACTATTAAAAAAGGTCCGTGAGGGGTCGCTCAATGTGGGGAATGGACCGAGTAACTAAAACTCTAAACCTTAAGTTTAGACCTTTTTGGGAAAATGTCGATTCCCAGGAAGAATCGGAAAAATAACCTAAACGTCTATCATGGTAGCATTATTAAAATAATTTAATATTAATCGGCGGGCTTTTGTGGCTATTTTTGCTGCTTTACGACGATTTTGCCCACAGATCTCGCTAATATTTGCAGACCATTCTTAAGATTATGAGAAATGAATAGGGGTTATTTTCTTTTATAAATTTTATCCAAATCTTTGGATAATGCCCAGGGAAAGTACATAAAACATCAGCCCAACTGGCCCCATTAGTAACATATAGCCACACCAGTAACGGAAAAATCCCCCGGATGTAGCAAAATTACAGCCAGGGGATGGGTGGTTTTCTATCAGTAGAACTTATCGTTCGCAGGCGACGCCGTCTTGGTCACGATCCAATCCGGCTCGGTAACCCGGCTCACCTTGATAGAGCGGTGCCGCACCTGCGGCCTTTGCTGCCTTACAGTTCGGGTAATAAACATTCTGCGCCGGAGCGGTTTCCGGCTCTGGGATTGGTGCAGGCGGATACTCCGGTTCCGGCACGATGACGGGGGCCGGCTCGGGATCTCGCACATAGTGGTCCGTGTGATTGTCGGACACAACCTGCGTCTCGGAGACAACGGTGCTGGTTGTGGGCGGTGCCGATGTTGTTGTGGCGGTGGTGGTTCGACTTGTTGTGGTGGGCCGAGAGGTGGTGGTTTTCTTCGTCGTGGTTGGGGTGCTTGAGCTGCTAGGCGTGGCCATGACCGCGGCCGCCGGCTGCTCTGGTTCTGTGTCTGGAGCTATGCCAACTCCAGCGAAAAACGACAGTAGGGCCAATGGGATGACGGCCTTCCATCGGCGTTGTCCCGGCTTGGTCATGAACCACCACACAGCTGGCCCGAGAAGCGCCAACCCCATGAGGAAGCGCCAGGCAGCACCATCTATGAGCATGCCGAGGATAAAGATGCCACCAAAGATGATACCGATAATCGCCAGAATGGTTTTTATGATTTGAAACATCATGTTGATTACCACGATGATGCCCCCATCATGATGCCGAACTGTGGGGCGGACATGAGCGGTGCCACAGAAGCCGCAGAGTCGATGGGGGCTATAACTAGTTGTTGGCGCCCGTTTGAGTGTAGGGCACCTTGAGAAGAAAACCGGGGCATGAGCCAATGCTTCCTTATGCATGAACGGAAATCAGTAATGAGCGGATTTCCCATGAAGCTGAAAACAACCTCATGAAAATCATGGGAAATCTCAAAGATGAGTATAAGACTGATTCTTAAGAAAGCATAATGGTGTGCACTGCGATAACCGGCCGTGGCCTGCTAAAAACTCTTACCGAAGCTGGTTATTCTCTGCTCCGGGAAGCGAGGGAATGACCATGGGAGCCTGCTGCTGTTGCTGGCCATTACCGGGGGTCTGTTGTTGCTCTGGGGTCTGTTGCGGTGGGGCATTATTTGTTAGCTGCCCACCGCCGCCTGGCTGCAATAAACCGTTGAGGCCTTGAATCAAATCATTATTTTGCGTGGGTGCTGCTGGCGGCGTAATCGTCGTTTGCGGTACGTTTGGCACCTCCACCGGGGCTGGTGCGGGTGCTGGGGCCTGTTCCTGTTGATTCTGCGTATTGACTTCTGGTGCCGCTGGCGTATTATTCGTGCCCATGTCGGGTGCCGGTGCGGGCGCCGGCGGGGCG
>OMHB01000080.1_pt1 | contig 10502 bp, 8 predicted proteins | sample 1646151 | NCBI WGS metagenome assembly OMHB01 (sample SAMN03287622, study PRJEB25206) | human oral metagenome | biome: Human subgingival microbiome; feature: a sample from a patient with with chronic Periodontitis S04-05-R; material: Human subgingival plaque | host: Homo sapiens ... | reverse complement strand
CGATAACGCGGGCAACGGTGGCTGGGGGAAGCCTGCGCACCCCGCATGCCACGATTCCGGCGGCCACGATGATGAGTAACAGTGGCACAACGATCTGGGTCATGAGCGGGTTGTCGAAGAGCGGTAGGGGGCCAACATTCAGGGCACGACCGGCCAACCCCATGAGGCCTTTGCCGAAAATAATGGCGAGTTGCCCGCCCAGGAATGCTCCCAGAATGGTGGGCAGCATGATGCGGAGCCCATATTCGGCGCGGAGGAATCGTAGGGGTGAACCCAGGGCTTGGCAGAGGGCCCGCCGGCTGGTGCCGCGCACCAGGAAGAGCTGCAGGATGAGGGCTCCCAGGGCTGCGACGAGGGCGAGCGCCAGGACGCTGGCGATACCGGATAGGATTCCCATGGCGTGGATTATGCCGCCGAAGATGTCGGTGCGGGCGGCGGCAACGTCGGCCACGCGTGCCGGGGCAGCCAGTGGCACGTACCGGTTTACCACGTCGCTGGGTTGAACGCCGGGCTGCACGTTCAGCAGTATTGTTGTCCACAATGGGGTGCCGGCACCGGTGGGAAGGTGTGCTTTGGCGGTATGGCCGCCATTGCTGATGTCCCGGAATATTCCTACCACGGTGAGTTCTTGCACCCCCTGGTTGGTGCGGAGCTGGAGTGTGTCGCCAATATTTTTACCCAGTTCGCTGCGGTTGAGTTCCGACAGGGCAATCTCCCGAGGCCCACGGGGCGCAGTGCCGGACAGGTAGGTAAGTGGGAACGCTTCGTGGTCGCCGGATTCGACATTGATGCCAACCCATTCACCGTTGGTGCCCTGGGCTGGGATGCGTTCCGCTGCCAGCATGGTGTGCTTGGCGACGTCGGGGTCTGTATCAATCATCTTGATTAGGTTTTCCACGCGGTTCGGGTCGCCGCCGGCCTGGGAGTTGTTGCTCCGAAGATTCATGTAGATATCGCTGACTGCGATGCCGGTGGTTTGGATGAATTGTGGAGATTGGAGGGTGGCTCGTAACGATATTGGTAGGGCCGCGAGCACCACTGCGAGGAGCACGATACCGGCAAGTACCATGTGGTCGAGTGGGTTTCGGCGTAATTGGTTGAGCGAGAGCCGTAACCAGGCGGGACTTGGGATGCGCCCGAATCGGGGTTGGTGGGTCTGGGACCGGTGAGTTCGGGAAGAGCTGGTGCTGCGAGGTTGGTGGAGGGTACCGCGGATCAGGTGAAGCGGCTGGGCTTTGAGTGCCGGCCGCAGGGCGGCGCGGGCAACGATGACGCCGCCGAGAATAGCGGGGATCATCGTGGCTGCGACCAGAACCCACAGCCCTGGGCTGAGCTGCCCGCCAAGCCGCAGCCGGATTGTGGCCGTGACCATGGGAATGAGGGCGGCGGCAATGAGGGTGCCCACGATTGTCCCCAGGGTGAGGAGTTGGAGTTGTCGGCCGAGCACGATGCGCCGCAGTCGTTTCGCAGGCAATCCGATTGCCCGCAATACTCCAATGCGAGGCAGTTCGGCGGCAATGGCGGTACGAATGGTGAGGCTTTCCACGAGGGCCGAGATAAGGGCAAGGAGGAGCGCGAAGACGAGAATGATGGTTATTTGGGTGCCATCGACAAGAGCGTTAAGGAGCCGAAAGGCCTGGTAGTCGATGATTGGCCCATTGGCGGGAAGGTGCGAGGCGGTGTAGGCGTCGATGATGGTGCCGGCAAGCGCGGGGTCGGTGAGGCGGAACATGATGAGCCATTGGCTGTTGCTGCCGTCGCCTCGGAGTGCCCTAAAGTCGGCGTCGTTGAGCAGGATGCGGCGGGAGCTGGCCAGGTCGGAGGCCATGATGGAGTCTCGAATCAGTTGCGTGACGGTAAATTCTCGTCCCGCTATTATGACGCGGTCTCCGGTGGTGATGTTCCGGTTGAGGGCGATGTCGATGGGGATCCCCACGGTTCCGGGTTCTACCTGCGCAATCGTCCCATTGGTGGTGAGAAGATGATCGAAGCTGCCGGACTGGGTAGCAGCCAGGTATTCGATGGAGCTGCTGCCTTCGGTGTTGCCAGGCGTCAATTCTAATTGCGCACCATCTATGCCAATGATTTCTTTGGTTTCAACGGCGACGATTTCTGGGTGCTGGGCCGCAAAGTCCGAGATTTGATTGCGGTCAATGGGGCCTTCGTGCATTTGTAATAGGTGTGGGGTGACGGCCTGGGTGAAGAGCGTGCCACTGGATTGCACGACCTGGAAACAGGCTGCGACACCGATGGTGGTGAGCGCGGTTGCGAGTGCCACCGTGATGAGCATGAGGGCGGTGGCTGCCGGGGCGCGGCGGAATTCTTGGATGATGTTGGCGGTCATGGCAAACTCGCTATGAAACTATCGACAATGGGGGTGAAGGTCCCGGCGGGGGCACCAATGACTCGTTCGGCAACGACGCCGAAATCACGGATGGCTGCAATGTTGCGGGTTTTGACCCAGCCTAAAAGATCCCGGTCGAGAAGTTGCGCGCTAAACACGAGGACGGCGGCGGCAGCGGCATCCGGGTTGGGACAGTCGATATCACCGCTGGTTGTGGCCCGCTCCAACAGGTCGGCGAGCGGCGGGATGAGGGCTTTGATGGTGGCGTCGATGGCCCGCATGTGCATGAGCTCGTTGCCGTCTTGTTCTAGTTCGGTACTGATCGCGGTGGTTTCGGGTCGCCGTGGGGCGAAGCCACCGCCGAGAATCATGGTGAACTGGGCCAGTGGCGGCTGAGTGGATTCGGCCATGTAGCTTTCCACCTGGCTTTTCAGCAGCGCAACATTCTTGTCAATCACGGCATACATGACCGATTCTTTAGACTGGAAATAGTGGTAGAAAGTGCCCTTGGCAATGCCGGCGTCGCCAATGATTTCCGACACCGATGTTTCCAGGTATCCCTGGCTAGCAAAGCGGCGTTCTGCGGCGTCGATAATTTCCGTGCGCCGGTTGGGGTTTGTGGGTGTCATGACGGTGTGTGCCTCCTCAAGCTGTTCGACCGCTGGTCGGTCTCTTGAGGTACAGCTTAACCGACCGCGGGTCGGAATGCAATGTTTTTTACTTGTCGACGCCCCCACAGGCCCCCACTTTAGGCGTCGATAAGCGGTGACTGCCTAGTCCAGACCATAGAAAATCTTCCGCATGACCTCGCTATTTGTCAAAACAAACCCATGTACCATTTCCGGGGAGGTGCTGGGCGCAAACTGGAAAATAAAGCTCTTACTACCACCCGTCATGAGCAGACGCAGCACATTCATGTCCATTGAGCTCCACAACATGTCGATCGTTTTATCCATGACCTTGGTGGAAAAATCCGGGTCATTGGTCACCACAATAACCTCCCCCTCCCGGGTCACGCTGGCCATAGCCTGGTGCAGCACATTCGGATAGCACGGGGTCTTGTCGAACAGAAACACCCCGGCATTGCCATCCTGGGTATCCGACATGGCTACCTCCTGTTCTTGGATGGGAAACTGTCTGCACCACCTGAGGGTAAGGCCCGGCGTTTCCCGCAACGTCGCGATCGCTGCGAACGGATGGTCGATAACACCCAAATACATATTCAGGCTCAGGCTGGCACATACATGCTCTGCCAACCGTGACCAGCAGCGATAAAACTCTTCGATGGGTTTTTCAAACTTCTCTTCGGGCAAAAATGCGACATCATAGCTTCTGATGTGACGTTCATAACCGGTTGTTGAGGTCCAACTGCTCTCCCCTAAGGATTGGATGAGGTCCGTGTGGTCAGATTTGACAGCATCATTGATGTAAACCACCTCGTCAAGAATCGCTTCCATATCAGGCAAGTCCAAGGCATACACCAGCAATACCCCAGCATCCAAGAGCTTTTCGACGAAATCCCGCAGGTCATCCCCCTTGACAGACTGAGTGTGCTCGTCCACGATGATGGGCCGGATTTCTTCGGCACCCCCCGCGCGGGCAATGACCGCCAACCCTTGCAGCGCAGCCTCGGAGGAGAAGAATGCACCCGCTGAATCCGTGGCAGGATTCCGGCAATCAAATGCAATGAGTCCCACATATTTGTCCCGCGCTGTGGTCCATGGAGAACGCCATGTAATGTCCTGAACCCACACCACCTGCCCGCCATACGTTTGTGCGATTCTTTCGAATTCCATGCGATCACCGAAAATGAAAATCAGGAAGAGCACCGCATCATCGTGTCGCGCCGCCCACGACGCTAACCGATTGAGCGTTTGGCCTTCTGCTTCGCGTCTCCGCTCAAATCCATAGCTAAAATACATGATAAAACCGTCTTATAGTTGATACTTATTAAGTATCAATGATACCAAGGCTTGGTTTCTTGCAACGGTGACCGCTTAGAACGCTATGGTAAAAGAAAAAGACCACCGAATGTGGTGGCCTTTTCCGGTTTTACCTGTGGTCTACTGGTGTGCCGGAACGATACCGAGATTGGCTAGCCCAAACCAGGCGAGGATACCGACAATGCCCACAGCGAAAATCCCCGATAGGATTTGCCACAAGGATTTCCCCTTGTAGGAAGGCTGCTGCGGATCGCCGGGTTCCTGGGGAGTGCTTGGTTCGGTGGTTTCGGTGGTGGTCTCCGTCGATTCCGTCGGCTCGGTTGACTTCGTCGTGGTGGTCGGTTCCGTCGTGGGTTCCGACTCCGTCGGCTTCGGATTCACCTGATAGGTGCGCACCTCGTCCTGGTCGCCGGCCACAGCGGTCACCTGCACCGCACCAGGGGTGGTTGGGATGAAACTGCGGGTGGCCACACCATTACCGTCGGTCGTCAGAGTTTCGGCCTTGTCACCAATCGTGGTCACCACCTGGGTGTTTGCCAAGGGCTTCCCGTCGGTTCCCTCCACCACGAAGGTGAACGTTGATGTCTGCCCCACCTGGCCGACTTCCGGTGTAGGGGTGATCGTCACCAGGGCGGGTTGGGGTTTCGGCACCTCAACGGCCCGCACCTTGGGGAACCCATTGCTCTTATCAACGGTGCACCGCGTGAGGGCGGTGACATCGTAGCTCCCGAACCATCCGGCGTTCGCCTTGGCCTGCGCCACCAGCGACAACAGCGACTGATCCGCGGGATAGTGGTGTGTGTCCGGGCTGCTGACTTTGGGGAAGCTCGGCTGGATCACACCGGCCTTGGTGGCGCGAGCGGTCACGGTGATGGTGGGCAGGTCAAAGCCCACTTTTCCATTCTTTTCCACCCCCACCATGCCCTTGTCGCCCGTGGCCAGGTTAATGGTGTTGGGGTTACGGGAATTCATGCGGTCGGAGTCGACGTTTCCGCCCACCCGCAGCCGGTTCTTCCCCGCCAGCTTCTCAACCTTGACACCCCGCTGCCCGCCCGCGGCAGCGATGTTCGTTACCTCGATATTGTCGGGCAAATCCACAAACAGTCGGGCCTGCTCCACAGTCGTGATGTTCACCGTGGCAACGCCAGCAACGGGAAAGCTTTTGGGCAGCCCAACGAATCCGCCCTTGATGGTGTAGTCGAATTCTTCTCCCACGGTGACCTGCTCCGGGGCGTCAACTGTGAAATTGAACTTGAATTTGTCGTTGCTTTGCGGCCCATCGGCCTGCTTAGCCATGAAACTACTCAGGCCTTTTGTCGTAATGTCACACTTGAACTGCGCATCCATGCGTGATTCTTTGGCGTAAGCGGTGGGAGTAACGCATAGTGCGACTCCCAGAACGGGGGCCAGTATGGCCGCCATGAAAGTCCGTTTTCGAGACATGTTCCCTCCGTAAAATGGTCGTCGACAGGCAAGCTACGGCGTCAGTCGCAGGTAGCGGGCAATGGCGTAGATGAGGCTACCGATGAACGTTGCACCCAAAACCGCAGCAATGATCTTCCAGGTGCGTTCGCTGCCGGGACCGCTGCCGTTCGTGGAATCGTCGGGGTCGCTGCTTTGCGAGCTGCCCTGTGACTCGGACGGTTCGGTCGGCTTCGTCGTGGGCGTCGTGGTCTCGGGTTCTTCGGAAGTACTTGGATCTTCGCTCGTAGAGCTGCCGGCCGGAACGATCGTACGTTCGACCGATTCCTTGCCGCCCGCGACCGCTTTCACCTTGACTTCCTGCTTGGGCCGCTGGATGGTGTGTTGGAACCGGCCGTGCTCGTCGGTCTTCCCCGAGATCTGCTGGTCGCCCACATGCACTACCACATCGGTATCCGCCAGCTTATGGCCCTTTGTGCCAAGCACATTGACTGTAATGATGCTGGAATCGTTCGTGTTTTCGATAGCAAGCGTCACCCGGTCGACGGTTTCCGCCGCCTCGGCGATGATCGTGGCCGACGCCTGCTTATCGCCCAGCTTTGCGACGACTTCCGTCTGCCCAGCTGCTTCAGGGGTCATCGTAAAGGTGTACGAACCTGCTGGTTTTTCCACCGCCGGCACGGACTTGTCGCCCACCGTGAATGTCACCGGCTGGCCGGTCATTTCGGAGTTGTCTTTGGCAATCACCTTGGCGGTCACCGTGGCCTGCTCCCCCACCGTCACGGTCTGGGTTTCGGGGAGGACCCGCAGCTCATTGACGACTTCGGAATCCTTCGGCGACACCGCGATCATGCCCGATTTGGTGAGCATGCCGGCCGTGGCCTTCACCGCCAGATTCCCCACAGCCTCCGGCTTGAACGTGTATTCAAACGTGCCGGTCTGGGTCTTTGTCATGGCAACCGGTGCCGCATCTCCTAGGGCCAAATCCATGGCATCCTGGTCAAACGGCTGGCCTTCGTCATCAAGCACCTGGGCGGTGACGGTCACGTCGTCACCCACCTTGGCGGTTTCCGGGACGTTCAGTTTGATGTTCTCCGCCACCGGTGCCGGTTTTTGCACGGTCACAGTCACCGAATCAGTCACATCGCCCACCGCTGCGGTGGCAACCAACTGTCCCGGCTGCTCCGTGGTGAATTCCTGGGTGAACACGCCCTGCTCGTCGGTGATGCCGTTGAAGGCTTTCCCACCAATGGTGATGGTGGCGTTTGCCCCGGCAACCGGGTTGCCGTCCGTGTCATGGGCCGTGGCGGTGTAGGTGACCTTCTCCCCCGCCACCACCGTGCTCGGCTGGGCTCCCAGGGGAACGCCGCCCACCTGGACGACGTGCACCTTGGGCAGCTGCACTGGCTCGCGGGGGGTGCAGCGGAACAGGTAGTTGCCTTCCTCCTTGTTGTTGTATTTCATGTGGGCGAAGGCGGTAAACATGGCTTGGGATGCGGCAACACCGCTCTTCCCATCACTGGGCAGGGTGGTGTGGGGTAGGACTGGTTGCAGGTCACCGGCCTGGGTGGGGGTGAAGGTGAGGTCGAAGCCCGAGAAGTCCATGGTGTAGTTTTTGGACCTGGCCTGGCCCGCCAAGCCACCCGATTGCAGTTGACCAATCTGGTCGGGGGCGTCGGAGCCCGCGGATACGTGGTCGGTGTCGGTGTCGCCGCCAACCCGCACCACGTTCCCGTTCAGCTTCGCATTATCCCCGGTGACGCTCACATTCGTGGCACCTTCCGGGGCGTTGACGAGGAGCCGACCTTGGGAAAGGTCCTGGAATGATAGCGACCTCATCGACCACCACGACCGCCACTTTATGGGGTTGCTGAGTTTGACCTGGCTGGATTTGATCGAATATGTCACCGGTTGCCCCACCACAGCGGTTGCTGGTGCATCAGCGGTGAGCGACATGGAAAAGTCGTATTCCGCCAATTGCCATACCCACGCTTGTGAGTACGCGCCGTTGACGTCGTTACTGTAGGATTTCGCCGGCCCCTGCTTAATAAAACAGTTCATCTTCAAATCCGTGGTTTCTTCCGCCGCCGCGGCAACACCTGGGGCGGCCAGGACTGTGCATCCCAGCACCGGCGCCATGATGATCGCCGTCAATCTTTTCAGGCGCGACATAGCGTCCCTCCTTACACATAGATAATGGTTCACTCTAAACATAGAGGAATTTTATGGTTATATTATCTAGATTTAAGCTACATAGGCACGCTCCCCCCGTAGCACATAAATATCACCCCCGCAACCGGCACAAACGATACTCTTTTGGAAAAATTATTACTTTCTTAGCTACCCCCGCCGAAGTATTCTTCCTTGGGTTTTTGCTTTACGACGCTCCCCGCTGCCGTTTCCCCATGTGCTAGCATGCGCACATACCTCATGTACCCAACCTCATGGTGGTCGCCCATGCCTTTCCACACAGACACCAACATCATCCCCGGCGAATCCCTGGGCGGCATCACGCTGGGTAGTCCCCTCGCCCACTACTGGGACGACATCACCCACTACCAGGAAACATCAGGAAACCTGCACCACTGGATGGATGGACACAACAGCATCGTGTACGAGTTGGTGGACTGCTTCATCGAGTTTCGGGTGCACATGCCTACCTGCCGCATCGACAGAATAGCCGCCCTCCCCGGCTTTCAAGGCGCATTCCAAAACATCATCCACATTGGGATGCCCACAACCCAGGTCGAAAACCTAGGGTTGGGGTTCTACTACAACGACCTAGGCGAATGTTTCGTCTCCCCGCAATACCCCGGACTCATATTAGAGCCTGACCTCATTGATCCCCTGCCGTACGAATTCCCCTTCCTCGAAGTCGGATATATCACGGTAGTTCCCACCCCGGATCACGTGCTCTGGCCCCAAAACTTCGACGAAGCATAGGAAGGGGTCACAAAAGTCACGTACCCCGTGGCCGAATAAACCTTTACAAGAAAGTCTTGCTCAATGTATTCCACATACGAATTCTGGCGAAAAAAGCGCGACGAAAAGAACATGCTTACCACCCTGCGTCACCAGGTAGCGCAAGATGCCAGCCTGCATTTCTATATTTTCTTCAAGTTCGAGACGCTCCAAAAATTCTCCGACATGACACGCCAATACGGTGGCGCACTGCTCTGGCATTGGGATTTTACAGACACACCGCTCGGATTTCTGATACGAAAGCCCATTGTGGGGTTGGTGGAATTTGATTGCTCTGATCCCGAAAGTGATCCTGCAGACGCATTCTTTCACTCCCTCAATACCGCTCTTGGAAGTAGGGTAATGGTGAGCGATGACCCAACGTTCCCAGACAAAGCGAAGCCTCTTCTAGCCTACGACTATTCTCCAGCAACATTCATAGGAACCAACGAAGAGCGACCCGGACCATTTAATATCGACGAAGAACTCGTCAACGCCGGCGCACTACTCACCTATACAGTAGAGATTTACGATCAACCAGACGACAAAGAAGATTATTGGATGGAATTCCTATGCGTCAACGACTCACGCGACGAGCTCTACTAACCTCAAAGCAAAAGCGCTAGTGGATTCCCAGAAATGATGGACGGGCATATCAAGACGAATAATGAAACAATGTGGAACATCTTCCAAGGAATAGAATAAATTAATGGATTTTAAAAAGACCGGAATCCCCCAATATTCCATCAATGATCCATTCCGTAAGTTCCAGGAATCATTAGAAAATGTCACAACCATTGGTTTTGGATCCATCCGAGGCTACCTGGTCTTAGACGGAAATAATTACCTTATCGGAGTAGACCAAAATGAAATCACTGGAGAAGTAGCATGCGTTGAAGCTTTCATGGCGACACATTCGAAGGCATTGATCTCACCAACATGTCCGCCGAATCTTTCACCCAAGAGCTAGCAAAGATTGGTTCCACACCTATCGTAGAAATCGATAACGTCTGGTGGCCCAAGGAACGCATGGGATTCTACGTGTACGAGAACACCCCCAGCACAATCTGCTGGTGGGGAAACACCACTGATATTGAGGTGCAGGAAATATTTTCCCAAGGACAAGAAGATTTCCTGATATAACGAAGCTTATTCAGCTGCTGGAAAACCCATCCACGCCAACAGATGACGAATCGAAAAGAACACGTCATCCGTCTTGTTTTTCCTTACACTTTCAGGGAGTAGTGATGTGGGTTAATGCCTTAAGAAGCTGAACCATAATTTCCCAACAACTGGATAAGCTGCTTTGTTTACGATGATGAACAACACAACCCAGGGTTACTATTAAGCGTAAGTGCCTGCAAATATTGACACTTGACAGGTAGTCTTATGCCTAAAGAATTTCCTCAAGGTAGTGATGGTGATGGCTAAAAGTTTGTCTCAGCGGGTTGCTGATGAAGCCCGGCCGCCTGCGGTGTTGGGGCGGTATCCAGGGATGCGTGATTATTATGCTGAGGTGCTTTTGGATGACTTAGTAGAGTCTGGTGCATGGCTTGATCTGGAACTTAAAAGGCCGTTTTTGGCTACATGGGTGAATGATGAGGATTTTGACAATCCTGATTGGGAAGATCCTATTATTGGTCGCACTCAGAAGAATGTGCGCAAGTTCGCAGCCATGGATCCGGTAGTTGATTTGGAATCGCTACGAGGAATGAAGGTGAAGCTTTTTTACGATGATTAACAACACAATCAAAAGATCTAGGTGATAGTAATGGCTAAACGTTTGTTTCAGCGGGTAGCTGACGAAGCCCTCCACCTGCAATATTGGGGCG
>OMHB01000074.1_pt1 | contig 10780 bp, 7 predicted proteins | sample 1646151 | NCBI WGS metagenome assembly OMHB01 (sample SAMN03287622, study PRJEB25206) | human oral metagenome | biome: Human subgingival microbiome; feature: a sample from a patient with with chronic Periodontitis S04-05-R; material: Human subgingival plaque | host: Homo sapiens ... | reverse complement strand
GGCTGCCGGTACGACGGGGGCGTCGGGTAGGTCCTGCACCTGGGCTCGACTTTTTACTCATTCTCCACACCTTAGCGAGAATGCTGTGATTTCTGTGGCATGACTCGGTTTTAAAATGCACAATTTTGTTACATAGTGACGAAAAAGATTACCTCCACTACCCCCATCTGGAAAAGTTAAAGTTATTCCTAGTAGCTGCCCATTTCACCATAGGTAGAACAAATGCGAAACTAAACTAAAATAAATAGAAATATTGCTACGGCTTGCTTGATACCGTAGAAGCGGCTAGTGTTACCTCTCGGAAGATAACAAGATGGTTACAAAAACGAGATGGGTGTTAACACACCGGTCCGGTAACTACGATGGATAAGCTTTGAACCAAGGGAAGTAGGCCTCAATGCAGACCAGGCGACCGCTCATTAATGGCAAGCATCGCAAGCAGACCAACCCTACCAGAGGGCGTGTAGCATTCGTTGCCGCAGCAACGGGCGTGGTGTCTACCGCAGGCGCTACAGGCGCAGCTATCGCCCACACCACGGACACAGGGATTTCCGAGATCAGCTTAGCCGCCGAGGACACTCCCAATGCGGAGGAAGGCGCCCCGCAGATTCTTGATATCGCGGAATTTAAGCCGGTCACCAACCTGCAAGATCAGCTCAATAAGGCAGTTCAATACTCCAATGACCTGGCCAAAGCCGACGAAGAGGCCCGGAAACCCAAGATCAGCGTTTCCCGCCCCACCGATGGCATTTTGACCTCCGGCTACGGCATGCGCTGGGGATCATTGCACGCAGGCGTGGACCTGGCGAACGCTATAGGCACCCCAATTTTGGCGGTTATGGACGGCACAGTGATCGACTCCGGCCCTGCCTCCGGCTACGGCAACTGGATTCGCATCAAGCATGACGATGGGTCCATGAGTGTGTACGGGCACATGGAAACCCTCGACGTCAAGGTCGGCGAGCGCGTCAAGGCCGGTCAGAAGATTGCGGGTATGGGCAACAGGGGGTTCTCCACCGGCCCGCACCTGCACTTTGAAATTCACCCCGATGGCAATGCTGCCGTCGACCCAGTGCCCTGGTTCAACGAGCACGGCATTAGCCTCTCGTAACGCCTGAAAAAGCTCCTCGTTTTCTTCCTAGAAAACCCGCGCGGTGGTTCCCGTGTGGGTTTTTTCGTTTTTTCCTGCATCTTCTGCCGTCATACACCGCCGTTCAGGCCAGCGAAATTCGTAGATTTTTGTCTACCCCCACTCCCCCGTCGTTGCCACCTTACTGCACATTATTATGTGAGCCACTAAACAAAAATATGTTTAATGTGAGCTAATAACCATTATCCTTAGAGAACTTAACGTCACCTCAACTCCTTCCAACACAGCCTTAAAAGCCAGCTTACCTAAGAAATCTGCCACCTAGCAGCCAACACGCAGACAGCGTGCCCCCATGGCGCCTGGGTGTGTCATTTATGCTTGACGACGCCATAACGTCACCGTTTCCTCGGGCCGCCAGCTACCCCCGGATACAGTGCGATATTTGTTCGGGTATTGACCAGTTTCAACGCGATACCACCTGGGGTTTTGCCCCGCTTTCGCCGCGGAAATTCAGAAAACCTTTTCTAAAACTAAGCCAAAAGTTAATATAAATGAAACTGCATATGTATCAATCATATGCTTTTTATGATGATAAACCATGATTTATATGAGTATCGGATTCACTTTTCTATAATCTTTTTCCCATATCATGATTATTGACATGCTATTGAAAACATAATGGGGGTGACAATAGCACACATGTTGGTGACGAAAAGATGGAATACTATCACGCCACTACCCCCGGTTTACATCCTATTGGTTACTAGGTAAGTTACTTAGTAAGTTACCCGGTAACTAATACGCTAGGAACATATTCATGGCAATCAAATACGCACTACTGGCATTACTTGCCGAAAAACCGCACACTGCGAGCGCCCTGCAGCAACAGTTCATCGCGCTCACCGATGGGACCCAAACGCTCAACATTGGCCAAGTCTCACAAACCTTGAGCCGCTTGGAGCGCAATAACTTCATTGCCAACGCCGGTACTGTTCGTAACCCCTCTGGGCACCAGGTTGAGCAATACGAGCTCACCCCCGCGGGCCAGGAACTGCTCACCGAATGGCTGGAGCGACCAGTGATACGAGCAATAACCGACCGAGATGAGTTAGTAACCAAGATAACCATCGCCGCCACCCGGCCGGACTGGGATCTCATTAGCCTGCTTGATACCCAACGATCGGCAGTATTATCCCAGCTCAAAGAGCTCAATAAGCAAAGCCGTAACCTACCACAGCAGCGTACCGCCGCCCGGCTCACTATCGAACGCCGCATCTACGATCTTGAGGCCGAGGCCCGCTGGCTCGATCGGGTGGAGGCCCTCGACGCCCCCGCCCACACCGAAACCCCGGAAGGACAATAACATGACTACTTCCTCCCCCAATCCCGACACCACTCCCACAGACGCCTGCCCACTCGAACTTCGTGACATCACCTGCGTTTTTGGCCGGGAACCCCGCACGGTCACCGCCCTCGACCACGTGAGCATGCATGTGCAGCCCGGCGAGCTCGTGGCCATCATGGGACCCTCCGGCTCCGGCAAATCCACCCTCCTGAATGTGGCGGGATTGCTGCAACGCCCCACCGCTGGTGAGGTCCTCATCGACGGCATTTCCGCAGCCACGCTCAGCGACAAGCGGGCGGCCGCGCTGCGCCGACAACACATCGGCGTGGTCTTCCAACGCTTCAATCTGGTGCCGACTCTCACCGTGGGCGAAAACGTGGCCCTGCCGCTAGAACTTGACGGCGCGAACGTTGCCAAGCTCAAGGATGACATCAATGCCGCCCTGGCCGAGGTGGGACTCGATGACATGTTCGATCGTTTTCCCGAGGAGATTTCCGGCGGCCAGGCCCAGCGAGTCGCCATTGCCCGCGCCCTCATTGGTCCCCGCCGGCTCCTGCTCGCCGACGAACCCACCGGGGCGCTCGACACCGCCACCGGTGACGAGGTAATTGGCATCCTCCGGGACCGTATTGACCAGGGTGCGGCCGGTCTGCTGGTCACCCATGAACCACGATTTGCTGGCTGGGCGGACCGGGTCATCCACGTCCGTGACGGCCGCATCACCACCCGAGAAGTATAGCGAGGTATCGCCATGAGCTCCCTCAAAGCAGCCATCCGCCCCACGCTCCGGGATGTGAAACACCACCCGCTGCGTTCCCTGGCGGCCATCCTGCTTATTGCCCTGCCCGCCACCTATGCGGCATTCCTCATTGGGGACATGACATCGGAGTCGCAATTCTATGGGATCACGCTCCAACAGAATTCTGCCCAGTTCTTCGGCAGCGAATGTCAGCAAAGCGTTGACGCCTCCGCCTATCGGTGCACCAATGGGACCCGCAGCGGCGTCGTAAACCAAGACGGAAAATCGAATGAAGATTCGACCGCAGAACGGCCTATCGCCACCATCTCACAGGACCGCATCGCCGAAGCCGTGGGCAATAACTTCACCGTCAGCATGTTCGTTGATCTGCCGGTCGCTTTGCACTCCGATGCGGCCACTGATTCACTGTCGAGCACTATTACTCAACTGCCCGGCGCGCACCTCTTGCCGGGTTCCCCCGATCTTCAGCCGGGGGACGTGGTGCTGTCAGAGTTGGCGGCGAAGCAGCTTAAGGTGGGTATTGGGGACACGGTTCGGGCCACCGACGTGGGGAAACCGAACGATCCCGCCACATCAAACCACGAGGACGACCGGATAACCTTAAATGCGGCAGACACCACGCTAACGGTGAAGGAGATTATTCCAAATAATATTCACTCCAGCAGTTATGTGATTGCCCCCACGTTTTTGCCGGCCACGGATGTGCCTAATAATGCGCATGTGACATGGGTTTTTAGCGGTAAGGGTGATCTGTCGTGGGATGATGTGAAGGCACTCAATAAGGTGGGTCTGGTGGTGTCGACCCAGAAGTTTCGGAACCATCCAGAACTGGTGCCGGTGGCGGAACGATATCCGGAATTTCAGAGCGATCGGAGTTCAACAGAAAACTCCGACACAAATGATTCAATGATCACGGAGCTTACCTCATACGTTATCGAGTTGACGTTTTACCTGTTGTTGACCTGTTTAATGTTGGCAACAATCAGCCCGGTGTTTGCGGTGGCCACGTCTCGGCAAACAAAAGTGTATGCGTTAATGCGGAGCCAGGGGGCTAACCGTCGACATATTCGGTGGGCAGTCATGGCATACGGCACAGTTTCGGGGGCTATTGGGGCAACCATCGGTATTGTTTTAGGCACGATCCTGGGCTGGGGATATTGGAAGATTGCGCATCCGGGATGGCCATTTATCACGGATGTTGGCACATTAGCCATTGGGTTTTCGATTGCAGTTGTGGGGTCAACGGTTGCGGCGTTTATTCCGGCGATCATTGTGTCCAAGGGGGAGATCATGGCAGGCGTGGCTGGTATGCAGCCGGATCGGATTCGGCGCTGGCGGCGCTGGATGTGGACTGGCCCAGCGTTGGTGTTGATGATGCTGGTGGTGTTGTTGGTGGAGTGGTTAGGCCATCCAATCACCCATTTCGTGAACCGCGATGCGTTCTCTGGAGCCATGTATGACCTGATATGGTCCGTACTTGTATTGTTATTGCTGGTTGTAATAATTGGTGGGGTATTTACCAGCGTTATTGCGTTGGTGTTTCTTGCTGGTGCGATTCGTAAACCATTGGGGGCGAAGCTGGCGGGCCGGCAGGTGCGTCGACAAGCGTTACGGTCGGGGGCGATCGTGGCGGCAATCATTGGCAGCGTGTTCTTCCTGACCGTTATGGAGTTGGGTAGCCTGAACACGATCAATAAGGATCGGCAGTTATCATCGGAGATCTATAGCCCATTTGCGGTAGGAGTTTCGGGGGCAAGATCAGCATCAGCGTTTGAGACCCCTACCATGATTACCAAGTCGTATACAGATGTGGTGGCTCATGCCGCTTCGGACCAGGCACGAGAGGTGTTCGATGTAGTTGCGGCTCGGCTGGGAAAAACCACGGAGTTTCCAGTGGTAATGCCTGGCTCGCATATGCGGTTGACGTTGGCAGATGAGTGCCAGGTGTCACCCACAACGAAGGCGTATACGTATCACGGCAAGGATGCGAATACTGATCCAGAGGCGGCGAAGCATTGTCGTTATTTGCGAATGGATGAGGCACACCTGTTTCTCCCGTTTGCGATGCAGGACTCCGATATCGTTGTGGGCGGGCCCGAAGTGTTGCAGATCTTTAATCTCACCGATGAGCAGCGAGCTTCGGCCACCCAGGTGCTGAAGGACGGTGGGGTCGTGGGAACCACCGCTATCGTTGCGGACACGGGTCGGCGGAAAATCAGCGTGGAGAAAGATACATCGAACCCGGTGACGGCTGAATCGCAGTTCCAAAAAACGAAGACACTAGAGTTGCCGTTTACAGCAGCCCTACCGGAGCAGCTGCATGGTTGGGTTGTGAGCCCACAAGCCGCAGAAGAATTAGGCATCGAATTGGCGTTTGATCGTTACGTTGTGATGACAGAGCAGCCAGGCACAATGACGGATCAGGTGGAAATGACCGACCAAATCGATGCATTCAGCCACTATTATCACGCTCAAGTTCTTGCGGTAGAAACCTCAGCGTATGAATCAATATATGTGTGGGTTCTGTTTGTGGGAATCCTACTGATTGTGGGTTTGGTGCTCATCGTGGCTACCCCACAATTGCGGGCCCAAAACGAGCAGCTCTATGCCTTGGGGGCGTCGACGAGCCTGGTGCGGCAGATCGGCGGCTACTATGGGGCGATCACCGCCATTTTGGGCACCTGGCCAGCGATTATCCTGGGCCATATTGTGGCGCTGCTGCAAACGGATTTCAGCGAGCGGGACATCAACGGTGAGGTGCTGAGCCTGGGATCCGTGGAGAATTTTGGTCTCCACTGGTATCTGATAGTGGTGCTGGGCCTATTGGTGCCGGCGATTTCCGCCACCTTGGGGTACGTCACCACCCGGTCGAATCGGATGCTGAGCTACCGGCAGGATTGATTCGGCTACAGTTTTTCGAGCGGCACCCCACCGATGAGCATGAGTTTCACGGTACCGGCGGAACCGAAATCAATGGTGACGCTGGTATGAATGCCGGAACCATCAACGCTTTGGACGGTGCCCAGACCGTATTTGTCGTGGTTGACTTTATCGCCGACCTCCAGGTGAAGGTTGGTGGCCGGCGTCGACGACCGGGAGCTGCGGGGAGTTTTCGGTTTCCGGTATGAACCACCGGGCTTGCGGCCGGAATACCCACCAGCCCCACCGTATCCCCCATAGCCGCCGTAACCACCGACGAAGCTGCCACCACCCCAACCGCTTGCGCCCCAGTCATCGTCCCAACTGCCGGCGCCGGGTTCTTCTCGCCGCCAATACATGAGCTTTTCGGGAATGTCTTCTAAAAATCGGGAGGCTGGGTTGGCCACGGCATTACCCCAGGATGCGCGCAGCATGGCGCGGGTCAGGTACAGGGTTTGACGAGCGCGGGTGATGCCCACATAGGCGAGTCGGCGTTCCTCAGCAAGCTCCTGCGGGTCACCCAGGGCCCGCAGGTGCGGGAACTGGCCATCCTCCCAGCCGATGAGAAACACCACCGGAAATTCCAGCCCCTTGGCGGTGTGCAGGGTCATGAGGGTGACCACGTTCGTGCTGTCATCGGGCAGCTGGTCGGAGTCGGCCACGAGGGAGACTTTTTCTAAAAACGCGTGAATGGATCCCGGCTGGGGCTCCCCCACCATCGGCTCGGCCGAATCATCCCCTTCCACGCCTGCGCCCATGGCGGCATAGGCCATGAGGTTCGCGGCTTCGGAGCTGAATTCCCGGGCCACGGACACAAGTTCGTTCAGGTTGTCGAGTCGGGCACCATCCTGGGGGTCGGTGCTGGCCTCTAGTTCGGCTTTGTAGCCGGTGGCGTCGAGGATGCGGGACACAACCACACCAATGTCGGGCAGGCCGGTGATGGTGTTGGTGGCCTCGGCGGCATCGGCCCGGAGGCCGTCCATGAGTTCGAGGAATGCGGCAATGGCGTTTTTGGCGCGGGTCCCTAAGGCGGTGACTTTGCCGTGGGCGGCGTCGACAAGCGCATCGGCGAAGCTCATGCCGAAGTTTTCGGCGTACAGATTGACGGTGGCAATCGCGCGGTCGCCAATGCCACGGCGGGGCGTGTTAATGATGCGCCGCAGGGAAATTTCATCGGTAGGGTTGTCAAGAACACGCAGGTAAGCGATGAGATCGCGGATTTCTTTGCGCTCGTAGAAGCGAGTACCACCCACCACCTTGTAGGGGATGCCGGTGCGGATGAAGACTTCTTCGATGGCCCGGGAGGAATTATTGGTGCGGTACATGACGGCAATGTCCCCATAGCCGACACCCGTGTCGAACAAAGCGTCGATTTCGGTGGCGATGAATCGAGCTTCGTCATGTTCATTGTCCGCAACATAGCCGGTGATTTTCGCGCCAGCACCATGGTCGGTCCAGAGTTTCTTTTCCCGTCGGCCATGGTTATGGGAGATCACGGCATTGGCCGCGGAGAGGATGTTTTGGGTGGAACGATAATTTTGCTCCAGCAGGATTGTCCGTGCTTGGGGGTAGTCTCGTTCGAATTCTTCGATATTGCGAATGGTGGCGCCGCGGAACGCATAGATGGATTGATCGGAGTCGCCAACCACGCTGAGTTCACTAGCATCAGATCCGGTACCAACAAGTGTGGAGATGAGAACGTATTGGGCATGGTTGGTGTCTTGGTACTCATCAATAAGAACGTGACGAAAACGTTTTCGATAGTAGGCGGCGATTTCGGGGTGGGTGGTAAACACCCGCACGGTTTCCCCGATGAGATCGTCGAAGTCGAGGGCGTTAGCGGCCCGCAGCCGCCGCTGGTATTCGGTGTACACCTCGGCGATGGTGCGGTCGAAGGGGTTGCGGGTGGCGGCCGCCTCGTCACTAGCTGCGTCAGGGTCGGTGAGCTCGGTTTTCAGCGCGGAGATAGCGGCAGCCAACAGCCGGGGCGGGAATTTTTGGGCATTGATCTGCAGGTCTTTGGCGATCATGCCCAGGAGCCGTTTGGAATCATCGGCATCATAGATGGTGAAGTTGGTGTTGAGCCCGGGCAGCAGGTGCGCCTGCTCCCGCAGAATCCGCACGCAGGCGGAGTGGAAGGTGGCAACCCACATGCGGGTAGCGGTGGGGCCGACCAGGTCAATCACCCGGTCGCGCATTTCGGCGGCGGCCTTATTGGTGAAGGTGATGGCAAGTATCTGCCCCGGGGCGACACCCCGCATGCGCAGCAGGTAGGCGATGCGCCGGGTGAGCACGGCGGTTTTCCCGGAGCCAGCACCCGCGACGATGAGCAGCGGGGAACCAGAATGTTCCACGGCGGCGCGCTGCTGCGGATTCAGATCGGCTATAAGATCATCGGCGCTTCCCTCCGCATTCGCCCACGGCTGGTGTGCCGGCAGCTCGTCCCACGCGGCAGGCACCGAGTAGTCGAGAATGCCGGCGGCAGCCTCCGGGTCGGGAGGAATGGTGTCGTATGCTGGGGGTTCCTCCGGTGGGGGCGGTAACGGTTCGTCGGCGCGTGGTGCCTCCGGTGGCGGGGTGGCAGAGTAGGCTTCGAATCCGGTCACGCCGGCAAACAGGTCGGGCTGCTCCGGCTGGTCGGAATGCGGTGAAGGGTTTTGTGCGGCAGTCATTATTCCTCCAACTTACTGCGTGGGTCGGACACGAAACATCTGGCACAATAATATTCATGACTGATGCAGCTGATGTGAATATTCGTTTTCCCTCGGGCACTGATGATCCGCTGTCGGATGCGGAAATTCAGCAGTATCGGGAGGAGATCAACCGCCTGGACCAGGTGATTTTGGATGCCATTAAGCAGCGAACGGCGATTTCCCAGGCGATCGGGAAAACCCGCATGTCGGCGGGCGGCACCAAGCTGGTGCACACCCGGGAGGTGGCGATCATTAACCAGTTTCGACAGGAACTAGGCCCAGAGGGCCCCGCGCTGGCGCAAATCCTGCTGCGCATGGGCCGCGGCAGGTTGGGGTAACTTCAGCCAACCCCCAAACATGTCCGGTGGCGTGGTTAGCATGCTGAGCATGGCTAATCGCACATATCTTTACGCCCAAAAAGACAACGAATTCACCGGCATTGGGCAGTTCCGGTACGACGCCCCATTCCTGGCACTACTCTTCACCCATATTGACACGGTTGCGATACCGTCGCTATTTTTCGACCTCGGCGACATCAAGGTTGGGGCGTTTCGCGGCCGACTGGATACCACACAAGTCACCGATTTTGTGACCAAACTGCGGGCGCTTTTCGACGCCCACCGCTCGAAAATCCTCCCGAAAATCTGGGAGGAAATAGAACCCAATTTCGCAGATATCACGGAAACCATTGACCGCATCACCGCCGGCGGCTACACCCACGTGCTCATGGAACCCGTGGAGCGGATTCTTCTCATCGCAGGAAGCGACGAGGAGATCCTGGACGAGATCGATCTGATTGAAAGCGCATTGGACGACTGCGACCCCGACTGGTGGTTAAAGCACACAGAAACCACACTGCGTTCCGGCGCACTGCTTGATGAGGAGCAGGGATGGTGGTTCCTGCAGGAACTGGGTTTGGCCGGGTTTTTCTCCCCGATCTTATACTTCAACCTACAGTAGGGAAATGTATTTCGGCTCCAGGTATTCGCCGATTCCCTCCATGCCGCCCTCCCTGCCCACACCGGACTCCTTCACCCCACCGAAGGGTGCGGCCGGATCGGAAATCGTGCCCTTGTTAATGGCAACCATGCCGGCCTCGATGCGTTCGGCAATGGTCAACGCCCGACCGGTATCACCGGCAAACACATAGGCCGCCAGGCCGAACGGCGTGTCATTGGCCATGGCAATGCCCTCGTCCTCGGTGGCGAAGGTTTGGATGGCAACCACCGGGCCGAAAATCTCGGAGTGGGCGATGTCCGCGGTGGTCGGCACATTAGTCAACACGGTAGCCGGGAAATAGCTACCACCCGCCGGCAACCCCGCAGGAAGCACACCCCCGGACGCCACAGTAGCGCCCTGGACGAGGGCATCATCGACGAGTTTCTGCACCGTAGCCACCTGGTCGGCGCCGGAAAGCGCCCCGAAGGTCACCCCCGCATCGGTGGCCCGGCCCAGGCGGAAACCAGCCAACACCTCGGAAACTTTCGCGGTGAACTCCGCCGCGATCCGCTCATGCACCAAAAACCGGTTCGCGGCAATACACACTTGGCCGGCACCCCGCATTTTGGCCACCGCCACCGCCTGGGCGGCCTGATCCACGTCGGCGTCCTCGCACACCAGGTAGGGGGCATTGCCACCAAGTTCCAGGCTGACCCGCAAACTATGGCGTGCCGCCCGAGCAGCCAACTGCTGCCCCACCGCGGTGGAGCCGGTGAAGGTGAGCTTCCGCAGCCGGGAATCATCTAATAGCGCGGACACGTTCGAAGCGTTCTTCGTTGGCAACACGGCCACCACCCCGCGAGGCACCCCGGCGCGCGCCAGGAGTTCCGCAAGATACAGCATGGTGAGCGGGGTTTTCGACGCGGGCTTCACGATCATGGTGCAGCCCGCCGCCAGGGCCGGGCCCAGCTTGCGGGTGCCCATGGCCAGGGGAAAATTCCAGGGGGTGATGGCGAGGCAGGGACCCACCGGTT
>OMHB01000069.1_pt1 | contig 11307 bp, 8 predicted proteins | sample 1646151 | NCBI WGS metagenome assembly OMHB01 (sample SAMN03287622, study PRJEB25206) | human oral metagenome | biome: Human subgingival microbiome; feature: a sample from a patient with with chronic Periodontitis S04-05-R; material: Human subgingival plaque | host: Homo sapiens ... | reverse complement strand
ACCACAACCAGTGGACCTTAACCCTAATAGGTTGTATGTGTTAGATGGCACGCTCGTACCGTGTTGGTGGTGGAAAAACGCCAGGAACTTGTACAGCGGAAAGCATCATAGAGCAGGGCATAACCTACAAGTTTTAACAGATCAGGCGGGTGAAATATTCTATATTTCACCACCACTACCAGGATCAACCCATGACATCACAGCTATAAGAAACACTGGTTTATTCGGCTATATGCAACCCTGGCATATAACCGCGGATAAAGGATATGTGGGGTTAGGATGCGACACACCCTTCAAGAGAAGACCAGGCAAACCCCTATTAGGCTGGCAGAGGCGCTTCAACAAGGGTATCAACCAGATCCGCTATGTTGTTGAGCGATCCATAGCTCATCTGAAAGTATGGCGGATACTATCTACCCCTTGTAGGCTCCCCCAACCCACAACCATCCGGGCGATTAATATGATACGGAAGATAATGTTCTACCAACCACCAGCCGAACCCTATTTCCCCAGCAACTGAATAAGCTTCTTTTATCGCAAATTATGAGGTATTTGATCAATTCGGCCGTGATGGTGGTCGGGTAGTAGAAAGCACACCCGGCCGAGGCCAGAAAGCATTCCTGTATGAGTGGTCACGAACAATGCTGGAAACGTTGCCGCCTTACCCAGAAGAAGACTAGCCTCCCTACGCCAGCACCCCACACCCCCGCCAATGAACCTTGGCCAAACAGTCCATCCTAAATGCCCGTCAGCGCAGCATGTTACAAACGTTTGGCTACCCTGTAGGCATGGATATTCAACAATTGCGCGATGCGTTAACGCAGTCGGACTCGTCGGTCCGACTCAAGGCGGTGCTAGCCGCCGGCACTCACCCTGATGATGCCGCACTGGATGTGCTGGTCGCGCAGTGTTCCCATGAGCCGGACTTTTATGTTCGAGACATGCTCACGTGGGCCATCACCCGACTGCCCCGCGACATCACCATCCCCGCAGTGCGGGCGGAACTCGCCTCACCGATCCCGCAGGCACGCAGCCAAGCACTCCACACCCTGTCGAAAATTCGGGTTCCCGAAGCCTGGCCGTGGATCTTCCCCCACATGCTGCGCGATGACGACGACGAGGTGGTCCGGGTCGCATGGCGGCTGGCCGTCGCCATCGTTCCCGAAGGTGCCGAGCCTGAACTGGCAGATGTCCTCGTCAGCCAATTCGATCGGGGAAACCTGGAAGTGAAAACCAGCTTGGCCCGGGCCCTCGCCAGCCTTGCCGCCTGGTACACCCCGGTCCTGGACCTAGTGGATGCGGCAACCTGGTCCGGTGACCTGGGGGTTCGAATTCACGCCACGGCAACCCGGGCAATTATCCATGACCCCGAAATAGGGTTTGCTGGGATATTCGCCGAGGCAAAACGCTCCCTAGGTGGTTAGGTGGTGTATTTTTAGGTGGATTAGGAGGATTGTGCATGAATACTAATAAGAACAGCAAACTGTTAACCACCGACCTGACCACCGATTTAAACGAATTCATTGATGCGCTAGAGCACGCATTTGCGAGCGAAGGACACCCCGACACGGAGGTGTCCATTGGCCGGGTGGAGCGGAGCAAACGCCATCCCGATGGCACCTACTCCATTGATTTCCTCATAAACCTCAATAATGGTCCGGTGATTCCCCAGGACGAATACCTGGTGCCGGGCGCCCCACGCCTGTCCGAAGAAATGGCCCGCCGGGTGTGCGCCCAGGTTGGTCTCGCGGTGAAGAACGTGATCGAAATCAGAATACGGCACCAAATAACCCTCGTGGCCATTGTGGGCACCTCCCAATAACCAACCGAATAGAGAAATGCCCACCTGCCGTGAGGTGGGCGTCGTAAAGCAAGACAAGTAAAAGCAAAACCCGCCAGCCGAAGCTGACGGGAACCGCTGGCCTACCAGGACTCGAACCTAGAATGGCGGTACCAAAAACCGCTGTGTTGCCAATTACACCATAGGCCATTACCGCGTGATGCGATGATGAATATCATACACGAAAAACCACCCAAAAAATCAAATCGCTAAATTTGCGGGGTACCACGTAGTCTAAAAGCATGGTACGGCAACGCATGACCGGAAAACAGCGGCGAGAACAACTCATTGCCATTGGGCGCAGCCTCTTTGCAGAACGTGGTTTCGAAGGCGCCAGTGTGGAAGAAATAGCCATGCGAGCAGGGGTTTCCAAACCTGTTGTGTATGAACACTTTGGTGGCAAAGAGGGCCTGTACGCGGTGGTGATCGACCGCGAAATGACCCGCCTGGAGTACACCATTACTGAGGCGCTCCGCACCGGAAGATCCCGCGCCCGCGTCGAACAAGCCGTCATTGCACTGCTCACATATGTGGAGGACGAAACCGACGGTTTTCAAATACTGGTCCGCGACACCCAACCCGGCGTGGGTCGCGGCTACTCCACCCTGCTTAACGACGCCGTAGCCCAGGTCTCTCACCTTCTCGGGCACGCCTTCACCCGCTCCGGCCTCGACCCGGACACCGCCATACTGTATGGTCAGGCCCTTGTTGGCATGGTGTCAATGACTGCCCAATGGTGGCTCGACCAACGCGAAAACGATGATGCCTTCAGCAAGGAAACCGTGGCCGCCCACATCGTAAACCTGTGCTGGAAAGGCCTGGGCGGCATGGAGAACAACCCCCGACTCACCAGCATTGATGCCCCGCCGCTTCGGCTCGGATCCGACAAAACCCCACAGCCCAATCCCGGCGCTGCTGATGCCGCGAGCCCCACCAGCGCGAACCCCGAAGCCAACAGCACCAACAACATCACCAAGTAGGAGCACCAACCAACCGTGAGCACCCAGCCTGCCGCCCCAACCGCAGCCGCCACCCCAGCCATGCTTTCCGGACTGCTGAAAACCGCGGCCACCGACCCCAAGCTCAAAGGACTCATCAGCCACGTTAGTGACCCCACCCTGAGCATCGCCACCATCGACCAGGCCCGGCCCTGGGCCATCGGCGCGTTGGCCAACCACACCCCCCTCCTGGTAGTCACCGCCACCGGCCGCGAAGCCGAAGACCTCACCGCCGAACTCAAAGCCATGTGGGGCGACCAGGTTGCCTGGTTCCCAGCCTGGGAAACCCTGCCCCACGAGCGACTCTCACCCGCCGCCGACGTGGCCGGCACCCGCGCAAAAATCCTCCACAACCTCGCAAACCTGCGCATTGTGGTGACCGCCGCCCGGGGTGTGTGCCAACCCATACTCGAAACCACCCCCGGCCGCGACCCACTCACCCTCACCGTCGGCCACGACTACGACTTCACCGACCTCACCCACCACCTGGTGTTCAAAGCCTACAAACACGTTGACCTCGTGGCCCGGCGCGGCGAATTCGCCACCCGCGGCGGCATTATTGACATATTTCCCACCACCGGCGAGCACCCCATCCGGGCTGAATTCTGGGGTGACGAACTCACCGACCTGCGGGCGTTTAGCGTCGCTGACCAGCGGGCCTTCCCCGACCTGGACTATCCCACCGTGGACGTCTACCCGGCGCGGGAACTACTCATCACCGACGACGTGGCCGGCCGTGCCGCCGAACTTGCGGTGGCCCACCGGGAAAACCCCACCTTGCAGGAGCTTTTAACCAAGGTTGCCGACCGGATTCCCGCCGACGGCATGGAGGCCCTCATCCCGGTGCTGGCCGACCTGACAGCTACTCCCATGCGCACCCTCCCGGAACTCATGCCGGCGGGAACCCACGTGGTGGCGGTGCACCCGGAGAAAATCCGCACCCGGATCGCGGATTTGCAGGCCACGGATGCAGAGTTTTTGGCCGCCGGGTGGGAGGCAGCCGCCATGGGGGCGGCGGGACCGGTGGATTCCCGGGATCTGGACCTGTCGGCATCCTCGTACCGCTCCTACGATTCGCTGGTGGTGGGGGCGACGAAGGCCGGCCAGTCGTGGTGGTCGGTCACCCCGCCGGGCATGGGTGGGGAGGATGCGCTGCCGCTGGATTTCGAGCCGGGCCCCACACCCCGGGGTGATCTTTCCCAGATTGGGGAAATGATGTCGCTGCTGTTGGCGCACACCATGGCTGGTGGCCGGGCGGCGTTTATTGCCCCCGCCCCGGGTGCGATAAAACGCATGGCCGACCGGTTTCGGGAGCAGGGCATTGCGGCGAAAGTGGCGCAGCCCGGCGCCGAGCCGCAGCCCGGGGAGGTGACCTTGTATCAGGCGCTCAGCCACGCGGGGTTGGTGTTTCCGAAGGTGCGAAAGTTGCCGGGGGTGGAGGCGTTGCCGCTGGTGGTGGTGACGGAAACGGATGTGACCGGTAACCGGGTGGGGGATATTGCCGGGGCGAAGCGTCGACAGGCCCGTAGGCGGCACCGGGTGGACCCGCTGGCGTTGAAGAGCGGGGACTATGTGGTGCACGAAACCCATGGTATTGGCCGGTTTGTGCGCATGACGGAGCGCACGATCACGATGGGGGAGGAAACCTCCCGGCGGGAATATATTGTGTTGGAGTATGCGCCGACCCGCCGCGGCCAACCCGCCGATCAATTATATGTTCCTATGGATAGTTTGGATTTGCTGTCCCGCTATGTGGGTGGGGAGAAACCCACCCTGTCGAAGATGGGTGGTTCGGATTGGAAGAACACCAAGAAGAAGGCGCGGGCGGCGGTGCGGGAGATCGCCAGCGAACTGGTGGAGCTGTATGCGAAGCGGGCGACCGCCCCCGGCCACGCATTTGCCCCAGACTCGCCGTGGCAGCAGGAGTTGGAGGATAATTTTCCGTTCGTGGAAACCGAGGACCAGATGGCGGCGATTGCGGCGGTGAAACAGGACATGGAGCAGCCGGTGCCCATGGACCGGGTGATTGTGGGAGATGTGGGCTACGGCAAAACCGAGGTGGCGGTGCGGGCCGCGTTCAAGGCGGTGCAGGACGGCAAGCAGGTGGCGGTGTTGGTGCCCACCACATTATTGGCGCAGCAGCATTTAGCAACGTTTACGGAGCGGATGGCGGGTTTCCCGGTAACGATTAGGGGATTGTCGCGGTTCACGTCGGCGTCGGATGCGAAGGAGATCCTGTCCGGGCTACGGGATGGGTCGGTGGATATTGTGATCGGCACGCACCGGTTGTTGCAGACCGGGGTGCAGTGGAAACAGTTGGGCCTGGTGGTGGTGGATGAGGAGCAACGGTTCGGGGTGGAGCACAAGGAGCATATTAAGGCCATGCGGTCGCATGTGGATGTGCTCACCATGTCGGCGACGCCGATTCCCCGCACGTTGGAAATGTCGATGGCGGGCATTCGGGAAATGTCAACGATTTTGACGCCCCCAGAGGACCGGCACCCCATTTTGACGTATGTGGGGGCGCAGGAGGAGAAGCAGATTGCTGCCGCTATTCGACGCGAACTGTTGCGGGACGGCCAGGTGTTCTTTGTGCACAATAAGGTGTCGGATATTGAGAAGAAGGCCCGCGAGCTGCGGAACCTGGTGCCGGAGGCCCGGATTGTGGTGGCGCACGGCCAAATGAGTGAGGAAGTGCTGGAACGCACAGTCCAGGGGTTTTGGGATCGGGAATACGATGTGCTGGTGTGTACCACCATTGTGGAAACCGGCCTGGATATCGCCAACGCTAACACCCTGATTGTGGAGAACGCGCACCACATGGGCCTATCGCAGCTCCACCAGCTGCGGGGTCGGGTGGGTCGCTCCCGGTCGCGGGGCTACGCATACTTCCTGTACCCGAAGGGGATCACCCTGACCGAAACGTCGTACGACCGACTGGCCACGATTGCCCAAAATAATGATTTAGGTGCGGGCATGGCGGTGGCCATGAAGGACCTGGAGATGCGGGGCGCGGGCAACGTGCTGGGTGCGCAACAGTCCGGGCACATTGCCGGCGTGGGGTTTGACCTGTACGTGCGGCTGGTGGGGGAGGCGGTGGCTGCCTATCGGGCGCTTGTCGACGGCAAACCGGTGGACGGAACCGACCAATCCCCGAAAGAAATCCGCATTGACCTACCGGTCGATGCCCACATCCCGGAGTCCTATATTCATGCGGAGCGGCTCCGCCTGGAGGTGTACCGAAAACTGGCGGCCAGCACCTCGGAGACAGACATTCGGCTCATCGTTGAGGAAATGGAGGACCGCTATGGTCCCATACCCCAGGAGGCCAGCCGGCTCCTAGCGGTGGCCCGGTTGCGGCAATTGGCCCGCCAGGCGGGGATCACCGACATTGGGGTGCAGGGGAATCGGATCAAAATCCACCCGGTGGAATTATTGGACTCCCAACAGGTGCGGTTGAAGCGACTCTTCCCCGGGGCCACCTACCGTGCGGTGGCGAAAGCCATCCAGGTGTCCATCCCCAAGGCGGGAACCACCGTCACCGATCCGAAATTGCGGGACGTGGACCTCATCCAATGGGTGGCGGACTTCCTGTCCGCCATGTTCAACCTGGATAAGGTCGATGTTCGCGGCGGCCACACCAAGGAAGAGAAACCCGCAGCGGGCGGCCGGTCCGTGGTGAGTTTCTTAGAGGGTGATCGTCCCCGCCGCTAGCCCCCACGCGGCAATGATCGCCCCAATCAGGAGGAGAACCACCACACCCCACTCGTAAATGGTGAAGATCCGCCGTCCCAGGTGGTGGCGGTACCACACATAGGGGATGATGCTGGGGAAGGTCGCTAACGCCCCCAACAGCACATACTTCGGGTCGGCCGCATACACCAGCCACAGGGAGTACACAAAAGCAATCAGCCCGATAATGAGGTGCCGCCGACTATTGGTCTTCTCCTGCGGAACGCCGTCGTCAAGCTCGGCGGAATTGAAACCCCGGCCCCGCACCACCAGCAGCATCAAATATAGGGCCGAGAAAATATAGGGGGATAAATACAGCATCGTGGCCAGCTGCACCATCGACGTGTAGGCGGTCTCATTCACATAGAAAACCACGATCCACACCTGGATGAGCACCGTGCAGATCAGCTGTGCCATCCAGGGGGAACCCGCCGCATTGATTACCCCAATCCGGCGCGGCAGCAACCCGTCGAACGCCATCATGACCAGCGGCTCCGCGCACAGCATCTGCCACGACACGTACGCCCCCAGCATGGACAGGCACAACCCGACCGAGATCAGCGCCCCACCCCAGGGGCCCACCACCGCCTCTAGCACCGCGGCCAGGGAGTTATCCGGCAGCGCCGCTAACTCTTCCTGGCTCAACACGCCGTAGCTGAGCGTGGATACCGTCACCAGCAGCAGCAACACTGTGGTGAACCCCAACACCGTGGCCCGGCCCACATCCGACCGGGTTTGCGCCTGCTTCGAATACACGGACGCCCCCTCGATACCGATAAACGCCCACACCGTGAACAGCATGATGCCCTGCACCTGCTCCATCACCGATAAACCGCTGGACTCGCCCCAAAAATCCATGGTAAACGTGTCAATACTAAACCCTAAGAACGCCACCAACACCACAAACGCGAGAATCGGCACCAACTTCGCCACGGTCGTGATCGCATTCATGATCTTGGCCTGCTTGATTCCCCTGGTGAGCACCCCGAAAATAATCCACGTCAACGCCGACACCGCCAGCGCCTGCGCCCACCGGTGCTGCTCCGTGTCAAAAATGGGCAGGTAATGCCCCAACGTGGAGAAAAACAGGGTGGCGTACCCCACCTGGGCGATGATCGACCCCAACCAGTAGCCGAAGCCGGCGGTAAACCCAATGTAGTCACCCAATCCGGCCCGCACATACGCGTACACCCCGGAATCAAGGTGCGGTTTGCGATACGCCAAAATCTGGAACACAAACGCAATGGACAACATGCCCACCCCGGCAATGAACCAACCAATAAACATGGCGCCCGGCCCAGCCGCAGACGCAATGTTTTGGGGGAGCGCAAAAATCCCGGAACCGATGGTGGAACCAATAATAATGCCCACCAGGGTCCAGACCCGCACAGTGTGTTGACGCTGCACACCTGCCGAATCTGTCGAATCTGCCGTTGGGGGTGGGGGAGTGGAGTTAGCCGTCACCGCATTAACCCTAATGTACGGTCAGTCACAAGTCTATTCACGCTTTGAAAAGCAGCCGGAAACCGGAATCATGGCCGTGAGCTTGGGGTACAGCACTCAAACCCGGCGCGTGGCATGGCCGGAAATCGGGGAAATTATAATCGGCACACATGACCGCCCTTACCATTATTATGCTCGTTGACCCCCGATGGCCCGATCAGATCCCCTTGGGGGCCATCCCTTATCTTTATGGGCTGGGGGAATCCCACCTGGAGATCACCCCGGACATTCCCGCCGCGGCCCGCGACCACTACCACCAACTTGCTGCCCTACCAGCGCCATCATTGTCGCAGCCGGTGGCGCGACTCATTATCACCAGCGACGACACCGACCCGCGGCTCATGGAACCCACCGAAACCGCAGCAGAAACCACAACCCGTATTTTTCGGGCCCCCAGCCGGGATGACCCTACCTGGCAGGCGCAAAACATCATGCGCCGCGCCCTCACGGTGGGGGAATGGGAGCGGGAACAAACCCACGAAACCCTCCTTCCCTATTTGCGGGAGGAAACCACCGAGCTGGCCGAGGCCATCACCACCCAAGCCAATGATGCGGAACTCATGGCGGAGTTAGGGGATGTGCTCCTCCAGGTGCTGTTTCACGCGGAGATCGCGGCGCGCCGGGGCGCGTTTGATTTCGGTGATGTGGTGGGGAGTTTTATTGGGAAAATGCGACGTCGTTCCCCCTATTTATTTGATGGGACTACCTCGGTGGTGCCACAGTCGGAGCAGAAACGGCTGTGGGAATTGGGCAAACATGCGGAGGGGTGACGCGTGGGTAAAGGGCAGTAAGTGCCGGTAGGGGACGGGGTTGGGGATAACCCTGAGCCTGGTTTGTCCTAAGGAAAAGTTAGGTAATATCAGTCGCCATGGGTTCAATAGGTGGAGTTCGCAGAGTTGCTGGTTGTGGTTGCGGCGTCGTGCTGGCAGTCATCATGGTAGTGGCGTTTGTGGGGTGGAGCATGTCCTTGTTAGAGGGCAGCTCGCCGATTCGAGAGCTGAAACCGGTGGCGCGGGATGTGCCGCCGGCTCGGGCTGCGGAGGTGCCACAGATCGACCTGAATGCGGCCGGCAGGACTTCGAACCAGCTTGCCGAGTGGGCGGCGCCGATTGCGGCGGACACGTCGATAAGCGAAGCGGCGGTGCGTGCGTATGGGAATGCGGAGCTCATTGCGGCACAGTCGTGGCCGGAATGCCACCTGTCGTGGGGGACCTTGGCGGGCATTGGGTATGTGGAGACCCGGCACGGCACCTATACGGGCGCATTATTTAATGCCCGCAAGATTGACGACAATGGGTATGTGCTCCCGGCGATTATTGGGGTGCCGTTGGATGGTTCGCCAGGGTTTGCCGAGATTAAAGACACGGACCAGGGCAAGATGGACGGCGATAAGGAATACGATCGGGCGGTGGGGCCGATGCAGTTCATTCCCACTTCGTGGGAAAAATACGGTCGGGACGCCAATGGTGATGGGGTGGCGGATCCGAACCAGATTGATGACGCAGCACTAGCGGCAGCGAACCTGCTGTGCGATGGTCGTGACCTTGCTACTGCCGAGGGCTGGACGCGGGCAATAGGCTCGTATAATAGTTCCGACGAATATTTAGTGAATGTGCGTAATGCTGCGGCGTCGTATGCGCTGCGGCAGCCAGCGTTTTAACTTGCTTGACGACGCCCAGGCCTGTGGTAAAAATCTCATTTGGGGGGAATGATGTGATGTATCACGTGCTCGTGTGTAAATGTTCACTATATCTCACCCACATGAGCGTGTTTTTGTTGGCATAATTGTACGTGTGGCGTGAGTTTTTGGTCGAATCAAAAACAACCAAACATTTTTACGCTTGAAATTGTATTTACAGCACACCTCATACAGGTAGGAGATTCACTGTGGCTGATATCATGCACGTTTTTGCCCGCGAGATCCTGGATTCCCGTGGTAACCCCACCGTTGAAGCGGAAGTTCATTTGGATGACTTCTCCGTGGGTATCGCAGGTGTTCCCTCGGGCGCATCCACCGGTGTTCACGAGGCACACGAACTTCGGGACGGTGGGGATCGCTACCTAGGCAAGGGCGTTCTGGAGGCCGTGAAGCACGTCAACGAAGACATTGCCGATAAAATTGTCGGCTTCGAAGCCGACGACCAGCGGGTTATCGACCAAACCCTGATTGAGCTTGATGGCACGGAAAACAAGTCCAAGCTGGGCGCCAACGCCATCCTGGGTGTGTCCATGGCTGTGGCTAAGGCAGCTGCCGAGTCCTCCAACCTGCCGCTCTACCGCTACATTGGTGGCCCGAACGCTCACCTCCTGCCCGTGCCCATGATGAATATCGTCAACGGTGGCGCACACGCTGACTCCGGCGTGGATGTGCAGGAATTCATGATCGCCCCGATCGGTGCCGAAACCTTCGCCGAGGCCCTCCGCCTGGGCGCCGAGGTGTACCACTCCTTGAAGTCCGTGGTGAAGTCCAAGGGCCTATCCACCGGCCTGGGCGACGAGGGTGGCTTCGCTCCCTCCGTTGGCTCCACCAAGGAAGCTCTCGACCTGATCGTTGAGGCCATCAAGAAGGCCGGCCTGGAGCCGGGCAAGGACATTGCCCTCGCCCTCGACGTTGCCTCCTCCGAATTCTTCAAGGACGGCAAGTACCACTTCGAAGGCGGCGAGCACACCGCTGATGAAATGGTGCAGGTATACGAAGACCTCATCAGCAACTATCCGATCGTCTCCATCGAAGACCCGCTGCAGGAAGACGACTGGGAGGGCTACACCAACCTGACCGCCAAGATTGGCGACCGGGTGCAGATTGTGGGCGACGACTTCTTCGTCACCAACCCCGCCCGTCTGGCCAAGGGCATTGAGGAGAAGGCCGCCAACGCCCTCTTGGTGAAGGTGAACCAGATCGGTACCCTCACCGAAACCTTCGACGCTGTGGACCTGGCACACCGTGCCGGCTACCGCACCATGATGTCGCACCGCTCCGGTGAGACCGAGGATACCACCATTGCCGACCTCGCTGTGGCCCTGGGCTGCGGCCAGATCAAGACCGGCGCCCCGGCCCGGTCCGAGCGGGTGGCCAAGTACAACCGGTTGCTGCGTATCGAACTGGAACTGGGCACCGCCGCAGTCTACGCCGGCCGTTCCGCTTTCCCCCGGTTCAAGGGCTAAAATAGCGTTGTGATTCCTTTCTAACTAGTGGTCACATCTCCCTAACGCCGCATCACCAGCTACGTGATG
>OMHB01000065.1_pt1 | contig 11575 bp, 11 predicted proteins | sample 1646151 | NCBI WGS metagenome assembly OMHB01 (sample SAMN03287622, study PRJEB25206) | human oral metagenome | biome: Human subgingival microbiome; feature: a sample from a patient with with chronic Periodontitis S04-05-R; material: Human subgingival plaque | host: Homo sapiens ... | reverse complement strand
ATGGCGGGTCTCGGCGGCGGCGCCGACACCGGGCTGACCGGCACACAGGTGGCGGACACCGAATGCCACCCCCAACTCGACCTGGCCGAAACCGCCTTCGGACTGTGGGCAACCGCTAAGAAAATCCCCATCCAGGGCAGCAGCCACCAGTTTTATTTCACAGTGCAGGACAATCACTTCGATCCCTGCGCCGACCTCAGCTGGGTGAGCCTCCAGGGTGTGGAACAAGACCCGGCGCACTACGATCCCATGGCGATGGAATCCGCACAACGCACCCTCATATTTTTTCATCGTGACCAATTGATTACCGACGCGAGTTTCCTCCTCGCCTATGATGCGCGCGACATTACGATCGCCGGCAACCAGCTGGAGGTCACCTACGAAGCCCTGGCCTACCCGCGCGTGACCGAGGGACCCACCCAGAAAATCACCTATAAATATGCGGATGGGGCGCTGCGGCAGGAAACCAACCCCACCATCGACGTGAAACCCCTGAAACTGGACTTTCACACCAACCCGCCCGCGAGCGACGCCATCACCATCCCCCTGGGTAACGCGAATTACTCGCCCGCAATTAAAACATATGAGGGTAATGTGCTTGCCGACGTCCCCATGAGCGACGGAAAAATCCTCTGCGATTTCTACCTGACCCAGAAAACCAGTGGCCCGAGCTGCACGAACCGGCAGAAAGCCACCTGGCCAATCGTCAATGAGGGCCCCGCGCAGGCACCAACCAATAGCGACAGCAAGAGCAACAGTGAAGGTAAAACCAATTTCGCATCCTTCTCGTTCAGCCCACCACCATCATTGCGCACATCCTATTTTCCGTCGGGGAATATCAACCCCGAGGACACGTTCCCGGACGAGTCCGTGGTGCAGGTGGGCCCATATTTTGTGGATACCCGCGGCGATACCGTCAAGATTTCGAATAATTCCAGCACCGTGGTGCTTGGCGACGGCGTGGCGGAGCTCCGGGATGAGCCACTATTCACCCTGGACAAATCCCGGTGGCCGCAGGACCTCAAGTCGAGCAGGTAGCCCTATTTTGGTTGGGTTTTTGGCTTCAACTTTATGAGCTCAGTAATCAGGTGGGGCATTGCTGTGCTAGTAGTTTCTCGGTTGACCTCATCAAAGGCACAATGCGTGACTTGCTTCACAGCCTGTTCATAATCTCCCACTGGGAAGTCATCTGAAACGTTTTTATCGTTGGGGCCATTGAGCATTTTTCTACCCTGTAAGTTTTTGCCCATGGTTGTTCGAGGAATGTTTTTGTTTCGAATGTCTTCGAAGTGTGCTAGTAGCCAGGCTTCAAAGCTTTCATGGGATACCACAAAATGGTATTCGGTTTTGCGATTAGTTGCATCTTTTGCTGCTTTGAAGGCTTGATGGAACTGCTCATTACTAGTGGCATCAACATCAACAACATAGTATATTGCGGAAAAGGGCGCGTCATTCTCTCTGTTAATGGTGGTTTTTGTCTGCTTAATGAGGTTTTCTGGTGATTGTGATTCTGTTATTATGGTAAGGCTATGCAACCTTAAGTGACGTTTTAAAAGTTTGAAATAGTCTTTTTCGGTGCATTCTCCCTGTACAAAGAGGAGAATGGGCTTAGACGTGGAGCGCGTTTCTGGACCTCTGCGTCGGCGTGAATTTGTTTCTTTGTTCCTATTCTTTTTGGCCATGTTCTATGCTTTCGTTTCCGTTATCGCTGAACGTAATGCATCTAGGGCCTCGACAATGCCTCGTGAGGAAGTGATAGGAACAGCGCCAAAGACACCCTGGAGATAGCGCTTCTCAATATTGTGATTATCGCGTGATGAAAATTCACTCAAAGCAATGAGCTTGGAAATTGATTGCTGCTTTTCCACAAACCATACCTCGTTGCGATCTAGCGCTTCCGTGGGGTGGTTGCCTAGGAGCGTGAGATCATGGGTCGTGAAAATCAACTGTGCACCTTGGGTATTAATCTCTTCATCCTGGAAGTAATGAATGAATTCACGCAGCAATGTGGGATGCAGGCTGCTATCTAATTCATCAACGATAAGGAGCGCACCATGGTAAAGCGCATAAAGCGCAGGGAAAATACTATCAATCCATACCTGTGTGCCTCGTGACTCATCCTCTTCCTTGAGAACAAAGCCATCTGATTCGCCTTCGTGATGGAACTCAATATACCGTTGGCGGTATTCGTCAAGGAACCTACCTTGTGGTGTGTTACCTGAGATTTCTGTCTGTGCTTTTTCTAAATCCATGAGGATTTCTCGTAGTCTTTCCGGCAATGCTTCTTCCTTAACGGAAACATCTGTTATTCCCACATCCGCGGCGGTCATCATGTGTTTGAGTAGTTCCAACCAATTAAGATTTTTTGAGGCAAGCTTCATGACCCAAGAATGGCGGGCTTCCCGATCTGAATCAGAGACATGGATCGGAGGCCGTATCTTATTTCTCCACCAGTACACTGCGCCAATAAACCTACCCGGATTTTTTATTGTTCGCCAGGCGCTAAAACATAATGCGGTTGGCTTGAGAAACTGATTAATATTCTCTTGTGCGGCGATGGGGATTTGTGCACCTTTGCCAAAAATGATTGTGTCACGTTCGCGCTCAAAAATGGGTCGCCAAATTCGTTTGGCATTGGCATATAAGCTTTCTTCAACGATGCCGGCTTTATCCAGCACTAATGTCCACCGATACCGAATGTCCTTATACTCATATTCAGTGATGAATGTGGTGGGATCATCTTTATAAAGTTTGTGTGGGTTATATAAATTTTTTACCAAGTCTTCGTTTCGTATTGACGATGTAATGGCCTTGCGCAGTATCCCCAATGGTTTGATTATGTTGGTCTTACCGGAAGCATTAGCGCCAAAAATTGCTGCCCGCTTAAGAACAAGATCATTCCATGACTCGTTCTCGCGGGGTCGCAGTGTTTGAAACTTTGGGGACTGCATGTCCAAAGTGGTTTCATGAGCAAAAGATCGGTAGTTCTTGACCGTGAATGAAAGCAGCATACCTATATTTTAGGCCAAAATTTGTACTTTTTGTGCATTATTGGGCCTTATTGACTGCGTTTTGGCTTATATTCTTCCCCACGAGAGCCTGTCGTCAAGCATCGTGGAGGAGTGCTTGCGATTGCGCGGTTGGCTAATGCGGAAATCGCCATGATGGGCGGCATTGGGCTTCCGCCGACGGAGAAAACATAACGACCACCGCATGCCAGTGGTCGTTACGTTTTATTGCAAACAAGCTCGCTTGTCGACACCCCAAGGTGCATTATCCGCAGCTATAGCTGCATTTCCCCTAGGATCGTTCCGGTGGGCTTGGCGCTGCCGGCCACTGGTTCTTCGGTCAGAATCACCTTGGCGGTGGCGGATTCAAATGGCATCCACACGTCTTTATGCTCTTCGGGGGCGATCACCCCGGCTGAATGGATGCGGCCGGCTTGGGTCACGCTCCACACCTGGATTCCCATGCCTTTTTTCACTTCGGGGGTGCCCTGCACCATTGCCCCGGCCTTATTCATGGTGGTGGATGACACCAGGTGGAGTCGTACCCCACTGGAACTCATAGTGATGCTTTGGGCATCCGCGGACTGCATGATTTCGGACATCGCCTGGTTGGTGGGCCCGGTGCTGGGGGCGGAGAGCAGCTTGGGCAGGAGGAATCCGCTGCCGGCCAAGAGCGCGACCACTGCGGCCGCCGCGGCAATGAACATGATGCGTTGCTTCGATAGGCGAAACTGCCAATTGCCCAGGTTGATAACGCGCCCGCCACCAGTCCCACCCAAATCCGCCTTGGCCGCGGCCACATCCGCAGGATCCGCGGCATCCGGGTCCGTGGCAGCAGCGTCCGTGCTGGTCACCGCGTCTGCGCCTGCGGTGGCCGGCGCGCTGGAATCTCCCTCCGGTTCGATCTCGTCGATGGCTGCCAGCACAGTATCCTTCAGGGAATCCGACGGGGTGACCGGCACCGTGGACAACGCCAGGGCGTCGGCAAGCTCAGTGTCGGCTAATTTCTCGTCGGGTAGCCAGGATTGGTCCTTAGTAGTCATCGTGCCTCTTTCTTATTGGTAACATGCAGGGCAGATTTTAGTTTTTTCAATCCATCACGGACCCGGGTCTTAGCCGTCCCCAGGGGAATGCCCAGGTGGTCGGCGAGTTGTTGCTGGGTGAGCCCACCAAAATAGGTGAGCATAATGGCGGTGCGGTGCGGCTCCCCAATGTCGTTTACCGCGGCACGCAAATGCTCACCCTCAACACTAGTTATGGCGTCTTCTTCCACATCAATGTAGCGGGTGAGCTGTTCAAGCATGGTGGTGCGCTCATCGCGCGCAAGTGCTGCCATGCGGGAACGAAGCTTATCAATGGCGCGGGAGCGGGCCAGGCGCAGCACCCACCCCTGCGCGCTCCCTCTTTCGGGGGAAAACATTGGGGCGGTGCGCCAGATTTCCACAAATACCTCTTGGGTGATTTCTTCGGCGATGGCCCGGTTGCGGAGTACCTGCATGCAGATACCCATGACCCGGGATGCTAGCCGATCATAAAGTTCGCCGAATGCGCGCTTGTCACCAGTGGCGACCTGCACAAGTAGCTCTTCGCTGGATAGATCCATGGTTATCCAGAGTAGCGCCCCACACAGGTTTGTGCTTTTTACCACTCATCATTACTGCCCCGATTTTTCCTCGGTCATCATCGTGGTTTCCTGAGAATCCATCCCCGATGGCGCCATGGAATCGGACGGGCTCATGGCCTCCGACGATGACGGCGTCATGGCATCCGATGGCGTGTTCGACATGGACATTGCGGGCGACATGGCTGGTGCGGACGCCGGCGACATCGCCCCAGTTTTATCGCACGCAACCAGACCCGTGGCGGCCAGCCCCAATGCGCAGGCGATAGCAATAAATTTACGGTTGGTCATGATTGTCTCCTTATAGTATGTGGTAGCCGCCGTGATTTGGCGGTCATAAAAGAGTTCGGAGTCCTCGAATATTTGGATTGGTCCAATCCAAAGCGGTGGTTGGCACCGAATATTCCCACAAGAACTTTGAAAGGACTTTACTCATGGTTTCTCTTATTCTGATAGGTTTTATCGGTGGGGTATTGACGAGTCTTTCCCCCTGCATTATCCCGGTGCTGCCACTGGTTTTGGCCGTGAGCGCCGGGGATAAGCGGCGTCCCTACTATGTGGTAGCCGGCATGGTTGTCAGTTTCGCCGCGATCACCCTCAGCGGTTCGATCGTGCTCAATTTGTTGGGGCTGCCCCAGGACACGGTGCGCTGGGTGGGCATTGGGTTGCTCGTCCTCGTGGGCCTGGGCATGCTCATTCCGGTGCTGGGCGAGTGGGTGCAGGCGCCATTCGACCGGCTGCCTCGCCTCCACGCGCTCCTGACCAAGGCGCAGGGCCGGGGCGGTTTCGTGGTGGGGTTGGCCCTGGGCGCGGTGTACGTTCCGTGCGCCGGGCCGGTCCTGGCCGCCATTACCGTTGCCGCAGCCACCGGTGAGATTGACGCCTCGATCATCGCGTTGACCATCGCGTTTGCCATTGGTGCGGCCATTCCGCTGTCCATGTTTGCCCTTGGTGGCAATCGCATGAGCGACTGGTTTCGATCCCACCACACCGCTTTTCGACGCTCGGCCGGTGCCGTTGTCATCGCCATGGCGGTCCTGCTTGCCGTCGACGCCCCAACGGCCCTCCAACGGCTCGTGCCCGATTGGACCAGTAGTGCCCAACAGGCCCTAGGAAACCACATCATCGGAAACCAAGACCTGGAGTCCTGCCGCAAGGGCGACCCCGGGACGCCACACGATTGCGGCCCAGTGCCGCAACTATCCAGGCTAGAGAACTGGATCAACACCGACCAGGCCATTGATCCGGCCACCTCGGGGAAGGTGACCCTGGTGGATTTTTGGGCCTATGCCTGCATCAACTGCCAACGCGCCAACGAGCACGTCGTCAAGCTTTACGACCACTACAAAGACTATGGCCTTGACGTTATCGGCGTGCACGCACCCGAATACGCATTCGAACGGGATGCGGACAACGTTCGGAAGGCCGTCGTAGCGCAGCATATCAAGTACCCGGTGGCGCAGGATAATAGCTTTGCCACCTGGAAGAACTTCCATAACCGCTATTGGCCGGCGCACTATCTTGCGGACCACACCGGTCGGCTGCGGCAGGTGCACGAGGGCGAGGGCAAATACGCGGAGACCGAGCGGGTGGTGCGGCAGCTCTTACAGGAGCGCAATCCGGGCATTGCGTTACCAAACCCCATTGAACAGGACGAACATGCCACCACCGAGCCGCGATCCCCGGAAACCTACCTGGGTGCCTCCCGGTCACAGTACCGGGTTTCGGGAACTCCGCCGCTGGGATATTATGCGCTTCAGGGCGAGTGGGACGTCAACCCCATGGACATCACGCCCCGGAGCGACGGGGCGGCGGTAGAGCTTCACTACCAGGCCCGTTGGGTGCAATTGGTGGCCTCTGGGCGGGGAACTGTTACGGTCAAACGCGCCGATGGTACTGAACAAACTTTCGATATCACTGGTGATGGTACGGTGGATATTATTCGTAAAGATCATGGAGACCCAGAACTTATCACTATTACGCCATCTCCAGGCGTTCATCTGTATTCCATTACTTTTGGCTGAGTAATTCTGCGATATTGTTCACAATACTACTGCAAATCGGGCATAGTCACAGAAAATCGGGCATACTTGGCGGTATAGATATGTCGTCAGGAAGGGTGCTTTCAGAATATGAAAGATATCGTTGGTAATAAAGTTGTGCTCATTGGCGCAGGCGATGTGGGCGTCGCTTACGCGTATGCTCTGGTGAATCAGGGCACGTGCGATCACCTGGCAATCATCGACATCGATGAAAAGAAGTTGGAAGGCAACGTCAAGGACCTCAACCACGGCGTGGTGTGGGCATCTTCGCGGACTCGGGTGTCAAAGGGCACCTATGCAGATTGCGCCGACGCCGCCATGGTCGTCATTTGTGCTGGTGCCGCCCAAAAGCCTGGTGAAACGCGGCTGCAGCTCGTTGGCAAGAACATGAAGATCATGAAGTCCATCGTGGACGAAGTGATGTCCAATGGCTTCGATGGTATCTTCCTGGTTGCATCCAACCCGGTGGACATTCTCACCTATGCCGTATGGCAGTACTCGGGCCTGGATTGGCACCGGGTTATCGGCTCCGGCACCGTGTTGGACTCCGCCCGGTTCCGCTACATGCTGGGCGAACGCTATGGCGTTGCCCCCACCTCGATTCACGCCTACATCATTGGCGAGCACGGCGACACCGAGCTACCGGTGCTCTCGTCCGCCACCATTGCCGGCGTGTCGATGCGGAAGCAGCTGGAGAAGGACCCCAACCTCGAAAGCGAACTCGAAAAGGTCTTCGAAGAAACCCGTGATGCTGCCTACAATATCATTGAGGCCAAGGGTTCAACCTCGTACGGTATCGGCATGGGCCTGGCCCGTATCACCCGCGCAGTCCTGCAAAACCAGGATGTGGCGCTACCGGTGTCTGCCTTGCTTAACGGCGAATACGGTGAGGAAAACATCTACATTGGCACCCCGGCCATTCTGCACCGCAAGGGCATTCGCCGGGTGGTGGAGCTGGAGATCAGCGACCATGAGATGGAGCGCTTCAAGCACTCCGCCAAGGTGCTGCGCGAAATCCAGGAGGAATTCTTCCCAGCCAAGTAGTCTCAGGTAATTTCCCCAATTCCAAGTAAATTCTTGGGCAGTCGGGTAGTGGTTGAACCGTTCCGGTAATGGTCATGAACAGGGAAAATCTGGCCAATCCCGTTCTGGTTTAGCCACACGCCGGTGCTGCCCTGACCACAACAAACGCCCCCGCCACTCATCGTGAGAATGGCGAGGGCGTTTGCGTGCGTCTAAACCACGTATCCTGCACCTGCCAATGCAATCACTTATTCATCGTTATTCTCGTCAGAGCTGCTAGAGCTCAACTTTGATGACAATGAGTCAGGGTTGGGGATTACCACTTTCTGCCGTACGATGCCGGTTTCCGGGGCGACGGCGGATGCCTGTGCGGTTTGGGTGCCCATTTCTGTTATTTTGCAGTCGAAAGCGACGGTGACTGTTGTGCCTGGGTCTGCTTTCACACCGTAATATCCGATGGGTGAGGTGTACCTGGCTTTATCATCATGAGGGGAAGTGGTGGGCATGACATGGCAGAAGCGTGGTATCCCGTGTTGGTCTACGACTTGGAACATAACGTTGGCGTCGTCATCCGAGGAGGGGCCTTGGGATGATGATTTTACATATTCATCTCCGACCCCGCTGACTATCACAATGATGGCGGATACCAGTAGTGATACGATCCCTAGTGCGGGCATGGCGTATTGTTGTAAATTCCGCCAATCAAAATTAATAGGCATGGTTTAGTTACCCTTTCTTAAGAAGATCCTATTGAAGAGCCAATACCACCTAGATAGGTGGTAACCATAAGCTGCATCAAAACCTTATTAAATTAAGGAATCTACATATGTTATTCTTAATTTATTGCGCAGTGTCGCAGTCTTGAGTTGAGTATAGACCCTTCTTTATGCATGTAAAAGCCCTTATTTTTGTGGGCAGAATATCTTAATTTATAATTTGTCTATTATTAGCTTCTGGATTACATGGATCAGTATGTTGTTCCCGGGCTGGTCATGAACAGGAAAAATCTGGCCAATCCCGTTCTGGTTTAGCCATGCGCCAGTGCTGCCCTGACCACAACAAACGCCCCCGACACTCATCGTGAGAACGGCGGGAGCGTTTGCGTGCGTCCTACGCAAGGAATGTTGGGCACCTTTGGGCGTCGAAAAGCGAGGGCCTATTTATCAAGATTATCTATAGCGTACTGTGCCTCCTCAGGGGTGAAACCGCTTCCATACTCGCTGGTCAGTTGGTCGTAGAGTTCGGAATCGGACATGGGTGTGTACTTTTGGTACGCCTTCGCCGCATCCAAAGCCTCGGCCTTCCAATCGGCTTTCACATTATCAATAGCGTATTGCGCAGCATCTGCCGGGTATTTTGAGCCGTACTCACTAGTCAACTGCTCATACAGTTTGGTCTTGGAAAAATCCGAATACTTGAGGTATGACTCCGCCGACCGAAGCGCGTTCTTGTATTCGCGTGAAACATTTTCGGTGCCGCTTCCGGTGTCGCCCGACCCTTCCTCAGAATCGCCTACGGTCCCGATCTGCGCGGAATCATCCTGCGTTCCACCGGATATCTCGTTATCTATATGGGTTGCTATCGCATTGGCCGATGACTTGGCTGCGGATGTCGTGCTGGAAATATCGCCGCAACCAGCAAGATTCATGACAAGGACGAAACCGGCAATGCCGCCGAGGGTGGCTTTACGCCATGTGGATTGATGAACCATCTCATCTCCTCCAGAAAAGCATGCTATAAACATGCGCTAATAAAATAACAAGATTATTTTAAGCATTATGGGGCTTCATTCTTTATTATTTCATATATGATTTGCGCCACTCAATGACCATTGATGAGCGCATCATAGGTGACCTCATCCATGATCTTTCCTACCGTCAGCTGGCGCTTGAGTGGACCAGTATTGACGAACATTGGGCTAGTTCCTGTGCTGATGCTGATGGAGCTTTCGTGGTGGATTGCTTGGCTGCGGCCGGTTTCGCAGCGGGCAACCAGTATCAATACTGCATCCCCCTTTGCTTGCCTCCGATGCTGAATGGCCGGCGGCTTCCCCATCAAAACCTCAGCATTTTTGGTTTTTGGTTTCGTGGGGATTATTGGGGTTCCGGTATGGGGGCAGGATGGAGCTGCCCACATATTTACCGGCACATTCGCTATATGTGCCACTTGTGCTCTATCGCCATCGGTCGGCAAGACTTCAGACTACTTACCTCTAATGGGGTTAGTGCCTTGTTGTATCTGTCCTATATCTAGTTGATTAGTTGTGTAGCAGCCCCATATGATTGCATACTGGTGGTTAATGCCATGAATAAAATTGCCCCGAACCGCTCTGATACTTTTTACCAACCCACCAACTAACCCAGACCTTAACTATACAAACATTCCTATACTTTCTCGCCAGCATTCCTTTTTCTCATCGCACTACCGGATACCACACAAGAAACACATCATGGACATAGCCAAACTTCGCACCATAGCATTGTTGATGCTCACGGCGTTTCTTGTGGTATCTTGCAGCAGTGCCGGGACGAATGGCGACACAGACCCAACCACCAGTGCTTCTGCGGCGCCGCAGTGTCCGAAGCAGAAGCTTGACCTGGCGGAAACCGCCTTTGGCCTGTGGTTGCAGAGTAGAAAGATCCCGCAGCAGGAGGCGGGTTTAGCGTGGGATTTCGAGGTGCTCGATAACCGTTTCGACCCGTGCGCCAAGCTGAGCTGGGTGACCTTGCGGGGTGTGAGCCAGACGGTGGGGGAGGAGCAGCAGTCCGCCTGGGATGATGCCACCCAAACCGTTGTGTTTTTCCACTACGATAAGTTAATTACCGACGTGCACCAGTTAGTGGCGCCGCAGATCGGCAAGATCAAGGTGGAGCCGGACACAATCACGGTGGAGTTCGCCGAGTTTTCCCCTAATTATCCCCGCGAATGGCATGGGGATTGGGAGGCCATTACCTATAAACTCAAGGGCGATAAGCTCGAACAAAAAACCGATCCGATTTTAGACATTCGGGCCCTGGACCTGGATTTCGGCAAGAATCCGCCGCCGAGTTCCCACAGCGTGATTAGCCCCTATGGGAATGTGCACCAGAAACCGTGGGATTACGAGGTGAAATCCGGGGTGTTGGCGCGGGTGCCCATGGATGACACCCAGATTTTGTGCGACATCGCCCACAAACCCAACGAGATTCACTGCCAGAACCAGCAGGAATCCACATGGCCGCTCATCGCCCCGCCCAACGATGATGCGGGTGCCGATCGTGGCAATGGTGACACCAACCATGCCCACATTATTTTCGGAACCCCAAACCAGTTCTACACGTCCTTTTCGTTCCCCAGCAATACCACCGCCGGTGAGCTCATTGCCGACGAGGCGGTGACCAAGGTCGGCCAGTACCTGATCGACACCCGGGGCGACAACGTGAAGATTTCCAATAATGCGTTCACTGTCACTCTTGCCAGCGGCATCGCGGTTGCCGAGCAGAAACCCCTGGTCAAGCTGGATACTTCCAGGTTTCCCAATAATTTAGCGCCGTGGGAATAGCCCGAAGCTTATCGACGCTCGAAGCGGGGGAGGATCCGTAGCTAACAGTATTGCCCGTAGCGCTGTTCCCGCTCGGATTGGTCCAGCCGGGGAATGTCAATGAGCTGGTGGGGGAAGGCATGGGTTTTATTGATGAGTCGATCCTTGACGGTCAACCCGTCCGGGTTTTGGAAATCAATAGAACCGAAAGCCACCCGGTAGGAGTCGATTACTCCGGTGAGAACCCCCATACCTACATCCGCTGATAGTTTGGCGATCATGGTGAGGGTGCCGCAGCGCCCCAATGGGTCGGGGGAACTGGGAGCGCTGGGGGAGGTTTCTTGCGCACCAGCACATGGTG
>OMHB01000063.1_pt1 | contig 11818 bp, 8 predicted proteins | sample 1646151 | NCBI WGS metagenome assembly OMHB01 (sample SAMN03287622, study PRJEB25206) | human oral metagenome | biome: Human subgingival microbiome; feature: a sample from a patient with with chronic Periodontitis S04-05-R; material: Human subgingival plaque | host: Homo sapiens ... | reverse complement strand
CCTGGTCCGGGACCTGCCCCGGACCGGAATGGTGGAGTTCATCATGCTCCTCATGATCGTTTCCGCGGGAGCAGCCCCGATCCTGGTGCTGCTCCGCTAACCCGCTAGTTTGTTAGTCCTCGGCGGCGTGCCGGGGCGTCACCGAATCGCTGGTGCTGGTGCCGGCGGCAGAGTCGGATGCCCCTACTGGCTTGGCCTCCACAGCGGCCGGGGCCGTGGACTGCAATTCCAGCTCCTCCGGCAGCGGCTTCGGCCGGGGAGTGAACACGAACGTGGCCTTGTCGTTGTGCTTGGCATCGCCGTCCCAACCCTCGACATCCACGGTGACGATCTCACCTGCGCCAACCTCGCCGAAGAGGATCTTTTCACTCAACACGTCTTCAATTTCGCGCTGAATCGTACGACGCAGCGGCCGGGCACCCAACACCGGATCGAAACCACGGGCAGCCAGCAGGTTCTTGGCCTGCTCCGTGAGCTCGATGCCCATGTCCTTGGCGGCCAGGGCTTTTTCGACACGACCCACCAGCAGGTCGACCATTTCCACAATCTGTTCCTTGGTGAGCTGGTGGAACACCACAATGTCGTCGATACGGTTGAGGAATTCGGGGCGGAAATGCTTCTTCAGCTCGTCATTGACCTTATTCTTCATGCGCTCATACTGGCCGTCAGCATCATGCTCACCAACCGCGCTGAAGCCCATGCCCACAGCCTTGGAGATGTCTTGGGTACCAAGGTTGGAGGTGAAGATCAGGACGGTGTTCTTGAAATCGACAATGCGGCCTTGGCCGTCGGTAAGCCGGCCGTCTTCCAGCACCTGGAGGAGGGTGTTGTAGATTTCCTTGTGGGCCTTCTCAATTTCGTCGAAAAGCACCACGGAGAACGGCTTACGCCGCACCTTTTCGGTAAGCTGGCCGCCCTCTTCGTAGCCAACATAGCCGGGGGGCGCACCGAACAGGCGGGAGGCGGTGAACCGGTCGTGGAACTCGCCCATGTCGATCTGGATCAGGGCGTCATCCTCACCAAACAGGAAGTTCGCAAGCGCTTTCGAAAGCTCGGTTTTACCTACACCGGAGGGGCCGGCGAAAATAAACGAACCGGAGGGACGCCGCGGATCCTTCAGGCCGGCACGGGTACGGCGAATCGCCCGGGACACCGCCTTGACCGCATCCTCCTGACCAATGATGCGCTTATGCAGCTCATCCTCCATATTGAGCAGGCGGGAGGACTCTTCCTCGGTGAGCTTGAACACGGGAATCCCGGTCCAGTGGGCCAACACCTCGGCGATTTGCTCCTCGCCCACCTCGGCAATGTCATCAAGTTCCCCGGCGCGCCACTGCTTTTCCTTCTCGCGGCGCTCCTCGGTCAACTGGCGCTCCTGGTCGCGCAACCCAGCGGCCTTTTCGAAATCTTGTGCGTCAATGGCGGCCTCTTTTTGCCGCCGCACCTTGGTGATCCGCTCGTCCATTTCCCGAATACCCTCGGGGGCGGTCATGCGTTTAATGCGCATGCGGGCGCCGGCCTCGTCGATGAGGTCGACAGCCTTATCCGGCAGGAACCGGTCGTTGATGTACCGGTCGGACAGGTTCGCGGCGGCGGTCAGGGCGCCATCGGTGATCGACACCCGGTGGTGGGCCTCATACCGGTCCCGCAGGCCCTTCAGAATGTTGATCGTCATTTCCACGGAGGGCTCGGGCACCTGCACCGGCTGGAACCGGCGCTCCAGGGCGGCGTCCTTTTCAATGTGCTTGCGGTACTCGTCGAGGGTGGTGGCACCAATGGTTTGCAGCTCGCCACGGGCCAGCTTGGGCTTCAGCAGGGAGGCCGCGTCAATGGCGCCCTCGGCCGCACCCGCGCCGACCAGGGTGTGGATTTCATCAATGAACAGGATAATGTCGCCGCGCTGGTTGATTTCCTTTAGCACCTTCTTCAGGCGTTCCTCGAAATCACCACGGTAGCGGGAGCCGGCCACCAGCGAGCCCAGGTCCAGGGAATACACCTGCTTGTCCTTGAGGGTTTCCGGGACTTTACCGTTCACGATGTCTAATGCGAGGCCTTCCACCACGGCGGTTTTACCCACGCCGGGCTCGCCGATGAGCACCGGGTTGTTCTTTGTGCGCCGGCTCAGCACCTGCATGATGCGTTCGATTTCTTGTTCCCGGCCCACCACGGGGTCGAGTTTGCCTTCCTTGGCGGCCTGGGTGAGATTCCGGCCGAACTGGTCCAGCACCAGGGAGGTGGAGCGCTCGCCGGCGCCGCGGGAGCCACGGGAACTGGAGGCGCCGGGGCCCGCACCAGCACCGATAGCGTCATTGCTGTCGTTGGAGGTGTTTTCGGGGCTGTCGCCGCCTTCGTAACCGGACAGTAATTGGATAACCTGCTGCCGCACGCGGGGCAGGTCGGCGCCGAGTTTCACCAGCACCTGGGCGGCCACGCCTTCGCCTTCGCGGATGAGGCCGAGCAGGAGGAATTCGGTGCCAATGTATTTATGGCCCATTTGCAGGCCTTCGCGCAGGGATAGTTCCAGGACTTTCTTAGCGCGGGGGGTAAAAGGAATATGGCCTACCGGAGGCTCGGTACCTTGGCCGATAATTTCTTCTACTTCTTGACGCACGGCTTCCAAAGAAATGCCCATGGATTCCAGGGCTTTAGCGGCCACGCCTTCGCCTTCGTGGATGAGGCCGAGCAGGATGTGCTCGGTGCCGATGTAATTGTGGTTGAGACCGCGTGCCTCTTCTTGTGCCAGCACAATGACGCGGCGAGCACGGTCGGTAAAACGCTCGAACATGTTCACTTCCTAAGCTGTACTAATAGTTGTAATGTTCCCAACTCTATAGCGGTTCATAATTTTGAACCAGCTTATGAGACACGCCGCACGTCAAAGCCCTCAATTTTTGCACCATTCCTGCTGGTGATTGGGGATTTTTGTTGGTGTACGCCTGTAGCGAACAGCTACTAGTTTTTGGCTTGTTTAATGAAGAAGCTTAATAGTACAGCTACTACAGCCAAGATGGTGGCGACCAGGAATGCGCTGGTTGCGCCGTGGGCTGTGGCGTCGACAAGCGGAGCACCGGCCGCTACCTTGCTGTTTGTTTGCTGGGTGAGTACCGCGACAAGAATAGCGACCCCGATGGCGCTGGCGAGTTGCTGCGCGGTGGATAGGGTGGCGGAACCGTGGCTGTACAGGTGTGTGGGCAGGCTGCTTAGCGACGCGGTGTACAGCGGGGTGATGGCAAGCGCAATGCCAACTTCGAACAGCACATACAGTATGGCCATGGCGATGGGGCCGAACCGCTGGTAGGCTGCCCACGTGAGAAGCCCGGTGCTGATGGCCACGACAATAATGCCGGGGATCATGAGGGGTCGAACCCCAACCCGGTCGTAGAGCCGACCAATGAAGGGGGCGGCAAGGCCTTGGAGCAGCCCGCCTGGCATGACCACCAGGCCAGACACCGCCGTGGTGACCAATAGGGCTTTTTGCAGGTAGATGGGCAGGACGGTGACGATTCCGAGGAGGACGCCGAAGATCACCATGACGAGGACGATGGCGATGGCAAAACCTGGGACAGCGAAAACCCGCAGATCCAGGAAAGCCTGGTCGCGTTTGCCCAGGCTGAACTGCCGCAGCACGAACGCGACGAGCGCGATGATGGCGGCCACACCCACAATGATGGGGACGAAACTGCCGGCCATGAGGGTTTCAATGTCGCTGAGCGCGTAGACGAGCCCGCCGAACCCGATGGCCGCCAATGGCACCGATATGATATCAAATGGTTTTTCGGTGGATTCCCCCACGTTACTGATATATTTTACCCCCACCAGTAGGTTGAATACCACGAATGGGACCATGAACCAGAAGATGAAATGCCAGCTGAAATAGTTGAGGATGAACCCGGACACGGTGGGGCCGAACGCGGGGGCGAGCGAAATCACGACGGACATCATGCCCACGAAGGAACCGCGCATGCTAGGGGGCACCACATTCATGACGGTGGTCATGAGCAGGGGCATGATCAGCGCGGTTCCGGCGGCTTGCAGCACCCGGCCGCCCAGCAGCACCGGGAAGATGGGGGCGAGTGCCGCCACTAGGGTGCCGCCCAGGAAGAACACGAAGGCGGTGATAAAGACTTGCCGGGTGGTGAGCCGCTCGATAATAAACCCGGTGGTGGGGATCACAACCGCCATGGTGAGCATGAAACCGGTGGTGAGCCATTGCGCAGTGGCGGCGGTCACCCCAAAGCTGTCCATGATGACCGGCAGCGCCACCGACAGCGTGGTCTCGTTCAGCAGCATCACGGTCGCAGCAAGCACGAGGGTGCCGAGCACAAGCTTGGATTCCCTGGTGAGCCCTGGATTGTCTGTCTCCATACGTTTCCCTTCTGCCTTCTATCCAGTTAAATAGTACGCCCGCTACTGGACATCCCTGAAATAGCTCACGCTTTTCGACGCCCGCCCAGGCGCGTGGGACAACACCCTCACCCCGCCCTAAGGTCCGGGGCCGCGAGTAGTGTGCTGCGATATTGGACAAAACAGGGCTCGGGGCCGACCCAAAACCCAGATATCGCAGCACACTACTTGTCAGACAAGCTGGGGACGGACGGAAGAGAGCCAACTCTCCAACATTCCCGCCCCCGCTCCTGGGGTGTGTGCTGCGTTATCTCATCCCAGAGGCCGAATCCAGACCCAAAACAGGCAATAACGCAGCACAGTACTCGTCAGATGTCCTGGGCCCTAAGCGCCCAACCTTGAAACATGAATTTACGTGGCATGCCCCACCAACTAATTCGATACACCGCAACCCTCACCCCACTCCCTGAAGATGTGTGCTGCGATATTGGACAAAACAGGACCCAGAGCCGGCCCAAAAACCAGATATCGCAGCACAGTGCCCGGCGTGCGACGCCGCCCACAAAAAGCACCCCATCACCGGGATGTGTGATGGGGATGGGGTGCCCACGCTTGCGGCGTCGTAAAGCGGGGGGCTAGTTGTCGCGCTCGGGCTTCACCAGAGGGAACAACACGGTTTCGCGGATACCCAAACCAGTCAGGGCCATGAGCAGGCGGTCGATACCCATGCCCGCGCCCGCGGTCGGCGGCATGCCCTGCTCCATGGCGGCCAGGAAATCCTCATCCAAGGCCATGGCCTCCTCATCGCCGCCCGCAGCCAGACGGGCCTGGTCCTCGAAGCGCTCGCGCTGAATCACCGGGTCAACAAGTTCGGAATAACCGGTAGCCAGTTCGAACCCGCGAACATACAAATCCCACTTCTCCGTCACGCCCGGCTCGCTCCGGTGCTGGCGAGTCAGGGGGGAGGTCTCCACCGGGAAATTCCGCACAAAAATCGGCCCTTCCAGCTGATCCTCACACAGCAACTCCCACAGCTCCTCGACCAGCTTGCCGTGGCCCCAACCGCCCTTGGCTGGCACATCCAAGCCGACGGCGTCCGCAATCTCACGCAGCTCAGCCACGGTCGAATTCACCGTCACCTCGGGCTGACCTGGGAACTTCCGCTGCAATGCCTCATTGAGCGAAGGGTACATTTCGATCGTGGGCCACTCCGCGCCACCCAGATCATATTTGGAACCATCCGCCAACTTCACCGTTGTGGAACCAAAAACCTCCATGGCGATATCCTGGATCAGGTTCTTAATGAGCTCGGCGCAATCATCGTAGGTGCCCCACGCCTGGTAGGTCTCCAGCATGGCGAACTCCGGGGAGTGGGAAGAGTCCACACCCTCGTTACGGAAATTCCGATTCACCTCGAAAACCCGTTCGATACCACCGACAACGCAGCGCTTTAAATACAGCTCCGGGGCGATCCGCAGATACAGATCAATATCGAGCGCATTCGAATGCGTCACAAACGGCCGGGCCGCAGCACCACCATGCAAAGTCTGCAACATGGGGGTTTCCACCTCCAGGAACCCCTGCGACTCCAAATAATTCCGCAGCGCCCGCATCACCTTAATCCGGGTCAGAGCATTCTCCCGCGCACTCTCCCGCATGATCAGGTCCGTGTAGCGATACCGCACCCGCATGTCCTCGCTCATGTCGGCGAACGCCACCGGCAACGGCCGCAGGGCCTTCGACGCCATGTGCCACGACGAAGCCAGCACCGACAGCTCGCCCCGCTTCGACACAATCACCCGGCCCCGCACCGACACGATGTCGCCCAAATCCACATCGGACTTCCACGCCGCCAACAAATCCGCGCCCACCTCGGCCAACGACAGCATTGCCTGAATCTGCGTACCACTGCCCTCCTGGATGGTGGCGAAGCACAACTTGCCGGTGTTACGAATGAACAGCACCCGGCCAGCAATCGCCACCTCATCAGTGGTCTCATCCCTGGTCCGTAAATATGTCACCGGCGCGGCATGGGCAGGCGTGGACTCCGGCTCGTTTTCGCCCTCAGCCAACACCACATACTTATCACGCAAATCAGTGATAGAGATTGTGCGATCCACAACCACCGGGTACGCCTCACCACCGGAATTCAACAACTTCTCCCGTTTCTCCCGACGGATCCGTTGTTGCTCCGGCATCTGGCGATTCTTTGAAGTTTGATTTGCGTCAGTCACGCAATTAAACAATAGTGCACCTAGCACATTTCACCAACACCCCACAGCAACAGCCGCAGCTCATTAAACTAATAAGCATGATTACTGTCTGCGGCGAAGGCCTTGTTGATCTCGTACCCATCCATTCCGCAACCCACACTGACTCCCGACTACTTCCCCTGACACCAGCCCTTGGTGGTGGCCCGTTTAACGTAGCCATTACCGCGGCCCGCCAAGGGGAACCCACCCAATTCCTTTCCCGCGTATCCACCGACAATTTCGGCGACGCCCTCATTGACCGCCTCACCAGCGAAAATGTCGACACCTCCCTGGTGCAGCGCGGCCAAGAACCCACCACCTTAGCCGTCACCTCCCTCAACCCCGACGGGAGCGCCTGCTATTCCTTCTACATCGACGGCACCGCCGACCGGCTTGTCGACCCACCCACCGACCTCACCACCGACATCGCCTGCTTCGGCACCGTCTCCCTCGCCCTCGAACCCGGCGCCTCCCGCTACGCCACCCTCCTGAAAAACCTACACCAAGACGGCACATTCATTGCCCTCGACCCCAACATTCGGCCCTTCTACGCCACCAAAGCCCACAGCGATTTCCTATACTCCCTCCTGCCCTCCGTCGACCTGCTCAAGCTTTCCGACGAAGAAGAGGAATTCCTCGACCACCCCGAAGCCCCCATCAAGGTAATCACCTGCGGCCCGGATGGGCTGATTGTGCACTTCAATGGGCAAACCATCGAAGTGAACGCCCCCGCCATTGAAGTGGCCGACACCATTGGGGCCGGCGACACGGTCATAGGATGTTTACTGGCCGAAATTCACCGCCGCACCGGGGGAAAGAATGTTCGAAGCAAGACCATGGAGTTCGTTGGTGAAGACTGGGCGGAAATCGCCAGCTATGCCGCCCGGGCCGCAGCTGTGACCTGCACCCGGGTCGGCGCTAACCCGCCTACCAGGGCTGAAATGGAACAACTGCCCAAATAACCCACCAGCCGGCGCTAGCGGGAATCAGGGAGCGTGAGTTACCCGGCTGGCCAAAGAGCAGGTCAGCACGGCTTGGCCCCCAGGACCACTCGCACGCTGTCAGTAATGCGCACCCCGCCCACCGTGGCGGTCACCACCAGGCGAGCATCCCCCGCCTCTGGGGCTGACTCCGGGGCCGGGCCCAGCATGAGCGAATAGAGCGCCAGCTCATCCGGCTCCACCCCAGCCGCCACCAACACCGCGTGGGCCGCCACCAGGATCGCGGCAGCGCCGTCTTGCGCCGCATACATCCCCGCAATCAGGCTGGCCGACACCGCCACCGCCTGGTCATGAGCCGCGGGCGGAATAACCCCATAACGATTCGAGACTGGCAACCCCTCCGAGGTGCGCACCGTCGGCACTTCGTGCACCACCACCGGGTAATGCAGATCGGTGATCGCCTGCTGCACCTGAACCAGCTGGCGAATGTTCTTCTCCCCCAACACTAAATCCGTGGGACCAATGATTCCCAAGAGCGTCATGATCCGGGTGACTGCCACGCTATCGCCGTCGCCACCGGCGGCTTGACTCAGCGGGCTGTCCACCAGCGTTCGGGGGCCGCTGGGCCACAGTTCGGCATCCGTGTAGGTGAAGATCGCGTCCACCCGGGCGTCGACAAGCGGAGTGCAGTCAACATCGGGATGGATAGCAACAATGACTAGTGCGCCGGGAATTCGTTGGGCGGCGCGGACCAGGGCGCGATGGCCGGCGTGGATGCTGGTGGTGAATGGGACGAGCACCACGGGCGTGCCCCGTTTTTTCATGGCGCTCGCCAGCATTGTTATGTGACGGGCGCTGGTTATGCGTGTTGCTTGTCGACGCTCAAAGGCCACCGTGCTGCTCCTGTTGGTTCTTTGCCCACGCCACAAGATCTGGTGGCGTGGTGTTGTGTTGAGACAAACCATAGTGGAGCAGGGTGTAAAACACGGAACGTGCGTGGTCAGTGGGCAGCGCCTCGGCACACCAGGCGAGAATCTGTTTGTTGCAAAGCTGCTCGGGCAGCAGCGACTGTGCGGCTTGTTGGGGTTGCCCGGATTGCGCAGCAGCATCGGTGTCGGCAAGAGGATGCTCTTGCGGATCCTGCGGCTTGGGCTGGTGGGGGTTGATTGACAGCCACGACGGCAAGTCTTGCCTGACAGGTCCGGTCGGTTCGGTCAGTTCGGAATTGGGGCCAAGCATGCTGCTCGCCGAGTTTCCGCTGGGGTCTTGCAACATGGCGCCAAGCTGATACACCTCGCCGGCAAGCTGGCTGAGCACAAAACCGGCAACGAATCCCTGATGCCGCTCCGAGGGAACATGCTCACACAGGCTTGCTAATTCCGTGGTGAGGAGCTCCATGACGACAGTCGATATTTCCTGGTCCGCCAGGAAAGCATAGCGGTTGGGCGCCAATGGCATGAGCACAATTGTGTGACAGCCCTGGGCCGCCAACGGTGCCAGTGCCTCAAGCGAATGGTGGAAATCGATCAGGATAAGAATTTGCCCGGGCCGCACCAGTGGCGTGAGCGAATCCACAGCACGCGCATTGAAAACAACCATGTCGGCCTGCGACACGGCATGTGGGCCCTCGAATACTTCATGCCCCTGGGCTTTTAGTCCTCGCAGGAACTCGGCACCATCAGGTATGACCCCGAGTTTTGCGATGCGTAACCTAGGCGGCCTGCGGTATGGTCGCTGGGCCATTAGCCATCATTTCGCCGCAGCAGGTCCGCGACGCTCAGCCCGCCACTTTCGTCCCGACGCCGCCGGCCGTGCCGCGTGTCTTCGTCTTCTTGTTCGGGTCGCCGATGCGAGCCCCGATGGTTTTGGGGCTCCGGCTCGGATTCGCTTGGCTTACGACGCCACCCGCCGCCCTCGCCCGAGCTAGAGCCGGAGCCGGCGGCCACTCGCTGCCGCCAACTGCCGGTGTCTTGCTGACGGCCAGTGGAATCGGTGGAGTCCGTGGAGTCGGTGGTTACAGAATCCCCCACCGCCGAGCTTGTCGACGACCAGTTCGGGGAGGTATACGACGAACCCGACGAACCGGAAGAGTCGTATACCGTGGCAGCCGAATCATTATTCGAATCGGCTGCCGGGGTGGAGTAGCCGGAGGAAGAATATCCGCCGGATCCATAGTTGGAGTAGCTGAAGCCGGTCTGGTTGGAGTCCGCGGAATGCCCGCCGCTGCGGTGGCTGCCCCGATTGTCATGAATCGAGCCGGAGTAGTCAGAGCTCTCCTGTGAGCCACTAGGCATGGCGAAATTCGGATAGGTCGCCCGATTGGGGGTATTAGCATCATTGCTGCGGGTGCTGGTGGTGTCGCGGCTGTCGGCTTCATTGGTGCTAGTGTTCGCCGTATTGCTGGAATTCCCGAATGCAAAGGAATCGCTACCCCTGTGGCTTACGCGGCCCGAAGTTTGCGACTCTTGGGCATCTTGGGACTTTTGGGAGGAAGCCGTGCTTCGACCATAAATGTTTTGCAGGCGGGCTGCACTGAAGTCGGCACCATAACCGCTGGTAGACGCGCTGGAAGTATCGGGGCTGGAATGGGCGCCACTGCTAGTACCGCTGGTACTGGCACCTGCCGGGAACGATCCGGTGGGTTCTTCCACCTCGGCCTCTTCGGAGTTTTCCGCGGCGTAACCGCTGCCCTCCCAGGTGCTATAACTGGGAAGATCATAGTCGGTGGGAACAGGCTCGCCGTCCACAGCGGAGTCTTCCACATTGGAGTTATTCGTGGCAGTTTCGACCGGGAATTCGCTAAAGTGTTTGGACTCATCCCACTCGGCATTAGGATCGAATTCGGGTTCGGGATCCGGGACATGACTAAAGACGTCGGTCATGTCCGTGGCATTGCTGCCAGAGCCGGTAAAGGTGGGATAAGTCCCAAACCTGGCGTTATTGAACTGCTCGGACTCTGCCGGAACATCATCGGGGTTACGGTACTCCTCGACCATTTCCGGCTCGGGTGTGGTGGCACCAAATTCCACGGGACCATAATCCACACCGTCGCTAGCACTGATTTCTTTCATCTCTTTGATTCGGTGTGCTTCGGCCCTAATCATGGTGGGTTCTTCAAAGCTCACCCCAGAGAGCATTTCTAATTGGCTCCGCAGGTTGTCTAATTGATCCTTGATCTTGTCGAGGGTCTCCTGTGTAGCGTCGTTAGTTTTTTCGGTAATTCGTTGTTCTAATTCTAATTCTCGCGCCGCTTGTTCCGCGTGGAATGCCAGGCGAGCCTGTTCGATCTGGTTTTCGTGTTCTAGTTTTTGTTCACTGAGTTTATTGCGATAAAAATACGTAAGGAAGATGCCGAAAACAGCGGCCCACAATGCGGCGAGCAGCGCGACTTTCAGCAGGTTGATATTGCCAGTGAGCATCATGATGACACTGGCAGCCAGCGCTAAAACAACCAGGCCAACTAAAAGGAGCTGGCCGGTATCGCGGGTCGCGGGGGCATCGTCCTGTTGTGCGAAGCCATGGTCTTCTGATAGCACACTCATAAATACCAAGCTACCTGACACTTTCACCATCTGTTGGAGGCGGGGCGGCGCAAGCACGTTCTAACCACAGTCCGGCGACGCATAACACCACGCCGCCAATGGCAGCGGTAATCACACCGGGAGCGTCGTTAGCTGCGGCAACAAGGTCGCCCATCCGGGGAATGACATACACTCCCATGCCTACATAAATTCCGGAAAAAATTGCCCCCGTCCACGCTGATGTTTTCCCAATGATAAGAAAAGTTGCCACCCGGGTGGGTTCTAGTTGGCTGCGATCAAAACCGATTCGATTTTCTTTGATTTGCCCTTTGACCCGCCAGGCTAACATGCAGCACAAGACCGCCATAATGAGGAGCGTGAGCCCCACAGAGATGGGGACAGTGGACATAACATTATAAAGGTTTTGTATCACAATCAATGTGGCGGCGGCGCAAAATCCGCCCACCCCCACGAGAGCGGTTATTGAGGTAGTTTTCACGCTTCAACCACCGCCTCTACGTCCGCAATATCGAGCTTTTCGACGATCTCCCGCACCGGAACCCCCAGTAACTGGGCCTCCGGGTCGGCCGCGAACCAGGGCACCAATACAAACGCCCGGTGCTGCGCCCAGGGATGCGGCAAAATCAACTCTGGGTCCTCGGACACCAGTTCGACACCATTGGCGTCGATCACTTGAATGATGTCTACGTCTAATGTGCGGGGCCCCCACTTGCGGGTGCGCCGGCGTTCCGCCGCCGCC
>OMHB01000060.1_pt1 | contig 11978 bp, 8 predicted proteins | sample 1646151 | NCBI WGS metagenome assembly OMHB01 (sample SAMN03287622, study PRJEB25206) | human oral metagenome | biome: Human subgingival microbiome; feature: a sample from a patient with with chronic Periodontitis S04-05-R; material: Human subgingival plaque | host: Homo sapiens ... | reverse complement strand
GGGGGGGGGGGGCGGGGGGGGGGGGGGGGGGGGGGGGGGGGGGAGATGAGCCGGGTGATCAGCCCGTGCAGATCGGTGGGGTCGAAGCGGGAGGCGAAGCGGCCGCAGCGCCTGATGATTCGGTTGAGTCTGCCGAGCCCACCAACCCTGAACTGCCGGGGGAGCCTGCCGAGACAGCGGAGAAACCGGCACATCCTACCGATAAGGTCGACCACTATATTGACCTCACTACCTTCACTAATCACACTCATTTCCTCTCACGCACCGACCCCGGTGAATCCTGGTGGTCATGGTGGCGGTGGTTGCACCGGGGGTCATAATCACACCATGCAACCGGGTGGATTAGACAAACCAGCAGAATCAGCGAATAATTAGTGTTGGTGGTGATGAAGACCGGCATGCCGTGGGGGCGTGCCGGTCTTCTACTCTTTTCCCTTGCAACAATTGATACATATGTTGCGAATGGTGCCAATGTGACTAAAATAGAGATAAGTTATTCATGATTCCTATCTGAAAATTGACCCTGCCAACACGAAAGCACCAGACGATGCCAACCCCCAACCCACCCCGACCCATACGCACGTTCGCGGCCACCATCGCCTTGGGCCTCATACTCGCCATGACCACCACAACCCCCGCCCACGCCGCGACGTCGACAAGCTCAGCAACAACCGACCTCATCACCAGCATCCAAACCCTCATCGACACCATCACCAGCGCCACCGCCGACGAAACCCCCGACCCCAACCCGCCAACACCCCAAACAACCACCCCAACCACCCCCTATTTCCTCGCCGCTAACTTCCCCAAAATCACCGGCGACCCCGAATCAATCCACCAGGTTGCCTTCAGCTACCTACGCAACACCGACGGCAGCCTCACCCCCATCACCGACGGCCGCTGGTTCGGCACCATAGGCGGCAAAAAACTCGCCGACTTCACCCCAACCAGCACCACCCCCGTCCTCGCCATCAACGTAAGAGAAGCCGACCTCAAAAACATCACCATCACCCACGTCACCCCGGAAGGCATAAAAACCACACTCGCGATCGTCGACCCGCAACTCAACCGCGAAGCCCAAACCACCCTCTTCGTCCCAACCGAACAATCACCCTCATAACCTAGTCCCGACCAAACCCCGGAAACCGCCACCACCGGCTCGGCGCCGACTCCACCTCCGGCAGCGGCAGCGCGGCAATATCCACCTCCGGCGCATCAAACAACTGCTCATACCCCAACTCGTGCGCCACCGCCGCCGCAAACCGCCGATACCGGAACACATGCCCCCGCTTCAATAACGTAGCCGGCAATACGCGCTGATCCGCCAACACAAACTCCTCCGCCCCCTGACTGCCCATAAGCATCCGCGGCCCCAAATTCGGAATCGGAAACCGCGCCGGGCGATGCAACTGCTTCCCCAATGTGCGCACCATTGTGCTATTACGAATCGGATTGGGGGACACCGCATTAATCGGCCCGGACAGGGAAGAATCCACCGCGGCGGTAATGATAATATCCGTTAAATCATCCAGGGCAATCCACGAAAACCATGCCGTGCCGTCATGAAACTGCCCGCCCAAACCGGTGGAAAACAAGGTGCGCAACGGTGGTAGCATGCCACCCCGGCCGCTCACGACCACGCCGGTCCGCAGATTCACTACACGCTTGCCGGCCGAAACCGCGGCCTCACAATCCGCCTCCCAGGCCTGCGATAATTCCGCTAAAAATCCCTCGCCCACTTCGGATGACTCTGTTAAAATCTCATCCCCCCGGTTAAAGCTATACACGCCGATGGCCGACGCGGAAATCATCGTGTCACACTGCGGTGACTTGGCCACCAACTCCGCCAGCTTCGCCGTCGGCCCCACCCGGGAATCCCACAATGCCTGCTTATGGGCTTCGGTAAACCGCCCCATGATTGGTTCGCCCGCCAAATGCACCAACACATCCACCCCGGCCAGCAAATCCACGGCCGGCGATTGCGGGTCCCACCGGCGCTGTCGTTTCTTCGGCGTGGTGCGCACCAATTGGATCACCTTATGCCCCAATGTGGTCAGCTGGGCGGTCAGTGCCCGGCCCACCAGCCCCCGCGAACCCGTGATCGCCACGGTTAATGGACTATCCGAGAACTGTCGAAACCGCAGCATGGCCGACATGTCATGAATGAGCTGCTGCTGTCGGTAGGCGAACATGGGTGCGAGCGACGACTGGGGGAGGCGCGTATGCACCTCATCCGTGACTTTCGTCGCCGGCACTCCATTGACCTCAATCGACATGAAACTATGACTATGCCGCCAGGTGGCTAACGCCCGAATCGGCGCGGAAACGCACACATCGGTAAAACGGAACCCCTTGACATAGCCAGATAAATCATGGCGGGCCTCCCACTTTAATCCCGCCGGCAATGCAAAAACTGTAGTACCCTTCGCAAGATCCGTGGTTTGCGTTATCGGGGTGAAGGGAAAAAACGGGGGACTCAGCCGCGCCACCGCACCAGGCCGGGAATGCCACGCCCATACCTCTTCCCGACGGGCCGGCACAATATGGCTGGTATTTAAGCTCATAAAATTATCCTTATGGTAGTGGGGATGAACGGGGTGGTGACGTGGCAACGACGCAAAAACTGCGTAGATAATAGTTCGGGCAAAAAGAACGCAACTGGTGGGCGCAGAAAGCATCCACACTTGTAATTAACGAACAGCCCCAGTCGATAGTTCCCCACAGATACATATTTTCTGGTTTTCGTGGTCAGAAATCACAGGCATGATTGCAGCAGGTGAGCGGCGCTTATCACCAGAAATTACCCCCTTGTGGTGCGAAAAACCGTATCAAAACATCCGAAACGGGGGTGACGTTAGGGGTGAAATTGGGAGTGGAAACTTGGGTGAAAACAATGATAAAGTCACTTTCTGATAACTCCATAACCACCGACCAATCCTTTAACGGACCGCACAGTGAGGCGGGAAAGGAGGTCACGATGAGCGAATCAGCCGCCGACACCATCGAACTGCTCAGCAGCGAAGACGTGTCGCGCACCATCGCACGCATCGCGCACCAGATTATTGAAAAAACCGCAGTCGACTCCACCAATGCTCAGCCGTTGCTGCTCCTCGGTATTCCCTCTGGTGGCGTACCCTTAGCACGCCGACTGGCGGAAAAAATTCACCAATTCACCGGGGTGACCGTCCCCGTGGGCAGCCTCGATATCACCCTGTATCGTGATGACCTGCGCAATAAACCCCACCGGGCATTACAGAAAACCAACATTCCCATCGACAAGATCGACGGCACCAATATCATCCTGGTCGACGACGTGCTGTTTTCCGGCCGTTCCATCCGTGCCGCCTTAGACGCCCTCCGCGACCTGGGCCGACCCGACACGGTGCAGCTGGCGGTGCTGGTTGACCGGGGGCACCGGCAGCTCCCCATCCGCGCCGACTATGTGGGCAAAAACCTCCCCACCGCCCGAAGCGAGGACGTGACGGTGCTGCTAGCGGACATCGACGGCCGTGACGGTGTGTTGCTTACCCGATCCCCGGAACCAGCCGCCCCGGCAGGCCGGGCGGAATCCCACCAGGCTGGGCCTGCCGGTGGGGGAGAACAGTGAGGAAAGCATAACCATGAAACACCTACTTAGTATCGGCGACCTGGGCAAAGACGACATCATCGGGTTAATGGACGAGGCTGACCGGTTCCGCGAAGCCTTGGAAGGCCGGGAGCTGAAAAAACTCCCCACCCTGCGCGGCCGCACCATTTTCACCCTCTTCTACGAAAACTCCACCCGCACCCGCTCCTCGTTTGAGACCGCCGGAAAATGGATGAGCGCGGATGTGATTAATATTTCCGCATCCTCATCCTCGGTGCGCAAGGGTGAATCCCTTCAGGACACCGGGCTCACTCTTAGCGCCATCGGGGCGGACGCCCTGATCATCCGCCACTCCTCCTCCGGGGCCGCCCAACAGTTGGCGCAGTGGGTGGCGCCAGGCGGAAACGGGCCGTCAGTGATTAACGCCGGTGACGGCGCCCACCAGCACCCCACCCAGGCGCTCCTTGACGCGGTCACCATGCGGCAACGCATCGGGGAGATTTCCGGCAAAAAAATCGTGATCGTGGGGGACTGCCTGCATTCGCGGGTGGTGCGCTCCAACGTGGATCTGCTCAGCACCTTAGGCGCCGAAGTGGTGCTGGTGGCCCCACCCACCCTCATGCCCACCGGGGTGGAAAACTGGCCGGTCCGGGTCAGCTACACCATGGATTCCGAGATCGCCGACGCCGATGTGGTGATGATGCTGCGGGTCCAGCAGGAACGCATGCAGGGCGGATTCTTTCCCTCCCACCGGGAATACGCGACCCTGTATGGCATGAGCAAGGAACGCGAGTCCCGGTTGAAAGACTCCGCAATCATCATGCACCCCGGCCCCATGTTGCGCGGCATGGAAATCAACTACGCGGTCGCCGACGCCCCCCGCACGGCAGTGTTGCAGCAGGTATCCAATGGGGTGCATGTGCGCATGGCGGTCCTGTTCACCCTCATCGCCAGCACTGACAGCCCCGGCTTCTAGGAGAAAACTTTCCATAATGAGTACAACCATGAACTATCCAGCAACCGGGGAACTTGCCGACGCCGAACCCGGCACTCTCCTCATCACCAATGTTCGCCCCTACGGGGAGGGCGAACCCGTAAGCGTGCTTATCACCGACGGGGTCATCACCGAGGTCGGCACCGCCGCCACCACGGCCGACCGAGTGATCGACGGGCAGAATAATGTGCTCCTGCCTGGCCTGGTGGACATTCACGTGCACCTGCGGGAACCCGGCCGGGAAGACACCGAAACCATCGCCACGGGGTCCGCGGCCGCCGCAAAAGGCGGGTTCACCGCGGTGTTCACCATGGCAAACACCAACCCGGTCATGGACCAGCCGGTTATCGCCGAATCCGTGTGGTACAAGGGCCAAGCCATCGGCCTGTGCGACGTGCACCCGGTGGGATCCATCACCAAAGACTTGGCGGGCAAAGAACTCACCGAATTCGGCATGATGGTGCACTCCGATGCGAAAGTGCGGCTCTTCTCCGACGACGGCAAATGCGTTGACAACCCCCAAATCATGCGGCGGGCCATCGAATACGCCAAAGGTTTCGACGTGCTCCTGGCCCAACACTGCGAAGACCCCCGGCTGACCGAAGGCGCGGTCGCGCACGAAGGCGAAATTGCTGCCAAGCTGGGGTTGCGCGGCTGGCCGCGGGTCGCCGAAGAAGCCATCGTGGCCCGGGATGCCCTCCTGTGCCGCGACTACGGCAACCGCATGCACATTTGCCACGCATCGACCCGCGGCACGGTCGAACTCGTGCGGTGGGCCAAAGACCAAGGCATCCCCCTCACCGCCGAAGTCACCCCCCACCACCTGCTGCTTACCGACGAACGCTTGACGACGTACGACGGCGTCAACCGGGTCAACCCGCCCCTTCGCGAAGCCGACGACACCATCGCTCTCCGGGACGCCCTCCTCGATGGCACCGTGGACTGCGTGTCCACCGACCACGCCCCCCACGGGTCGGAAGAAAAATGCTGCGAATTCGAACACGCCCGCCCCGGCATGCTCGGCCTGGAAACCTCCCTGGCCATTGTCGCGGAACTCTTCGTTAAACCCGGCCTGGCCGATTGGCGGTTCGTGGCGAAAGTCATGAGTGAACGGCCCGCCGAAATCGTCCAACTCCCCGGCCACGGCCGCCCCATCGCCGCTGGCGAACCCGCCAACCTCACTATCGTCGACCCGGGCAAAACCTGGACCGTTGTCGCCGACGACCTGGCATCCAAGGCGGACAACACCCCCTACGAAAACATGGAATTCACCACCAAAGTCACCACCACCATCCTCCGCGGCCGACTGACCTGCGTCAACGGTGAAGCCCAAGCCCCCCGAAACTAGACACAACGAAAGGTCCCACCGTGACACACCACCGCACCACCGCACGCCTCGTGCTTGCCGACGGGAAAGTCTTCACCGGCACCAGCTTCGGTGCCACCGGCACCACCCTTGGGGAGGCCGTGTTCACCACCGCCATGACCGGCTACCAAGAAACCATGACCGACCCCTCCTACCATCGGCAAATCGTTGTCGCCACCGCACCCCAAATCGGCAACACCGGCTGGAACGATGAAGACGACGAATCCCACGGCTCCCGCATCTGGGTGGCGGGCTTAGTCATCCGGGACCTCTCCGCCCAGGTCTCCAGCTGGCGGGCCACCCGCAGCCTCGAAGATGAAATGATCGCCCAAAACATCATCGGCATCGCAGGTGTCGACACTCGAACAATTGTTCGTCACCTGCGGAATTTTGGGTCCATCTCCGCCGGCATCTTCTCCGGGGAAGCGGCAGATCAGCCCGTCGAAAAGCTCATCGAAACTGTTCGGTCACAACCCGCCATGGCCGGCCTCGACCTCGCCGAACAAGTCAGCACCACCGAACCCTACATCGTCGAACCCATCGGCGAACACAAATTCACAGTCGTCGCCTACGACATGGGCATCAAAACCAACACCCCCCGCAACTTCGCCCACCGCGGCATCCGCACCATCGTCGTCCCCGCCAACACCCCATACGCCGACATCGCCGCATATAATCCCGACGGCGTATTCGTCTCCAACGGGCCCGGCGACCCCGCCACCGCCGACACCATGGTCAGCATCGTCCGCGACATCCTCGCCGCAAAAATCCCCTTCTTCGGCATCTGCTTCGGCAACCAAATCCTCGGACGCGCCCTAGGACTAGGCACCTACAAAATGAAATTCGGGCACCGCGGCATCAACGTTCCCGTCCTCAACCACCTCACAGGAACCATCGACATCACCTCACAAAACCACGGCTTCGCCCTCGAAGGCACCGCCGGCACCACCTTCACCACCCCCTACGGCGACGCCCAAGTCACACACACCTGTTTGAACGACGGGACCGTGGAAGGTGTCGCCCTCACCTCAGGACTCGCCTACTCAGTGCAATACCACCCCGAATCCGCCGCCGGCCCCCACGACGCCAACCCACTCTTCGACCAATTCGTCACCCTCATGGACAACCACAAAACCCACTAACCCGGACAAACCGCCGATAACCACCACAAACCACCCCACAACAACTAGGAAGCAATAACTCATGCCCAAGCGTAACGACATCCACCACGTCCTGGTCATCGGCTCCGGCCCCATCGTCATCGGCCAAGCCTGCGAATTCGACTACTCCGGCACCCAAGCCTGCCGAGTACTCAAAGAAGAAGGCATGCGAGTCACCCTCATCAACTCCAACCCGGCCACCATCATGACCGACCCCGAATTCGCCGACCACACCTACGTGGAACCCATCGAAGCCGAATACATCGAACGCATATTTGAAAAAGAAATCGCGCAAGGGCACCCCATCGACGCGGTACTCGCCACCCTCGGCGGCCAAACCGCCCTCAACGCCGCCATCCAACTCGACCGCCGCGGCTCCCTCAAAAAATATAACGTCGAACTCATCGGCGCCGACATCGACGCCATCGAACGCGGCGAAGACCGCCAAAAATTCAAAGACATTGTCGCAAAAATCGGCGGCGAATCCGCCCGCTCCCGCGTCTGCCACACCATGGACGAAGTCCACGAAACCGTCGCCGAACTCGGCCTCCCCGTCGTCGTCCGACCCTCCTTCACCATGGGTGGCCTCGGCTCCGGCCTCGCCTTCACCCCCGAAGACCTCGAACGCATCGCCGGCGGCGGCCTCGCAGCCTCCCCCGAAGCCAACGTCCTCATCGAAGAATCCATCCTCGGCTGGAAAGAATACGAACTCGAACTCATGCGCGACGGCGCCGACAACGTTGTCGTCATCTGCTCCATCGAAAACGTCGACGCCCTCGGTGTCCACACCGGCGACTCCGTAACCGTCGCACCAGCCATGACCCTCACCGACCGCGAATACCAAAAAATGCGCGACCAAGGCATCGCCATCATCCGCGAAGTCGGCGTCGACACCGGCGGCTGCAACATCCAATTCGCCCTCAACCCCACAAACGGCCGACTCATCACCATCGAAATGAACCCCCGAGTCTCCCGCTCCTCCGCCCTCGCATCCAAAGCCACCGGATTCCCCATCGCAAAAATCGCCGCCAAACTCGCCATCGGCTACACCCTCGACGAAATCACCAACGACATCACCGGCATCACCCCCGCCGCATTCGAACCCACACTCGACTACGTAGTCGTCAAAGCCCCCCGCTTCGCCTTCGAAAAATTCGTCGGCGCCGACGACACCCTCACCACCACCATGAAATCCGTCGGCGAAGCCATGGCCCTAGGACGCAACTATATCGCTGCCCTCGGCAAAGTCATGCGCTCCCTCGAAAACAAACAAGCCGGCTTCTGGACCATCCCCGACGAAACCTTCGCCGGTGACCGAGCCACCAACATCGACGCCATCCTCAGCGACCTCAACCGACCCACCGAAGGCCGCATGTACGACGTCGAACTCGCCCTCCGACTCGGCGCCACCATCGACCAAGTCCACCAAGCCTCCGGCATCGACCCCTGGTTCCTCGCCGAACTAGGCAACCTCGTCCAATTCCGTGACGAACTCGTCACCGCCCGAGTCCTCGACGAACACCTCCTCCGCCGCGCCAAATACTATGGCCTCTCCGACCGCCAAATCGCCGCCCTCCGACCAGAATTCGCCGGCGAAGACGGCGTCCGCCGACTCCGCTGGTCCCTCGGCATCCGACCCGTCTTCAAAACCGTCGACACCTGCGCCGCCGAATTCGAAGCCACCACCCCCTACTACTACTCCAGCTACGAACTCGACCCCGCCGCCGAAACCGAAGTCACCCCCCAAACCACCAAAGAAAAAATCATCATCCTCGGCTCCGGCCCCAACCGCATCGGTCAAGGCATCGAATTCGACTACTCCTGCGTCCACGCAGCCCTAGAACTCTCCCGCGTCGGATACGAAACCGTCATGGTCAACTGCAACCCCGAAACCGTATCCACCGACTACGACACCGCCGACCGCCTCTACTTCGAACCCCTCACCTTCGAAGACGTCATGGAGGTCTACCACGCCGAAACCCAATCCGGCACCGTCGCCGGCGTCATCGTCCAACTCGGCGGCCAAACCCCCCTCGGACTCGCCGAAAAACTCCGCGACGCCGGCGTCCCAGTCATCGGCACCACCCCCGAAGCCATCAACCTCGCCGAAGACCGCGGCGAATTCGGCGAAGTACTCCACGCCGCCAACCTCCCCGCACCCGCCTTCGGCACCGCCACCAGCTTCGCCGAAGCCAAAAACGTCGCCAACCACATCGGCTACCCCGTCCTCGTCCGCCCCTCCTACGTCCTCGGCGGCCGCGGCATGGAAATCGTCTACGACGAACCCTCCCTCGCCGACTACATCCAACGAGCCACCGAAATCACCTCCGACCACCCCGTCCTCGTCGACCGTTTCCTCGATAACGCCATCGAAATCGACGTCGACGCCCTCTGCGACGGCACCGACGTCTACCTCGCCGGCGTCATGGAACACATCGAAGAAGCCGGCATCCACTCCGGCGACTCCGCCTGCGCCCTCCCACCCATGACCCTCGGCCCCGAAGACATCGACAAAGTCCGCGCCTCCACCGTCGCCCTCGCCCACGGCATCGGCGTCCGCGGCCTCATGAACGTCCAATTCGCCCTCAAAGACGACATCCTCTACGTTATCGAAGCCAACCCCCGCGCCTCCCGCACCGTCCCCTTCGTCTCCAAAGCCACCGGCGTCCACCTCGCCAAAGCCGCCGCCCGCATCATGACCGGCACCACCATCGCCCAGCTCAAAGCCGAAGGACTCATCCCCACCGACTATGACGGCGGCTCCCTGCCTCTCGACGCCCCCATCGCCGTGAAAGAAGCCGTCCTCCCCTTCAACCGGTTCCGCCGCCCCGACGGCACCTCCCTCGACACCCTCCTCTCCCCGGAAATGAAATCCACCGGCGAAGTCATGGGCCTCGCCGACAACTTCGGCGCCGCCTACGCCAAAGCCGAACAGGCAGCCTTCGGTGCCCTCCCCACCACCGGCACCGTCTTCGTCTCCGTCGCCAACCGGGACAAACGCACCCTCATTTTCCCCATCCAACGCCTCGCCTCCCTCGGATTCACCATGCTCGCCACCACCGGCACCGCAGCCATGCTGCGCCGCAACGGCGTGCAATGCGAAACCGTCCTCAAACACTCCGACGTCGCCCAACCCGGCGATACCCGGAAATCCATTGTGGACCTGATCCGCGCCGGGGAGGTGGACCTGATTTTGAACACGCCGGCCGGGTCAGCAGGCGCACGCCATGATGGCTATGGCATTCGGGCGGCAGCCGTGCATGTGGGCGTGCCCCTGATTACCACCGTGCAGGGGGTGACGGCCGCGGTGCAGGGCATTGAGGCACTGCAACAAGGCGGATTGGGGGTGCGTGCGCTGCAGGAACTCGACCATTCGCCGAAACACGCCACCTACGCGGCAGCCAAAACTCACGCGGGCTCGGATGTTTCCGAGGCCACTGAAGGTGTCGCCGAAACCGGCGCCGAAGGCGCAACAGAGAAAGGGGAGTAGGGTCCATGCATCACTCTGATGCCCCTAGCGGCACTTTTGGGGAAAAACTCCGGGCGGCGGGGGAGTGGCATGGCCGCCTCTGTGTGGGCATTGACCCACACAAATCCCTGCTGGAATCCTGGGGATTCGAAAATAATGTCGAGGGATTGGCCGCATTCAGCGCCATCTGTGTGGATGCCTTCGCTGGCCATGTAGCGTTAGTGAAACCCCAAGTGGCGTTTTACGAGGCCTTCGGTTCAGCCGGGTTTGCCGTGCTAGAAACCACCATGGCCGCGCTGCGTTCGGCTGGAACGCTGGTGGTGGCGGACGCGAAGCGGGGCGATATTGGCTCCACCATGGCGGGCTATGCCGAAGCATGGTTGACACCAGGATCGCCCCTGGAGGCGGATGCTGTGACGTTATCACCCTACCTGGGGTTCGAATCGCTCCGCCCCGCACTTGACATCGCACAAAAATTCGGTAAAGGGGTGTTTGTGTTGGCGGCCACCAGTAACCCAGAAGCCGCCACCGTGCAGGGTTGCCACACGGAGCACGGGGTCACCATATCACAGCAGATCGTCGACGCATGCGCGCAGGAAAACTCGGCCTACCAGCCGGCGGTTGGAAGCGTCGGAGTGGTGGTGGGTGCCACCTTGGCCACGCCACCAGATTTACGAAAACTTCATGGTCCGGTACTGCTCCCCGGAGTGGGGGCACAGGGGGCAACCGCCGAAGATGTTAAGCAGATCACAAAAGATTTGGCGGGTTTGAGTTTTCCCAGCGTATCGCGGGGTATCCTGTCAGTTGGGCCGGAAGTTTCTACTCTGAAAAAAGCCGTAGACAATGTGGTGAAAGAATTTTAATATTTGACCGTTTCGCCAGTTCGCACCATGCGATGGGGGCGAAATTGACACCTTTTGACCTGCGACTTTCCAATTGAAATTGGCGATTACCTGATCTTTTGTAATTAGGTGCTACACTGGGGCGAAATCTACCGGGATATTCCCAGTGCATGTTTCCTGCGTGTATGGTAGATTTCCGCAGGTGGAATCATTTACTGATTTTCACTGCAACCTATAGACATTTATCGAACTTATTGAATCGGAGGAATCCCGTGGCCCTTCCACAGTTGACCGATGAGCAGCGCAAAGAAGCCCTCGCTAAGGCTGCCGAGGCGCGTAAGGCACGTGCAGAGCTCAAGGAGCAGCTCAAGCGCGGTGACATTTCCCTGAAGGAGGTTTTGGCAAAGGCCTCCAGCGACGAAATCATTGGTAAGACCAAGGTCTCGGCTCTGTTAGAATCCCTGCCCAAGGTTGGCAAGGTGAAGGCTAAGGAAATCATGGACGAGCTGGAGATCGCCCAGACTCGCCGGTTGCGGGGCTTGGGCGACCGTCAGCGTCGCG
>OMHB01000058.1_pt1 | contig 12024 bp, 7 predicted proteins | sample 1646151 | NCBI WGS metagenome assembly OMHB01 (sample SAMN03287622, study PRJEB25206) | human oral metagenome | biome: Human subgingival microbiome; feature: a sample from a patient with with chronic Periodontitis S04-05-R; material: Human subgingival plaque | host: Homo sapiens ... | reverse complement strand
CCGGTCGGGCGGCGCGGCACACAAACCACAATCACAATCCCAACCGCAACCACAAGCCCCCGCAGCCACCCCGAAACCCCGGGAGGTGTCCCAGGAGCGGGCCGAGGAATTAGCCCGCACCCCATTTGTGGCCGTGACCGTGAAAACCACGGGCATTCACCCATCAACCGCGCAACTGGTGGTCATTGATGCGGTGGTGCTGACTGCCTCCGGGGAGCCGGATTCCGACTTCCACGCGGTGCTATCGGTGCCGGACGATCCGGGCCCCAAACACATGCACGGATTATCCCGAGAGGAAATCGCCGACGGGAAATCATTCAGCTCCATTTTGAAAGCATTGGGCAAAACCATCGACGGCCGCACCATGATCACCCATAATGTGCCGCTGGTGTGGGGGTTCATCCATAAAGAAGCGCGGCGGGCGATGACGGCCGCCGCCCGGGCAAACCGGCGGCGAGGAAGCCGAGGAAAACCCCGGCGCCGGCAACGCGTTGGGCATGTGCCCCGGCCGGTAGGAATCGTCGACATGCTGGCCACCGCCCGGCGGCGAGGCGTGGACCTCCCCGACACCCGCATTCGAACGGTTGCGCGAATGCTGGGGGTGGAGTGCGAGCCGGCAACCGCAACGGTGGAACGGGCCCGCCAACCAGAATTCGACGTCACCCGGGCGGAAACCCTCCTGGTGGCCGACATGTTCTTCCGCGACCCCGACCACGTGGTCGTCGTCAAGCCGGACGAACTCCAACCAGACCGGTTCGGGCTACAGCGCTCCAGCATCCGGGTGGCCGCGGCAACCGCCACCCCGAAATTCCACAACCCGGGCGTGTTCGCCGGCACCCTGGTCCAGGGCATGCAAATCGTCGTGGCCCCCGAAATCACCGCAGACCCCGACGACATCATTCAGGCAATCACCACACACGACCTCTCCTACTCCGAAAAGGTAACGCGACAAACATCACTGGTGGTATGCAACAAGCACAATAACCTGTCCGGCAAGGCCATGCATGCGGCCCGAAAAGGCGTGCCACTCATGGCAGATGATGAGTTCCTCACATTGGTCAGCACCACGCAAATTACCCCCGGCGAACCAACCCCGCCGCCGGAAACTTCGCCGGTACTTCGCTCAATTACCGGGCGATCAACACGCCAACCACGGAAAAAGGGCAGTCGGCGAGTTTCCAGGCGATAGTTTAGGACTAGACTCTTTCCTCATGAAGTTCCCTCGTTTACGCGCGCGCACCAGGGCGGCCATTGGGCTGGCGCGGCTTGCTACTTTCGCTTCTCGTGCCACCGGGCGTGGCTCCGGCGGCATGATTGGCGGACTGGTTGCGGAAAAAATCGACCCCCAGATCATGAAAAACCTGGGATTCGGCCGGCCGGTCGCGCTCATCACCGGCACCAACGGTAAATCCACCACCACCCGAATGCTCGCCACCGCGATTCGCAGCGCGCACCAAGTAGCCACCAACGAAGGCGGCGACAACATGGACGCCGGCATTATCACCGCCCTCATGGCCGGCCAAGAAGCCAGCCACGTGGTCTTAGAATGCGACGAACTCCACGTCCCCTCGGTAGCAGACCGGCTGCAACCATCCTGCCTGGTGCTCCTCAACCTGTCGAGGGACCAACTCGACCGGGTGGGCGAAATCAATAAAATCGAACGCGCCCTCCGGCAATGCGTCCTCAACCACCCAAACATGACCGTCATCGCCAACTGTGACGATGTGCTGGTCACCTCGGTGGCGTGGGAAGCGAAAAACGTGGTGTGGGTGTCGGCCGGCGCCGGCTGGAAAGGCGACTCGGTGTCCTGCCCCCGAACCGGTGGGCGCATCATCCACCACCCGGACGGCACGTGGGAAGCCGCCCAACCACTGGCCGACGGCACGATATTCCGCCGACCGGAACCCACCTGGACCATCACCCCAGAAGGCATCCACACCCCCACCAACGATATAGCGCCACTCGCCCTGAAACTACCGGGAACCGCCAACCGGGGGAACGCAACCCAGGCGGTCGCGGCAGCCGTGGAATGCTTCGGCATCCCCCTCGACGTGGCAGTGTCCGCGGTTGAAACCGTGGACGATGTTGCCGGCCGATACTCCACCCTCCGGCTCGGCAACCGAGACATACACCTCCTCCTCGCCAAAAACCCGGCCGGCTGGCAGGAAGCCATGTCCATGGTGGACCGCACCGCCGACGGCCTCGTCATCGCCGTCAACGGCCAAGTCGCGGACGGGGAAGACCTGTCCTGGCTGTGGGATGTCCGATTCGAAGACTTTGGCGAACTCGCGGTGAAAGCCTCCGGGGAACGCGGTACAGACCTCGCGGTGCGCCTCACCTACGCCGACATTCAACACGAACTCGTCCCCAATATGATGGACGCCGTTCTGGCCTGCCCGGAAGGCCGAGTGGAAGTGTTGGCCAACTATACGGCATTTCGGGATCTTAAACGCGCATTGGTGCGCCGGATTGAAGCGGAGACACATTAAATGAGCACCCTACAGATTGGTTTGGTTCTGCCCGACGTACTCGGCACCTACGGTGATGACGGCAACGCCCTCGTGCTACGCCAACGCGCCCGCATGCGCGGCTTCGACGCGAACATTGTGCGCATCCACCTTGGCGACCCCATCCCCACCAGCCTCGACGTGTACTGCCTCGGCGGTGGTGAAGACACCGCCCAAATCCTTGCCGCGGAACACATCAACACTGATGGCGGCCTGCACAAAGCTGCGGCGGCCGGCCGACCCATCCTGGCGATCTGCGCCGGGTTGCAGGTTCTTGGTGAATCGTTCCGCGCCGATAATAGGATGGTTGCCGGCGCCGGGCTTATCGACGCTACCACCGGCAGCCTGAAAAAGCGGTTCATCGGAGAACTCCAATCCACCCCCCACCCCAACGATGGCGGCATCACCGCCGGCCTGACCGAACCACTCACCGGGTTTGGTAACCATTTCGGCTCCAGCATTCTCGGGTCGGACGCGAAACCATTGGGCATCATCACCCACGGGGTGGGCAACTCCGATACCGAGCAGCCCACCTACGAAGGCGCAGTTCAGGGCAGCATCATCTGCACCTACATGCATGGGCCGGTCCTGGCCCGCAACCCCCAACTGGCGGATCTTCTCCTGGCGTGGGCACTGGACATGCCCATGTCCGAGCTACAGCCGTTGGACCTTCCGGTCGTCGACAAGCTGCGGAAGGAGCGGCTACAGCGTTAGCCGGCCACTGAGCGCCCGCGACAAGGTGAGCTCGTCCACAAACTCCAAATCACCACCCAATGGCATGCCGGATGCGAGACGAGACACCACCAGCCCCGGAAAATCCTTGAGCAGCCGCGCCAAATAGCTCGCGGTAGCCTCACCCTCAGTGTTGGGGTCGGTGGCGAGAATCACCTCGGTGATCTCCGGGGTGGAATCGAATAATGGCTGCTCCGGGGTGGAATCCGCCAACTCCCGATCCGGCAGCACCCCGCCGATCCGCTGCAACAAAGCGGTGATATTCAGTTCCTTCGGGCCAATGCTATTCAGCGGATCCAACGCCCCACCGAGCACATGATACCGCCCATTGAATTCGCCAGTACGTTCGAGAACCTGGATGTCTTTGGGCTCCTCGACCACACAAATTGTCGACCGGTCCCGGCCCGAATCCGCGCAAATCCGACACACCTCATCCCGGGAAATGTTGTGGCAGATCCGGCAAAAACTCACCCCCTGCTGGACGGCCCCCAGCGCAGCCTGCAACCGAGTAATGTCTATTGGATCCACATGCAGCAGGTGAAACGCGATACGCTGCGCACTCTTCGGCCCTACCCCAGGCAGACGCGACAATTCATCAATCAAATCCTGTAACGGGCCTTCAAACACCACACCTCATCCTTTCATCACTCGACGTTGATTCTCCCACACCGCCCGGACATGAAACAACGGGGCAGCGCTGCGGCGCTGTGTGTTGCGGGGTGGGTGCGTCGCGGGGCAGGGCGCGACACACCCGGGGCTTCAGACGTTCTAAGCATGGTCTTTATTCCGGCGGGCCACAAAGTCCCAGGGAAATCCTGCCGCATCAACCAAACACCATGCTTAGAACCATTGCTATCACCCAGGGTTCAAGGCACCTTCACCAGCCAGCTTAGGCTTCAAGTGTTCTAAGCATGGTTTCCGTGTTCTGGCGACCCTGTAGCAACCGGTTTTCCCCAAAAACCATGCTTAGCAAGTATGCGGCAAAGTAAGCCGATCGAGGCTTCCATTGGACAGCAGCAACCCACACCAACACCACAACCATGCCGCACGTTTGCTAAGCATGGTTTCCAGTTTTAGAGCCAGCCGACTCCTGGGGATTTAACACAGCAGAAAAACAAAACCATGCTTAGCAGATCTGCAACATGGCAGAAGGCCAAAACCGTCCCGGAGGAAAACCAATCAACCCACCCTACTTCACACTTGCTAAGCATGGTTTCCATTCCAACCAGCCACAAAACCCCAGGAAAACCAGCCACATCAACAAAAGACCATGCTTAGAAGAAATGCAGCACGATCAGCCATGAAGTCGGCATCTGAAACTAGAAAGACAGCAAAGCCAATAAGCATGGTCTTTATTCAGATGGGGTCTTATGGAGGGCTGATTTAACCGAAGACCATGCTTAGCACACTCGCAGCCCCCCGAGAACAAAAACGCCACCACCAACCCACCCAGGCTTCAAAAGTTCTAAGCATGGTTTCCAGTTTTAGGGCACGCCAGCACCTGGGGATTCAACACAACAGAAAAACAAAACCATGCTTAGCACACATGCTACCGGAGGCGTGCAAGAGGTGCACAAGGATGCGTGCAAGGGGGCAGGCATAAGGCGGGCGGCCGGGAGGGCGTCGTAAAGCGAAAGGAAAACCCCGACCACAAAGGGCCGGGGATGCATAATATGCAGACTAGAATCCGAAGCCACCCATGTCGCCTTGCAGGGGCCCCATCTTATCCTGGGCGATCTTGGCGAGCTGGCCGTGCGCATCGTTGTAGGCACCAACCAGGAGGTCCTGCAAAGTGTCGGGGTCCTCAGGGTCGATCACCTTCGGATCAATGTTCACCGACGTCACGGTGCCGGAGCCCTGCATCGACACCGACACCAAACCATTACCTGCCTGCCCAATCACAATGGACGACATAATCTCTTCCTGCGCCGCCTGCAACTTGGCCTGCATTTCCTGCGCCTGGGCCAAAATATCGGACATATCAGGTTGACTCATCATTTTGCCTTTCTTTAGAGTTTCGCCGCTCAAGTGTACCTGCCATAGCAGCTATCATGCATACTCAGACACGCGCAGCCCCGCCATTTGCCAGGCCACAACGCTTTCGCTATACGACGGCTATACGACACGCCCCCCAAGCTCCTGCTCCACCAGGGAAATCGCAATGGTCATGGCATCACGATGGTCATGCTCCCCAAGCTCCGTGGCCGCCTGGTGCATCATCTCGGCCTCCTCATCACGAGGCCGGTGGTGCTGGTGGTGGGGGCGCTGGCGGGATGAAGCGTTGCCAGTGGGGGTACCGGCGGCGCCGGCACCAGGGCCACTGACGCTACCGCTATCAGGGGTGGGGGTAGAGGCCGCGTTCTGGGACGGCCGCGCGGAGACCGTGGATGCCGGAGCCGCAGTCGCCAACGCTCCAGGCGACACCGGACCCGCAGGACCCGACGATTCCCGCTGCCCAGGGGGCTCAGGTACCCCCTCGGGCGTTGGCGGCATCGACTGACCGGTCGCAGCTCCAGGCACCGGCGCTGCCCCAAACCCAGCCTCCGCTCCGGGCTCCGGCGCCGACATTTCAGGCATCTCAGCCGGCGGTGGGGGCGGTGGGGGCATGTCCCATGGTTCTGATGGTTCCGGCGGCGCCGGGGTGCCGTCCGAGAACCGGGGTGCATTCTGTTGCTCTGCCAGGAGTTTATTTCCCCGGCGCGCCCGTTCCCGCCACGTTGAGGTCGTGGGTTTTGCTGATGGCTGAGGTTGGGTTTGTGATTGAGGCGCGGGTCGTTCGTGTGCCGGTTGGGCGGGTTGCGCCTGGTAGGTGGGTTGGTTGGCAGGTTGGGCACCGCCTAGTTGTGCAGGTTGCCCCCAAATGCTGGTTGCAGATTCGGCAGGGTTGGCGGCGCTGGGCGGCTGGCTGAGCTGGACAGGAGGGTTGGGGCCAGCCTCGGAAGCATCGTCTTCAGGAACGGCAACGCTGTCTGGTTTGTGCGCTTCAGTCGCGGATTCCGGTGCACCGCCGAGTTGCGCGGGTTCGCCCCAGGTGTCTTCTGGGGCTTCAGGCGCGGGCGGCGCGGGTGGTGCGGGTTCTAGCGTGGCTTCCGGTTCCGCCCCCTCAGGCGACTGTGCGGACTCCGAATCCACATCGGACTTCGCCGGCTCTGGTGCTGGCTCTGGCTGTTCCGGCTCTGGCGTGGGCTCTGGCTTCGCATGCTCGGCCGCCACCGGATTGGCCGATTCCGCCTCTTGCGCAGCGGTTTTTTGGGCATCCCCGGCACTGCCAGTCTCTCCGGCATCCTGTTCGGGATTCCATACGGGCTTTGGGTTGTCGGTCTCAAAGCCGAACGCTTTTGGGTTGGTACCCACCTCACATCGCACTTCCAGCTCTAGCCCGGTGGTTTCCAAAACGGCACTCTGGATTGCGGCGTTGTGCTCGGGCGCGTTGAGCCGCGAAGCCAGCGCCCCCGTGTTATGCCCCAGAAGCAGCGTTTCGTCCGCAATTCCCAAAGGCTGGGCCCCGGTGAGGAGGATGCCCGCAACCGCATTGGTTTTCGATACCGTTGAGCGGATTTTTTCCCAGGCGTTTTTGATGGTGTCAATGGGTTGCACGCTTGTCGACGCCGGCTGGGGTGGCGTCGACCGGGTTTCCGGGGATTCCTCGGGTTCCCGGGGTTTCGCCTCGACCACCGCCTCGACCACCTCGGGTTTTTCGGCCACGTTACGGGCTTCTTGGGCTTCTCGGGCACGACGCTGGGAGGGCCGCTCATATTTTGATGATGGTGTCGATGCGGGAGCGGCTGGCGTAGGCTGCGCGGATAGCGCAGGTGCGGGGGTCACTTGTCCGGCGGGTTCCCCGACTAGGACCATTCCTCCCGGCTCGATAAGCATTTTGGCGCAAAGGATTTCCAGCAGCAGCCTGGGGCTGGTTGCGCCTTTGAGGCTGCTGAGGCCGTCGTTGAGAATGCCGGCGATCCGGGGAATTCGTTGCGAGTCGAACTCTTGTGCTTGTTTCAGGAGAATTTCACCCCGATCCGTGGGGGCGTCGACCAGCCCCAGGTTGACGGCATCGGGGACGGCCTGGAGCAGCATGAGGTCGCGCAGGCGGTCGAGGAGATCTTCGGAGAATTTTCGGGGCGACAGGCCGGCCTCGATGACGTCATCGACCGTGGTGAAGAGGCTGGCACGGTCATTGGTGGCGAGGGCGGCGATAGTGGCGTCGATAAGCGTGTCGTCGGTGACACCGAGAAGCATGCGGGCGTATTGGTAGGTGAGGCCGTCGGGGCCGGTGCCGGCGAGGAGTTGGTCGAGGATGGAGAGCGTGTCGCGGGGTGAGCCGCCGCCGGCGCGGATGACCAGCGGATACACGGATTCTTCGATGATGGCGTCTTCGGCAGCGACGGTGCGTTCCAACAGGCCGCGCATGGCCTGGGGGGTGAGCAGGCGGAAGGGATAATGGTGGGTGCGGGACCGGATGGTTCCGATCACTTTTTCGGGTTCGGTGGTGGCGAAAATGAAGATGAGGTGCGCGGGCGGCTCCTCCACGATTTTCAAAAGTGCGTTCGAACCCTGGTTGGTTATCATGTGTGCTTCGTCGATGATGAAGATGCGGTAGCGGGATTCGGCGGGCGCAAACATTGCGCGGTCGCGGAGTTCCCGCATGTCATCAACACCGTTGTGGCTGGCGGCGTCGAGCTCGGTCACGTCCAGGTTGCCGGGCCCGTTAGCGGCAAGGGACACACATGAGTTGCATTTTCCACAGGGTTTTGAGGTGGGCCCATTCACACAGTTGAGCGAACGGGCCATAATGCGGGCAGAGGAGGTTTTGCCGCAACCGCGGGGGCCGGAGAAAAGGTAGGCGTGGTTGATTCGGCCATTGTCGAGCGCCGCCGACAATGGTACGGTTACTTGTTCTTGACCGACCAGTTCATTGAAGGAACCCGGGCGATATTTGCGATATAAAGCCACGAGTTCCAGATTACCGCATGACACCTACCACATGCGGACACAATAGTAACTGGGCTACCGTTGCCAATCGAGCAGGTTAACCCCGGTTTTTTCCAGCTCATCCAGGAGGTCCCGCGCACCATAGGTGACGGCGTAGTTAAACTCGTCCTCGGTAATCAGCAGCAATTCCAGCATGAGCGTCCACCGATCGTCCTCGATGAACTGCGGCACCGACGGCCCCCATACCTCCGGGGCCACGAAAAGGCCATGGCAAACGGTGAGGTGTTCGGGCAGCACCGCCAGACCAATACCAGGGATAATGGTGTCGGGTTGCGCATGCAGCGTGCCATTGGCTTGCACCAGGGTTTGCACGGTGGCGTCCACAACATGCATGGCATCGCTTTGCGACGCTTCCGTGATCGTGAAAAACTCACACCTCACATCGAGCCCACCCGATTCCAGCCCCGTGTCCACCTCGTTAAATCCGATGGTCGAGCAGAGGGATATTTGCTCTTCCGTTTCGAAAGTCGCCAGGATGGTGGGATACCCTTCCTCCCGTTTCGCCTCGTGAAGACTCATTTCTCCATCGAATAGACCATCGATCCAGGCGGCGGTTTCATGAATATCCATTGCATACTTTCTTAGGTTACGTGGGGCTCGGAATCGCGGCGCGGCGGTGGCGCGGCGGGCGCGGTGGCAGCAACGCAGCGATGCGGCAGAACATGCGGTTTGCAGGTTGGGGTGGGCCACTCACAACCCACGCCCACATCCGCCGCGTCGTAAAGCGCCTTAGCTAGCTGCAACTTTCTCCGCGGCAGCCTTGAGCACGCAGGTGGCCACACCATCCATGGCGATCTCCAGCTCGGACACCGGCGGCAGGGACGGCGCCAACCGAATGTTGCGGTCATTGGGGTCCTGCTTGAGCGGGTAGGAGGAACCGGCGGCGGTCAGGGCAATGCCGGCTTCCTTCGCCAACTCCACCACCCGGCTGGCGGTACCATCCACCACATCCAGGGAGATAAAATAGCCGCCCTTCGGCTTCGTCCAGGTAGCCACGCCGTAGTCGCCAAGGCGCTCCTCCAAAATGGTGAGCACCCGTTCGAACTTGGGAGCGAGCGAACCGGCATGCTTCTGCATGAGGGCCTTGAGCCCGGCCACATCCTGAAAATATTTGACGTGGGCCAGCTGGTTGATCTTGTTCGGCCCAATGCCCCGAACGTTGGCGTAGGTGGCGTACCAGTCCAGGTTGGCGGTGGAGGACGCGAAGAAGGACACGCCCGACCCGGCGTGGGTGATCTTCGAGGTGGAAGACATGAACCAGAACCGGTTGGGGTGACCGGCTGCCGCGGACAGCTCCAGCACATTGTGGATGACCGGGAATTCGTCGGTGAGGGTGTGGATGGCGTAGGCGTTGTCCCAAATAATGCGGAAGTCGGGGGCGGCGGTGTCCATGGCGGCGAGTTCCTTGCAGGTGGCCTCGGAGAAGGTCACGCCGGTGGGGTTGCCGAAGATGGGAACGGTCCACATGCCCTTGACCGCGGGATCTTTGACCAGTTCCTTGACCACTGCCATGTCGGGGCCGTCGTCGGTCATGGGGACGTGGAGCATCTCGAAGCCGAACAGTTCGGTGATGCTAAAGTGCCGGTCGTAGCCGGGAACTGGGCACAGCCATTTGACCTTGGGCTCGTCCCGCCAGGGCCGCTCGGAATCGTTGGTGCCGAACATGAAGGCGAAGGAGATGAGGTCGAACATGATGTTCAGGCTGGAGGCGTCGCCGGCGATCACATTGTCGACCGGCAGGCCGAGGGCTTCGGCCCAGAGGGCGCGAATGTCCTTGATGCCGGTCAGCCCCCCATAGTTGCGGCAGTCGGTGCCGTCGGCGGCGCGGTAGTCGTCCACGCCGGGTAGGGCCAGGATCGCGTTGGAGAAGTCTAGCTGTTCGGCGGATGGTTTACCGCGGGTGAGGTCGAGTGCGAGGTTGCGGGCCTTGAGCTCGTCGTATTTGGCATTGATGTCTTTGGTGAAGCCTGCGAGGCGTTCAGCGTCATAGTCACGTAGGGTCACGATGATCCACCTTAGGTAACAGTATGGTTGGGATTTCTCCAACAAACTTTAGCGTCATCCCCCAATTTTCGCCGCAGTTTCCGGCAACACCCCAAACCACTGCCCCAAAAACACAAAAGGGGACTCCGCACACCCGTCAGAGCCCGCTGACCCTTGCTGCATTCCTGCCCTGGGGGGGTTCACGAGATATACGCCATGCGAAGTCCTGCACTTGACTCTAGCCGAAAGTTGCCGATAAACCCAACCAGCCACCATTTCCGCTGGACAGGGCCGGGCGCGCGGGTGGATTTGGAAGTTGCTGCGCAGTTAGGTAAAGTGTCCGTGGTACATACGCATGTACGTTGGAGGATTCGACTAGCGGCCTATGTCACACGCCTGGAACGCGTGCGGGGCTAACGCCCCTCGTGGGTTCAAATCCCACATCCTCCGCTCTATCACCCCGGTTCTTTCCCAGAGCCGGGGTTTTGCTTTGCGACGCCCACCTCCCGGCCGAAACCCCCAGAAAAACAGTGCTCCCCATCACCCTGACCGATTCAGTATCACCTTCCCCACTCCACCCCCAATATAGGGGGCAACGACCCAAAACACCCTTTTCAAGTTCAGCCCCTTGGGGGCACTCGCCGGCAGCAAAAGGGCACTCCGAACACCCGCCACAATGGCCACCAACCCCACCCCCGTAAGGGGGAGAAATTGCGTGAGTCTGGCGTCAAAATCATGCCAACCCCTAGGTGTCCCGCACATATATTCGGAATATGAAACCATGCCCGATTCCACATTTCCCCACGGCCATTACCCCAGAATTGGGTTAGCCACGTAAGCTCGTCGTCAAGCGGGGAATTACAGTGGCGGTATGCCCAATAACGAATTCGGCGATTTTCAAACCCCGCTGGCACTAGCACGCCGCTGCCTGGAGGTGCTGGCGTTGCCGCAGCATGGGCCGATTCGGGTGCTGGAACCCACGTGCGGGCGGGGGGCGTTTCTGCGGGCGGCCCAGGAGCGAAACCCGACGTCGATCAGGTATGGGATCGATATCAACGCCAACTATGTGCAGGTGGCGCGCAACTATGGCACGGTGGCGCACGCCAACGTATTCACCCGCAACCTGGCCGATATTTCCTGGCCGGACCCGACCGCACCGCTGTTCGTTATTGGGAATCCGCCGTGGGTCACCGCCGCGGAGCTCAACCGCATGGGCTCGAATAATATTCCCCCGAAGAAAAACTATAAGGGAATGCCGGGCATTGCCGCCCTGCTGGGAAGTTCCAACTTTGACGTGTGCGAATACATTATCCTCAAGACCCTCACGGAGCTGCGAGACCAACCACTGCGCCTGGGCATGCTCTGCAAGACTCATGTTGCGCGCAATGTTCTTATGGAGTGCGCCCGGGCCCGCATCCAGGTGGCCACGGCCGCCCTCTACCCCATCAACGCCCGCCGCTGGTTCAACGCGGAGGTCGATGCCTGCTGGTTCACGCTCGCCATCGACCCGGCGCTCCCCCAGGGAAACTACGCCATTGATGTGCGCGAAAACCTATTCGAAGGCGCCGGCAAGATTGCCCGCCGTTGGGGTGTTGTCGGGACCACGCTCGTGTCGGATCTTGATGCCTACCAGCTGGTTCGCGCCGCTGATGGCCCCAGTCCCTATACGTGGCGGTCCGGCCTGAAGCATGATGCCGCCCGGGTGTTCGAATTCACGTCGTTCCCGGAGAATTTGGAGTCCGAATACGTATATCCCCTGCTCAAGGGCACCGATGTGTTTCGGGGCCGCCACCAGCACCCCTCCCGGTGG
>OMHB01000055.1_pt1 | contig 12102 bp, 9 predicted proteins | sample 1646151 | NCBI WGS metagenome assembly OMHB01 (sample SAMN03287622, study PRJEB25206) | human oral metagenome | biome: Human subgingival microbiome; feature: a sample from a patient with with chronic Periodontitis S04-05-R; material: Human subgingival plaque | host: Homo sapiens ... | reverse complement strand
GCGGCGGGGAGGAAACCAGCGAAACCCTGCTGCGCAGCATGCACTACTACGTGGACTGGTGGTCCATGACCGTGCTGGTGGGGGTGGCCGGGCTCCGGCTGCACAACACCACCATCATCAAGGTTTTTACCTGGGTGTTTGTGGCATCATCCATGGTGTCGACCGGCACGTGGATCGCGGCGTGGCACACCGACCCCAGCCGGGAATATTTACCAAACGTGCGTGCCGCCCTGGCCCGCGAAGGGGACACCATACTGAACCAGCAAACCCCCCTGGAAGTCTTAACGCCCCTGATGCACCCATATAATTGGATTTCGGCCATCGCGGGTATCACACCGGTGAATGCCACCACCAAACCCCGGGTTTTCGACGCCCATGGCCTGCTGCACCCGGCGCGAGTGGAGCCGGTGTCCCGCTCCCAGCTGGGGCCGGAGCCGGAATGCGGCTACCGAGTGTATTCGGGCGGGACCGTGGACATTCCCATCAACCCCGGGGTGCCGTTTGGCGAATGGGTGTGGGAGTTCAACTCCCTGGCCAGCACCGACGGGATGAAAGTCACCATCACCACGCCCAACGGTTTGGAGCCGATTGCCGCGACAAACAGTCGAGCAATCACGGTACCGGCACCCACCGAATTGGGCACGAAGTGGGTGCGGGTGCCGGGCGGCGGCCAGATTCTGCGGGTGGTGGTGACCGGGCCCGACCCGCAGGCGCACGTGTGCATCGGCGCCGGGGCACTCGGGCCCCTGGTGCCGGTGGGGTGATTAGTGTGAGTCATCACCCGCACGAGTGGCACACTGGTACCTATCTCGGGGAACCAAACCCCCAGACTTCTCCTATGCGACAATTGAGGTTTCATGACTGAAAAATCCGACACCTGGTGTTATATCACGCGCTTTGTGTGCTGCTTTGATGCTTTACCGGCCGCAAAACAGCGCTATCAGGAACGTTTACGTGAGGTCAGGAAAAAGTTCAAGGTTGCTCTGGCTTCCGAACAAGCATTCAATTTGGGACAGTCAAGCCTATTCTTTGAGCAAGGTTTCAAGGAACTGTTTGGTTTTAAAGAGTTACCGTCAAAAGGGGAACAAAAGGCATATTCAGCTTTTCTCTTCAACACTATCGTTGAAATTCCCACCGACGCGCACATTGAAACAGTTCGAGAAGTCATTGACATTTTGGACTTGGACTATGCCGATGAATTTCCAGCCGTTTTTCCCGGAGACACGCGACCATTCCTCATGTCCGATACAGGGGAAGAAACCCCGGAATGCATTTGGCAATAGGCCGGGAGGTGGGCGTCGTAAAGCGGGGTGCTACAGCATTTTTCCATGCACGTCCCAGCCCTTCGTCTCTGCCTCGTGAAGTGCAGCCATTCGGCGGAACCCAACCGCGTGGTCGGATAGGAAGTTCGCCGCCTTGAGCCAGAAACCATCCTTGTGCGCGTGCACGCTCGCAAAATACTCGCCCATGTTGACCCGATGCCCCAGGTGCTTGCCGCAGTACAGGTGGATCATGCCCTTCCCACCCGCGGGGGCGTAATACAACGCCACCCGATCGGCCGTGTACTCCTGTGCACGAATAACCGAGGCCTGGAGGCGAAGCGCCGTCGTCACCGGGCGGATCATCGACCGCCACAAATCCACATGCCCACACTTGATGTGCCCCAGCTCGTGGGCCAGCACAAACCGGACAAACTCCCAATCCTGATACGTGTAGCCCACGTCCACAAGGTCGGAGTGGATGACAACATATCCGCGGGACACCTGGCATTTCGACGCGTATGCATTCATGACCCCATTCCCATTTTTGATATACAGCCGGGGCAGGCGGGTGATCCCCTTCCCGGCAGCGTCGGGGCGGAAGCCCATTTGCTGGGCAAGATCATGGTAGATGGTGTAGACCTCGGGGAACTGGGCTGGGGTCACCTCCACCGCGTTAGTGATGGCGCTCCAATAAAACCATCGGATAGCAACTGCGGCGAGCGCCGGGGCAAGAATACCAACCAAAACGCCCTGGCCGAACTCACTTAACGACATGCCGAGCAGAATCACAAAAATGCAGGCGACCACCGCCAGGACCGTCAGAATCCCACCAAGGACCAGCATCGGGACCTCCGCCCTATGGCGAAACTCCCGGACGGTGGGGTGGGGTTGTTGCTGGGGCGGGGTCTGGGGTGGGGTTTGGGCTTGTGGTGAGGTTGGCGGTGGGATTTGCTGGGTCTGGGACGGGGATTTTTCACCCGATCTTTCAGGGTTGTCAGGGTTGGTCTTCTCGGGCTTGGACTCGAAACTGCTCACTGTTGTGCCTCCTACGACTTGCTGGGCCTTGGCCACCTTATTGCATAATTGTGTACCTATTAATTATGCCGGATATTATTCGATGCCCGCATGATTGAAAGGTGTTGGGAAATCTATAGGAGATGGTGTGCTGGGGTCTCCGCGTGAGCATCAACCACACCGGCAGCACATTGTCTAAGCTGGGGACCCGGTCTGTGGCAGGTCGGACTCCAGGGAATTCTGGAGAGAAAATTTAGGTCCCCAGCTTAGAACAAGTGCTGCCGGGTTGTTCAGGCTTGGGGAGAGCGCCCAGAAACCCCCAACCATAAAGGCAGCAAACCCGATAAGCTGGGGACCCTACCGCGAAGCCAAGATGTGTCGGGAAAACCAAACCGTCGCCCAAGGGTCCCCAGCTTAGATGACGTGCTACCCTGCACGAAACCGGATGTTGCACCTTGGGGCGTCGCAAAGCGGGAGGCTGCACAACCGATAGAAAGCACGCCTTCACGCGTAAAATGCCTCGGGTAAGGTGAAAACAGACTCACCGTTTTGCTTGACTATTGGAAAGGATCATTGAGGCATGCCAGCCCAAACCATCATTGCCCCGCCATCCACGGCGGCATTATTTTTGGTCTTCACCATCGACGAAACCGCACCAGAGGCAATCGACACGGTTCGGGACCTATTCACAGACTTCCCGGGACTCAACCGCACCGTCTCGTTCCGCTACCCCGACGCCGATCTTTACGGCGTGATTGGGATAGGCGCCCGACTGTGGCCGCTCATCACCTCCGCACCCATCCCCGAGCAGCTACACGAATTCCGGGAGATCCGCGGTGCTAAGCATTCGGCCCCATCCACACCGGGAGACCTCATTCTGCACCTCCGGGCAGCAAGTGTGGATATGTGCTGGGAGCTAGCCCGTATTGTTATGGATCGGCTCGCCAATGTAGCAACCGTAGTTGACGAAACCCATGGGTTTAAATTCTTCGACAACCGGGATTTACTCGGGTTTGTTGACGGCACTGAAAACCCAGAAAACAGTGATGCCGAAGATGCGGTTCATATCTCTGCTCCGTCTGCCTCCTCATACATCAATGGTTCATACCTGATTGTGCAAAAATACCTGCACGACATGAACGCATGGAAGGAACTCAACACCGAGGAGCAGGAGAAAGTAATTGGCCGAACCAAGCTGGACAATGTGGAACTAGACGACGCTACTAAACCAAATAATTCCCATGTGGCCATCAATGATGTTGACGGTGATATTTACCGACTCAACATGCCGTTCGGCTCATTCAAAGAACAGGAGTTCGGCACCTATTTCGCCGGCTATTCTGGTGACGTGTCAGTGACCGAGGAAATGCTGACCAACATGTTTGTTGGCAAACCCACCGGGAATTATGACCGGATCCTGGACTTTTCCTACCCGACCACCGGCACCCTGTTCTTCATCCCGCCGATAGAGTTGCTGGATGATTTCGCGGAGCAACTACCCGAACCTGCCAAGTAGCATTTCCGCTAAGCTGGAGACCTGGTCCGTGATGGACCGGCCTCCAGGGAATTTTAGGAAGAAAATTAAGGTCCCCAGCTTATCGAAGTTGCTACCGCTGGGGTGTGCGTCGTAAAGCAGAAAAAATCCGGCCCCCAGGACGGGAACCGGATTCTTATCTATAACCTAGACCAGCAATTACTTGATAATCTTGGTGACGCGGCCAGCGCCGACGGTGCGGGAGCCTTCGCGGATAGCGAAGCGCAGGCCCTCGTCCATGGCGACCGGCTGGATCAGGGTGACGGACATGTCAACGTTGTCGCCAGGCATGACCATCTCGGTGCCCTCAGGGAGCTTCACAACACCGGTAACATCGGTGGTGCGGAAGTAGAACTGCGGACGGTAGTTATCGAAGAACGGGGTGTGGCGGCCGCCTTCGTCCTTGGACAGAACGTAGACAGAAGCCTCGAACTCGGTGTGAGGGGTGTAAGCGCCGGGCTTCACCACAACCTGGCCACGCTCAACTTCTTCGCGCTTAACGCCACGGAGCAGCAGACCGCAGTTGTCGCCAGCTTCGGTGTAGTCCAGCAGCTTGCGGAACATTTCGATACCGGTAACGGTGGTGGTCAGAGCCTTGTCCTTGATGCCGATGATTTCGACTTCTTCGTTCACCTTCAGGGAACCGCGCTCAACACGACCGGTCACCACGGTGCCACGGCCGGTGATGGTGAAGATGTCCTCGATAGGCATGAGGAAGGGCTTGTCGGTCTCACGAACCGGATCCGGGATGCAGTCATCGCAGGCCTGCATGAGGTCCAGGATGGACTGGGTCCACTTGGGGTCGCCTTCCAGGGCCTTCAGGGCAGAGATCTGGATGATCGGGGCATCCTCGTCGTATTCCTGATCGGCGAGGAGCTCACGGAGCTCCATTTCCACGAGCTCGATGATTTCATCATCAACGTCGGGGGAGTCACACTTGTTCAGTGCCACGAGGATGTAAGGAACGCCCACCTGGCGAGCCAGAAGCACGTGCTCCTTGGTCTGCGGCATCGGGCCGTCGGTAGCAGCCACGACCAGGATAGCGCCGTCCATCTGAGCGGCACCGGTGATCATGTTCTTGATGTAGTCAGCGTGGCCAGGGGCGTCCACGTGTGCGTAGTGGCGCTTTTCGGTCTGGTACTCCACGTGAGCGATGTTAATGGTGATACCACGCTCTTTTTCTTCAGGAGCCTTGTCGATGGAGTCGAAGGCGAAAGCCTGGTTCAAGTCGGGGTATGCGTCAGCCAAAACCTTGGTGATAGCTGCGGTCGTGGTGGTCTTACCGTGGTCAACGTGACCGATGGTGCCAATGTTTACGTGAGGCTTAGTACGCTCAAACTTAGCCTTTGCCACTGTATGTCCTCCTGGACTTCATGGTGGCTACGAACCTCGCAGCCACGGGTTGATATGCTGAACCTTCTGATTAACCGTTTGAATTATTCATTTGGCAACTCATCAGAACAGCGATTACAAATGTGCCAATTACACGATCTTATGCGTTATCCGCGAGTTTTTCAAACTAACTCGAACCAACTCGCATCAAGTTCTTAAGAATCATTCATTTGGTAATGGCCGTGGCGGCCGTCACAATCCTTGCGGAGCTCCGGTGGGGCGCCGATGGGGCTCCAGCGGGAAACCTGATTGGAACCCGCAGGGCGCTTCCCTCAGGCACCCGCACCGGATAATGCGTGACGGTCAACAAGGCCATTACCGAAAATCATTCGGCTTATCCCGCCCACCATCTTGCTTGGCACGACAAGACAGTGGGCGGCGCAGGCTTATGGAAAAGCCTTAGGAGCCGTTGCGCTCGGCGATAATCTCGGCTGCTACGTTGGTCGGAACCTCGGCGTAAGAGTCGAAGATCATGGTGTAGTTAGCGCGACCCTGGGTCCGGGACCGCAGGTCACCCACATAACCGAACATTTCGGACAGCGGCACCCGGGCCCGCACGACCTTTGCACCAGCCCGATCGTCCATGGCGTTGACCTGACCACGGCGAGAGTTAATGTCGCCGATCACGTCACCCATGTATTCTTCCGGCGTGATGACCTCAACCGCCATGAGCGGTTCCAGCAGCACCGGCTTGGCCTTGGCAACGCCTTCCTTCAGGGCCTGGGAGCCGGCCAGTTTGAAGGCCATTTCCGAGGAGTCCACTTCGTGGTACGCACCATCAAGCAGGGTGGCCTTGATGTTCACCAGCGGGAAGCCAGCGAGGTAGCCGTACTGCATGGCGTCCTGGATACCGGCATCCACCGAGGGGATGTATTCCTTCGGCACGCGGCCACCGGTAACAGCGTTTTCGAACTTGTAGATGGCGGACTCGCCTTCTTCCAGCTCGGATGCATCGGGGGCGTACGGCTCCAGGGCAATAATAACCTTGGCGAACTGGCCGGAACCACCGGTCTGCTTCTTGTGCGTGTACTCGATCTTCTCCACCGGCTTGCGGATGGTTTCGCGGTAGGCCACCTGGGGAGCACCCACGTTGGCTTCCACCTTGAATTCGAGCCGCATGCGATCAACCAGCACGTCGAGGTGCAGCTCACCCATGCCGCCGATCACAGTCTGGCCGGACTCGGAGTCCAGTTCGACAGTGAAGGTCGGGTCCTCTTCGGCCAGCTTCTGAATAGCGATACTCAGTTTTTCCTGGTCGGCCTTGGTCTTCGGCTCGATGGACACCTTAATAACCGGGTCCGGGAAGTCCATGGACTCCAGGATGATCTGATTATTGGTGTCACACAGGGTGTCACCGGTGGTGGTGTCCTTCAAACCGATGAAGGCGTAGATGTTGCCAGCGCGGGCCTCGGTCACCGGGTTTTCCTTATTGGCGTGCATCTGGAACATCTTGCCAATGCGTTCCCGCTTGGCCTTGGTGGAGTTGGTGACCTGGGCACCAGGCTCAACCAGACCGGAGTAGACGCGCACGAAGGTGAGCTTACCGAAGAATGGGTGCACGGCAATCTTGAAGGCGAGTGCTGCGAACGGGTCGTCCACGGAGGGCTTCCGCGCCACAACCTGGGATTCGTCGTTCACGGCATGGCCGGTGACCTCGCCGATGTCCAACGGGTTGGGCAGGTAGTCGACCACGGCATCGAGCAGCGGCTGCACACCCTTGTTGTGGTATGCGGTACCGCACAGCACGGGGTAGATTTCGGAGTTGATGGTCATCTTCCGAATGGCGCCCTTGATTTCGTCGACGGTGAGTTCCTCGCCGCTGAAGTACTTTTCCATGAGCTCTTCATCGGATTCTGCCACTGTCTCCAGCAGCTTCTCCCGGTATTCTTCGGCACGTTCCACCAGGTCAGCGGGGATTTCCTCGATGGCCGGTTCGGCGCCAACGTCAACTTTGCCGCGCCAGGTGATGGCGTTCATGTTGATGAGGTCCACGACGCCGTCGAAGGTGTCTTCGGCGCCGATGGGCAGCTGCAACACGAGGGGCTTAGCACCCAGGCGGTCAATGATGGTTTGCACGGTGAAGTAGAAGTCTGCACCCAGCTTGTCCATCTTGTTGATAAAGCAGATGCGCGGCACATCGTATTTAGCGGCTTGACGCCACACCTGCTCCGACTGCGGTTCCACGCCTTCCTTACCGTCGAACACGGCAACAGCACCGTCGAGCACCCGCAGCGACCGCTCCACCTCAACGGTGAAGTCCACGTGACCAGGGGTGTCGATGATGTTGATCTGGTTGTTCTTCCAGAAACAGGTCACGGCAGCCGAGGTAATGGTGATGCCACGCTGTTTTTCCTGCTCCATCCAGTCGGTGGTGGAAGCGCCGTCGTGGGTTTCGCCCACCTTACGGTTGATACCGGTGTAGAAGAGGATACGCTCGGTTGTGGTGGTTTTACCAGCATCGATGTGTGCCATGATGCCAATATTGCGGACCTTGGTGAGGTCCTTAAGCACTTCTTGAGGTGCCACGATATTCCTATCTGATAGATGATTTCGTGCGTCGAAAAGCTCAGAGCTTTACGACGAATTACCAGCGGTAGTGAGCAAACGCACGGTTTGCTTCAGCCATCTTATGAGTGTCCTCACGACGCTTCACGGAAGCGCCCAAACCATTAGCTGCATCCAAGATCTCATTAGCCAAACGCTCGATCATGGTCTTCTCGCGGCGCTGTCTCGTGAACGTCACCAACCAGCGCAGGGCCAGGGTATTGGCGCGGGCAGCCCGCACCTCAACCGGCACCTGGTAGGTAGCACCGCCCACGCGACGCGACCGAACTTCGAACTCGGGCTTGATATTGCCCAAGGCCTTTTCCAAGGTCAGAACCGGATCGGTACCGGTCTTTTCCTTGCACTTTTCCAAAGCACCATAAACAATACGCTCAGCAACGGACTTCTTACCGTCCAAGAGCACCTTATTCACCAGCTGCGTCACAACTTCGGAACCGTATACAGGATCCTTGACTACGGGACGCTTCGGAGCCGCATTCTTACGCATTTTAGATTACTTCTCCTTCTTTGCACCGTAGCGGGAACGACCCTGCTTGCGATCACGAACACCCTGAGTGTCAAGTGCGCCACGAATGATCTTGTAGCGCACACCCGGGAGGTCCTTCACACGACCACCACGAACCAACACCATGGAGTGCTCCTGAAGGTTGTGGCCCTCGCCTGGAATGTATGCGGACACCTCGATGCCAGAGGTGAGGCGCACACGGGCAACCTTACGCAGAGCAGAGTTAGGCTTCTTCGGAGTGGTGGTGTACACACGAGTGCACACGCCACGACGCTGCGGAGACCCCTTCAGTGCTGCGGTCTTCACCTTTGCAGTCTTGTCATGGCGGCCCTTGCGGACCAGCTGTTGAATAGTTGGCATGAACCGTCTTTCTATTTTCGGTATTGTGCTTTTATTTTTTGCCTGTCAGACACCACGAAAACATAGGTCCCTGCCCCATTATTGCTAATAAACAAGCAAAAATAGGGGCTCTTCACCGGGGCCGCTGCCGTGTGTCTTGGTAAGTTTTGAAAGCATTAGCCAATCGACCAAGGCCTTACTTCCAAGCAATACCACCTCACCATAATGGGGGTACTACCAGGCAAAACTTAAAGACTCCCACCACAAACATGTGGGACTATCGGGTAATACTATCTGATACTGACCACTAACGTCAAGCAGGCGAATGCCACCGGATACCACAGCAACCACCAGAAACTCGGCCGCCGCGCTTGCCCCGGGCCGTGCCCAGGGGTGTCCCCAAGGTTGTTCTCCCCCGCCCGGTAGTGCAATAACGCCACCCCCAGTGCCGGGGTAATGAAACACACCGCGCCCAACATTCCGGCCGTGAGCATCATGGTGTTCTCCCGGTCCTGTAAATAGTGAAACATGATGAAAAAGGCGTAAATGACAAGGCCAGCCGGAATAAATGGTAGCCATTGTCCTACCTGAAATATCACCAGCCACGCCAGGCCTGCGAGCACCACCACGACCTGAATCGGCCACGACCGGTGCGTGATGAACTTTTCCACCAGGAAACACACCACCAGGGCCCAGGCCAGGTTTGATGGTCGGATTGTGGCGAATCCGAACCAGTCCCCGGTCACCACCCGGTCGTAGAACGGTTCGGTGATGAGCGCCAGGGCACATGTGCCCCAAAGCAGCCGCCACTGGTTATTGGTTTGGCATTCTTCCAGGTAGAGCCATGCGGCAATGGGGCAGGCGATGAGGCCCAACAACGCCAGCAGCAGTTCCGCTCCGACCAGGGGCCCGAAGGTGTCGACGTCAGCCGTTGCCGCCGCGCCAGCCGGAATCAGCTTATCAATCCCTAGAGCGATGATAGATAGGCTTATGAATATGCCCACCAGGAACATATAGCGGGTGGTGCTGATGCCGGCGCGTCGTTGTTGATTCACGCCTTCTTACCTTAGGCCAGTTTCCCAAGGTTCTCTTATCGCCACACAAAGCTGCACTTGTTCTAAGCTGGGGACCTCCGCTGGGCAGCCCGAAACCCCTGGGCCACAGGCCGCCGCAGGCCGGGTCCCCAGCTTATCTGGTCTGCTACCCCCGCTTTGCGACGTCCCCAGGGCCGGAAACCTCGACCCTCCGTGGCGATCACCCCACTCACCAGTAGGTAGCGCAATTGCTAAGCTGGGGACCTTCGCTGGGCCGGCTGAAATCCTTGGGATATGAAGCGCCACAAATCGGGTCCCCAGCTTATCGGATGTGCAGCAATGCTGCACTTACACTCGCCAGACGGCCGAGGCTCGCCATTCCGCCATGATGCGGGCAAATTCCCCACCGGCTCGTTCCAACTCCTGAGGCGGACCGGCCTCAATGATGCTGGCGTTGTCCATCACGATCACCTGGTCGGCGATGCCGATCATGGCCGGCCGGTGGGTGATGACGACCGTGGTGTAATCGGCACGAATCTGGTCCAGGGTGGAGACGATCGCCCGCTCGTTCTGGGGATCCAGGGCCGACGTGGCTTCGTCGACAAGCAGCACGTGGGCGGGTTTGGCCAGGCTGCGGGCAATGCCTACGCGCTGCCGCTCGCCGCCGGACAGTTGCGCACCCAGCTCCCCCACCGGCGTGTCCCACCCGTGCGTCAGCCGCGCCACCACGGTTGTCAGCTGCGCTTTCTCGGCGAGCCCATCAATATCGTCACTGGTGAGACTTGGGTTAATAGCGAGAAGATTGTCCCTGATGGTTCCGTCGCCAAGCGTAGATTGTTGGAATACCATGGTGGCATTGCCGCGCAACTCACCTATCGACGCCGGAACTTCGCCGAGGGAGATCGAGCCGCTGGTCGGTGGGATGATGCCGGCGAGGGCCCGCACCAGGGTGGTTTTGCCGGAACCCGAACGGCCGACGACCGCCGTGATCGTGCCGGGGCGCATGACCGCGCTTGCCTCGTGAAGCCCCGGGGTGCCGTCGGGGTAGGTCACGGTGAGCCGATCCAGGGTGACGGTTGGCGGTTCGCTCATAGGTTCGGAATTGACGATTGGTTTTGTGTCCATTAATTCCTTTACGTCTGCCGCTGCGCTGGTCATTGCCAGCATTCCCTCCACCGAGCCCGACACCGTGGTCACCTGCTCCACCACTCGCAATAATACGATCACTAGGGTGGCCGCGGCGGTAGCGTCGATCACGCCGTTTTGGAAGGAAGCCCAGGCTGTGACGCCAAAACCCAGAAGTACTAATTGCAGAACAAAGCTGAAAAGGATCGCCGTGGGAATCTGCCACAGTAACAGCCCAAGGAGCCGCCTATGCGTTGTGGCAATGGCATTATCCACCAACTGGGCGCCAATCGACGTGCCCCGCGCGGTACGAAGTGACGGCTGCGCCCACGCAAATTCGAACAGACGATCGTCCAATTCTTCGGTAGCCTGGCTGTACCGTGCTTGCGACCTGGCCTCTAGTCGGGCGCTCCCCCACAGGGCGGCCTGCATCAGCGCTCCGCCGATCAGAGTGATCGCCGCCACCAGCGGTGATACGACAATGAGCCCGAGGCCCAAGGCAAACGTGAACACCACGGCCGTGATAATCGGCGTCACCATGAGCACCACGCCGGAGGTGGTGTCCACGGCTTTTGTCGACACCAGGGAACGCAGGTTTGCAGCCTTCGCCGGGGTGAATCTCGCATCGGGCCAGGCGGTCAGGGCCGCCGGCGCGTGCCGATAAATCATCCACATAATATTAAGCCCGAGAGTCAAACCCAGGCGGGCGGCGAAAATGTCGCACCCCCAAGCCATGGCGATAACGACCAACAGTGTGATCACCCACTTTCCCGCCTGGACCGGATGTCCGTCGCCGCCAAAGAGCTCGTAATTCACGGGAAACAACAACAGCACCGCGACTGCCTGCAGGATTGCGGACAACGCCACCAACGAGAGATACCCCCAGTAGGTGCGGCCACCACCAGAAATGGCATGCAATTGCTTTAACACGAGCCCATTCCTTTCGAATCTACGTTCAATAATGTGGCATACATTCCACCACGTTCCACTAGTTCGGCATGGGCGCCCTGTTCCACGATCGTTCCCTCATCAAGCACCACGATACGGTCAGCGTGGCGAATGGTATGCAGCCGGTGGGCAATCATGAGCACGGTCTTGCCCGCCAATAATCGATCCAGACCTTGACGAATCGCCCATTCAGAATCCGGGTCAGCTGCCGCTGTGGCCTCATCCAACACCACAATTGGGGTATCGGCCAAGAGCGCCCTGGCAACACCAATACGTTGCCGTTCACCGCCGGAAAGCCGATCGGTGTGCACAACGGTGTCGTAGCCTTGAGGCAGGGATTCGATCATTTGATCGATATTGGCCGCCGCAGCGGCGGCACGAACC
>OMHB01000052.1_pt1 | contig 12297 bp, 9 predicted proteins | sample 1646151 | NCBI WGS metagenome assembly OMHB01 (sample SAMN03287622, study PRJEB25206) | human oral metagenome | biome: Human subgingival microbiome; feature: a sample from a patient with with chronic Periodontitis S04-05-R; material: Human subgingival plaque | host: Homo sapiens ... | reverse complement strand
CCCACCGGGTCGATAGTCACCGGAACCTCAATCGTGTCCCGCTCGTGCGCGCCATGGAGCTTCTCATCATTGGCCGCCGGATTGTCGTAAATAGTGAGCTGGGTCCACTCATGGTCATAAACATATTGCGGCACCTTAATGCTGATCTTGGCGTCATCCGCAACATCAAGCATCGTGACCTTATTCTCCACGCAATCACTTCCCAACTCGCAAATACTATAGGGAAGTACCTCCTGCTCTGTGCCGTTCACCGTGACGGTGATAGCCACATCCTTAGGCTCGGGGCCGGGCCGATTATTCCACCATCGCTGGAACGCCACCGAGGCGATAACCACCACAACAACAGCCACCAAGAGGGCCACGATTTGCTGCAGGTTTTTCCGGCGTGATTTTCGACTCATGGAAGCTTATCCTAGCGTCCTAGCTTGTAGGTTTCACAAACCGAACCTCGTACAAATCCGGCCACCGCTTACCCGTCACATAAAATCGGTCACTGCCAGGAATGTGCGCAATCCCATTGAGCACATTATTCGGATCCGGTGCCGCATTATTCGGCACCGTCGAGGCATCAATAATTCCCGTCACCTTCCCCGAACTCGCATCAATACGATAAATATCTGTACTCAAAAACACATTCGAATACACCAGGCGTTGACCATTATCACCAGTGACGCAATCCAACTCATTAAGCTCAGCCGCCGATGTGCCGGAAAGCGTCACCTTCACCCGAGACTTCTCCGCAAACGTATCCGGGTCCAGAAACCGCAACTCATCCGTACCATCTGACATCATCACCACATCAGAAAACGAACACAACCCCCACCCCTCGCCGGAATATTTGGCCGTCCCAAGCTCCGCTAACGTTGCCGCATCCCGCTTATATGCAACCCCATCCCGCCACGTCAACTCCCACACCACATTCCCCACTTGGGTCGCGCCCTCCCCAAACTGATGACGATCAATATCCTGCGAATTCGACTGCACATTATCCACAGTGGTGTGATAAATTCGACTCTTCCCCTCCCAACCCGTACTGACCAGCAACTTATCCCCGGTCACCTCTAGCCCCTGAGTAAAAGACGTTGCGTCAAACGGGTGCCTGGCAACAACCTCAACCCCCAGTCGCTCCACCTCATGAGCCACCTCGGCGGTTGTTGACGGCCCCGATGATTGTAACGTGCCAGAATCACCACCGCCACAACCAGCCAACATCAACGCCACCACAGTCATGACAGACACCGGAAACACGAAACGTGGAATAGTCAACATAAAACCATTATGTGCATGACGAAACCCCCATGCGAAATAATGGAACTGTGCCACATGATGCAAACGGAAGAAGTAACACCAGCAAAAAACCACGCCAGCCCCTACTGAGTAAACTCGCAACCACCATTGCGCGTAACGCCATCAATGAGCTAGACGACGGCAGAGCCGGCCGTCACCTTGGTGTAACCCACATCAAAACCACCACCGCCACCCACCGATTCGCCGCCGACGTGCCCGGCTATCCCGGGTGGGAATGGAATGTAGTACTCGCCTGCGCCCGTGGCTCCCACTGGATCACTGTTTCCGAACTTGCCCTCGTTCCTGGTGGCACCGCCCTGAAAGCCCCGGAATGGGTTCCCTACCAGCAACGCATCCAACCCGGTGACCTTGGCCCCGGTGACATCATGCCCGCCCCCATCGACGATGACCGACTCACCATTGATCCCGACGATGCGGTCACCACCCAGCAGCACAAGGCGTCGACAAGCAGTAGCCAACCGCGCATGCTTTCACAAATCGGGCTGAGCCAAGCGCTCCAGCGTTGGAAAGCCGGCGAACACGGGCCACAATCACCCTACGCGCGCCAGGCCACATTCACCTGCGCCACCTGTGCCTTCTATCTTCCGCTCGCCACCACCACTGATGTCGGCGTGTGTGCCAACGAATACTCCGCCGACGGCACCATCGTTGCCGCCACCTACGGTTGCGGCGCCCACTCCGAAACCCCCCAACCGGAACCCCTGGGAACCACCGCCGAGCCTTTCGACGATGACCAAACCATCCCCATCGATATTTAAATGTCGCCCACCAACATTGATATCATGTTGTCTGCATCACTTTCACTGGAAGAAAGTTTGTTCTTTACGCAGGTAAAGTGCCATTCTGATAGGTGGAAGTTTTGCTATTTGTTGTCAGACGTCATCGCAATACCACCAAAACACAAAAATATCTACGACATTTTTTTCTTTTTGTGCTGACACGACTGACAACACCACCATAAAAACCCAGGAGTAACCATGGCAAAAACCGCTGCGGTCGACACACCAAGTGCCCTCGACCGCTATTTCGAGATCTCCAAACGTGGCTCCACCGTGAGCACCGAGATCCGCGCTGGTGTAGTCACATTCTTCGCAATGGCCTACATCATCATCCTCAACCCCCTCATCCTCGGTACCGGTGCCGACATTAACGGCACCGTCCTCGGTGTTCCCCAAGTCGCAGCAGCCACCGCTCTCGCCGCCGGTGTTATGACCATCGCCTTCGGTGCCATTGCTAAATATCCCTTCGGTATTGCCACCGGCCTGGGCATCAACACCCTTGTGGCAGTCACCCTCGTTGCCACCGAAGGCCTCACCTGGCCCGAGGCCATGGGGCTCGTCGTCCTCGACGGTGTTATCATCGTGGCCCTCGCGCTTTCCGGCTTCCGCATGGCGGTATTCAACGCCATCCCCCGCGAAATCAAGGCCGCAATGGGCGTCGGCATTGGCATGTTCATCGCAATGATTGGCCTTGTCGACGCCGGTTTCGTTCGACGCATCCCCGACTCCGCCCACACCACCGTTCCCGTGGGGCTGGGCACCGGGGGCTCCATCTCCTCCTGGCCGACTTTCGTGTTTGTCATCGGTCTGGTCATCTGCGGCATTCTTGTTGCGCGCTGGGTTCGCGGCGGGCTGTTTATCGGCATTGTGGTTACTACCATCATCGCCATGATTGTCGAAGCAATCACCCACGCCGGGCCCTCCGTGGTGGACGGCAAATCCGTGCCCACCGGCTGGAATCTGGCGGTCCCCACCCTCCCGGACAGCATTGGCGGCATCCCAGACCTGTCGATCGTGGGTGGGGTTTCCCTGTTCGGGGCTTTCAGCCGCATTGGGGTGCTGGCTGCGGTTCTGATCCTGTTCACCCTGGTTCTTGCGAACTTTTTCGACGCCATGGGCACCATGACCGCCCTCGGCAAGCAGGCCGGACTCACCGACGAAAATGATAATCTGCCGAACCTGAAGACCGCCCTGATCGTTGAAGGCGCCGGTGCTATCGTTGGCGGCGGCGCCAGCGTGTCCTCGAACACGGTGTATGTGGATTCCGCGGCGGGCATTGCCGATGGTGCACGCACCGGCCTGGCCAATGTAGTGACCGGCCTGCTCTTCCTCCTGGCAATGTTCTTAACCCCCCTGTATTCGATTGTTCCCATCGAGGCTGCTTCGCCGGTGCTGGTTGTTGTGGGGGCGCTCATGATGGGGCAAATCCGCGACATCGATTTCACCCAGTTCCACATTGCGTTGCCGGCGTTCCTCACCATCGTGATCATGCCGTTTACGTATTCGATTGCTAACGGTATTGGTGTGGGCTTCATCTCCTACGTTCTCATGCAGGTGGCTGCCGGGAAGGCCAAGGAAGTGCACTGGATCATGTGGCTGCTTTCGGCATTATTCCTGGTGTATTTTGCCGCTAACCCCCTCCTCAATGCAGTGAGCTAACTTTTCGCAGGCTTTTCCAGGCCGGCGACAACCCCTGGAAAAATCTTGGGACGCCCGGATAGCTCCAGCACGAACCCCCAGTCCTATCCCAAATTTTCCGCTGCAACCGAAACACATGCAGTGAGATGGGCACTGGGGGTTTCCGCATCTTCGTATCGAAGTTTGCTGTTACCAGGCCAGCTATTCAGGGGCATGCGTGTGCGGGAGCATGGTGGGATGCGGGGAAAGCTCCACTTCTGGATTACAACGTGAGATAGGGGAGTGATGGATACAAAAGTGGAGCTTTGGGCACGTTATGGCCCTCCTGAAGATTCGAATCTAGGTTGGGAATCCGCTTGAAAGTGGGTTGAGCATGGCGGGTTGGGACCAGAAGACCATACTGGTGGTTTTCGAAAGCTCCACTTTTCAAACAACATTGAGCCAGACGCCACGACGACATGCGGAAGTGGAGCTTTGCGCGACAAAGCTGAGGGTTTGGTGTTCGTGGTTATTGCCTGATGCATGCTCGTGTAGTGCTTATCACTAGCGATACCCGCCTTGGTGAGACAAGGGTTGCGGCTTCGACAAACCACAAAGCTCCCCTTCTGATGAAGAATGGGTTTCCTGATGCTTCCGGCGATTTTGCTCAAAGCTCCAAGAATGATTGGTAACCGGCACGAGCGATCAAGTATCAACCAATGTTCACAATGCCAGGACCATCGCATACGCTTAAACACCATGATGATCACCCACATATCGGATCCCACTGATCCTCGGCTCGACGACTTTCGTGACCTCAAGCACTCCGATAATCGACCTGATCTTCCCGGCGGCAAAGGGCTAGTGATCGCGGAAGGGCCCTTGATCGTTGAACGATTACTCGCCTCTCGATACCCGGTGCGCACCCTGGTGGGGTTTCCAGCAAAGCTGGAAAAATTCCTTTCCCAACCTCATATCGCCGATCTTGTGGCAGGTATTGACATTTATTCACTGGATCGGGAAACCCTGGCTCAAGTCGCAGGATACGACATGCATCGTGGCCTGTTGGCTGCTGCGAATCGGGTACCGGAGCTCAGCCTCAGCGAGGTTCTGAAGACAGCCACTACCGTGGTGGTGCTAGAAGGCGTCGGCGACCACGAGAACATAGGTTCGATATTTCGTAATGCCGCTGGGCTGGGGGTTGATGCGATTCTATTCGGTAATGGGTGCGCGGATCCGTTGTATCGCCGCTCCGTTCGGGTCTCCATGGGACATGTACTTCGCCTACCCCATGCTAGTTTTGAGGGAAAACATACAAACTGGCATTATGGCTTAGACCAGCTGAAAGAATCTGGATTTCAGTTAGTGTCACTGACCCCTCACGAAAATGCGGTGCCATTAGATCAGGCATTATATGATGACAAAGGCATGCCGTATCAGAAGATCGCGCTGCTGGTGGGGGCAGAAGGGCCAGGATTAGCCGAACGAACCATGCGTCGAACAGACACTCGTGCGCGCATTCCCATGTCTGCGGGCACGGACTCGCTGAACGTGGCCACCGCTGCCGCCATTGCACTCTATGAGCGACAGCGAGGCTGCATGACCCGTGGTGAATAGCGCTATGGTTTCCTAACTCTTCTTACTTCGGGTGGTGCGGGTTCCGAGCGTGCGGCGCTTCTTTTGTGGGGCATCCTCCGCAGGAGAGGTTTCGGCCGGGAACGCCTTCGTTTCGGGGCTTTCTGCAGGGGCTGGCTTCTGGGCACTCGTGGTGCTCTTGGCAGGCACTCTTATTCCCGACTTGGGGGCTGGTTTCGCAGCCGTCGCCGATTCGCTGGAAGGGAAAGCCGCCGTTTCGGGAGCTTTCGTTGTTGCTTTTGCCGTGGCCTTGGTGGTCCGCTTGACTGCTTTCGTCGTGGTTTTCTTGACCGTCTTCGTTGCCTTCGTTGCGGTCTTTGTTGCCTTGGTAGCCTTGGCGGTGGTTTTAGCTGGTGCCTTGGTTGCCTTCGGTTTCGCCGAATCAGCGGCGGCAGCGGCAGTCTTCGAAGTGACTGGTTTAGCGCTAGCGGTAGCGGTCGTCTTCGACGCGACCGGTTTGGCGGTGGCTGCCGCAGCCGGTTTGGTACCTGTGCTTTCTGCTTTCTGTACCGATGCCTCCTTAGCAGTTTGCGCCGCTTCCTTCGGCTTATCTGCCGGCTTGCTTGCGCTGGCTGTGGCTTGCGCCTTCTTCACGCCGGCCTTGACTGCCTGAGAGTCAATAGTCTCGGTGGTGTCGGCAGCATCGGCTGGTTTTTTCGTAGCTGCCGTTGCAGCCGGTTGAGCTGTCTTTGTTTTCGCGCTTTGCTGGTCTTTCCCCTGCGCAGCATTCTGTGAAGCCGTTGATTTGTTGGCGATGGCGTCGGTTCCAATCGCATCAGTTGTGCTGATGGATTTGGTGCTGACAGCCTTGGTTGTGGTTTGCTTCGCGGAACTGCTCTCTGACGCCTTCGCTGCCTTGGCTTCTGTAGCGCTGGCGTGATCCGTCTTCTTCTTGTCTTTGGTAGCTTCCTTCGTAGCTTTGGGTTGTGTGTTTGCGGCCGAGGGGAGTGCGGCAGGTTTCTTCGGCTGTGGGGTTGGCCGATCGGTGTGCCGCAGGCGTTCCTTCAAACCATGACCTATGCCGGCCAAACGCTCCCGGAACCGGGCAGCAAAACCTTTGGTTTTGGTCACCGATTTTTTAGTGAGCGCGACTGCTTCCTCTGCGTATTTGGTGCCGGCGCCGTCGACGTCGTCAAACTCGTCGGGAAGCTCATAGTCGTCGAACTCGCCATTGCTCCGGGTGGAGCCCAGGCTGAGTTTTGTGGTGGTGCGTTCCGTGAGCGGTCTAGCGCCAATGGGCTGCCGGTAGGTGATTTTCGGCTCGGGGCGGCCATCAACAGCGTAGGCAACTATATTGATATCCGGGCAGGTAGCCATGTCGAAGCCAAGCCAAGAGCGTTGGGCATGGAGAGCCAGATCGATAGGGCTAAACGGAAGCGTGAGGCCAGATGTTTCGGTGGTGTGATACCCAGCCCAGTAGGAGCTTTCGAATGTATCCACGAGCCCCAAGTCTTCGTACACTCTTTCGTTCACCGCGGCGAATGCCCGCTTGAGGTTTCCACGAGACCAGTGCGCAAATGCCCCATAACTTGTGCCAGTATTGGTGGCAATGGCGTACACGTTTTCGGCAGGGATAGCGGTTCGCAGGGCCTGGTCAATACCGGAGATCATGGTGAAATCATCCACGACCGTTTGGATAATAGACAGCCCCGGAAAACCGGCAATATAAAATTCTGAACGCGAAGGCTGGGCAGAGCGGTTGAGCGCGAACTGCCCAATGGGGGTGATCGGCCACCGCGGATTGAGCTGCGAGAGCAGCTTACGCCCGAAACCCCGGTCGGCCCGTGGCATGGTTGCTATCACCTTTTCCGGGTGGGTGGCGGTGACAAACCACAGGGTGATTACCGTGTCGTGGGATGAATGATCCACTGCATCTATCCTTTTTTCTACGCAGACAGTAGCAAGTATTGCTGTGGTTAAGACCTTAGTAAAAACAAAAAGGGAAGTTAACTCCCCGACGATAAAAGTGATAAAAACATCTTACTTACGTGGGCGTTTCGCGTTGCTCCGCACCCCTAGCAATACGTCTTCCCAATGCGGTGTTACCGCTTTACGACGCCGTCGAGTTTGGGCGGTTTGCGGGGAATCATGAATGGCTTCACCTGTGGTTTCTTCGCTCACCACCGGTTGTTGCTGTGCGGAAATCTGCTGCACTTTTTGGGGGTTGTCGATCAGATCATCAGTGACAACGGGGATGGGGGAGGTAATGGCCGACAAGCTACGGACCGGCGGCACAAAATCTGGGTCAATGAGGCTGGCGGCCAAACCATTGCGTGCCACCGCGGTAGCGCTTGTCATGCCTTGTTGGTGATATGACCATTCGGCTAGGTGCTCCGCGGCTCCTGACGTCCAGCTGACGGTCACTACCCATTGTCCGGTGGTGTCTCGGTAGGAGTCCCAGCTGGAGTTACGGACGTCGAGGCCGCGGGCAGTGAAAACTGTGTCAAGGATTTCCCACAGCGTGAGTCGCGCCGGGCCATCATCGCGAACCGGGTGGGCGCGCTTCGCCATTTCTGCTTTTTGGGAGCGTTCCAGGAGCACCGGGTGAGCGTAACTCTCGATCCGGGATTCGGGAACATCGTTCGCCGCGGCGATTTCAGCGACGCTCGCCCCGCCACGGATTCGACTTTGGATTTCCCGGGGCGTCATCTTCAGCGGCGCCGACAGTCGAGGGTCGAGCTTGCTGAGCTGGGTGTCTCTCGCCGTGGCGGCGCGGTTCATGCTGGCGGAATAAACCGCGGTGATGGACGACGAAGAAGTTGCGGATTTCTTTGCATCAGCGTGAGCGGCAGCCTCGGTATCATCGGTGTCGCTCTCTGCGTCCTTCTCCTTGTCCGGGGTGGCAGAGGCCGCAAGGTGGAGGGGGGCGATATAGCTGATAGAGGAGCTAGCGGTATCTGCTGTCTCCTGGTCAGCGTCGGCGATGTCGGCAGCCGGGGTGAGTGAGTCACCCACCAGTGCAGTGCGTAAATCGTCGGTGACAACGAGAAAATATTGTTCATCATCCTCAGTGCGTAACACCAAGGAATCCTTGGTGGATTCGGCGGAGACCAGGAAGAGCTCCTTCATGTAACACCAGCTCCTTATGCAATGAAGATCATGAACAAAAATACGGCAGTAGATGCGCGGATACTTTCGTACCTACCTTAACCCACAACTGTGCCCACGTCGGTTTAAAAACCCGACTCCATGCGGTTAAATATAAAACCTATCTCTAAAGTGCTACTTTAAAGTTAAACTTTTTAGTTGCGTGGTGGGCATAATTTTAGAGGGAAATTTTGTTAGCTTGCCGATGCGTAACCATGATCCAGCACCCAGTCAATCGCCTGAGTCAACAAGGCAATATCCGATTGGTCAATTGCCGGGAACATGCCAATCCGCAATTGGTTTCGGCCGAGTTTCCGATACGGTTCCACATCGAGAATGCCATTGGTGCGTAAGATCTTTGCCAAGAGCGCCGCATCAATGGAGTCGACAAAATCAATGGTACCAACAACGAGCGAACGCTTATTCGGGTCACTCACAAAGCACGATACCTCTTCCCGTTGGTCCGCCCAGTCGTAAAGGGTGTCCGAGTTTGCGGTAGACCGTGCCACCATTCCGGCCAGGCCACCATTATCATTCATCCACTTCACCTGGTCTTCAAGCATCAATAAGGTAGCAACCGCCGGCGTGTTATACGTTTGGTTTTTGCGGGAATTATCCACAGCGGTTTGCAAATTGAGGAATTCCGGGATAAACCGATCGCTCGCATTAATCTCGGCAATACGTTCTAAAGCAGCCGGGCTCATGGCGGCGAACCACAGCCCACCGTCCGAAGCGAAACACTTTTGCGGCGAGAAATAATACACGTCGGCCTGCGACATATCGACCGGCAACCCGCCCGCACCCGATGTTGCGTCAATGACCACCAGCGACCCCTCTGAACCCGCCGGGCGGGTTATCGGCACCATAGCGCCCGTGGAAGTCTCGTTATGCGCCCAGGCGATCACGTCGCAGCCAGGCATTGCCTGCGGGGCGGGGGCGTCCCCGGGCTCGGCCGATATCACCGTGGGCTCATCCAGCCACGGAGCTTTTGCTGATGCCGCGGCGAATTTTGCCGAAAACTCGCCAAATGCCAAGTGCCCCGACTTCTTAGTGATGAGTCCGAATGTGGCAGCATCCCAAAAGGCCGTGGCCCCACCAAGCGAACAAACGATCTCATACCCGGCCGGCAATGCAAACAATTCCGCCAACCCGGCGCGAATGCTGCCCACCACATTTTTCACCGCTGGTTGCCGGTGGGAGGTGCCGATGATGGCGCGGCTGCCGGCGACAATGGCGTCGATTTGGCCTGGGCGAACTTTGGAGGGGCCGCATCCGAACCGGGGATCGGCTGGGAGGAGCTCGGTGGGGAGAGCAGGGAACTGGTCGGTCATGTGCGTGCTTTCTAGGCGGAGTGGAAATTTTGTCGCGTGATAGTTACGTCCGGTTTGCTTAACTTATAACTGAATATGGTTGCATGCCGGGTCGTGGCTATAGGTACGCTGGCTCAAATTCTACCGGTAATCTTCGCTGTATAAGGGGCGGGTAGAGATTTTTCGTACTGGTGAATGTCTGCCCTTTACGAAGACGGGGGTGGTCGGGGGTGGTGGGAAAAATGGTGAGCTGCACCAATGTCCTGCGGAAATAGTATTTGTCGCAGGGGTCACAACTTTTGATACATTATGCGGTTCCCCACGCTGGGCTAAAAATAGGTAATCTCATGCTAGGCACCATCGCAGATGAAAATCGTTCTTTGTTGTAGAATTTCCTGTGACTTAGGCCTGGTATCCGGCTGGAAATTGCCATGATTTTTGCCGGGTATTGTTGTGTCCGTTGCTTCGTGGGTTTTCGCCGAAAAATGATAGTGATGATGGCTGAGGTATTGCATAATTTCATAATCGGTGGGGCGGTGTGGCGCCATCCGGTTATTTCCCGCGGAATGATTCGTCGTCAAGCATGGCGATGTGACGCGGGGAGAAGAAAACCGAAAATTTTTTCTTAGAAAGGGAAGCTATGACTGCCAATAACGAGAAGGCTGTATTGCATTATCCTGGCGGCGAGTATGAGATGGACATCATTGAGTCCACCGAGGGCTATAGCGGCGTGGTATTGGGAAACATGCTGGCCGAAACCAACCTTGTTGCTTTCGACCCCGGTTATGTTTCCACCGGCTCTACGGAGTCGAAGATCACTTATATTGATGGTGAGCAGGGGATTCTTAGGCACCGCGGTTACGATATTGCGGATTTGGCACAGAATGCCACATTCAATGAGGTGTGCTACCTGCTGATTAAGGGGAAGCTGCCGAATCAGCAAGAGTTGGAGCATTTTAATAGTGAAATTCGCCATCACACATTGTTGGATGAGGATTTCAAGGCGCAGTTTAAGATCTTCCCACGAAATGCCCACCCCATGTCGGTGCTGGCATCGTCGGTGAATATTCTTTCCACCTATTACCAGGACCAGCTTGATCCGTTGGATGAGGCGCAGTTGGATAAGGCGTCGGTGCGACTTTTGGCGAAGGTGCCGATGCTTGCCGCCTATGCTTACCGGGCGTCGAAGGGTGCACCATACATGTATCCCGATAACTCGCTCAATGCTAGGAAGAATTTCCTGCGCATGATGTTCGGCTATCCCACCGAGCCTTATGAGGTGGACCCGGTGGTGTCGAAGGCCTTGGACAAGTTGCTTATTTTGCACGCCGACCATGAGCAGAACTGCTCCACGTCGACGGTGCGCATGATTGCTTCTGCCCAGGCGAATATGTTTGTGGCCATTGCTGGTGGCATTAATGCGTTGTCTGGCCCACTGCATGGTGGGGCAAACCAGGCGGTGCTGGAGATGCTGGAGAAGATTGCCGCAAACGGTGGTGACGCTACCGACTTCATGAACCGGGTGAAGAATAAGGAAAAGGGCGTGCGGCTCATGGGCTTCGGCCACCGCGTGTACAAGAATTATGATCCGCGGGCCGCAATCGTGAAGGATACCGCCCACCAGATTCTGGATCATTTGGGTGGTGACCACTTGTTGGATTTGGCCATGAAACTGGAGGAGATTGCGCTCAACGATGAGTATTTCATCTCCCGGAAGCTGTACCCGAATGTGGATTTCTACACCGGTTTGATCTATCGGGCCATGGGGTTCCCCACAGATTTCTTTACGGTGCTGTTTGCTATTGGGCGGCTGCCCGGGTGGATTGCCCAGTATCGGGAGCAGTTGGCTACCACGACGAAGATTAATCGGCCGCGGCAGATTTACACCGGCGAAACTCACCGTGTGGTCATTCCCCGTTCCGAGCGTGACTGATAACAGGCTGTGCGGGGCATTCGTGGTGTGAATGGTGATGATCCATCCTCGCGGTTATACCCCGTAATGGGTGCATGATCTGGGTGGTTGTGTGAGCTGTGAGCTGCATAATCAGGTCGGTTATGCAATAACCCATTACAATAGTGTGGGACTTTCGTAGCCGTTCGCTGTATCGGTTACGTCACATCTACACATCACGATGATTCCAAAGGAGTTTCACCCCGCATGGAGAAGCCAGTAATTGAACGGCCAACCGGCCCTAAGCCGGACGATGTTGTGATTACGGATATCACTGTTGGCGATGGTGACGAAGCCCAGGCTAACGGTATGGTTAAAGTGCACTACGTCGGTGTTGATTTCGATTCCGGGCAGGAGTTTGACTCTTCCTGGGATCGTGGCGAGCCTATCGAGTTTCCCCTATCCAATCTCATAGCTGGGTGGCAAGAAGGCATTGTTGGCATGAAGGTGGGTGGCCGTAGGCAACTGGTCATACCGCCGGAGGCTGCTTATGGTCCGGAAGGTGGCGGGCATCCGCTTTCTGGCCGCACACTGGTGTTCGTCATCGACTTGTTAGCGGTGTAACCGCAGGTTGAAGCTTGTCGAGGCAAAATATGACTGACCACCACAT
>OMHB01000050.1_pt1 | contig 12686 bp, 9 predicted proteins | sample 1646151 | NCBI WGS metagenome assembly OMHB01 (sample SAMN03287622, study PRJEB25206) | human oral metagenome | biome: Human subgingival microbiome; feature: a sample from a patient with with chronic Periodontitis S04-05-R; material: Human subgingival plaque | host: Homo sapiens ... | reverse complement strand
GCGGCCACAATGGCTTTCAGCTGCGCCCCGTCGGCGGGGATGGGCAGCGCCAGGGTTTCCTCGGAAACGTCGATGTCTCGAATGTCGGAGTTGTCCAGTGGCGCGGGTTCGATGAAGCTTTCCCCGGATTGCAGGGCAATGTGGCGGAAGATGGGGGAGGAGAGGAATTCCGCCCAGTGCGAGTGGATGTCTTTCCACATGCCATAGGTGGAGAACTTCGCGATAATGATGTTTGCGGTTTCGGTGACTGTAAACGGCAGGTTGGCGGCCAGGAGCTGCCGGGAAATCTCCGCGACGGTGTAGCTGATGTCCAGCCCGGATTCGTCGAATCGTGGGGTAGAGAGCGCTGGAATGTCCAGGTTGTGGGCTTGTTTTAGCCATTCCACCAGGCAGTAATTGGGGCTGGCTTCGTGGGTGGAGTCCACTTTGATGTGCACATGATCGTTGCCGCGCGTGGTCAGCAGGGTGATGGGGATGAGGAAGAGGGGGGCTTCGACCACGCGATCGTTGCGCTCGTATACCAGTCCGCCGAGGGTGAGGTAGAGGTTTGCCGACCCGGTTTCTTCCTTGAGGGTGCGCACGGTGCGCCGCAGGTTATTGAAATAGTTCTTATATTGCTGTTGGGTGATGTCCGCATACACTCGGGACATGTCGGTGAGCGCGGTGAGCAGGTAGTCAGCGGATAATTCCTTGACGGATCGGACTCCCTGGAGGCGGCGGTTTTCGGTCACATCGTTGTGGGCGAATACGGTGAGCGGCTGGCCTTGGTGAATAATGTCGTCGAGTTCCGACAGCATGCCAGGCCGGAGCTGGAGTGGTAAAACTTCCTGGCTGGCGCGCATATTCAGCAGCCGGTTACGGAGCGATAGGTCGAGAAGTTCCCGCTGCCAGGTGGCGATCCGGGCCGGCACGTTTTGCGGGCGTGCTTGTCGACGCCCAGTGCTGGCGGGCATGGTGCCCGTTGGTGGGTTATGCGATTCCATGTTGGTGAGAGTACGGGGAAAAGTACTGGTCATGCTGCCGGCGATGCGGATGGCGCTCACATTCATGTTGTCCGACTGTAGATCGGTGGGGAGCGCGAACTCGTCCGATAATGATGATGGTATTTTCCGCATGGTGCCGGTGGCCGGGTATGCCGGGAATTCGCCGGTGCCGGCGGTGGGGTTCGGCAGGGGACGCATCCCATCTAGTCGGGCATCGTGCACGCTGACTAACCCCAAACCGGGGTGCCGCTGGAGGGTATTTGTGGCCTCCATGACCGCATCGCGGAAGGTTGCGTTCGGGGTGGTCATTAACACCGTTTCAATGGGCACCAACTCGCCTGATTGAATATAGTTTCGAATGGTTACCGAGTTATAGATGACGGGGTGCGCGAGGGGCTTCTTGCTGGCTAATAGCCCTGCTAGGGCATGTCCATGGATGATGACGATCACCGGATGCAGGCCAACCTGCTCCAACAGAGCCGCGTAGGTTATTGCCAGGTCAATGCAGGTGCCATTGCGGTTGTGGAGCACCTGGGTGCTGGTTCGCACTCGTTGGCCAGTATGTTCGAATGAGGCGGGTGGCTCAGAATATATTAAGTTCCGGTCTTGTAACGCCTGAAATGCCGCGGCGGCGATCTCTAGGGCGCGTTCGCTGCCGGCCTGGTAGCCATTGAGGGCGGTGGAGCCTGTTGCCGCACCTAGAATCTCTGCTGTGTCTCGTTTGAGGGGCTCGATAACCTCAGAATTGGGCTGCACAAAAGCTGCTAAGGATTGGTAGTAGGCGGGGGCATTAAACCATTCGTTTGGCGCTAAAATCCGCAGCTTAGCAGTTTTTGTGCGGGTTTGTCCGCCCACCGTTACGCTGATGGTGAGGTCACCGAAGGTGGATTCGTCGTGGTATTGCAGCAGCGTGGGGTTGATGCGGGTCTGCGCGGAAACGTCATTGACGAGGGTTTTTGACGTAAGTTTCTCTAGCCGTGGTATGGGTGCGGTCAGCGGGGCAAAGAGATCATTCCCGTTATATTTAGCAGAAATGTTAATGGTATTTTTATCTTTGAGGACGGCCAGGAGCGCCGGCGTCGAGGCGTCGATAGTAACTTCTACATAATGGACCAGGGGAATCTTATTATGTGCTAGCGCAAAGTTCGTGGCATGGAGGTAATACACCTGAATAACAAAACCCGGGAAATCAAAGGATACGTGTTCATACAGTGATTCATGATGCATGTGAGTAAGCTCCAAGCTAAACCGAAGATAAACATTTAGCATTATCTTAAAGGAAGATAGGAGCTTTAAAAGAGTCGACCAGTGGTAGCTGAATTTCTGCCTCAGGTTAAGCAGGCAAAAAGTATGAAGCAGGGCGAGCTTCAGAACCCCTCATTATGAGGTAGCGGGATTACGGCAATAGGATAGAAGTAAAAATCGGCAGGCATAATTTTTGCTGCCACGGCCGAATCTGTAACCTTTGCAATAATTCCAGCAATTCCGTGTCGTCCGTCACTTCTTTGAGTTCTTGGCTGCGCCACACGATCTCGTTCGTATCAGACGACTGGATCATATTTTCCACCGGGATCTCCACTTGGGCGGCAACGCGCGCCAATTCTTCCCGCACCATCGTTAATTTCGGGAATGACTCCGGGTAATACCGTGACCACGTGTATCGAGATGGCGGCGTGTCACGGTAGGTTGGTATTGGAAATGGTTCCGGCCACCGATCCTGTGCGGTACGCAATGCCTTATCCACCTGGTTTGCCCAATAGCGAGCTTTACGACGCAGCCTCGGCGGATAGCCCGGGGTTCTCATAACCTTCGGCACGGTTGTCGGCAATTCCGTGGCTAACGCCACCAATGCCTTATCTGGCAACAGCCGTGAAACCGCCGTGTCCGATGCCCGGGCCAGCTTCTCCCGCACCCGCCACAACCAGCGCGCCACCTGAAGCTGCTTGCTGGTCCGTAACCCATGCACCCCCTTGAGGTCCTCCCAGGATTTCGGGGTAGGGGAGTAGCCTCTATAAACCCTGGTTAAATAGTCGCATTCCTCCGCCACCCATTCGTCTTTCGGGTGTTGTTGCGTGAGCTCGCTGCGCATGGCGTCGGCAAGCGGCAGTAAATATTCCACATCCAGTGCCGCATAATCCAGCCACTCGGACGGTATCGGCCGCCTGGACCAATCCTCCCCGCCATGATTCTTCCGCAACCGTACCCCAAGGTAATGCTCCACCATTGCCGCCAAATTCACCCGGTGAAACCCCAAAAACCGGCCGGCCAATTCGGTGTCAAAAAGCTGTGGTGGTCGCAGCCGTAACTGTTCCAGGTACGGCAAATCCGTCGATGCGGCATGCACTACCCAACCGGTGTCAGCCAAAACCCTACCGATGAAGTCCGTGGTGGCTTGGGGGTCGGATTCCACATCAATAAGCATCGTTCCTGCACCGGCACGCCGAATCTGAAGCAAGCACACCCGGTTGTGATACCGAAACCCGGATGCCCGCTCCGTGTCGACCGCGCACCAACCCGTGCCCTGCGCCAACTGATCGGCGGCCTGCCTGATTGCCGCGGCGCCCGCCATAAGCTGTGGCGTGCCCTCCGACGGTGCGGTCACAAAGTCAGACATCAACACCATTATTCAGCGCGGTCACGCCCTCCGGCGGCAACCCGGCCACATGCGCAAGAACTTTCGAAAACGCCACCACATGGGGCGCTAACTCCACCGACGATGCTGTCCACGATGCCCGCATCTCAATCTGATAAGCGCTCGGTGGCCCAGTAATCTCACCAAACCTAACCGATGCGGTAGAGGTTACCGTGCCCCCCAGGTTCGAATACTCGGCGCCGCCTTCGCTCAAACCTTCGGTCAACCAATCCCAAGCAACCTCCGGCAATAACGGATCCCCAGCTAACGAATGATCCATATCTGCCTGAATATAAGCCACCAATCGTAATGGGCCTTCCCACACATCATCCGCACCAGGATCGTGCAATAAAATAAGTCGGCCGAAGGCGTCACCTTCGGCGTCAGTACTCATCGGCTTGATATTGTCCGGTCGAGTAACCTCCAAACCAATGGCATGGCTAAACGGTGCTAACCGTTGCGGTGGTCGAATAATTCCTAACGTAATCTCTGGTCGTAACACAGCTTCATGCATAGATGCCATCGCACGGGAAAAATCCACTGGGGTATCAGTGTCCGTGACCGGAGATTTTTTTGGGGATGTAGGGGTGTTAGTCACACCCGCCAAATTAGCGAAAGATTTCGCCAAAAGCACAGCGCCACGCCGTCGCAGCAAGCCCAGGCGAACCCTGACCACGGAACTGTTACAGGCCTGTTACCTGCTTGTTATCGGTTAGTTACCAAACTTGCTATTTGTCAACCACGCACAAGGAGTAAACTCGCAACGGATGCCCCACCAAACGGTGGAAGCAAAACATAAACCAAAGATTATGGGAAGGAACCCACCCCCACATGGACAACAAAATCGACTACGAAAAACTCAACAACGTTCAGTGCTACTGCCAGTGGGCCACCTTCAAAGCCATCCCCGGCGCGCTCGGCACCGATCGTAGTAAAGCCATTACTCAAGCCCAAGAATTCTTCGCCGCACTCGAAGCCGAAGGCAACGTCACTGTCCGCGGCATCTACGACATCACCGGTGGCCGCGCCGAAGCCGACTTCATGTTCTGGTGGCATGCCGAAGAATTCTCCGACATCAAAGACGCCTATAACCGCTTCCGTCGCGACCTGATCCTTGGCCAATCCTCCGAGGTGTTCTGGCTTGGCAATGGTCTTCACCGGCCCAGCGAATTTAACAAGAGCCACCTTCCCAGCTTCATCATGGGTGAAGAACCCGGCGACTGGATTACCGTTTACCCCTTCGTTCGGTCCTACGACTGGTACGTTATGGACCCGGCCGAACGCCGCCGCATTCTCGCCGAACACGGCCGTACCGCCCGCCCCTTCCCCGATATTCGGGCCAACACCGTCGAAGCCTTCGCATTGGGCGACTACGAATGGATGCTCGCCTTCGAAGCTAAGGAACTCCAACGCATCGTCGACCTCATGCACCAAATGCGCTACACCGATGCGCGGTTGCATGTGCGCGAGGAAATCCCCTTCTTCACCGGCCACCGAGTCACCGACGTTGCCGACCTGATCAAGATCCTGCCCTAATCCTCGGTCACCTGCTGCGGCACCAGCCGCAGACTGATCGAATTAATGCAATACCGCAAGTCGGTGGGGGTGTCATAGCCCTCACCGGCAAACACATGCCCCAAATGCGATCCACAGTTCGCACACACCACCTCGGTGCGCACCATCCCATGCGACCGATCCTCCCGCTCAACCACCCGATCCCCGGCCAGCGGTGAGAAAAATGATGGCCAACCACAGTGGGAATCAAACTTCTCTGTCGACCGGAATAATTCCGTCCCACACGCCCGACACGAATACACCCCCTGCGTTTTCGTATCCACATATTCCCCCACATGCGGTGCCTCCGTGCCCGCCTGCCGCAATACCCGATATTCCTCGGAGCTGAGGCGCTGCCGCCATTGCGCATCAGTGAAAAGCTGAAAATCCGTCATATCAAGTGGTAACAACCATCCGGGGCGGATTATTCCCGCCGGGCGGGCGTCGAAAAGCTTGAAACCCAAACATGGCCGTGGCCACCACCACGCACAACCAGCCCATGGTGGGCAAAAACGTGTCCAACCACTGGCCATACACCGGCCACCGGGCGAACTCCCACTCCAACGGCGATAAACACAGCACCACGCCCACCGCACCCGCGACCGAATGCATCGGGGACCGCCGCAACACCACCGTTGCCACCAGCGGAAACAGCATCATCGAGTAATACATTTGCCCCAGCGATGACAGTAGAAACGCCCCAGACAGCAACAACCCGGACGTTGCGCACGCCCACAACAACGGCTCGCTGTGCCGCAACCGCAGTAAAAACCACACGCCCGCAGCAACCACCGTGGCCAACACCAGGAACAACACCGTCCCCACCCAACCTGGCAACCCAAAATACGTCACCAACCCGGGCAGTGAGCTATTCGCATAATCACGCACCTGCTTGAGATACGGCATCGTCCGAGACACGTACTCGCCGGCACCCGGCACCACCAACCATGCTGCCGCATTGAGCCCGGCCGGCAACCCCACACCCACCAGCATTGTCCGCCACTGAAACTTCACCAATGGCAAAACCAGCAGCGGCAAAAACACCGGTTTGATCACGATCGCTAATCCAAGAATCACCCCCGCCCACCACTGGCGATCCCCCAGCAACGCCCACAAAAACCCCACCAACGCCAACAATAAAACCCCATTAATATTGGCGAAAATCAGCGTGTTCTGCACCGCCTCCGTTATAAATGCCACCGCAATGACCAGTGGAAACCCCCAGCCGCGCAGCCGAAACCCAAACATGCGTACCAAAATCGCTATCGCCGCAATGATCGCCGCAGCATTGCCGCAAATAAACACCATCCGGGCCACCGCCACATGCCCCACCAACGCCAGTGGGGACAAAATCATGGTTGCGCCCGGGTTATAGAGATAGTGCGGGTCCACAAACGAATAATTTTCGTTATACACCGGGATACCATCCCAAAACCGCCGCAGCGCCAAAAACACCGTGGTGTAATCGTCGGTGATATGGCCATTCGCAGCCAGCACGCACACCCGATGCACAACGATGAGGGCTGCAATGGGCCATAAAACAAGCCGAAATATAGCATCATGCCAAGAAGACGGTATATGCGATACGGGCAGTCGTTTCATGGGGGAGGGGGCAGGCTGAGCGGGTTTTGGGGCGGGCTCAGCCCAGGCGTCCCAGGCGGATTGAACAGCGGCGAGGCGGGGGAATCGTGAGGCCATGGGTGTATATCTCACATTCTATTGGGAGAATTTAATTAGTTATACCGTAGCGCAGGCAGGAAGCAGGTTACGGCCATGGGTGACAAATCACCTATATAGAACCAAAAAATTTTGGGGCTAAAATCCTTAAGTATGCGGACGATGCGGCCCCGGCATATCGGGGGATTATTGGTGCTTTTTCTTCTCGGCATGGCTGCGATGCGGCTTGCCGCCAGCTACGTGTCGCTGGTGTCCGGCGGCGCAAAAATTCTCGACCTCAATTTCGGCAATGAAGCCACCTACATCCACAACACGCTTTTTGCGCTGGGCGGTTCCGGCAGAGACGCCTACCTGCATGTTTTCTTGCTTATCGACGCCTGCTACGCGGTCATATATGCGGTGTTTTACGCCTGCACCCTGGCGTTTTTCCTCCGGCGGATCGCGCCAGAACGATGGGAATGGAAGCGTATCCGCTGGGTGATACTGCTCCCCATAGTGGCGGCCGCCTGCGATTGGTGGGAAAACATATCCTTTGCCCGAATGATCCTGCAATTCCCCACCCCCGCGAGCCAGCTGCTGGTCACCAGCGCCACAATAGCGACAATGACGAAATTCATCCTCGTGTACCTGTCGCTGCTGCTGGTGTTGGGATTGGCTGTGGGCTGGATAGTCCTGCGGATTCGGGCGGGGCGCCGCAACCAACTCAAAACCCCGACCGGTTAATATTACCAATCGGGGTGTGTGGTGGTCCTAGCTGGGATCGAACCAGCGACCTTTCCGGTGTGAACGGAACGCTCTTCCACTGAGCCATAGGACCAAAATCGAAACAAACATGCAGTGCTTGTTACCGCAACTAACCTAGCATGAGTTGTCGCCAGTCACCTAATGGGGTGGTAGACCAGCACTTTTACCGTAGCTGGTCGGTGAAGGTAGCGCGCCAGGTTCGAGGCGGTGGGGGAGGTTGGGAAGATAGCGGGGTCGATTCGGGGATTCGGTTGCTCACATGCAGATTTGTGTTTGTGGGGTGGGAGCGGCTAATGTTTTTTCTCGCACCACGAAAGTGGCGTGTGCGGATGTAGCGCAGTTGGTAGCGCATCACCTTGCCAAGGTGAGGGTCGCGAGTTCGAGTCTCGTCATCCGCTCTGGTATGCCAGTGTTGTTCCTGATGGAATAACACTGGCATTTTCTATAGGGTAGATATTTAACTACTAGCACAGATTACCCACATGATGGGAAATTGTGACTGTTATCAAACACTTTGTGGTGTAATTGTTATAATGCGGTTTTACCTGCATAAATGCCCGATTTTGGGGGAGTTTTCGTCACAAAGACAACCCTTTTCCTCCCAGTAACGACTATTGTGTCAGGGATTCACGTTAAGCTTAGATGCGCGAAGTTGGTTGAATACTGTACTTCGCATTGATGAGTGGAAAGGACAAACCAAAGGGATGAGCACGAGCGCCGCGTCGGCAAACATAAAACGTCGACTAGCAGCAGTTTTGCTAGGATGCTTTTGTGCTATTACCACCACGGTTGCGTATGCCCACGATGCGGTAGTTGGGGGGTCACCCGCTGATGGTGAAGTGCTAGCCAGCGCGCCAACAACCGTCACTCTAGAGTTCTCTGGTGAGCCCAAACAAGGGTTCAACACCATGGCCATAAGCAATAGCAAAGGTGATGTGCTGGTAACCGGTGAGCCCACTGTCGACGGCCGAAACGTGACACTTGCCATTCCCGAAACCACCACGCTTACCCCAGACGAGTACACTATAGGTTTTCAAATTACCTCCTCCGATGGGCACTCCACTCGGGGAAAAACCACCTTCACTATTGCCGGGGAGCGCGTTGCTAGCTCTGCGGCATCTGATACCGCCACCACTGATGCCCCCACCGATCCCACCGCGGAGCTTATGGCTGGGCCTTGGGGCAAAGTAGCTGGTGGGGTGGGGATTCTCCTGGTCCTTGCCATGATCATCATGATCCTTGCCCGCAATCGCATGGGTAAAAAATCTCAAGAAAGTGATTAACTGTTATGAACTTGCGTCGTCGTATTGGAACCGGAATTTGTATTCTCGCCGTTTCTGCGCTGGCCCTGAGCGGCTGCGCTAACTCTGAGCGGGCAGCTACTAAGTCCACCCGGTCTGCTAAGGCTTCCGCATCGGCTTCTGCTTCCGCCGCTGCTGCAGCTGCAAGCACCAGCGAAACCAGCAGCAATAGCGATACTCCCATTGCCTTCACCAGCGCTTATGTTCGTGCAGCTGACGAAGGCTCCGACATGACCGCCATCTTTGGCACCTTGAAGAACACCACCGACAAAGACATCAACATCACCGGGTTCTCTTCCAGCGCCGATGCCGAGAGCTTTGAACTACACGAGGTGGTTGACGGCCAAATGCGCCAGAAGGAAGGCGGCTTCGTTATTCCCGCCAACGGCACCTTGAAGCTGGAGCCCGGCCACGAGCACTTCATGCTCATGGGTCTGAAGAGCCCCGTCAAGGCGGGCGAAAAGGTGAGCGTGAAGGCTGAGCTTTCCGACGGCACCACCATCGATCTAGGCGAAATCCCCGGCCGCCAGGTTGCCGCCGGCGCCGAAGACTACTCCGGTAGCGGTGACAGCGCCCACAATAACCATGGTCAGGGCAGCGGCCTTGCCGGCGGCACCGCTTCTGGCGACACCAAGAACGACGCTTCCGGCTCCACCAAGGGCGGCATCAAGGTTCCTGGTAAGGAAGGCGACGCCAAGTCCGGTGACAGCAAGAGCGGTGATGCTAAGTCCGGTGACAGCAAGGCAGGCGCTGCTGCCGGTGCCGCTGGCGCAGGTGCAGGTGCGGCCGCTGGTGCAGCCGGCGCTGGCCATGGCGATGCCAAAGCCGGTGACGCCAAGGGTGGCGATGCTGCTAAGGGCGGCGACGCCAAGGGCGACAGCAAGCACGGTGGCAAGCACGGCGAGCAGGGTGCTGGCGCCGGTGCCGGTGCAGGTGCTGCTGGTGCCGAGCAGTCCGCTGGTATCCGCGGCTAAATTCCCACAATTCATCTGATAGTCTAGAATCGGCCTTCTTCCCAGAAGGCTGGTTTTTCAGGCTATCGCGTTCATGCCCCGCCCATGCCGCAACAGCAGCCTGGGCGGGGCATAAAACATTCATTAATAATTCGCACAAATATTCTAAAACTTTGCGAAAGGTGCTTGGTCCCATGACCCCCGACAACGGTGTTGACCCCACAGCCCAGCAACCCGACACCCCCACCAAGACCACCAATCAGCCGCACACTTTACCGCCACAGGTCTCCCGCCGCGGCTTTATCCTGGGAGCCGCCACAGCGGCCGCCGCAGCCGGCACCACCGGCCTTGTGGCCTGCGGAAACACCAACCGCAACATTGCCGCCGCCAACGGTGACCCCACGCAGGCTTTCCTCGCTGACGATATTGTCCCCTTCGACGGGGCCCACCAGGCTGGTATCGACACCCCCGGCCAAGCCCACCTCAATATCATCGCCTTCACCCTCCGCGCCGGCACCACCATTGATGATGTGCGCCGACTCATGACCGTATGGACCGAAGACGCCCGGCAACTCACCCGCGGCCACAACCCCATCGGCAGCCTCGAACCGGAACTCGCCACCATCCCCGCCAACCTCACCATCACCTGCGGGTTCGGCCCCCGATTCTTCGACATCATTGGCAAAACCGATCAACGCCCCGAATGGCTCAAACCCATTCCCGTGTTCTCCAAAGACAAACTCGAAGACGCCTGGGGCGAAGCCGACCTGGCCCTCCAAATCTGCTGCGACGACCCGCTTACGCTCGCATTTGCCACCCGCCACATGACCCGCGCCGGCGGCAAAATGCTTGAAACCCGGTGGATGCAACAAGGATTCCTCAACGCCCGCGGCGCCACCGAGCAAGGGACCACCCCCCGAAACCTGTTCGGGCAAAAAGACGGCACCGTAAACCCACAATCACCAACCGAATACGACGACTACGTGTGGATCGACGAGAACTCCTCCGACCCACAATGGGTGCGGGGCGGCACCTGCATGGTGGTGCGCCGCATCGCAATGAACCTCGACACGTGGGAAGAACTAGACCGCACCTCCCGGGAAGTAGCCATGGGCCGCTACCTCGAATCCGGCGCCCCACTTACCGGCAAAGAAGAATTCGACACCGCCGACTTCAAGGCGAAAGACCAATTCGGGCTGCCAGTCATCGACCCCCGCAGTCACATGGCATTGGCGGCGCCACCCACGGACAACCCCAAAGAAAAAATGCGCCGCCGCGCCTACAACTACCTAGAATCCCACATTCCAGGCTCCGACCACACCACAAACGTGGGATTAGTATTCATCTGCTTCCAGCAAAACCCAGTCACCCAATTCACCGCAATCCAACAGCGACTCAACGACAATGACCGGCTCAACACCTGGATCACCCACATCGGTTCGGCCGTGTTTGTGGTGCCGCCCGGAACCAGCGAAGTCGGCGCTGTTCAAGACCAATATTGGGGGGCATCCCTGCTGGAATCCTAATGATGCGATTCCTCGCAGTAGTTACAACCCCAGGCTCAACGTGAGGTAGGATAAAACCCCGAAACAGCTTGATGGTGCTTATAGGTCGTCGCAAAGCATGCTGCATTGTGGCGATCATTTGCATTTGTCGTTTCACCCGTTTTGGTTTTTGCGTTGCGTCCAGGTATGACGACAACGCCCGAGCGCAGTTAAGGAGCGCACATTCATGGCACAGCTGACCGACGCCCAAGCAAACCCGCACCACCCGTTTCTCGTCCCGGCCGGGACCCCCGTGGGTGTGGCAATGCGCGAACTGAACCTGCCCAACACCGGGCCGGAAGCCATCGTCGTCGTCGAAGATACCGAAGGCAACCTCAAAGACCTGTCGCACGTTCCCGAGACGGACGCAGAATTCCTGCCCATCCCCGCCAACACCGCGCAAGGACGTGCCGTGATCCGCCACTCCTGCACCCACGTGCTCGCGCAGGCAGTGCAGCAGGAATTCCCGGGCACGAAACTCGGCATCGGTCCGGCCATCGACAACGGGTTCTACTACGACTTCGACGTCGCGGAACCCTTCACCCCCGAAGATTTGCAGCGTATCGAAAAACGCATGAAGAAAATCATCAAACAGGGGCAAAAATTCGAACGCCGCACCTATGCCGACCAGGCCGAAGCCGCCGAAGCATTAAAAGACGAACCCTACAAGCTGGAACTCATTGCGGACAAAGGCTCCGTTGACCCCCAATCCGACGAAGCCACCGAAGTAGGCGCCGGGGAACTCACGGGCTACTATAACCTCAACCCCCGCACCAAAGCAGTGGAATGGTACGACCTGTGCCGCGGCCCGCACCTGCCGAATACTAAACTGATTGCTAATGGCTATGCGCTCATGCGTGCCGGTGGCGCGTATTGGCGCGGTTCTGAGAAGAACCCCATGCTTCAGCGTATTTACGGTACCGCCTGGCCCACGAAGGACGAGCTGGTGGAGTATAAGCACCGTATTGCTGAGGCTGAGCGCCGCGACCACCGCCGCCTGGGCAAGGAGCTTGACCTGTTCTCGTTCCCGAAGAATATTGGCCCCGGCCTGCCGGTGATTCACCCCAAGGGCGGCGTGATTAAGCGCGAGATGGAAGATTATGTGCGCGCCCGCCATATTGCTGAGGGCTTCCAGTACGTGAGCACCCCGCACATCTCGAAGGAAGACCTGTTCTACACGTCTGGGCATCTGCCGTATTACGCGGACGGCATGTTCCCGGCGATGGAGCTCGATAACGGCAACTACCGTTTGAAGGCTATGAACTGCCCCATGCATAACGAGATTTACCGTTCGCGTG
>OMHB01000039.1_pt1 | contig 14362 bp, 9 predicted proteins | sample 1646151 | NCBI WGS metagenome assembly OMHB01 (sample SAMN03287622, study PRJEB25206) | human oral metagenome | biome: Human subgingival microbiome; feature: a sample from a patient with with chronic Periodontitis S04-05-R; material: Human subgingival plaque | host: Homo sapiens ... | reverse complement strand
AGTGGAGGTGGGAGCCGGCGACGATAACCCGCCAACAACAGCACGACACTAGCAAAACATGTGAAAAACCTTAGTTTTGCACCACGGTCGGCAAACTGCCTCCGAATTTTTTAGGGCACCTCCATATGGAGGTGCCTGCATATGAGTGCTAGCAAAAAAAACTGGATTTAGTAGTCTTCACTTAAAATTCAGAGTTTTTCTAGTTCTCACAGGAGGATCCTATGACTTCACCGTATAACTCTGGTGACCCTAATTTCCAACAACCCGACTCGATTTTTGGCGCTCCGCAACAACAGCCGGGTGGTCCTGGCCCAATGCCACAGCAACAGCAACCTGACATGAATGCTGGTACACCACAGCAGCATGTGCAGCAGGTTGTGAATGTGAATCTGACGGCTGCTCAGGTTCAGGGCATGGCTGGTGCCGAACCAGCACCTCCGGTGCAACACGCAAAGAGTTTTGGGGTGTATATGCTGTGCCTGGCTTTTGGTGGGTATATTGGCGCACACCACTACTACACCGGCAATATTGGCAGAGGGCTGCTGTACACCTGTACTATGGGCTTGTTTATGTTCGGCTGGTTGGGTGACCTGGTGAATGCTCGCCGTAATTTCAACCAGGAAATGGCTTCCCAGGGAATTTTATCCGCCCAGTTCCGAAGCTGATTCGCCCTCACCCCGGCGTTATAAAACACGCAAAGAACCCCAGCTGACACATACCGTGAGCTGGGGTTTTATTATGTATCTTGGGGTTTTCATCGGCACTAGGAGGTTGGAACGGTATTCCAGTTCACCAGTTCTCACCCCGGCATAAAACGGCATTTTGGAGTCGATGAAGCCTAAGTTGAAGGATCCTAGGTCGTGGAGGTGGGATTCAAGTGTAATACACCAATGGTACAAATGAGTCTTTCTGAGTGGGCTCGTTCCATGTCTCGCCAGTCGCCGTACACGTCATTGAATGGTTGGTGCTGCAACATGAGCTCCACGTAGTCGATCTCTAGTTTGGTGAGAGATTCTTGGATCCTGTCGTATGTGTGTCCTTCACCATGGCGATCAATCAATACTTTTGTGGTAATGTTAGCCCATTCCACAGGCTATGAGCAGCATGAGAAGCCGGTCTTCTACTACCATTTCACCGTCCAAAATAGAATCGCTGACGCGCCGCATTCATTCGTTCTCTACAACCACCGACCGGAAAGCTTGAACTAAGAAACCCGACTCTATGACAATCTGTAATCTTCTACGAAACAATGCGGGACTGATCACACTGGGGATCATTCTATCGTTGTTGTCTACTGTCGCGACCCTCCTTCTGCCTGCGCTCATCAACCAGTTTTTGTCCGGCGTGAGTAGCGGCGAGTTCCGTAAACCACTCGTGCTACTGCTGTTGGCCATTCTGATGACCTCAGTGTTTACAACGGCCACAATGTATGTGACCTCCATTGCTGCAGATCGCGCCGTCCGCGACATGCGCAAAAAGATCACAGGCCACCTTCTCTACCTGCGGATGAGCGAGTTTGAGAAAGGAGGTGCTGGGAGCTTCACTACCCGGGTCACCTCAGACACATCCATCGTCAGTACCGCTTTCTCCTCCACCCTCGTCGATTTCGTCGGTGGGGTCACCGTCATCATTGGTGCACTCACATATATGGCGGTAATGGACTGGAAACTACTCGTCGTCGTGATCGTGGTGCTGCTGGTAGCCATGGCAATCATCGTGGCTATTTCGAGTTCTTTACAGAATCTCTCGTCGAGGGTGCAGGATCATCTTGCAGCCCTGGGGGACATCCTACAGTCGGCGCTGTCAGCGTTTCGGACAATCAAAGCGTTTCGATCCGAATCAAAGGTTGTTGACAACTTGTCTGTCGAGATCGACCATGCATACCGAAATCGTCGAAAGATGAGTTTTGTCGAAGCTGTACTCGAACCCCTGAGCACCGTGGCATCCTACACAGCGCTTCTCATGGTCCTCCTGTTTGGTTCCATCAGATTGAGCCGTGGTGACCTATCGGCAGAAGGACTTACCATCTTTATCACTGCCTTGTTTCTCATGCTTGCTCCTGTTGTTCAAGTGGCCCAGTCCTTCGGCACCTTCTTTGAGGCCAGGGGAGCCCTGGACAGGATTAATCAGCTTTTCGACCTTGAGATTGAAGAACCAGGTGAGCATGATTCCTCCCCTAAACTTATATCCGCTAACCTTGGGCTCGTCGAATTTGAGTCCGTGTCCTACCACCGTGATGACCGTACAATCCTGGACAACGCATCTGTAGTTATTGAATCAGGTGAGAAGGTAGCACTTACCGGAACTTCCGGTAGCGGAAAGACCACCATATTCAGTCTCTTATTGCACTTTTATGATGTTTCAACTGGTCACATCCGTATCGGTGGGCGGGACATCGAAGATTGGAGCAAAAAAGATCTGCGTACCATTGTCACCTACGTTGAGCAAGAACCTGATTTGCTACCAGGTACGCTTCGGGAGAACCTGACTCTGGGGGTAGAGCAAGCACCTGTGGACGACATCCTGATCACGTTGCTTGATCAGTTTGGGCTAGAGAAATTCGCGAGTGCCGATGGTCTCGAACGATTGGTGGGCTCCAGTAACAATGGACTATCAGGAGGGGAACGACAGCGGGTTGCCATAATTCGCGCTCTGTTGCAAAAATCACCGGTGATTTTAGTGGATGAGCCGACATCCGCTCTCGATTCGAGGTCAGCAGAGCTGGCGATGAGTGGTCTCCTCGACACTGATGCCACTGTCATCTTCGCCTCCCACGATGCGGATATCGTGAATCTGGCGGAACGGGTTCTGGTAATCGCTGACAGCAGGCTCGTCGAAAGCACACCACTCAACAAGGAGAATTCTAATGCGCAAGCATAATCACATACTGGTGACTGGTGCGACCTGAGGGCTCAGCCGATTAGCGGTAACCCAGCCGTTGCGAGAGGAACACGATGTGTCATTCACGTGGTTATTTTTCAGACGTAGCAGTCGCAGATATCCAGACGTAGGCGCACCAATAGAGCCCATTAATATCTACTTGAACAGCCCTTTCATTCTCTGCTCCTGGCTAGGTCTTTCAAACTTTCGGCAGCAAACCAGGCTTATTGAAAACCCGGTTTTTTTCTGTTCGGGATTTGTTCGCTCTGTGTTCACCCCGAGCCCCAACGACCTGCACAAATCCGCCCCCATCTTGGCGTCGTAAAGCATGCAAAGAACCCCAGCTCACACACGCTTTGAGCTGGGGTTTTGGCGGAGCCGCCTGTGGGAATCGAACCCACGACCTTTTCATTACGAGTGAAGCGCTCTACCGACTGAGCTAAGGCGGCACGAACCGTAATTGGTTCAAGCGGTGATTGTACCTTATGGCGTGTCGGTTTAGAAAACCATGGGTGGTGTTCCTGGTGTTCGCGCATGTTATTGCACGTTGCATGCTTTACGGATTCGGCCGACCATAGCGTCCATGGCGGTTTCGGCCCGGACGTTGTGGGTGATGTCGTCACGGCAGTGGCTGATGGCTTCGATGCAGGCCAGGAGGTTGGGTTCGCCAATGATGCTGAGTTCACCGGCGAGTCCCTGCATGTCGGGGTGGATGGGGCTTACCTGGGCGTGAGTGGCGATCATGAGGGCGTCGCGGTAGATTCCGATGAGGTCGACAAGTTGGGTGTCGAGGGCGTCGCGGATGGCGCGGGTTTCGCGGCGTTTTTGGAGTTTTTCCAGTTCTTTGATTTGGCCGGCGCTGCCCCGGAGGGCTTTGTGGGCGCCGCGTCCTTTGGCTCCCATGCCGAGGGCGGTGCGGAGTTTTTCTAATTCTTGTTCGTTGGTTTCGGCCAGGGAGTTTTTGGCCTCGTCGGTGGCGGTTTTCACCAGGCTGGTGACGGCTTGGAAGGCTTGGGATCCGTGGAAGATGAGTTCCGCCAGGTTGAGGATGTTGGTGCGTCGAGTCTGGGATTCCTGGTGGTGGAGCAGGTGGCGGGCCCGCCCAATGTGGTTTCCCGAGGCCATGGCGGCACGGCGCGCGTCGGCTTCGGTGGCGTTGTCGGTGCGGGTGAGGATAGCTACGATATCGTCAATGCTGGGTTGGGGAATGTAGAGGTGGCGGGATCGGGACAGGAGGGTGGGAATAATGTCTTCGGGGTCGGTGGAGGGAGCGCAGAGCATAATAACCGTGTGCGCCGGGGGTTCTTCCACGGTTTTGAGGAGGGTGTTGGCGGCAGCGTCGGTAAGCCGGTCGGCGTTGTCGAGAATCACGATGCGCCATTTCCCAACGGTGGGGAGCATCGCGGCAGGGGTGACGACTTCCGTGCGCATGGTTTCGACACCAATGGTGAGTTCCCGAGGGGTGATGTGCACCACGTCGGTGTGGGCGCCTCGTTGTACTTTGCGGCATTGTTCACAGGTGCCGCAGCCGATGATGTGCGGGTTGGTGCATTCGAGGGCGGCGGCGAAGGCAACGGCGGCATTGGACCGGCCGGATCCAGGTGGCCCAGTAAAGAGCCAGGCATGGGTCATCGCGCTGCTCCCACCACTGCCAGCACGACCGGCACTGTCGGTGCTTCCCATCCCACCGTCGTCATGGCTAATCCCACGGCGGGCGGCTGCCGCGGCGGCACGAAGGGTGGGGGCAACCACAGCCGCTACACCCATTTGGGCGAAAATATCATTGTCCACTCTCTAATAATATGAGTGATTCGGGATGAAGTTCTACCACGAATGTGTGGTTTTGCGGTTAAAGTAGTGAGCATGCAAAGACTGTGGCGTGCCATTCGTTGGCTGGGAGGAACCTCTTGGCCGTTGTATACGGCAACAGTGTTGGGCACTAACCTTATAGCCGCGGTGGGTGTCATTGCGTTTCTGGAGTTCCTCCTGCCACTCTCGGTGATTGACCCGGATATTATTCCCTTGCAGGTCTCTGGCACGGTCTTGAGGGTTGGGGTCGCCTATATTGTGGTGGCGGCCATTATCAGCATCCTTATTTCTTTCGCGTTATTTCGGCCGGTGCTTGATTGGCAGCGGCATCCCGACCAGCATGACCCAAACATGGTGCGGAATTTGGTGATGCGCATCCCGTTTTATCAGACAGTGCTCACGTCATTGGTGTGGGCGGTGGGAATTGCCATCATCACCGGTTTCGCAACCCGGGGGTCGAGCACGCTGGCAATCACGGTGGGCGTGACCGCTTCGCTGGGATGCATCATGGCGGCCATGGTGACGTATTTGGAGGCGGAACGCCTGGTGCGACCGGTTGCCGCCCTGGTGTTGGCGCGCAGGTTTGAGGATTCCACATTGGAGCCGCCGGTCACGTATCGGTTGCGGTCAACCTGGCTATTGACTTCCGCGGCACCGATCGGCGGGGTTTTGTTATTGGTGTGGGCGCACTATACCCAGTTTTTTCCCGCGTCGTTAGCGCAGTTATTGCCGGCAATCGTGGTGTTATGTCTCACGTCGTTAGTGTTGGGATTTATAGGCACCACGCTGGTGGTCATGAGCGTGGTGGATCCAATCACCGAACTGCAGCGCGCTATCTATCGGGTGCGCCGGGGGGAAACGAATGTTGCGGTGGATATTTACGATGGTGCGGAGCTGGGGGTACTGCAGGCTGGTTTCAATGAGATGATGCGAGGACTACAGGAGCGGCAGCGGGTGCGGGACATTTTTGGCCGGTATGTGGGCATGGAGGTGGCTCGACGCGCCTTAGAGGAGCGCCCAGAGTTGGGGGGTGAGGATCGGGAGGTGGCGGTCATTTTCGTGGATGTGATTGGTTCAACCACGTTTGCCGTGACCCATGAGCCAGAGGAGGTGGTGGTGGAGTTGAATAAGTTTTTCGAACATGTGGTTGCGGTGGTACACCGAAATAAGGGGATTATTAATAAGTTTCAAGGGGATGCAGCGCTGGCGGTGTTTGGGGCACCGATTACACTGTCCGATGCGGCCGGCCATGCGCTCAAGGCGGCGCGGGAGCTGCGGCAGGAGTTGCAGCATATGCGGCTTCAGGCAGGTATTGGGGTGGCCGCCGGCCATGTGGTGGCGGGACATATTGGGGGGCATGATCGGTTCGAGTACACGGTGATTGGGGATGCGGTCAATACGGCGGCACGGTTGACAGAAATCGCCAAAGGCACCCCCGGTCGAGTGATTACTAATGCTGGCACGTTGGCAAAAGCCAATGAAGCAGAACAAGCACGGTGGACACTCATGAAATCGGTGGAGTTGCGAGGTCGAAATATGATGACGCAGATTGCTCGGCCTATCCGCCCAACGTTGGCGGACCGTTCGTAGGACCATCGCAATCAAATCACCCCCAATATCTACCCCCGTTTGGTGTAGTTCTTTCCAAAAAAGCGCGCCTATTTTATTCCGTTGGTCACATTTCTCTGCATAAAAACAATAGATCACATATAGATGCGAGTATGTTTAATAACTGATCGCACAAAACCATATGGGGCCGCACCGGTGAACTACTGGTGGATTCTCGAAAGTATGGCGCAAAACCCATACCAGCCCCATATGAAACAGAACCGTCACGATCGTACAAAACCGTACGGAACATAGATAGAGAAAGGATCCTGGCAATGACACCCACAGGCGCCACAAGCGCTACCGGTCCAGCAAAGCCCAGAAGCGGCATCAAAGAGCTGACCGTCCGGGGGATTATTCTCGGCGGGTTGATCACATTGATCTTTACCGCGGCAAACGTGTATTTGGGGTTGAAGGTGGGGTTAACGTTCGCCACCTCGATTCCGGCCGCGGTGATTTCCATGGCGATATTGCGGAAGTTCCAGGACCATTCGGTCCAGGAGAATAACATTGTGCAAACGATTGCCTCGGCGGCAGGCACATTGTCTGCCATTATTTTCGTGTTGCCTGGTTTAGTCATGATCGGGTTTTGGTCGGGGTTCCCCTATTGGACGACCGCCATTATTTGCGCAGTTGGCGGCACATTGGGGGTGATGTATTCCATTCCACTGCGCCGCGCCCTCATCACCGGCTCGGATTTGCCGTATCCCGAGGGGGTGGCTGCGGCCGAGGTGTTAAAGGTTGGTGACGATCACGCCGACGCCGAGGCCCAGAAGGAAAACAAGGTGGGCCTGCGGGTCATTATCGTGGGCAGTCTGGCGTCGGCAGGCTACCAGTTCTTGTCGTATCTCAAGGTGGTGGCCGGCAGCGTCAAGACGGTGTTCCCGCTGTTTGGCGGGGCGTCGACCGTGGCCACGTCGCTGTCGCTGGCGCTCATTGGTGTGGGGCACCTGGTGGGGTTGGGTGTCGGCATCGCCATGATCGTGGGGTTGCTCATCTCCTACGGGGTGCTGCTGCCGATCTTCTCCGCCGACGCCATGGGCTCCGGTGATATCTCCGAAATCGTGAAAACCACATTCAGCCAGGAAGTGCGGTTTGTGGGTGCCGGCGCCATGACCGTGGCCGCCATTTGGACGCTCGTGAAGATCATTGGCCCCATCATCAAGGGCATTAAGGATTCGCTGGCATCGTCGCAGGCCCGCAAGTCTGGGGAAACCGTGCCATTGACGGAGCGGGACATCCCCTTCAACATTGTCATGGGCGTGATTTTGGCCTGCATGGTGCCCACCGGCTTATTGCTGTATTTGTTTGTGCAGGATTCGGATATTTCCCACCACACCACCACATTGGTGATTTTGAGCGTGGTGTTTGTGCTGGTGACCGGCCTGGTGGTGGCCGCCGTGTGCGGCTACATGGCCGGGTTGATTGGTGCGTCGAATTCGCCGATTTCGGGCGTGGGCATCATCGTGGTGTTGGCCTCGGCACTGCTCATCAAGGTGGTGACCGGGAACGAGCATGAGACGAACGCCACGGCCTTGGTGGCGTACACGCTGTTCACGGCGGCGGTGGTGTTTGGTATTGCCACGATTTCGAACGACAATTTGCAGGATTTGAAGACCGGCCAGTTGGTGAATGCTACGCCGTGGCGGCAGCAGGTGGCGTTGATTATTGGCGTGGTGTTCGGGTCGATTGTGATTCCGCCGGTATTGCAGGTGATGCTGCAGGCCTTCGGGTTTGATGGCATGCCAGGTGCCGGCCCGGACGCGTTGGCCGCACCGCAGGCGGCGTTATTGTCGTCGGTGGCGAACGGTATTTTCGGCAATTCGTTGGATTGGAACATTTTTGGCCTGGGCGCGCTGATTGGCGTGGGCGTCATCATTGTTGACGAGATTCTGCGGAAAACCACTGGTGGTAAGCGGTTCTTGCCGCCACTGGCGGTGGGCATGGGCATGTACCTGCCGATCAGTTTGACCCTGGTGATCCCCATTGGCGCGGTTTTGGGCGTGGTGTACAACAAGTGGGCGGATAAGCACGAAAATTCGGAGTCGCTGCGCCGCATGGGCACGCTTTTGGCCACCGGTTTGGTGGTGGGCGAATCCCTGCTGGGCGTGATCTACGCCGCCATTATCGTTGCCGCTAATAAGGAAGAGCCGCTCGCCATTGTGGATCTTGGCGGCGTGGCCGACGGTTTGGGCATTGTGGTGTTTGCCGCGGTGTGCTTCGGCCTGTATCGGTGGTTGCAGACCGGGATTGCGGCGAAGACGCCGGCTGAAAAGCCCGTCGATTAGCTCGCTTTGCGACGCCCAACGGTGGGTTGCAGCAACTTCAGCCCGGTCAGCCCCGATACGCACAGCGCAATCATGACGCCGAGGGATATGCCGATGTGGCTGGCTGACCCGCCGGAATTACCGAAGGCCACCAGCCCCGAGGTCGCGTAGTGCAACGGCATGAGGCTGGTGGCCAAAAGCCAACCGGTGGGGATTGCGGTGGTTGCGGCCAGGTTCCAGGCCCACCCCACGATCCCTACCTGCGCAAGCGCGGTCATGAGGGCGGCGATCTGCCCCCACATTCCGCCGAAAATCCGCACCATGAGCGATCCCGTGAGGATCGATATCATACCCAACAGCAGGGTGATTGCGGTGATGCCGGCCACCTGCCCCGCACCCAGGCCGAAACCCACCATGAGGCACAGCAGGCTGGCGGTGACCGCCAACCCGACGAGCGTCACCACCACGGTGAGCAGTGTTGCCTTGGTGTGGATTCGGCCGCTACCGCGAATGGTGGCACCGAAGAGCACCCCGGCGGCAATGAGCACCGCATACATTGGGGCCAGGGTTCGGGTGTTGGTATCAGTGTGGGATTGGGCCGTCGGTAGCGCCCGCTGGATTTCCCCGATTTTCACCTGGGTGTTTTTGGCCATGGTGTCGATCCGGGCGGAACCGGTACGCAAATCGTCGACGCTTTTCAGGGCGGTTTCCAGGTCGGTGGTGGCCTTCCCCAGGCCAGCGTTGAGGTCTTGCGCCCCCTTGGTGGCGGTGTAAATGCCGTCATGGTAGGCCTGGCCGGGCTCCGATAATTGTTGTGCTATCTCCCGCGACCCGGTTTTCATCTCCTCTAGCTGGGATTTCGTCGTATCATCCAGGGTGAAGGTGGTGGCCTGCTGCCGGAGGGTTCCCAAATCCTCGCGGAGCTTCACCGTGTCCGGGTCTTGGGCGTCCTTGATGCGTTCCAGGTAGCCGTCAATAGCAACCACGATTTGGCCGCGCACCGCTTCGAACCCGGTCACCTGGTTGACGGCGGTCTCCACCCCGTCGGCGACCTTCGTGGCGCCCTGCCCCATCTGCCCGGTGGCGGCCTGCAGCTGGGTCATGCCGTCCGAAAGCTTTTGGGTTCCCTCCTTACCATTGGTGAGGGCGGTGGATATGTCGTCGGTGCCGCCGGTGATTTTGCCCACCCCGTCGACAAGCTGCTTGGTGCCGCCGGTGAGCAGACCGGCCTGGGAACTGGCCTCACCCGTCGCGCGGCGGGCGTCGACAAGCACGGAATCGTCAACAATGGTTGGGGCCCCGGCGCGGGCGGTGCTGTCTGACCATGTGTCGGCGGGGTCGATGCCGGATATGAGGGAGTATATGGCTCCTACCAGCACGGGGAGCGCCACAATGAGTGCGGCGATGGCGCGGCGAACGACGATGGGCCCGGGTTTCATACCTTGAAATGTAACCATTTCTTTAGGGAATCTCAGCGAGGCGCACCGCGGCAGACTGGTAGGATTAACAAATGTTATTGTCGTTCAAACATGAAAGTAGGCGCCGCTCGCCCGGATTGTCATATGTGTTTTATGCGGGTCGGTGGTGCCACCCAGCCTGGTGACAGGTCCTGGGGGTGAAAAGTCTGTGTCCTTAATAATTGTACTTGGCGTGGCAGCGGTTGCGATTGTCCTCTCCCCTATTTTGGTGAAGATTATTGGCACTAAGGCGGGATATCCGCTGGGTATGCTGGCTCTTGCCGACACTGTTCTTCTGGCCCGCGAGCTGCCCAGAGCGTTGGTGGAGCCTATTACCATAAGCTACCCGTGGGTGCCTGGTGCGCTGGCGGATATTGGTTTTAGTGTGCGGCTTGATGGTTTGTCCGCTATTTTTGCGCTGCTTGCGTTGGTTGTTGGGGCGGTGGTGTTCCTGTATTCCGCCGCGTATTTGCCGGCCCGAGGTTCGGGCGCCACGAATTTTTATACGCTCATGACAGCGTTTATGGCTTCGGTGTTGTTGCTGGTGCTTGCCGACGACGTGTTTTTGCTGTTCATCGCCTGGGAGTTGGTGTCGCTGGCGTCGTTTATGCTTATTGCCCGGTCTGGTGGGCGTGGCGGTGAGGCGGGGTCGCAGCGCACATTGATTTTGACGTTCATTGGTGGTTTGACACTATTGGTGGCCATGAGTATTGCCGCCACCCAGGCCGGCACTACTTCTATTCATGGGATTTTGCATTCGAGTTTTTGGGTGGATGAGCCGGGGCTGACGGCCGCGTTGGCGGTGTTGGTTGCGGTGAGTGCGTTTACGAAGGCCGCCCAGTTTCCGTTCCATTTTTGGTTGCCGGAGGCGATGGCAGCCATTACCCCGGTGTCGGCGTTTCTGCATGCTGCGGCCGTGGTGAAGGCCGGTATTTATGTGCTGTTGCGGTTTTCCACGGTGTTCCACGATGTGGCGGTGTGGAATTATTTGCTGATTACTATTGGCATGTTGACTGCGGTCATGGCGTCGTTGTTCGCTATTGGCCAGACCGATTTGAAGCGGCTGACCGCCTATTCGACGGTGTCGCATTTGGGGTGGATTGTAGCGACGATTGGGGTGGGAACACCGTTCGCGTTGGCTGCCGCATTGGTGCACACCATCGCCCATGGGTTGTTTAAGTCATCGTTGTTCATGCTGGTGGGGGTGGTGGATCATCAGACTGGTACCCGGGATATTGAGCGGTTGGGGAGTTCGTGGCGGCAGTTGCCGTTCACGTTCACGTCCACGGTGATTGCGTGTGCCGCAATGGCCGCGGTGCCGCCCACGTTTGGGTTTATTTCCAAGGAGAGCATGCTCACTGCTTTTGAGCAGGCCCCGTTGGATAATGTTGGGGTGGTTGTGCTGCTTGGGGCAGCCACGGTGGGAGCATTGTTGACGTTTACGTATTCCGCCCGGATTATTGCCGACGGGTTTATTGATGGGGATCGGGACATGAGTGGGGTGCGGGAGGCCCCGTTCTTGCTGTGGTTCCCGGCCGCGCTTCCTGGGTTGGTGACGGTGCCGCTCGCGGTGTTGGCGTCTGTGGTGGAGGGCCCGATTGATGCCGCCGTGATTACTATGACAAACACCGACCCGCGGGCGCATGTTGCGTTGTGGCATGGGGTGAATACGCCGTTTGTGCTGTCCCTGGTGGTGTTGGTTCTTGGGGTTGTGGGGGTGTGGTACCGGCAGCGGATTTGGCGGGCAGTGACGCACCGCCAGTTCTTGCCGGTTGATGGGAACCACCTGCTCAAGCTGGGGTTACAGTCGCTGTCAGCTGCCGGGAAGTCGTTGGGCCGGATGGCGGACACGCTCAGCCCAGCGCGGCATCTCGCGTTGTTGTTTGGGTTGTTTATTGTGTTCGGCGCGGTTGTGGGCATCAATGGCCTGTTGGGGGGCGGCGTGGATGGGGTGGCGTTGCGCCCGCGAGTTCCCGGTTCGGATCGGGTGACTGACTTGTTGCCGTTGGCGATTATTGTTTTGGCTGTTGTGATTATTGTGCGCACCCCGAAGCGGTTGACGGCGGTGGCTGGTATTGGTGTTGCCGGCGTGGGTGTGACATTGCAGGTGTTGATGTTGGGTGCCCCGGATGTGGCGCTCACCCAGTTTTTGGTGGAGTCGTTGACGGTGGTCATTATGATGCTGGTGGTGCGCCAGCAGCCGGAGCGGTTCCACCCGGAGCATCGGAAGTCTGCGGCGTCGAAAAGCATGCCGATTGTGGTGGCCGTGGGTTTCGGGGTTGTGACGTTTTTGGGCTCGTATCTGTTGGTGGGGCGGAATGATCGGAGCGATTTGGCCATGTGGTATTTGCAGAACGGCCCGAAGGTGACCGAGGGCGATAATGTGGTGAATACTATTTTGGTGGAGTTCCGCGCGTTTGACACCATGGGCGAGTTGAGCGTGTTGGGCATGGCGGCGATTGTGATTGCGGCGGTGGTGACGTCGATGCCGCGGTACCCGTTTATGCGGGGGACGCATCCGGCGCCGATTGGGCATGCCGAGTTGAATACGATTCCGATGAAGACGCTGTTGAAGATTATGCTGCCGTTTTTGGGGGTGTTGAGTGCGCTGATTTTCTGGCGGGGCCATAATTCGCCTGGTGGCGGGTTTATTGCCGCGTTGGTGGCGGGTGGTGCGCTCATGCTGGTGTATTTCTCGTATCCGCGCGATCAGCGGGTGGCGAAGGTGAATGTGCCGGTGATTCTTACCGGGTGCGGCATTATGACTGCGGTGTTTTCCGGCGTGTTGGGCCTTATGAAGGGGTCGTTTTTGTTCCCGATTCATGGGCATTTTTTGGGGCAGCATTTCACCACGTCGATGATTTTTGATTTGGGCGTGTATTTGGCGGTGTTGGGCATGTTGAGCATGGCGGTGAATGTGTTGGGTGGTTATTTGCGTCCGGGCATGGAGTATGAGGATTTGAATTTCACCCGGGTGGATTCGCCGTTGGTATCGACGCCGGTGGTGGGGGTAGACGCGCAGCATGAGCCGGCGCCGGAAACCCCGGAGCATAAGCGGATTGTGGCGCAGGCACGGCGGGATGCGGCGTTGTTGAAATTGGATTCGTCGAAGCATATTGCGCAGATCATGGCGTCCGGTGATCCCGGGGGCGACCCCGGTGGTGGTCCTGGTGGGAGCGGGTTACCGAAAGTATCAGAAGCGCCGAAGACCGGGCCGGAGGAGTTATCGTGATCATTCCCCTTTCTATTGCCATTCTTGCTGGTGGCGGCGTTTATTTGGTGATGCAGCGGAGCATGCTGCGGATTATTGTGGGGATGACGCTTTTCAGTCACGCCACGAACTTGTTCATCATGTCGACGGGGACCACGACGTGGCGGGGTGAGCCGTTTCCCTCGTTGACGGATTTGCAGGATGCGGCCGACCCGGTGCCGCAGGCGTTTGTGTTGACGGCCATCGTCATTGCGATGGCGACCACGACGTACATGTTGACGCTGTCCGGGTTGGGGAGTTCGGATGATACGACGGCGCATGCGGTAGCGGATGAGGATTCGCCGTTGCAGACGTTGGGCCGGTCGACAACGATGGCGGAGTTGGCGGCGGCTGATGCGCAGGCGGCGAAGCAGGAGCAGGTTGCTTATCGACGGGCCCAGGAGGCCCAGCGGAAGGAAGGGCACTAGATCATGGTGGTGTCGCAAGTAATGACGGCCGCAACGGTCACTGTCGCCCAGGCTGCGGTGGGGCCGATTCCGGGGCAGCCACTCACTCCCCCAGCTGTTTTGCCGCTGTTTTTGGGGGTACCGTTGGCGCTCATGGCGTTGGCGGTGCTCACCCCGTGGCGGCAGGCCCGGAATGCGTTAAGCCTGGTGGGCCCGCTGATTACCGGGGTTGCGGGTGCGTGGTTGTTTAGCTACACCGCGGCCCATGGGACGATTGCCCACTCGGTGGGCCTCTATGTGGGTGGGGTGGCGATCCCGTTTGCCGGCGACCAGTTTGCGGCGTTGATGATTGTGACCGCCTCGGTGGTGATTTTCGTGGCGAACTGGTTTGCGATCATTGTGGGGGAAACCCAGGCCCGGTTTTATCCGGCATTGTCGCTGATGCTATTGGCGGGGTGCATGGGCGGGTTCTTGACCGCCGATTTGTTTAACTTCTTCGTGTTTGTCGAAGTGATGCTGCTGCCGTCCTATGGCCTGCTGGCGATGACCGGCACATGGGCCCGCATGTCGTCGGGGCGCACGTTTGTGCTGGTGAATTTGACCGCATCCACCATGCTGCTCATCGGGGTGTGCTTCATTTACGCCACGGCCGGGGCGGTGAACATTGCGGCACTCCGGGGGGTG
>OMHB01000034.1_pt1 | contig 14931 bp, 12 predicted proteins | sample 1646151 | NCBI WGS metagenome assembly OMHB01 (sample SAMN03287622, study PRJEB25206) | human oral metagenome | biome: Human subgingival microbiome; feature: a sample from a patient with with chronic Periodontitis S04-05-R; material: Human subgingival plaque | host: Homo sapiens ... | reverse complement strand
TGGCAATAGCACCGCTCGTGCTATCGCATGGAAAGAATTGGAATCCCGGAACATCACGATAACCAAGGATTTCCCTACTGATGCCCTCATCGTGGCAGTGTGGTTAGATTACTCGAACGATGAGGTATCTTTCTTCAATGCGTTAGACGATCAACTTTTAAATCTTGACGCAGATGGCACGATGATCCTTATTGCGCCATCAAAACTCCTGCTTGATAATACAGATCCGTCTATCACCAGGGCACGCAGTAATTTTCTCTCGAACACGGCAACGGGTTACACCGCACCGCTGCGCTATACTGCCCGGCTACCCAAACATTGGGCGGCTAACCTGGGGAAGCGTCAATTAGGGATATGGATCTTCAAACGCTCTACCTTTCCCACCGGAAAAGCTTTTCCAGTGGTCATTGCGGAGCTTTCCGGCATCTCGAAAGCAGATTACAATGCTATTGCTTCTGATCTAGCTACTACAGCGTTATATGCTGATGAACTAGGTAAACACAATTTTGTGCACGCTAATATCACCACATCAGTGAAAGCATGGCGCAAGAACATTGTTGCGCTAGACAGCGTAAACAATAAACCGCTTCTGCATGCTTCCCCTAAACTGCACGCTTCCCCAGAGGGAAACATACTTGGTGAACTTTGGTTATTGGCTGAACGTGCACAACTCTCTTTCGTGGAAAATCTCCCCCTGGAGGAAAACCCCCATAAATCCCCCAGCCGTCTCCGTATCAGCTGGCGGAAAGCAACCTCTGGGAAAGATCGAGTCATCCGACTTATTCCAGGAAGCCGCCTCCCTGATGGGCGATTAACCGACACCGGATCCGCAACTGTGACCATCATTGGTAAACCGGAATTGCACGGCAACACAACAATGGGTAACCGCAGGATCAACCGATTGCACCTAGAGAATATCAACCACAACGCCAAACTAACCCAACCCGGTGACGTGGTGTTTATCAAGAATTCCACGCATCCAATCGCTTGGATAGATTGGGAAGGTGGACATGTTGTTCAGGCTCCAGCGCAAATTGCACGATGTAAAACAAAACGGGGACGCAGCCAAGTTGATCTGCCTCTGGTTGCTACCCCATTCTTCGTGGCCAAATCCATCAATTCTGCTACCTCTACGGATCCGCACTCTTGGCATGTCTCATTAGTCCCCAAAGAACTTGCTCCTCTGCTCCACACCCTTCATAAGGAAGTCAACACACAACGAATAAAATTCCAAGAACAATTAGCCAGCCTGGAGAGATTCGAAGAGTTATTCGCTACCTCCTTATCCAATGGTGATATCCGCACCGAGCTTCCAAGCACACTAAAATACGCTAACTAGTACCACCCCGAATCTAATGTTAAATCAGAAAGATGCCAAAGAATACCGATGACTACTGCAACAACCATGAAAGAACTCAAGGACACACTATGGAAGGCCGCGGACAAGCTTCGCGGATCTATGGACGCATCCCAATACAAGGATGTCGTGTTAGGCCTGGTATTTCTCAAATATGTCACTGACGCTTTTGAGACCCGCCGACAGGAAATCCGCGCGGAGTTAGAGGAAGAAGGCCTCGATGAGGAATTCATCCTGGAGGATTTAGAAGACATTGATGCCTATCTGGAAAAGAACGTATTTTGGGTAGCCCCAGAAGCCCGCTGGTCATACTTACAACAGCATTCCAAAGGCAAGACGGCTGAACCAGGTTCCGAGGCAAAGTCTATTGGCCGACTCATCGACGAGGCCATGCAAAAGCTCATGACCGATAACGAGTCCCTATCCGGCACACTACCAGTTATTTTTGGGCGTGATAACGTGGATCAGCGCCGTCTTGGCGAACTGGTCGATATGTTCAGCTCCACCTATTTCACCGCTGATGGTGCGGAACGCGCCCGCGACCTCCTGGGCGAGGTGTACGAGTATTTTCTGGAAAAATTCGCCCGCGCCGAGGGGAAGCGTGGCGGCGAATTCTACACCCCACGCCCCGTAGTTCGTACTCTGGTTGAAATCCTGGAACCCACCAAAGGCCGGGTTTACGATCCTTGTTGTGGTTCCGGCGGTATGTTCGTCCAGGCAGAAAAATTCCTGGAAACCACCACGCATGACCCCTCCGCTATTGCAATCTACGGCCAGGAACTCAACGAACGCACCTGGCGGATGGCAAAAATGAATCTGGCTATCCACGCCCTCAACTCTAAGGGCTTGGGGGAACGCTGGGGAGACACTTTCGCCCGCGATATTCACCCCAACATCGCCATGGATTATGTGCTGGCCAATCCCCCATTCAATATCAAGGATTGGGCGCGCAGTGAGGAAGACCCCCGCTGGGTATATGGTGTTCCCCCAGCCCGTAATGCCAACTTTGCGTGGATGCAACACATCATTTCCAAGCTAGCAGCCGATGGTGAAGCTGGTGTCGTCATGGCTAACGGCACTATGACGTCCAAGTCTTCCGGTGAGGGTGATATTCGCAAGGCCATGCTCGAAGATGACATTGTTTCGTGTGTCATCGCGCTGCCCGCGCAATTATTCCGCGGCACCGGCATTCCGGTCTGCGTGTGGTATTTCGCCAAGAGCAAAGCCGCGGGCAAAAAGGGTTCCATTGATCGCACCGGCCAATTTTTGCTTATCGACGCCCGGGATCTCGGACACATGATCGACCGCACCGAACGCACGTTCAGCGATGAAGATATTCACCGTATCGCTAACACATTCCGCATGTGGCGCGGCCGTCCCTCAGCCGAGGGCGTATACGAGGACGTCCCTGGCTTTTGCAAGTCTGTCTCTCTGGATGAGATCCGTGCCGCTGATTATGCTTTAACCCCTGGTCGGTATGTTGGTTTCGCCGAAAACGAAGAGGACACCGAGCCTATCGACGAGAAAATCGCTCGCCTCACCACAGAGCTAACTAACGCACTAGACGAGTCCGCCCGCCTAGACGCAATTATTCGTGAACAATTGGGAAGGCTCCAGTAATGAATTGGAAAACAAAACGACTTGCTGACCTAATCACTTTAGAGCGTGGATTTGATTTGCCAAAAGCTGCTCGAATCCCTGGTAATGTTCCGGTAATATCATCTGGAAAAATAGAAGGAACGCATAATAAAGCAAAAATCAAAGGTCCAGGTTTTGCTATTGGACGCGCTACCAACTTAGGACTTCCTCGTTGGAGTGATATTGATTATTGGCCATTAAACACGACTTTATATGCTAAAGATTTTCATGGTAATAATCCACGATGGCTTTACTATCTTTTCATGGTAATGGACTTATCAGGTTATAACTCAGGTTCAGTTCAACCCATGCTAAATAGGAATTATATTTCCGAGATCCCTGTACAGGTACCTTCCATAAAGGAACAGGATTCAATAGTTTCATGCATTTCCACTCTTGATAACAAGATTGCAGCTAATCAACGTACGATTCAATCTGCTGATTCACTCCGTAACGCCCTATGGGACAAACTACTCAAAACAAACACGGAATCCTTACCCTTAAGTTCTCTTGCAGAATTTATTAACGGTCGTGCCTTCACAAAAAATGCCACCGGTACAGGCAGGGTAGTGGCCAGAATCGCTGAACTAAACTCAGGCATTGGTTCCAACACAGTATTCAATGACATCGAAGTACATCAAAATCATGTCGTGCTTCCTGGTGAGCTCCTATTCGCTTGGTCAGGAACACTCATGACCAAACGGTGGCCATACGATGAAGCTATTGTAAATCAACATATTTTTAAAGTGCTCCCTATCTCAAAATTTGACTTATGGGCTCTTGAACTCATCATTCAATCTCAAATCCATTATTTCCAAATGATTGCAGCCGGAAAAGCTACAACCATGGGGCATATTAAACGGGCAGATCTTGATAAAACTGTAGAAGTTCCAACATCAATACCCGATAAATTAAACATGCTTGGTAACACATTATGGATGCTTGCATCACAAGCCGAGCAAGAAAACCAAACCCTGGCCCGCACCCGTGATGAGCTCCTGCCTTTATTGATGAGTGGGAAGATCACGGTTCGGGATGCTGAGGAGGCTTCAGCAGAGGTGGGCGTCGACAAGCATGAGGTGGAAGAATAATGCTATCCGAGGCAGACCTGGAAACCTGGATGCTTGACGAACTAGCCGAACTAGAGTGGGAAAGCGTACCCGGCGCCACACTAGCCCCGGGATCCGGGGAGCGCACAACCTGGAACGACATTGTGCTTCACGGCCGCCTGCTCCAATCGCTACGTAACCTCAACCCTGGAGTGCCAGAAGCATACCTGCAACAAGCCATCACCGAGGTGATTACCCCGAAGTCGCAAAGCGCCATTGCGGAAAACGAACGGCTGCACGCAATTCTGGTACACGGATATAACAGCATCGAATATGTGGACCATGATGGGCAGATGCAGCGACCTACCATTCGTTTCTTCTCGGAGGAACCCGACCGAAACAACTATGTGGCCGCAAACCAGATAACGATTCGGAGTCGGGATCATGAGCGCCGATTCGACATCGTGCTCTATGTCAACGGTCTACCGCTAGCCATTGTGGAGCTAAAGCGGGCGGGCTCTACCACAACCGTTGAAAACGCCTACAACCAGTTGCAAACATATGTCAAAGAGTTTCCCATGGCGTTCCGGTTCACCAACATTGTCGTGGCATCCAATGATGTAGATGCCCGCTACGGCACACCGTTCACCCCATTTGAGCACTTCGCACCATGGAACGTGGATGATGATGGGCGTTTGGCCCCCACCGAAACTGATGGCGGCATCACAACCAAACTCGAACTGCTCATCTTCGGGTTGTTTAATGTGGAACGGTTCGGGCAGCTATTCACCAACTTCACCGCATTCGATGAAACGCCCGGTGGTCTTGTCATGCGCATAGCCAAGCCACACCAGTATTTTGCGGTAACCAAAGCGGTTGCGTCCACAGTAACCGCAATGACAGGTGATAAACGCGCCGGGGTTGTGTGGCACACTACGGGTGCCGGCAAATCCATGGAGATGGAGATGTACACCGCAAAAATCATGCGGCATCCAAAAATGGGCAGTCCCACTATCATTGTGCTGAATGACCGAACCGAACTTGACCAGCAGCTTTACGACGCATTTGCCGCATCAACGCTGCTGCCCGAAAATCCCACCCGCATTGTGTCCCGCGACATGCTCCGCCAGGAACTATCGACGCGTACCTCCGGTGGTATTTACTTTTCGACGCTCCAAAAGTTTGGTCTCCAAGATCACGATGGTAGCCATGAGGAGTCACACCCACTGTTATCCGAGCGACGCAATATTGTCGTGATAGTAGACGAGGCGCACCGTTCCCACTATGGTTTCGGCGACACCAACACCGACGGCTACGCCCAACACCTGCGTGATGCTCTGCCGAATGCCACAATGCTGGCCTTTACCGGTACACCGTTAAAAAAGTGGGACCGGGACACCCGCAAAGTCTTCGGTGACGACATCGACGTATACGACATGAACCGGGCAGTGAGTGATGGTGCCGTGGTTCCTGTGTACTTCGAACCACGACTCATTCCCCTAGCGCGTATTCCCGGTGTTACTGACGATGACCTCGATGATGCGGCTGAAGAAGTACTTGATGGTCTTGACGAGCTGGAGCGAGACCAGGTGCAAAAATCTGTCGCAAACCTGGAGCTCATTTATGGTACCGATGATCGACTAGACACATTGGCTGATGATTTGGTGCGGCATTGGGAGGACCGTCGAAGCAATATGAGCGAGTTTATCGGCGGTCCTGGCAAAGCAATGGTGGTCACTGCTACTCGCTCCATTGCTGCACGCCTGTATCAGAAGATCATAGCGTTGCATCCTGAATGGCATGATGATGCCGATGATAAGGGAAAGATTAAGGTCATCTATTCCGCTTCCCCATCGGACCCGGAAGAGCTCAAAGTACATATGCGGCGCCCAAGCGCATTGGCTGCGGTAAAGAATCGGGTGAAGAACCCAGACGATGAGCTAGAGATCGCCATCGTGCAGGGAATGATGCTTACCGGTTTCGATGCCAAAGCGCTTCACACTCTCTATGTGGACCGGCCGCTCAAAGATGCCCTTCTCATGCAAACCTTGGCCCGGGTCAACCGAACCTACCGTAATAAGCAAGACGGGTTGTTGGTGGCTTATGCCCCATTGGTGGAAAACCTCAAGGCTGCGCTGAAAGAATTCACCTATGATGCCAGTGATGCGGGTAAGAAAGTCATTGGACAGGATATTGAGGAGGCATTAGAGCTCAGTCGGGTTTTTGTTGCCGAATTGGATGAAATCGTCGGAACCACATGGCGGGATATCGAGCAGCAACAGGGGAAACGTGATGCTTTGCTGAAGGTGGTGGCATTCCTGCGCTCTCCTATCAGTCCCAACAACTATGATCCAGAAAGCCCTAACGCCAGGCCGCTAGCGATGAGGTTTAAAAAGCAAGCTGGGAAACTTGCCCGTGCTTGGGCGCTAGCTTCTGGTAGTGATAATTCTTCTTCCTTACGTCCTGATGTGCAGTTTTATTCCGAAGTAAAAATCTGGCTGACCAAGATGGAAGCTGCCGACCGGCTGGCCAATGGGCAACCTATCACTGATTCGATAAGGAATGCCCTAGGCAAGCTGGTTATTGATTCCACCGAATCCACGGGTGTTATTGATGTTTATCGGGAAGCAGGAATAGACATCCCTAACCTCCAGGATTTGGATGCGGAAATCTTCAAAGAGGAAACGGATGTGTCACGAATTGCTTTAATGATTGATGCTCTTCGTCGCTCATTGCAGCAGGAAGCCCGGGAAGCAACCGGAAATAATGAGATTCGTTCCAAACTGTTTTCCGAACGCATCACCGACCTAATGAACAGCTACACTAACAAACAACTTACCTCTGCCCAGGTCATTGCAGAACTTATTGAGCTGTCCAAGGAAGTAGTTGCGGAGCGCAATCGAGGCGATACTTTCACGCCTGCACTGAGTAATGATGAGCTAGCATTCTATGATGTTGTGGCACTCAACGAATCCGCAGTGGATGTGATGGGTACGGATGTGTTGGCCCAGATTGCCCGTGATCTTGTGTCTGCTATGCGACGGGATACCAGCATTGACTGGACCGTCCGAGAAGATGTCAAGGCCAAGTTACGACGAACAATCAGGAAACTGCTTCGTAAGTATGGTTACCCACCGGACAAGCAGAAAGAAGCCGTAACCGAGGTGCTCAACCAAATGGAACGATTCGCACCACGGTACGCAGAGGAGGCAAAGAAAGTATAAGATAAAATAGTCCAACATAAACCAAGAAAACTTTATGTACCAGTTGGACCGTAATTATTCATTTTAGTTTATATATAAGGAGAGTAAAATAATGTTCCATTCAGCGATTGCGGAGAAAACGCGCCATAAGTGCTTCATTTCATATCATCATAATGATGAACAAGAAGTAAAAGAATTCATTGATACTTTTGATCATTCTCGGGATATCTTTATCTCAAGAGGCATTGGGGCAGGAATGGATGGTGATATCATCCAAAGCACTAATGATGACTATATTAAACAACGCATCCGAAGTGAATATCTCCGTGACTCCACGGTAACTATCGTTCTGATCGGACGTTGTACATGGTCACGGCGATTTGTTGACTGGGAAATAGCAGCATCACTACGAAATACCGCGACAAGTAAGCGCAATGGATTATTAGCAATTAGTCTCCCATCTGTTGCCGGAGCATTAGTCAATCTTCCCGAACGGTTAATGGACAATTTACTACAATCATCTGGCCAGAGTTATGCGCAATGGTGGGAATATCCGTCTAGCGCGAATAATTTGGCTGGATACATTGAGCAAGCGTATTCTGCAAGGACGTCTTTAAGCCATTTAGTGGATAATTCACGCCAGCTCAGTCGCAACAATACATATTGTCAATAACTAGGAGGTTAAGAAATCATATGGGATTAGAAGACAAGGATCTTCCCGGTTTTTGGAGATGTGCTGATAATGAATCAATCAAAGCGCAAAAAAATGTGCTTCGTCTTGTCAAATGGAGATTCTTCGGACTGATTTTTGCAGCACTACTTGGCGTGATAGTGTCTGTAACATCTTGGAAATTTATTTCAATATTAATAATTGTTTGTTTCTTCATGGTTCTTACGGTTGAAGTGCTTGAGATTTACCTTCAACCAAACCAAATTTGGTATTCAGGTCGCGCACTAGCAGAATCTGCGAAAACTCTTGCATGGAGATTTGCAGTTTGTGGAGCTCCTTTTAACGAAAATCTTCCACTCAATGAGGCACAAAAACTTCTTCGTAAACGACTTAACGAGGTGAGTAGAGAAGCAAGTGATAAAATTATAATAGATCCTGATCACCCTATCATTACAGAAGCAATGATAAAACTGCGAGAATCTTCTTTTAAGGAAAGGAAAGAAGCATACATCTCACAAAGACTTGAAAACCAACATATTTGGTACGCAAACAAAGCAAAATGGAACAAAAAACGGGCCACATACTGGAAAGTAGTATTAATCATTGGTGAACTCCTCGCAATTGGAATTGCAATCTGTCAATCAAGTGGCCTACTCTTAATTAATGTAGCTGGATTACTATCAACTATCGTTGGCTGTGCTAGCACATGGATAGCTGTTAAACAATTCTCCAACTTAGCTTCCGCCTACTCAATCACCGCATCAGAACTTGCAATACTCAAATCTGAAGTAGAAGACATTACAGATCCTAATAAATGGGCGATTGAAGTTGATGATGCAGAAGAAGCCATCAGTCGTGAACATACTTTATGGCTCGCATCAAGAATTGGTCGCATCCCAGCACGATCAAAGAAACCATAAGAAAGGATCCCTCACGTATGTCCTATCAAGCACTCGTATTACGTCTACTCATATCAGCACCTGGTGATATTCCTTCAGAAAGCATAACGGTTATTAGAAAGACGATTAGCCAATGGAATTTCAGTCATGGAGAACAACTCGGAATCATCGTATTACCAATTTCTTGGACAGAACATGCCGTGGCAGAATTTGGCGATCGACCTCAGGAGTTACTCAATCAACAGATAGTAAAGGAAGCTGATCTTGCAGTTGCATTATTCCGGGATCGACTTGGAACACCCACTGGTAAAGCGGAATCTGGCACAGCTGAAGAAATCAAAATCTTTGCGGAATCTGGTAAACAAATCGCAATATTAACTGATGAGAGCGCACGCACTCCACTCAAGGGACAATCCATTAAAGAACGACAACGGCTAGAAAAGTATCTAAATACTTTGAGAGAACGATCTTTAGTTTTAAGTTATGCTAGCGACAATGAACTCTTTAGCCATATAAATAACTTTCTTAACCAGAAAGCTAAAAAAATTCAGCAAGATACCAAACAGGCCAAAACTCAAGATCAAGGTAAATTTACTGATGAAAATGATTTTGACCTGTCGGAGGGAGTTTGGCCTAGTGCAGAATACAACGAATATCCAGCAGTCGATAGGAATGGGCAAACTAGAATTAAGAAAGAAAGGAAATTTGTACTAAAGAATACTTCCCATGGCCCGGCTTCCAACGTCGATTTTGTCTTCAACGATCTTCCTCCATATGCACTTTTCACGGTAATGCGGGAAAAAGGGTCATTAGGAATAATTCCTCCTGACCAAGAGGTTAAATTTCCTTTGACGCTTGGATACGGATCACCACATGCCGTTAAATGTACTGTGACATGGACCGATGCAAAAGGAAATCAGAGAACAACGCAAGCCACTGTTCACGCATAATATCTAAGCTTATAGCCGTTGCGTTGGGAAAATATCACACCAACAGATGGTAAATCGGAAAGAATATATCATCCAGTTCGATTTCCCTCACCTTTAGAGACTGCCCATAGTGTTAATACCTTGGGGAACCGAACCACATTTCCTCAACAACTGAATTAGTTTCTACGTGGTAAAAGTGTCATCCCCTACTCTGCCCGCACCCCGCGGAGGTAGACGTCGATAAGCCATTCGCGTTCTTCGGGTAGGTCAAAGAAGGGAGTGTCCGGCAGGGGCCGGGTCACTATGGCTAACCCGATCTGGAATTGCAGAACAGTCATGTCGTGGCCAACGAACCCGGCGGCCTTCGCCCGATCCAGCACCGCTTCTGCCTGGCCCAGCACGTGGGCGCGTATCGCCTTGATCTGCTCGACGATCTCTTCTATGCCGGGGGCTTCGACCATGCGCATGGCAAACGTGGCGATCTTCTGCCGGGCAACGGCATGCGCATAGTTCCGCCACGCCTGCTCGGGGTCTACGTCCCAGGTTTCCAAGCATTCCGCTATGGCAGCCTCCGCCTCTTCCGCGGTTTCTTGCACAATGCCCAACAGCAGGTCTTCCCTGGTAGGAAAGTTGCGGTACAGGGTGGCGATGCCCACGCCGGCGGTTGACGCAATGGTGCGCAGGGACACGTCTGACCCTTGTTGAGCGATGAGGAATCTGGCGACCCGGAGTATTTCTTGTCGGTTTTCTTGCGCATCTTTCCGCATAGCGTGCAGCTGTCCTTCCCAGTTTTCCGCAATGAGCTCGGTGTTTCTCGTTATGCTTGCATTTTACTATACGGATCATTACGCTCCATATAAAGCGGAACGAAATGCTCCACTAAAGATAATTTCAAGACATCGAAGGAGACCATTCCATGTCCATCACAACCGCGCCCACCAGCGCCAAGACGGCCGAACCCACCACGACAACCACCAACACCAACACCGCCGAACCCGCCACGGCCAGCAAGCAATATCTCAAGCTCGCCGGCCTCATCCTGGGGTTGAGCACCATTCTGCTGCTCATGTTGTTGTCGTTTGTCACGCCACTGCTAAACTCCGGGGCGAAGGATTTGCCGCTCGCGGTCGGCGGCCCCAACATGGTGACCACCAAAATCACCCAGGGCCTGGAGGCTAAATCCCCTGACGCCTTCGCCGTCACCAGCTACAGCACCGCCGAGGAAGCCACCGAGGCCGTGCGGAACCGGGAGGCCATCGGCGCCATCATCGCAGGTCCCGACAGCATCACCATTGTGACGGCCAGCGCCGCCGGCACCCCCTATTCCACCATCTTGAAGCAGATCGGCGAGGGCCTGTCCCAAACCGGCCAGCCCATTCGCTACACCGACGTCGCACCCCTCACCGCGAAGGATCCGTCCGGTTCCGCCATCAGCATGCTGGCACTGCCCATGATTTTCGGCGGCATGTCCTCAGCAGTCGCCTTCAGCACCATGTTTAAGAAGTCCCGCCGCAAGCAGATCATTGGCGCAATCGGTGTGGCAATCCTGGGCGGCCTCATCGCTTCGGCAACCCTGTACTTCGGGTTTGGCGCTTTCGAGGCAAACTTCTGGCCCACTACCGCCATCATTATGCTGGGCATCACCGCGATTTCCCTCACCGTTTTGGGCTTGAATTCCCTACTTGGGCTCGCGGGCATCGGCCTGGGCGCCGTCCTAATGCTGTTCGTCGCCAACCCGCTGTCCGGCCTGGCCACCGGCGCCGCTTGGCTGCCCAGCCCGTGGGGCACGCTCGGCCAGTACCTGCCGCTTGGGGCCGCCGGCACCGCCATTCGCTCCGCCGCGTTTTTCGACGGCGCCGCCATGGGCCAACCCGTCACCATTCTGGTGTACTGGATTGTGGTTGGCCTCGGGTTAGCGGCCGCCGGCGCATGGCGGGCTCGTCGATAAGCTTTACGACGCCCGACGCAGCGCGATTCGCAGCAAATACAGGGGAAACATCGGCGCAAAGAACATGAGGAGCCCAACGAGCGTCATCACGTTGGGGTCCCCGAAACCGTAAAGCGCAGTGCGCGCAACCGGCACGAAACACAGCGGGGGAACCACTTGCGACAGGCGTAACGCCAACCGCAGGAGCAGGTTCTCGCGCAATAATTGTGTGTAACCCAATGGGGCGGCATCACGTCGAAGCTGGCGATCCCATAGCCCGGCGACCACCAGCATGCCCACCACCCCAACAATGGCGGCACACAATCGAAGTGTGGCGGGCAAATAGAGCAGCGGCAGACTGAGCCATGCCGCCATTGCTATACTTTTCACAATGATTGTGTGCTTGTGAAAATCGTACAGCAGCTGCCGGCCCTCCGGGGGAAGCAGCATGGGGAATGCGCCATAGTCGTCATCGAGCAGGTCCAGGGACGCCTGCATGAGCATGCAGCCCCGCAGGTCGGCGAACTCATCATTCTCGGACAGGCCCATGCGCGCCATGAAGTGGGGAAACGACGCCAGGAATTCCCGCAGCTCCGCCCACATTTGCGCCATGTCGGCACGGTCCCGATCGGTGAGCGGCCGGTCCAATTCCGCCAGGTAGTCTCGCAACGCCGCCACGGCCCGGGGTTGCGGGTGGGTATCCGTCAGGAATTCCCGGGCGGCATCCAGCTGACCCAGGACCAGCATCAACGCCACCCGCAGTGTCGCCACCGATGCTGGGTCCGCACCCAAGGTCTCTGCTTGGCCCAGGTGTGCTTTGGCTTCCGCCTCCAGGGATTCCAGTTCCGCACCGCCCGACTCATATAGGGTCAGGTTAATAATCAACCGGGCGGCAATCAGATATGATACCGGCAGCTTGGGCTCGACGGCGATTGCCTGACGAGCCGCGTCCAGGGCCAACAGATGGTCGGCCACCCGCTCGCGGGCCGCATGTTTTTCGTCCCGGTATCCGATCTTGAGCGCCAGCGCCGCCACGTTGACGAGTATCGAGGCATCCCGCGATTCAGCGCGTGCTACCTGCCGAAATATGGTTATTGCCTCGGCGAAGTCCTCCGGTTCTTGCACCTCCAAGCACACCACCCTAGCGAGCATGAGCAGCTGGCGTGGATCGTCATAGTATTCGGGCGGCAATGTGGTCAGGACCCGTTTGGCCCCGGCAAGGTCTCCATTTTCCATGAAAAGGTAGGCGGTGATGAGTCCTTGCAGCAGGGTTTTGTCCATACCAAAATCGTATTTTCCTGGAGGGATAAATAGCAATGACGAATATTAGTGGGGTCGGTGGAGCGCGAGGGTTTGGTGGAAGACTGTAGCGTTTGGGAAGGTATGCTCTGGGCGGATCGGTCAGGTTTCGTGATATAGTGGGGGCGGCAGCTAAGGATAGTATCCTTGCTACTAATATAAAACAACCCCTACCAGGTCGGTTGCCCTTTCCTGGTAAGGGTTGCGGGTCTACGACCCTATACAGTGAAGTATCTCAGTGATGAGCTTCACTGTTGCGGTCGCAAAGATGATGATCTTGTACGCCAATTTTGCTTTGGAGGGCTCATTGGCTGCAAGATCATTATTATTACGACCGGGTGATCGATCAGGGTGTTTATTGTGTTTACCCATGACAATCCTCCATCATCGTTAGGCGGTCCGCTCGCCGAAACAGCTACACGGTCCACCCGCACGCGCGCAGGCCTACCGCGCAGCGACGAGGAAGGTGTTCCCCACACCCAAACCGCATAGGGAACACACCAATTCCCACTGTAACATCTCACTCCAACCACCCCAGGTATCCACTATTCTATAATTGCTGGTAATAACCACAGCCATTCAAGTCACACAGGTAATGACAATGGATTTCAGATTAAAGATCTTTGTGTATCTCAACGATTCGCTCCCCACCCCGGAGGCAATTTTGCTCGTTCGTCAGGTATTTTCGCAGAATCCTGTTTTTGCAGATATCACACCCGATATTTCCCCAGCCTCGTTGCATCGCCTGTGTATCACATTCACATTTCCCGCTGAAACCACAGTTCAGGCCGATAATAAGGCAGATGAGTTCGTCCAATCCCTCCTGGAATGCACCAGTGCTATCACCGATGGGATCCGTGAAGGCAGCAATGTTTTATCGTATGCCTAGGCCCTGCCAGTCTATAGCCCGTTAACCAGGCAAAATAGCAGCACCTCTTGCTCAAGCATGCTCAACATTTTTCGACACTCGGCACGCTAACACGCTCAAGGCTTCTTTGTCACAGCGTCCTTGCCACGGGTACGCCGACTGTTGCGGAAGCTTTTCCGCAGGTTACAAGGTTATTGCCGTGCTCGCCCCAATTCTGCGGTCAGGTGCCGCGCCCAGGAAACAGGGGCATTGGTCAGCATAACGTGCTCGGCAACACTACCGGCCACAGTGGAAATTTCCGCGTGGCTGAGCCCATCCGCCGCGGTCAGCACCGACGCCCACGAGATATTCCGCAGGTCAAACATAGCAAGCTGCCCCTCGATGATCGCCCGCGCCTCGTCACTTGTGGGCAACCCAAAGTTCACGATGCGGTCGCACTGCTCAAAAATCACGCCGTCAAGCAGCCGGGGGCGGTTGCTTGCCACAATGATGACGCTTTTCGACGTGTCCTGCATCAGGAACTGCTGGAGCATGACCAGAATCCACCGGTTTTCCTCGGTAAACTCGGCCACCCCGTCGAAGACGAACACGCCATAGGTTTGCCTCAATGTGTCCAGCACCTGCCGGAATTCCGCTTCGCCCTCATCTTTGGGATGGGTGGTGAGCAGGTCGAGTCGCACCGTGTAGAGGGGGACTCCGAGCTCACCCGCCAAGGCTTGGGCTGTCGACGTTTTCCCAGTACCGGGCGGGCCGGTAAACAGGAGTCGACGGACTGGTTGTAGGCCGTGGAAGGTGATTTTGTCCCATTGTCGTTGTTCCATGACGACGTTCCAAAGTCGCCGACGGTTTTCTATTGTGAGCACCAAGTCGCTGAGTTGCGCATTGGGATAGCTGACGGATAGCAGGGATTCTGGGTCACCGCCATAGTGGTTATGGTCAGTCATGTCTGTTACACACCTTATGTTCTGATCTTTCTTTACGAGAACACCTTTCTACCTCCCATACTACAGTGGATATAACCAGAAGGATTAATGCCCCCGCCACGAATAAAATTACCCGCAGCTAGATCGGAAGAGCGGTTCAGCAGGAATG
>OMHB01000031.1_pt1 | contig 15309 bp, 10 predicted proteins | sample 1646151 | NCBI WGS metagenome assembly OMHB01 (sample SAMN03287622, study PRJEB25206) | human oral metagenome | biome: Human subgingival microbiome; feature: a sample from a patient with with chronic Periodontitis S04-05-R; material: Human subgingival plaque | host: Homo sapiens ... | reverse complement strand
GCCTCGTCCACGCCGGCAACCGGGCCAAGCCCGGCTCGGTGCAGCGCTACTTCGAAGGTGCGGTGGTGTTTGAGAACACGCATGGTTGTTCGTGGTTACTCTGATCCGTCATACCTTAGGGCGTCGACAAGCGACACGGCATCAGCCTTGAATATTGGGGTCGGCGACGCTCCCAATGTGGTTGAACGGCAGAATGATCCACTGCACTTTGCCTTTCACGTTTTCCAACGGGATGGTGCCCTGGTATTCATCACCCAGGTGGTAGCGGGAGTCGGAGGAGTTGGTGCGGTTATCGCCCATCATAAAGAGCCGCCCCTGGGGCACGGTGACGGGCCCGAAATAATTGCCGCCGCACGCATCGGAACCCGCCCTATGGTCGATAGGGTTTTGCGGCGGGTTCAGAATATAGGAGTCGTCTACTTTCTTACCGTTCACCATAATTCCGGGGTCGCCCTGTAAGCATTGAACGGTTTGACCACCCGTGGCGATCACCCGTTTCACCAGGTTGTTCTCCCCCGGCGCAGCGAATCCCAGCCAGGTGCCCACGGTTTCGACACCGCGCATAATGGGGTTGGTGGCGTAGTGGGGGACGAAGCTGGCGTTCCATGAGGGGGTGCCTTCGAACACAATGACGTCTCCGGGTTTGGGTTCGCTGAATCGGTAGGTGATTTTTTCGACGACGATTCGGTCGCCCACGCAGCCGGTACAGCCGTGCAGTGTGGGTTCCATGGAGGAGCTGGGAATCAAGTAGAGTCGCCCGACGAAGGTTTGGAGCAGCGACATGAAGATAACGGTGATGAGTATTACCACGGGGATTTCGATGTACCAGGGAGTGGGTTTTTTCTCTGGTTTTTCCGCGGTTTTGTCTCTGGTTTTTCCGCGCCGTTGTGCCGATTTCCGGTCAGATTTTGCGCTGGTTTCTTCACTGGTTTCCACAGCATGTGACGGGGAAGCGTCAGTGGTTTCTTCGTTGTTGTCGGAGCTTTCCTGCTGATTCACAAGGACTGAGCTTAGCAGGGTTAAGTGTTGCGCTGCGAGTTCGTTATGTATTCCTACCCACGGTTGTCGGCGGTGGAATGGGTAGGGGTTTATCACCAAAGTTTTATAGAACACACAGTCACATCATGGGTGCCGCCCATACACTGAGAGGATAGTAAATTTGGTATCAGCTGAGCGATATTTTTTCCGCAGAAGGGCTATGTATGCTGGAGTTTGTTGAGGTGCCGCAGCGGTATGTTGTGGGGGTGCGACGTCAGGTTTCCGCCGAGGAATTATCCGACTTGCACGAACATGCGTTCAATGAGACCGCGGAGGTGTTGGCGCAGGCTCAGGCCCAACCGGGCACGTCGTGTTGCTACTTTTTTGCGGCTACCCCTCAGGTGGATTTGTTGGCCGGTTTTGAGGTTCCGGTGGAGCAGGTGGCGCAGGTGCAGGAGGCTGCTACGGCGCGGGGGTTGGCGATTCACCGGTTCCCGCCGAGTGCTGCGGCGAAGGCTGTGCATAATGATTCTTATGAGTCGTTGCCGGATGCGCGGCAGGCGTTTACCGCGGAAGTTGCGCAGGTGCCGAGCGAGCACCCAGATGGGGCGTTGGTGCCGATTTCGTGGGAGGAATATGTGAGCGTGCCTTCCGATGATGATTCGTCGGCAGGCTATGTGACGGAGTTATACCGATCATTGCCATAGGGGCAAACAGAAAACCCCACCACCATTGATAGTCCAAGGCGATGGGGTGAGTGGCTGGCGCCGTAAAAAATTAGCGCTTTTCCTTGATCTTGGCTGCCTTGCCGCGCAGGTCGCGCAGGTAGTACAGCTTAGCGCGCCGGACTTTACCGCGGGACACTACCTCAATCTTGTCGATGTTGGGGCTGTGCACCGGGAAGGTGCGTTCCACGCCGATGCCGAAGGAGATTTTCCGGACGGTGAAGGTTTCCCGAACACCACTGCCCTGGCGGCGGATGACAACGCCCTTGAAGACCTGGATACGCGACTTGGTACCTTCGATCACTTTGACGTGCACGTTGAGGGTGTCGCCCGGGTGGAATGTGGGAATATCGTCGCGCAATGAGGCTGCATCAACTTTGTCAAGAATGTTCATGTTTGGAAATACCTTTTCTTATCTGGGACAGAGGATTCTAGCGGCGCTTTCACTCGGCCGATTCGTGTCCGCGACATGGCGTGATGGCTGGTGGAACCAGACAACTGGCCCATTATGACATATGCATGCTGCCAGTGCCAAACTTGCTTTGCGACGCCCTTACGTCGGCGGCACCTGGGTTTATGGGAATGCTAGCCCATATGGCAGGGTGGCGAACACGAGGAGGCTATAGCCGATTTCTGGCATGCCAATGTTGCGGGGCCGCCAGGGAACGCCACGGCGTTTCGCCAGCAGCGGCATGGCGACGGCCCGGCCAGTGAGGAGGACCCACACCAGCACGTGGGTCCAGTAGTTGTAGCCTTGTACCGCCAGTGCCGCCATGGCGAGGACCACGACCACGTGGACGGTGATGGAGCCAACGAACCAGGGGGTGGAATTGCGTTCCCTGATGACGGTTTTTACGAAGGGGACGGTGGTGGCGAAGTAGGTGGTGAGCAGGGCGCACAAATACCAGCCCTTGGGCGCGATGGCGTCGGCCGCGAACCAGGGGTGGGGTATGTCCACGTTGATGGCGAGCGGAAGCACGAGACAGGCAGCGGCGATGGCGACGAGTCGAGCGAGGAGCGAGCGTTCTTTTTTGGCCCAGGACAGGTAGAACGACGCGACGATGAGGGGAAGGTAGACGAGCCCCCACCACAGTAGGTGGGGTGCGCCGATGATGAGTATGAGGCTAAAGATCGCGGCGATGGCGCCGTAGGTGATGAGCGCCGGCAGGTAGCGAGGCTTGTACCGGAATTTGAGCCATTTTTCCGCCACAGCGAAGAAGAAAAATCCACTGGTCCAGGCGATAACAAGCATGCCGTGAAGCCAGGTGAGGGCGGGTGCGGACCATAGTCCGAGGATGAGGGGGACGAATCCCATGGCCCAGGAGCCGTGTTGGTCGGTAACCCACCCGTTTTTAACTATGTTGTGAGAGCGGCGGCGCGAAGTCATACCTATGAACTATAGCTAACCACCACCAAAAGTATGAAGTGGCTTACCGCCCGAAGCCGGCTTTCTTCAGGGCGTCGGCCATGGCGCCTTGTGGGGCCGCTTTGTTGCCGCTTCGACGATCGCCACGACGGTCCGCCTGACGATCTGTGCGGCGGCGACCCTGCCCACTCCCCCGCTGGTCACCGCCGCGTTTCCGGGTGGCGGGCTGGCCGGGTTCGTCGTCAAGCCGCATGGAGAGGCCGATGCGGTGGCGTTCCACGTCAACATCCATGACTTTCACTTTCACCACCTGCCCGGAGCGGACAATGTCGTGTGGGTCGGACACGTATTTGTTGGCCAGGGCAGACACATGCACCAACCCGTCGTGGTGCACCCCCACGTCGACGAATGCGCCGAATGCGGCCACATTGGTGACGGTTCCCTCCAGGATCATGCCGGGGGTGAGGTCGGAAAGCTTTTCGACGCCTTCCTTGAAGGTCGCGGTGGTGAATTCGGGGCGGGGATCGCGCCCGGGTTTGTCCAGTTCGGCGAGGATGTCGGTGACGGTGGGGATGCCGAAGGTGTCGTCGGCGAAGTCCGTGGGCTTGAGCCGGGACAAGACCGCGGTATTGCCGATCAGGTCGGCAACGCCCAGGCCGGTGGATTCGGCGATGCGGCGCACCACCGGGTAGGCCTCGGGGTGGACCGCGGACGCGTCGAGCGGGTCGCTGCCGCCGGTGATGCGAAGAAATCCGGCGCACTGTTCGAAGGCTTTCGGCCCCAGGCGGGGCACGTGTTTCAGGCCGGCCCGGTTGGCGAACACCCCGTTGGTGTCCCGGTAGGTGACAATGTTGTGGGCGATGGTGTTGGTGATGCCGGCAACCCGGGCCAGGAGGGGCACAGAGGCGGTATTGAGGTCCACGCCCACGGCGTTCACAGCGTCTTCGACCACGGCGTCGAGGGTTTTCGCCAGGGCGGTTTGGTTCACGTCGTGCTGGTATTGGCCCACCCCGATGGCCTTGGGGTCAATTTTCACCAGTTCGGCGAGGGGGTCTTGGAGGCGGCGGGCGATAGAGACCGCGCCCCGAAGGGACACATCCATGTCGGGGAATTCGGCGGCTGCGATCTCGGAGGCGGAGTACACGGAGGCCCCGGATTCGCTGACCACGACGGGCGTGGGTCGGGCACCGCCGGCCTTGGCGATGAGGTTGGCGACCTCGCCGGCGAGCTTTTCGGTTTCCCGGCTGGCGGTGCCATTGCCGATGGCGATGAGGTCCACATGGTGGGTGGCGCATTCGTGGGCGAGGGCCTGCACCGCACGAGACCACTGGTTTTGGGGCTGGTGGGGGTGCACGATGAGGGTGCTGAGCACCTTGCCGGTGCCGTCGACTGTGGCGCATTTGACGCCGTTGCGGTAGCCGGGGTCCAACCCCAGGGTGGCGCGTTGGCCGGCGGGGGCGGCGAGCAGCACGTCCTTCAGGTTGCGGGCGAAGACTTCGAGGGCTGCTTCCTCGGCGGTTTCCTTCAGCCGCATGCGAATGTCCAGGCCGGAGGAAATATAGAGCTTGGTTTTCCACCCCCACCGGATGGCGTCCGCCAGCCACGAAGACGACGTATCCAACTCGAACTGGTTGGCGATTATGCCGCAATAATGGTCGTCGTCACCAGCATTGAGGTTGAGGTGTAAAACGCCTTCTTTTTCGCCCCGGAACAAGGCGAGAATCCGGTGAGACGGCAGGGAGGTGAACGGCTCGGCGAAGCTGAAATAGTCGGTAAACTTCGCCCCATCCTGCTCCTTGCCCTCAACAACCTGGCTTTCCATGCTGCCGGTGCTATACATGGTTTCCCGGAGCTCCCCCACCAGGTTGGCGTCGAGGGCAAACCGGTCGATGAGAATAGCGCGGGCACCATCGAGGGCCTTCTTGGGGTCCTCAAACCCGGCGCACACATAGGCTTCGGCTGCCGCCACGGGATCACCATGGGGTTCGGCAATGAGCCTGTCGAGCAGCGGCTCCAGGCCGGCCTCCCGGGCCGCATCGGCCTTGGTTTTCCGGCGCTTCTTGTAGGGAAGATACAGATCCTCCAGGCGGGCCTTAGTGTCACAGGCCAGAATGAGGGCCTTCAGGTCGTCGGTGAGCTTGCCCTGCTCCTCGATAGCGGCCAGGATGGTTTGCTTCCGGTCCGCCAGCTCAGTGAGATACGTGGCACGCTCCTCAATGGTGCGCAGTTGGGTGTCGTCAAGACCACCGGTGGCTTCCTTCCGATACCTGGCAATGAAGGGGACGGTGTTTCCCTCGGCGATAAGGCCAAGGGCCGCAAGAACATTGGCTTCGGGTACGTGTAATTCGGTGGCAATATGCGCGGCAATGTGGGGTGCGGTACTCGCTGAACTCATTGCTCGAAGTTTAGTAGATGTTCGACCACCATGGCGGCAGGCGGTATCGTGCCGAAGGTTGGCGTCGTCAAGCTTGCCCCAAAGCTTAAGCGGTGGAAAGATGTGGCGGAAAAGACTTTAGGTATTATTTCACTAAGTCACAGTTGTTCACTGTTGTGCTTTCACATTCAATTGGGGGATTTTAAGACAGAAATCCCGCAAATCATGGCACTATGTAAACCATGAGCATTGTTGCGCGTACTATCAGCAATCGTCGTTTAGAAGAAAAATCAGCAATCCTTAAGCTGCTTCGTAGCCCACTTATGCCCGTTGTACTGGGGTTTGTTGCTGAGCACTTTCCTCCTAGCACGAAGGCCCGGTCGGCCATTGAAATCTATGACCTCCTCGATGCCGACCTCAAAATGCTTCGCGCAGAAGGCTTGGAATTACCGCACGACCCCCAAACCTACATTACGGACTGGGTAAAAGCCGGCTGGCTGGTGCGCCGCCCCGGCAATGCGGTCACGGGCGAAACCATCGAACCCAGCGCAACCACGCTCAACGCCCTAGACTCGGTAGAGAGCTGGCAGCACCCACATTCGGCGGTATCTGCTGCCCGAATCCACTCAATCGCAGACTCGTTGGAGAATCTCTCGCGGGAATCAGACCCGGACATCAACACCCGATTGGCGCAGTTGGCAGAGGAAAAAGAGGCCTTAGAGCAGCTCATAGCCGACACCGAACGGGGGTATTTCGAGGTGCTGTCGGCGGACCAAATCTCCGAACGGGTCCTCGACGTGCTGGAGCTGGCGGGCACGATTCCCGCTGATTTCGCCCAGGTGCGCACCGAGCTGGAAGAAATCAACCGCACACTGCGACGCCAACTATTAGAGCCGGAAGACAGCCGCGGGCAGATTTTGGATGATATTTTCCGCGGGGTGGACGTCATCGCCGAATCCGACGCGGGCCGTAGATTCCGCGACTTTTATACCGCGCTGTTAGAGCACAAAAAATCGACGCCTATCGACGAGTGGATCACCAACATCCTCAACCGGGAAAGCGCCAAAGACCTCGACACCACCATTGCCGACCACCTTCGCAGGCTCTTCCAAGACCTGGAGTCGGAAGGCTACCAGGTGAACATGCTCATGACGGAACTCTCCCGATCGCTCCGGGACTATGTGCGCACCCAAGATTTCACCGAAAACCGCCGCATGCTCGAACTACTCCGCGAAACCCGGGCGCTGGCGGGACGCACCATCGAACACCAACACCTGGGCCCCCTGGTGCAACTGCACACCCCGCTGACGCAGATCGGCATGAACATTCATTCCATTGACTCCCTGGAAATGAAGAACCTGGGCGAAGAAATGGTCGAAACCCTGCCCGTGCCGCTCGACGAAGCCCACATTGATACCGAAGCTTTGTTCGAATCGGTGCGTGCCAGTGAAATTGATTTCGAAGAGTTACGTAGCCACATTACCGGCAGTGTGGATAAACGCGGCCAGGCTACCATCGGTGATGTGTTACAGGATTATCCGGCAACTCAAGGTTTAGCCAGCGTTGTTGGGCTATTGTATTTTGCCATGGCCAATGGTATCGCCTTGGAATCGTTGGAAACCGTCACCTGGGATGATAACGGCACCCCCATGCAAGCGGTCATCACCGGTTGGTTGTTCACCCACGACAATAATCTCTAACCTTAATCGAGGAAACCAGCAATAATTACAACCGGTTATTATGCGCAGCACACCACTCTCCCAGACCAGCACCCGACCACAGAAAACACGGCACTATGACTAACAACACTCCCATAAACCACAACGATCAGAACGAGGAAGGCGAGGGCAAACACCGCAACTCTGGGGAACGCAGTTCCTTCCCGTTCATTGCCCCGCGAGAAATCGAATCCCCCGCCCCCACACGTCACCGGGCGGAATTGGCGTACACGGACCGGTATTTCGGGGGAAGAAACGCCACCGGCCATAATGATGCGGGCATAGTCAAGGCAGACATAGTGGAAGCGGAAATCATTGACGCCGAGGTGCTCGACGTGCAATTTGACGACGACACCACCGATGCAACCCACACCACCCACGGGTCGCGCCGGGCGCTGCATTACTCCGCCCACTCCCCCGCCGACACGGATGCCGACACCGCCGATGTTGTTGATAGCGAAGGTAAGGTCGTTGACGATGCCGATGCCGAGGTGGAAACCACGGCGGAAGCCACGCAGGATCATACTGCTACGACGCCGGAATCGCCCGCCGGTCGACGCTTCGCTGGACCCGAAGTGGCCGAATCATCGGACCCGCTAACCGAGGAAACCCCGGATGATGCGGCAGATGCCGACGAACCGCGGAGTCGGACGACCCAACCCGATACCCACCGCACTACAGCCGCAGCCGACGCTCACACTGACGGAGGCGATGACCTGGACCAAGAGGCCGACGCAACCGACCCGGAAGGCAGCCCCGCCACCCTGCTGACAAACACCGACGAGGATGCCGAGCCCACCACCGGATTGCAAAACCCGGGGTACGCCGGATTTGTCGGGGCGGGCTTTGGAAACCGGGTTGCCAGCGAATATGACGACGATGATTCCGTCGAATTGGCCGACAACGACGACCCCTATGACGAGTCGGATGCCGACACCGCTGCCCCGATCCGGGAGGCACACCACACTCCCCTGGAGATCCAGGAGGAGGCCCGAAAGCTGGTGAACTCCATTAACGCGGCCGCCTCGTACGAAGACTTCGACACCTACCCGGCCCGCGACGACTCCCAAGACGAATCCCTCGATGATGACGCGGTTGACCTAGCGGGCGAGGACATAGCAGATGGGAACCCTACCAGCGCCGACGCCGACGCCCCTGAAGCAGAACCCGAGGATGACGAGGCTGCTGATGCTGCCACGGAGGCAGAGGAGTCAGAAGCCAGCGAACCCGTATCAGCAGTGGCATCTACGGTGGCAGAAACGCTAGCGGAAGTCGACGACGAGTCCGAGGATCCGACCCGCACGACCCCCACCGATGAATCCGAGGAAGAAGCGGAAGCAGCGGAAACGCTGGCGGAAGACGTCGACAAGCAAGAACCTGGCCAAACAACGCCGGAAGAACCCGCCACACTTGTGACTCCCCCGACCCAGCCCGCATCCCGCGCCACCACAAGCGCCGCAACCGCAACCACTACCCCCGTCGAAACCGAAGAAATTTTCGATTGGCCCGAGGAAGATTATGTTCACACCAGCATTGGTGGCGACAACCTGTGGGACGCCGACGCCGGCACGCTCAGCTTCGACTCCCGGCGCGCCCTCGTCCAGCTGCTCCAGGGCCCCCTTGTGCGCGCGGAACAGCATCCCCCCATTTGGAAGGCCATTCTGAGCGACGAAACCGCACTGCGGCAGCGCTTGGCTGACATGTTCCTCGATCTTGTCGTTGACGAGGACGCCGGCATTGCGTTTACCCGCATCGCCAACTCTGGTAACCCCATTCGGGTGGGCAAAGAGCATTATGTGGACATGCCCCACGTCCTGCGGGTGAAAACCCTCACCATCATCGACACGGTTGTGTTGTTGGATCTCCGCACCCGGTTGGGCCTGGCGGTACCGGGCGAACGGGTCATTGTTGACCAGGAAGAACTGCGGGAAAATGCGTCACAGTTCCGCGCATTGGACGATCGGGATGAGGCGACTTTTAATCGGCGGTTCGATGCGTCATTAGACCGGATGCGCCGCGACTATAGTTTGCTGGGGGACACCGAAACCGAGGGTCGCTACGAAGTGTCACCAGCACTCAAACATATTTTCGACGCCCAGACAGTGGCGGGAATCAAAGCAGAGTTCGAAGAGCTCTTAGCCAGGGAGGAATCCAAGTGATAACGCAACCAACATACGATCGAGAAATAGTTCACGCCGATCAATGGCGGTTATCCCGGATTCAATTAGTGAACTGGGGCACGTTCGATGGCATTGTGGATATCCCGGTGTCGCGTCGGGGATTCCTCGTCACCGGCGGTTCTGGTAGCGGTAAGTCCACGCTCATTGACGCGATTTCGGCGGTGTTGGTGCCGTCGGATCGGCTGCGGTTTAATGCTGCGGCCCAGCATGAGGCGCGCCGCGGCAAGGGCAGAGATCTGGTGTCGTATATTCGGGGCGCGTGGCGAACCACGGAGGACCCGGATTTGGGCATGGTGGTGGCGCAGTATCTGCGACCCAAGGCGACGTTTTCGATTATTGTGCTCACCTATTCGAATGGGATGGGCTTGTGCCGCAGCCTCACCTGCCTGTTTTATTTGAAGTCGGGTGATAATAATCCGGCGAATGTGGTGCGGCTGTTTGGGGTGTTCCCGGAGCAGGTTGTTGAGGCCCAGGCGTTTATCCCGTTTTTGGCAAAGGGCCTGGATAAGCGGGGTATTAAAAAGGAATTTTCTTCCGCAAGTTTTTTCGAGGATCACGCGCCGTTTGCGGAAATGTTCCGGCCACTATTGGGGATTTCCAGCATGGAGGCCCAGCTGCTGCTGCAGCGCACCCAGTCGGCGAAATCGTTGGATAACTTGGATCATTTGTTCCGGGAGTTCATGTTGGTGGAACCGGACACGTTCGCGTATGCGCGGACCGCGGTGGAGCAGTTCGCCGACTTGGAGTCCGCATACGAGCGGGTGCAGGATGTGAAGGCGCAGGTTGAGGCGCTGAGTCCCCTGGAGCAGTTGCACAAGCAGGTGCTGACGGCGCAGGCGGAGATTGCCTCCACCACGTCGTTGCAGCGGGCGTTGCCGTCGGTGGCGAATCAGCTGAAGATTGCGGAGTTGGAGGACGCGCAGGTCGCCGCGGAGATCACGCTAGAGCAGGCGAAGGTCGCCAATACGAAAGCGACGGAAAAATACCGGTATGCGTTGGAGGAGTTTTCCCAGGCCAACCAGGCGATGAATAGTGCCGATGGGGGTCGGGTGGAGAACCTGCAAATGTTGGTGGGCCACCATAAGCAGCAGTTGGCGGAGCGCCGCAAGGCGTATGCGAACCTGCAGAAACGCATCGAGTCGCACGGTGGGGTGATGCCCACGACGGTGGCGGAGTTTAACGACCTGATTAATTCGGCGAAGGTGAGCATTGCGGAGCACCCGGCGAATATGGAGCGACTGAATCGGGACTTGGCGCAGTCGTTCGTGAGCTTGGACCAGGCCACCAATGAGGTGTCCACGTTGCAGCAGGAGTTGGAGGTTGTCGCCGCCAATAACAGCAATATTGATGCGAGGTTTTTGGCCCGCCGGGAGGCGATCTGCGACGAGTTCAATATTAAGGAATCCGAACTCCCGTTCGCCGGCGAATTGATTGATATTGTGCCGTCTGAGGGCGAGTGGGAGCCGGTGATTCAACGGTTGTTGGCGGATTTCGCCCACGAGCTTTTGGTGCCGGTCCGGTATTATCCGGCGGTGCAGAACTATATTAACCGCACCCATTGGGGCGTGAGGCTCCGGTTTAGTAGCATTGATTCGTCCCATAGCTATCCGAATCCGCGGGTGCACCCGCAGAGCCTGGTTCGTAAGGTTGACGTGGTTGACCACGAGTTTAGCGCCTGGGTGAGCCACGAGCTTGCCACCCGCTACAGCTATGTGTGCGTGAATAATCCGGGTGATTTGGATCGGCTCGACCCGCACGAAAAAGGCGTGACGCGCAGTGGTTTGGTGCGACAAGCTTTTCGACGTTCGGATCCGACAAGCCGGCTACAGAAAAACGATGTGCACGCCCTAGGAGATCGAGTCCACTACCGACTGGGCTCGGACAATCAGGCGAAAGTGGAATTGCTGCGGAAGCATTTGTCGGGTGCGCAAACCACCCTGAAGGCCCGGCAGAACGAGAATCAGCTGATTCATTCCCGCATCGCCCAGGAGAACGCCCAGGTGCAGTTCGCACTCAGCATCGTGGATGAGGAGTGGGAGAACCTCGACACCGCGATCATTGACGAGCACATCGAATCTCTCAACCAGCAGTTGGAGCAGTTGACGGAAAACCCGGATGTGAAGACGCTCACGGAGAACGCGCAGCAGGCGGAGCAAAAACTGCAGGACGCCCAGGAGCAAATGCAGTTGTGCAACCGTAATGTGGGTGCGGCGCAGCACACCCTGGATGGGATTCAAGCATCGCTGGCGGAGGCGAACGCCGAGGCCACGATTGATGTGGATGATGCCACGTTCACCACGGTGCATAAGCTGTTCCTGCGGCATACCCGCCGGGTGACGTCGAAGAATGTGGACAAGCTGATGACCATTTTGACGAATGAGTTTTCGGCGAACCTCAAGAAGAATAATGAGACGTTAAACACGGCGAATAATAAGATCACTATCCGGTTGACGTCGTATATTGAGCGGTGGCCAGCGGAGCGGGCCGACCTGGAGGCCACGCCGGACTTCATCACCGAGGCGTTGGCGAAGCTGCAGCAGCTCAAGGGTGAGCGGTTGGCGGAGTTCACGAACCAGTTCCGGGCGCTCATTAATGACATGTCGACCCGGAATTTGGCGGATATTTCCCACCGGCTGCGGCAGGCACAGAACGAGATTCGGGAGCGGATCGCCCCGGTGAATCATTCGCTCGCCAGTTCGGAGTTTTCGGAGGGCCGGTTCCTGCGCATTGATGTGCGGGATGCCCGCGGCGAGGTGGTGACCACGTTCCAACGCCAGCTTGATGAGGCCGTCAGCGGCGGCATGAACGAGCAAAACGATGCCGAGGCGGAGCAGCGCTACCACAACATTGCCACGCTGATTAAGCGCCTGGGTTCGAAGGAGGCGGGCGATGTGCGCTGGCAGAAGGCCGTGCTTGACACCCGTCGGCACGTGAGTTTCGTTGGTGTCGAGGTGGATGAGGACGGCACGGTGCTCAACACCTATGTGGACTCGTCGGTGCTGTCCGGCGGGCAGGCCCAAAAGCTGGTGTTCTTCTGCCTGGCTGCCGCCCTGCGCTACCAGTTGGCCAAGCCGGACGCCCAATACCCCAGCTACGCCACGGTGGTGCTCGATGAAGCATTCGACCGGGCGGACCCCACCTACACGCAGCGAGCCATGAACGTGTTTGATGCGTTCGGGTTCCACATGATTTTGGCAACCCCCCTGAAGCTGATCCAGACGCTCAGCCAATATGTGGGGAACACGGTGGTGGTGAGCTACGACGAGTCCCCGAACGAGTTGGGTCAGGTGCGGGGCCGGTCGTCGATTTCCCGCATTGATTTCGGTAAGGCTACCGGCTAGGTTTCCGCTTGACGACGCCCCAAGGTGGGTACACTGGGGCGTCATGCATGAAAAAACCGATCTCCCCCAGCCCGGGGTGTGGCACATTCCCGGCTCGGGCCAAACCATAATCACCATAGATTTGGTGCACGAATATAATAAGATCACGCCCTCGGACCGGGAGGCCCTGGACCGGTTGTTGCGGCGGATTATTCACCCGGCGAGCGGGCCATGCCGAGTGCAGCCCCCTATGATGATCGAATATGGGGTGAACACCACCATTGGGGCGAACACGTTCATTAATTTTGGGGTCACCATCTTGGACACCACCACGGTCACCATTGGTGAGTGGGTGCAGATTGGACCGAACTGTAACCTGATTACGGTCACCCACCCGGTGGATGATTACGAGATGCGCCGGGAGGGTTGGGAGATTGCCCACCCGATTACGGTCGGCAATGGTGTGTGGCTTGGGGCTAATGTCACGGTGCTGCCCGGGGTGACCATTGGGGATAACGCGGTGATTGGTGCGGGCAGCGTGGTGACGAAGGACATTCCCGCCAACGCGATTGCCATGGGTGTGCCGGCCCAGGTGACCCGGTTCGTCGACCCGCAACGTTCAGAACGAGACCAGCTTCGGGAACAATAACCACCACCGCGTCTTTCGGGGTATCGGTAAGGAACATGGCTCGGCTTGTCGGTGCCCGGAACCAGAGTAGGCCTGGCCTTGTGGGGGGGGGAGAATCAACCATATCAGTCATGATGATTCTGCCAGCGGGATTGATGTTGGTGTCTTTCCTGTCGAATTCGATGAGCCCTGGGCAGGAAAACGGCTTTATCCATAATCCACAGCACTCTCCCATAAAACCGTTCTTGACCATTGTAAAACCGGCGCATTCAGCCAGTGTGAGGAACAGATAAATTTTCCTGTCGGTATTCTGGTGAATATACGCGGCATTTGGTGCGGAATCAGGGTTTCTTCCACTCTGTGCCACCGAAAAGCACAGATTGAACATTTTAGGGTGTTATACCAATGGATTGAGATGAAGAGCACTATAAGGGATATTGATTTTATCAAGTGTCCACAAAACCCGACACTTGACAGAGCTAATGGTAGCTACTTCACCTTATAAGATTTTTATCTTATCAAATCAACTGGATCAATGGCAGCTAACTACTGAGAATGGGCACCACTTCAAGCGATGGCTTGCGATGCATAATATATGCATCGCATAAGTGAAAAACAGATCATCTAATTTTTCAATAAGAGTTGTGGAATACCTATTCCACCTGGGTCAGCATCCAGGTAACATACAGTGCTAATTCTCGTATTCAACCGACCTCCGACCAAAAGGGAATAAATGATAATGCGTTACCCAACCATGCTCTACCCTAGATTTTCTTGTGGTTTGACCAGTATGGGTGTTCGAAGGCCGGTGGGGTAGAACGCCCCATCCTTGCTTGTTGTAGCACATCTTCTTCATTTCTTTGTTTTCCCCCTTATTGTTTGTTTGTTTTTATAAAGGTTATTGTATTATGCCTGTTTTGCCCCTAAAGCCGTTTCTTGCTTATAAGCAAAGTGAGTTTCGGATCGGCGGGAATCCGGCGGAGGTGTTCGAGTTCGCCCGTAGGTGGCGGGTGTTTGCCGAAAACGCTCTTACTACAGCAGCGTCACTCAGGGCGATGAATGATGGTGGGTTTTTAGGTGATGAGGGGGATCGGTATCGGGAGCTTATTCATGGGGAGTTTCCGAATCATTTAACGATCACGGGTGAGGCGCATCGTGGGGTAAGTACTGCTGTCACCCAGTACGCGGAAGCCTTAACGTCGGCGCAAACCCAGATGAATGCCCTGATTGTGGTGGCGTTGGCGGATCACACGGCGGTGCAGACCGCGGTGGCGAATTATAACCTGTGTGAGGCAAACGTTGTCAGGGCCGCGGCCACAGCGAAGGTTGCAACAGCGACTGCGGTAGCGACTGCTGCCCTGCCTGGGGTGAATGCGATTACCGCGAGTACTGCTACAGCAGCCCAGTCGGAGTTGGCTGCGGCCCAGGCGGCGTTCGAAGCCGCCAAAGCTGAGCATTTGCGGGCGACTACGGTGTTTGATGCGGATGTTGCTAAGGGTGCGGGGATTAAAACCACGCTCAGTACCGAGGTGCAGGCCACGGTTACTGCTATTAGGTCGCAAGCGCGGAAACGGTTTGAGGAGAACCCGAATTGGGTGGAGGAAAAATGGGAGGCATTCAAAGACTGGGTGTCGAAGCATGCGGATCTGTTGCGTGATATTTCGGATGTGTTGCAGTCTATTGGTGGGTTGCTAGCATCACTCCCGATTCTGAATGGATTGGGGCTGTCGTTAAAAACTCTAGGGTTGGAATTAAAGGGGTTATTATGTTTGACGGGGAATTGTTCGTGGCAAGAGTTTGCTTCGGATATGACTACTTTCCTGCCTAGAGGGAAAATACTCGATGCGTTAAAAGGGACAAGACCGGGGAAAGCGCTGTCTGAGGCGTTAGGGGCGGCGAAAGAGAAGTTGGGGCTGAATGGGCCGAAAAACCTGTGTCGGGGAAATGAGTGCAAACTCCCTGGTATGGAGCCGGTGGATATGGCAACAGGGGCGATGATTGATTCCGCCACTGATGTGCG
>OMHB01000024.1_pt1 | contig 16150 bp, 13 predicted proteins | sample 1646151 | NCBI WGS metagenome assembly OMHB01 (sample SAMN03287622, study PRJEB25206) | human oral metagenome | biome: Human subgingival microbiome; feature: a sample from a patient with with chronic Periodontitis S04-05-R; material: Human subgingival plaque | host: Homo sapiens ... | reverse complement strand
GGCTGTGATGGCAGCCAAGGCGGGTGAGCCGCAGTACCAGGTGGAGTGGGCGGAAAGTGCTCGGGATTGTCTGGTGGTGGAGGCGCAACTGCATCACGAGTGGTTGGGCAGTATCAGTGGTGACATCAGTCCTGTGACCTTGGGGTATACGAACTTCCTCACCGCCACCGCCTATGGTGACGATTACGCGGTTGGGGCTGCCGCGGTCTTGCCCTGCTATTGGATCTATGCCGAGGTGGGGGCGTGCCTAGCGGCCAGTAACCATCCAGATCACCCCTACCATGAATGGTTGAAAACCTATGGTGACCAGTCGTTTGTTACGGCCACTGAGGCGGCACTACGCCGGGTGGAGCATGCCCTAGTCCAGGCCACCGGCGCGCAGCGGGTGGCGGCCACGGCAGCGTTCCAAGTGGCGTGCGCGTATGAGCGCGAATTCTTCGACCAGGCGAGCCGAAGTGAGATCCGATAATTCCCCGAGTGCGTGGCAAATACACCTCCTAAAACGTGGGTAGTTGCCACGCCACCTAAGTTTATTGCAACTATGATGGGGCTGATGATGGGCCAGCGGAAGATCATCTACGTAGTTTTGTCTCTGCTTATCATTTCGTTCGCGTTGATTGGTGCAACCGTTTACCATTTTCGGGTAGAAAAACCCCGAATCGCTTCGATCGCCAGTGCGATGACTACGTACCAGAAGGTGGTCGACACCGAATGGAATAATTCGGATTGTACGATAGCAAATTGTCCGCAATCCAGTAAGGGGATTCCGGGTGTCCCGCCAGACCGGGAACCATTGACCGCTGCGGAACGGCTCAACCTGGAGATACGAGGCGGTATGGCAACAGTTCTGCCCATCACCCAAGCCCGGAGCGACATAGCTATTTATAATGTGAAGGGAAAAATTGACGGTACCGTCACAGCCATCATCTATGTGACTACCACCAAGCACTACCAGGGCGATGACACGCCCAGCAGCGAAACAATCCCCCACAAGGTGACATTACTGCCCACCAAAGACGCGCAGGACGGCTACGTGGTGATGGCCGATGAGCCCCTGGACCAGGTGAAAGAGCACCTTCCCGATCTCGTACTCCCCAATGATTGAGGCGAAACATGACAGATACGAAACGCACGGTCGGCAACCTCATTCTCTTCGGCGGCGCGGTTTTCCTCAGCGGATGGCTCGGACTCCTCGCCGACCGGCTCACTGGTCAATCCGCACCCACCAGCCTGAACGACTACCTCACCGGTGGCGAATTCCCACGACTCGTCCTGCCGCTGCTCACCGTGGTGGCGTTACGCGCCGTCGCCGGGGGTTGGCGGGACGCGGGTTTCGCCCCAAACCTCCGCGGCGCCGGTGCAACATATCTGCTGCTCATCCTCGCCTACCCCACGGCCCTGGCGGTCGCGCTCACCATTGGCTTCCTGGCCAATGCCATCAGCTTTTCGACGCTTCACGCCGCCTTCTACCTTGGGGTTGTGGCCCGAAACCTCCCATGGTTGCTGGTCACCAGCCTGGTGGGGGAGACCCTATGGCGCGGCTATCTCACCAACCAACTCCTGAAACTACGCCTCCGGTCGTGGCAGATCTACCTTATTGTCGCCGGCGTGTGGTGGGTGTGGTGGCTGCCCTTCTGGGGCATCATGATGATGAATAATGACCACATTGCTGAGTTCAATGTCACCGGGGCCACCATGGCGGCGGCAACCATACCCATGTTTCTGTGCTGGGCAGTGTTTTACACCGAGGCGTTTCGGGCCAGCAGGTCGATCTGGCCCGGGGTCATCACCAAAGTGTTCATGAACGCCGTGATCCTGCGGCAATTCGCGGCGGAGATCACCTCACCCAACCTGATCGTTCTGGGATTACTGCCGGCAGCATTCCTGTGCGTGATCGGATTGCTGGTGGGTCGGGCCGCAACAACCCCTACAATGGGTAGAACAGGTGCTGAGCTGGAGTTTGGGGCGGCAAGCATCAAGCGGCAATACGATCGCCGCGAAAATCACGAGTGAAGCAAGACGATTTGCGGTTTTTTCCCGCAAGTAACGACTGTCGCAAGTTTGCTGAGCTGGAGTTCGGCTTCCGGGCCCTGCCGCAGCTACCTGGGAAAACCACAACTCCAGCTCAGAACATTTCCTACTAGAACCGGAACATCTGTCGCAGCTGCGGCAGGAATGCGAAAGCGGTCGCAGCGATACCACCGATCACGGCGATGATGGCCATGACAGTGGTGAGAAGCGGATTCTTCTGCGACCCGTCAAAAATCCCTGGCTTAGGCTGCGGCTTTGCCGTGGGCTCCGACGTTGCAGTAGACGTCGTGGCTGACGCACTGGTCTTCGCGACTTCGCTCGACTTGCTGGCCGTCGCCGACGACGTGGTCGACTTCGGTTCGGGCGTCTTCACCGGATCCGGGTCTATCGGATCATTCGTGCCAAACACCTCGTTGTACGTCTTTTGGGCATCCCGGTACTCCGATGCGGCCTTGGCGACAGCGGCCTCGGCCTCCTTGATCTTGTCTTGTTTCCCGGCAGTATGGGCGTCGATAAGCGCCTGTGCCGCCTTGGCGTATTCGGCTTTGGCCCTCGTCAACCGCTCCGTTGCGGCAGTCTTCTGCAGCTCCTTCAGCTTGGACTCGTCCCCGGAAGGCGCCGGCGGGTTTTGCTTGTTCTGCGGGGCAAACAAGTGCACCAGCTCGTAATATTCGTTCCCATCATCAGCCGACTCGTTGAGGCTCGGCACATAGAACTGCCCGTCGGGCAACGCGAGGAAATTCCCCTGGAGAGTGTTATTGGTTTCCCGACCATTCGGAATGCTGTATTCCTTGCCCGCGATCGGCTCCAACGTGTCAAAATCAAACCAAATCAGTTTCGCATCATCACCGGAGAGCATGACCGGTTGATTCTCGTTATCCCAGGCAACACCAGCCCAACCAGACATCGTGGAGCCCGACAAGGTATTCACCGAGGTCACGTCCCGGTTTGCGTAGCGCAGCGCCTCCACAGTCAGGTTCCGCTTCGAACTGGTTGTAGCGAACCGTATAATCTGATCACCATGGGCGGCAAAACCTTCCCGGTATTTATTGGTACCGTGTATCGAGCCGGGCATGAGCTTGACCGCTTCTTCGGCAGCTGTTTGCGCCGGGTCGATCGACAACATGACGTCTTTGGTCTCGTATGTATCACCCTGAATCGACACATGGTTGCCCCCAGAGAACACGAATGTGCCATCCGACATGGGTGCCAGATTGGTCAAGGATGTCGGATTGCCATAGTTGGTGGTGTAAATGGTGTTCGAATACGGGTCAATTTCTTTCCCGAATAGTTCGGCGGTGCTGGGAATTTGTTGCTCCGTCACCTCGTTGCCGGTGATCCGTACCAGGTACGGGGTGCGATCAGCCAACGGGGTGCTGCCGTCACCGGATTCCACCAGGGCAATCACCGTGCCGGTGTCCGGGTGGACGCCCACACCGGCGATGCGGCCCGCTGGGGTGGGGATGTCCTCCGCTGCACCGAAGCCATCACCGGTGACCTGTACGCGCTCTAATTTTGTGGCGTATTGATCCCCATTGGTGACGACACCGTAATACAAATACCCGGTTCGGGCATCAAAAGCTGTGGTGCCCCGGTTGCTCAGCTTTGCCGACAAGCGTGCCACCTCGGTGAGATCCTTATTGAGCAGGAATAAGCCACCCTCCTGGCCGCCCTGGGCAACCACGACCTTGTCGTCCCCAATGGGGTGCAAGGTGTGACGATCGCTGTAGGTGCCGGCGGAGCGCCACACCGCTGGGGTGGTCGACAAGTCCCGACTGTCGGATCCTGGCCGGCTGCCCTCGCCCGTGTATTCGAAAGAGAGATTGTCGAGGCCCTCGCCCACGTTATAGAAATTCGAAAACATCTTCAGGCCGTCTTCGGTCAGCGTGGTGGGGATATTCGACCATGAGACCTTGCCATTGGCCTGGGAGAACTGGCCGGCATAGGTTTCTAGCGTTGCTACCTTCACCGGTTTTTCCGGTGCGAAATACTCGCCGGTCTGATACTGACGAGACCGCACCGTGGCCTCCACATACGAACCAGCATTGTCAATCACAATCTTTGGATTTTGGAACGTGAGGTCCATGTCGCAGTGGGATTCTAGCGGCTTGGTTTCATCCTTGCAGTACTTCTTGTACACAATGGTGCCCCGGAACTGAGCCTCAGTGTGGTTGGTGGCAGCATCGTAGGAATAAGAATCCATCTTGAACTTGAAGGCATTATTTTCCCGCTCAACATCGGTCAGCTTTGTTGGGCCATGGGTGTAGTTATTGAAACTCGAACGAATACCCCACAGCAGGGTGCCATCAGCATCAGCGGCATTGGCGACCGTGATCGGCAATAACGACAAGGTGGTGAGTGTGGCCAAGAGCGACCTGCGGATTATTCTTCTATGGTTCATGAGAAAGACCCATCCTTCCTGAATATGGGTGTGATTCTGACGAGTTTTGAAGATAATCCGACAAGTGAAGTTTGGCTACCCTTCCCTTAATGGGGGTAGCCGAACCATACTTTAATATTTATTTAAATGGCTAGGTAGAACAAAGATGAAAGAGTAAAAATTATCTTTGGTTGGGGTAAAATAATCCCAAAGTTCTACCCCCTTGTGGGCGCAGCGATAAGAAAGGGCGCGAATGCTGGTGCGGAATCGGTGCCGGTAGGCGTCGTAAAGCTCATTTGCCTAATAGCACATTTTTCGGTAACGTGTCCCGCTGGACTATTTTTCACGTCCATATACCTAAAACTACTTTGTTGTAGGCCCCTCGCCTTGTGCGACCGTATAACTGTGGCAGCGAGCGCCCCACGCTATTGAGCATGGGAAGCGAAAAGTGGCCGGAAAATATGCGGTAACGCTATGCGGATTACGCAACGGGTCAAGAGGAACCGCAACGAGAAAGGCATAACAGGTCACGTTACTATGACCATGACTGATCCAATTGCGGACATGTTGTCGCGCGTGCGTAATGCAAATCACGCACACCACGACTCCGTGTCCATGCCTTCCTCCAAACTCAAGGTGAATATCGCCAAGATTTTGAAGAGCGAAGGCTACATTGCTGATTACACTGTCGACGACGCCAAGGTGGGCAAAACCTTGACGCTCGAACTCAAGTACAGCCCCTCCCGGGAGCGCGCCATTTCTGGTCTGCGGCGCGTATCCAAGCCGGGCCTGCGGGTGTACGCAAAATCCAATAACCTGCCAAGGGTGCTCGGTGGTCTGGGTGTGGCAATCATCTCCACGTCCCAAGGTCTACTGACCGACCGTCAGGCTTATGCGAAAGGTGTAGGCGGAGAAGTTCTCGCCTACGTCTGGTAAGGGAGGCGCGCAGAAATGTCACGTATTGGTAAGACACCTATCGCCATTCCCGCCAATGTCGATGTGAAAATCGACGGCCAATTTGTCGAGGTGAAAGGCCCCAAAGGTACCCTGAGCCACACCGTTGCCGAGCCTATTAAAGTTGCTATCGAGGACAACCAGATCCTGGTGACCCGTCCCGATGACAACCGGAAAAACCGGTCCCTGCATGGTCTGTCTCGCTCGCTCATCAACAATCTAGTTGTGGGCGTGACCGACGGCTACACTATCAAGATGGAAATCTTCGGTGTCGGTTATCGTGTGGCCGCCAAGGGTAAGAATCTGGAATTCTCCCTGGGCTATTCCCACCCGGTGCTCATCGAGCCCCCGGAGGGAATTACTTTCGCCGTGGACGGCAACACCAAGCTGTCAGTCTCCGGTATCGACAAGCAAAAAGTCGGACAGATCGCCGCCATTATCCGCAAGCTGCGTAAGGACGATCCTTATAAAGGCAAGGGTATTCGTTACGAAGGCGAGCAGATCCGTCGCAAGGTCGGAAAGACGGGTAAGTAAACATGAGCAACAACAACAACGAGAAGCGGTTGCCGGTCGGCAAAGATATCTCTGCTCGTCGCCGCGAGGCTCGGGTGCGCCGTCACGTCCGCGTTCGCAAGACCCTGCGCGGCACTCCCGAAGCACCTCGGTTGGCTGTGTTCCGTTCTGCTCGGCACATGCACGTGCAGGTGATCGACGATACCGCTGGTCACACCCTTGCCGCCGCATCTTCCGTGGAGAAGGTTGTGGCAGCAGTAGAAGGCGACAAGAAAGCCAAAGCAGCCAAGGTTGGTCAGCTCATCGCTGAACGCGCCAAGGCAGCCGGCATTGAAAAAGTCGTATTCGACCGCGGTGGCTACAAATACCATGGCCGGGTTGCCGCTCTGGCCGACGCAGCTCGTGAAGGTGGTCTGAAATTCTAATGGCTACCGCAATTAACAACAACGGAAGGAACGCCTAATGTCCGGACGTGAACGGCGTGACGGCGGACGCTCCGCCGACGACAATAAAAACGAGCGCCGCGGTGGTGGCCGCCGCGACGATCGTCGTAATCAGCAACAAGACGAACGCTCCCAATACATTGAGCGCGTGGTGACCATTAACCGCGTGTCCAAGGTGGTCAAGGGTGGTCGCCGCTTCAGCTTCACCGCCCTCGTCATCGTTGGCGACGGCAAAGGCATGGTGGGCGTGGGCTATGGCAAAGCCAAAGAAGTCCCCGCCGCAATCCAAAAGGGTGCCGAAGAAGCACGCAAGAACTTCTTCCGCGTCCCCATGGTTGGTGGCACCATCACCCACCCGGTCCAGGGTGAAGCCGCAGCCGGCATCGTGATGCTCCGGCCGGCTGCCCCCGGTACCGGTGTCATCGCCGGTGGCGCTGCCCGCCCAGTGCTGGAATGCGCTGGTATTCAAGACATTCTGTCCAAGTCCCTCGGCTCCGACAACGCCATCAACGTGGTGCACGCCACCGTTGCTGGCCTGAAGCAACTGGTTCGTCCCGAAGAAGTTGCAGCCCGTCGTGACAAGAGCTTGGAAGAAGTCGCCCCCGCTCGGATGCTGCGGCAACGCGCAGGACAGGAGGCTTAACCATGGCCCTGAAGATCACCCAGAAAAAAGGACTGGTTGGTGCTAACCCCAAACAACGCAAAAACATGCAGTCGTTAGGGCTTCGGCGCATCAATCACTCTGTTGTACGCCAGGACACCCCCATTGTGCGCGGCATGATTCAGGTTGTGCGCCACCTGGTGGTAGTCGAAGAAGTGGCAGGGGAATAACCAATGAGCGATGTGATTAAACTTCACGATCTGCGCCCAGCAAAGGGTGCGAATAAGGCCAAGACTCGTGTGGGTCGTGGTGAGGGTTCCAAGGGTAAAACCGCTGGTCGCGGTACCAAGGGTACCAAGGCTCGGAAGCAAGTTTCGGCAGCTTTCGAAGGTGGCCAAATGCCCATCCACATGCGGCTTCCGAAGCTCAAGGGCTTCAAGAGCCGCAACAAGGTGATTTACCAAGTGGTCAACGTTGGTGACCTTGGTGAAGCCTTCCCAGCTGGTGGCGACATCACCGTTGCCGACATCGTGGCCAAGGGCCTGGTTCGGAAGAACCAGCCGGTCAAGGTGTTGGGTGAAGGCGAATTGAGCGTTAAGCTCAACGTCACCGCCGACAAATTCTCCAAGTCGGCACAGGAGAAGATCGAGGCCGCCGGTGGTTCGGTAACCGCCAAGTAGGCTTTCGTCTGCCCTGATCCTGATTCATTGCCGCCCTCATCATTATTGGTGAGGGCGGTTTTGTGCTGTCTGCGTTCTTAGCCTTGCGGGTATTTGCCGAATTCCGAGGTAGAGTCGGCTGCATGTTTTCTAAGCTGGAGTTCCGGCGTGGTGGCTTTTCTCCCTGTGGGCAGTCCGGCGGCCAGCCTGGTGCGGATCTGGGTAACCCAGCAGGCCCAACAAGGGCGCCGAAGCTGTTTGCGTGAGTGTGAGGTGTTGTTGGTTTGAACTGTCGTTGGCGAGTGTGCCAGGCACGAACTCCAGCTTAGAACATATGCAGTATGGTGGTGTGGTGGTGATATCGGGTGTGTATGCGGGGATTATGCATTCCTAATACATCCCTAACGCATCCCCGATGCGTACCGCTTGGCGGCTTCATGTTTGCTGAGCTTGACTTTCTCGATTCAGTGGCCTCCAGGCGGCCCGGTAAAACACGGAACTCCAGCTCAGCATGTATGCTACCCCTTTCCTTGGTGTGGCTGCACGTCTTCTAAGCTCGATTTCCGTGGTTTGGGTAGCGCGTGCAGCGCAACCGATCGAGAAGGAACTGTATTTTGGGGGCTCTCCCGATGGAAAACTGGGCCTAGCGAATGTGCTGAGCTGGGGTTCGTAGATTTTCCGGGTTCATGAGTGTGCCTGGACGCCCAAACTCCAGCTCAGCACATATGCTGCAATGGGTGGGGAACGACCTCGGCGGCGCGATTTCCTGCTTCAGGGCGGTTTAATACGTCAGCGGAACCCCAGCTTAGAACAAGTGCTGAGCTGGACTTGTCAATCCCGGCCAAGCCTGGTCGATCCTAGGGAACCTGAATGATAATTTGGCCAATTCTAAGCTCGGGCCCATATCTGAATAGTTGCCGCACGTCTGAGTCTCACAGATCCATCGCGGCCGGGGGCAGAGCGGGTGTAGGCCGAACACAAAAAGAAACACAATGACGGGCATGATCATGAAGTGGCCACGGTGAAGGGCAACAAAACCACAGCTTGGCAGCACTTTAGATACTGGTGTGGATATGAAGAGGTCATAACGCAGTCTGGGGCAAGAAGGTGCAGGCTACCGCCAGTTGGTGCGGCCAGAGTCGGAGCTGCGCCACTGCGCAAACAGGGTTACCCCAAGGTGGGATCAGACAAAAAGAGATCACATGATCTACGCCACTGCATCATGTGAAATAATAAACCGACGAAACTTCGGCAAGGTTCAGAATAGGTGAACTAGTGATTCTGTACAGTAAGCCTATGACTAAAATCCGTAACTCCCGTACCACTGGTATCAAAAAAACCTTTGATGAGCTTCGCGCCCGGTTGGGGGAGGAGCACGTCGACACCAGGGAAGTGTGGCTGACCTACATTGATGCGCTCATACGTGATGGTGACACCGAGCACGCACTCACCGAACTGGCCCTGCTCATATCCGTCAGCGAACGCATGCTCGGTGATAATCACATATTCGTGGCCGGCCTCATCAGCAAATACGCCCACTACCTCATGCAAAGGGGCAAGTATCAAGACGCCTACACCAAGTTTCACCAGGCGGCACAACTCACATACCACCACTACGGGCCCACCAGCGAAGAATGGCTCTACCTGCGAGGAAAAACCGCCGAATGCATAACCTATCTAGGAAAATACGAAGAAGCCGGTCAGATATTTTCCGAACTCCTCACCACCCGTCGACGCCTCTACGGAACTGACCACCCAGGCATATTAGGAACCTGGATTAACTACCTGGTTTGTTTAGAGAAACAGCGTGACTACCCCAAGGCCCTTGCCGAAGCCGAATTATTGCTCCCATTCTGCGCCAAACTCCTAGGCAACCACCATAATTCCACCCTCTATGTGCGTAGTAAATACGCCGCGATCTTAAGGGGGATAGGGAAACCCAACCTGGCATTGATAGAAATCCACCGCCTCCTCATAGCCAGGCGTGACGACTTAGGCCCGGACCACATAGACACGCTCAATACCCGCGGCCACCACGCCGCCTGCCTCAGCGAACTCGGCCGCAGCAATGAAGCCTACGCCGAAATGACCAGACTTCTTGCCGACTACCGGCGAATTCTCGGGCCAGAACACCCAGAAACCCTCACCGTGTGGCATAACTATATAGCCAGCCTCGCCAACGCCGGCTACACCAACGAAGCAGTATCCGAAGCCCACACCCTCCTCATCGCCCGCCGACGCCTCCTAGGCGCCGACCACGTTGAAACCCGCCAAACCTGGCGCAACTACGCCATCATGCTGGCCGACGTTGGCCGATTCCAGGAAGCCGCCGCCGAACTCGCCCAACTCACGGAAATATCAACAAACCAAAAAGGCGAATTCCACCCCGACACCGTGGACCTTCGCAGCCGGTACGCCCACTGCCTGCTCGGAAGCGAGCAAATCTTTGACGCATACACGGAATTCCAGCGTGCCAGGGAAGGTGCCCGCCGACTCCACGGCGAAAACGACGATCGAACCTTCTACCTGAGGGTACGATGCACCGACTGCCTCATGGACATCGGTGATTACGAAAAAGCCCTCTGCGAATGGGAACACCTGCTCCACGACTCCCGGCAGGCACGCGGCGAAGACCACCCCGAAACATTAAAACTCTGGAACGACTACGCATGGGCATTATTCGCAAGCGAAAAAATTGCCGAAGCCCATTTGGAATACGAGTTTCTCATCCCCGAATGCGTGCGAATCTTGGGGGAACACGACCCGCAAACCGTGGCCTACCAGGAACTATCCCAAAAAGTGGCGGAGTATTTCTGCCAGGGGTAGCGTCGAAAAGCAACACTAGACAACCGGGGTTGTACAGTTAAAGAATGATTGCACCCAGCACCCAGCTGAAAACCCATTTGGCGGAGCTTCAAGAGCGGTCGGGCATGCACCACCCGGACACCTATAGGGCCTGGAACGAGTACATTGATGCGCTTGTAGCGGAGAAACAACTGGATGCGGCGGCGGCGGAATTCAGTGCGCTGCTGACTGTGCAGGAGCAAAGCTACGGGGAGAAAAGCGGCGAAACCATACCAATCCGTCGCAGATTCGCTCACTTCCTGTATCGGGCAGGTGATGTGCGGGATGCCGGCACGCAATTCGCGGTCCTCCAAGAAGTCGCGGCGCACAACCTTGGGCCAGAACATCTCGAAACCCTCCACGCACAAGAACAAGTAGCACAATGCCTGAACCGGCTCGGCAATATTGAAGGCGCCGCCCAAATATTCTCCCGAGTGTATGCCTCCCGCCGTCATGTGCAAGGCAAAGACCACCCCGACACCCTGACAAGTTGGGCACACTACACGGTATCCCTGGGCAAAACCGGGAAGCACAAAGAAGCCCTGGCAGAATGCGAAAAACTCCTCCCTAGATTCACCGCCGTGTGGGGCGAAACCGACGAACGCACCGTAATCATGCACGCCAAACGCGCCGCAGCCCTCCACGCACTTCAACGCTACGACGAAGCGATCGAAGAATACGAACAAACAATCGAATCCTATGTGCGGGTTTTTGGCCCCGCCGACCCTTCCACCTTTAAAATCCGCAACCAATACGCCATCTGCCTCAGCAACGCCCACCACACCGATGCCGCGGTCGCCCACACCGCCGCATTACTCGACGACTCCCGGAAAGTCTTCGGCCCCCACCACCCCAAAACACTCCGATACTGGAACAGCTACGCGGCCGGACTCGCCAACCAAAACGAGCTCGAAGAATCCCTCATGGAATTCCACGATCTCCTCGCCACCCGACTCGAACTCTTTGGCGAAGAACACCCCGACACCCTCCACACCATCCTGGGATACGCCAAAATTCTCGACGGCGCCAACCGGCACGAAGACGCCGCCGAATTCTACCGTGCCCTCATCGACCTCGTCATCAAAGACCGCGGCGAAAACCACCCAGACGTGATCCGGCTCCGCACCATCTACGCCCGCAGCCTCCTCGCCGCCGGCAACTATGAGAAGGCTAGCACCGAATTCGACCTGGCCCGCCGCGCCGCCCGAGACGTGTTTGGGGAAACCCACAAGCGACATTTCGTCATTTGGTCCCAATATGCAACCACTCTGGTGTGCCTCGACCGATACGAGGAGGCCCTGGCCGAATTCGATGGGCTCCTGGCGGTATCCCGACAAATCAATGGCGACGACAGCCTAGAGACCATCGAGCTCCGCTACGACTACATGCGCACCCTCTTCGCCCTGGGCTGGGTGGACGATGCCTGGTCCGAATACGACGCATTAGTGCAGGACTGCACCCGCATCTACGGGAAAGATCACTCAACAACCCGGCACGTCCAAGAGTTTGGGGCGCAGTTTGCCGGCGAGGCTACAGTGACCCAGAACCCTGTAGAGTGAAACCATGGATGAGACCCCGAACACAACCCCGCACGAGCCTTCCCGCGAAAACCCCCACGAGCTCCCCAAAGCTCAGCCTCACAAAACCGAGACCCCTAAAACTGAGAGCTCCAAAACCGAGGGTCCTCAAACAACCGCGGGGGAATCGACGACGCCACTATCCCGGCTGGAATACCTGCGGCAATCCTTAGGGGCGGAACATCCCGATACCCTCGCAGCCTGGCGGGACTACGCCACCTCGCTCATGGCCGATAAAAAATACGCAGAAGCCCGACCCCAACTCGGGAAACTCGTGGCAATGTGCGAAAAAGTGTTCGGCGACAAGGATCCCGTGACCATCAATAATCGTGCCGACTGGGCCAGGTGCTTCGCGGAAACCACACTCTATGAGCCGGCGCTCGAACAATACACCGTGGTGGCGGTGCGTCGGGAAGAACTGTTAGGAAAACAGGACCCGGCAACGTTGGACGCCCGGTATTCGGTAGTGGAATGCCTGCTTGCCCTGCAGCGGAACGCGGATGCCACGGAACTTTTAGGCCCGGTGGTGGCGGATTGTCGCGCCGGGTTGGGGGACACGGATGAGCGGACCCTATTGGCGTGGGGAAAATGGGTGCAGTTGCTGGAAGACCAGGGTCGGTACGAGGAGGCGTTGCGGCAATATAAGGAGCTGTCTGCGCATCGCCAGGCCGCGACCGGCACGGGCGGGGGCCACGGGAGCGGAAGCGTGGGGGAGCGGGTTGATGAGCTGATCGCGGAGACGCAGCGGGTGTGCGGCCCATATGTGGCGCGGACGCGGCGGACGCTGGAGGATGCGGACGACCGCTATCAGGTGAGCAAGAAGCTGCGGACTTTTGGGTCGCTGATGCAGGATAAATGGCGTTCGCGCCGCCAAAGCGAGTAGCTATCATCGCTTGTCGACGCCCGAACGGTGGGGCCTTGCCTGACTGGTGATTTCCTTGGGCGGCGGTGGCGGCAGGTTGGGCGTGCTGCATGGATTGATTGATTCTGGTAACCAATGAAATGCTTTTGCTAGTGAAGTGAGGAATCTCTACAGTGAGAATGCGCACAACTGGGAGAGGCTCTGCCTATATGTCGGGCTTTTTGGTCGGGTTATGGTCCGCTGGCGGCGTGGTGACGGTGATAATCATGGCATGGTGTGAGGTTGGTTGGGGGAATTGGTGATAATGGGGGTGGAGATAGCAAGATCACAGTAGGGATATTTTCGAAACCTATTTGTGGTGTTGAGCTGCCATTATTGTGGATTGTTTGGCGGGGAATGGTTATCGTCAGGTGGGTGTAACTGAAAAACGGAACCATGATTGGGTCAGCTAATAAGAGCCAATAGGGTGAATGTGTACAGTGAGGTTATGGGACGAAATGCGGAAGATATCACCCAGGAGCTGAAGCAGAGATTCACCCAGATCTGGCGGCTTAATGGTGCGTATGATCCCGAAACTCTCGCGGCCCTGACCTATTACGTTGCGGTGTTATTGCAATACCGCAATGAGCTCAAACCTTCGGCGTTGCCGGCAGCCGCCACCAGCATCGCCGAACTGGTTGCCGAACTTCGTCATGACTATGGCGAATATCATCCGGCCACCTGTACTGCCCGAATGAAAAACGCCGAGATTTTGCAGGCTATGGGCCAGTACGAGGAGGCCCGTGCGTTATTCCGCAAAAGCGCAGATGGATTCGAACAAACATACGGAATTTCTAATGTGTCGGTTTTGGATTTGCGGAATAAGGCCGCCGATTGTCTGGCCAAGCTTGGCCGATTTTCCGAGGCGCTGCCGGAATTTATGGACGTGCTTGAGCGGCAGCGTCACATTCTTGGCTTCCATGATTCTGACACGCTCCTCACCTGGACTGAGGTGATGATTTGTCTTGATGAGGCGGGCCGCACCGCTCAGGCGTTGGCCGAGGCGGAGCAGCTGCTTGCTGCCCGCGTGCAGGTGTCTGGTGAAAACCACCCAGATACGCTGCTGATTCGTTATAAGTATGCGGGGCAACTTCGCGCTATCGGCAGGCCTGGCGAGGCCCTTATCGAATATCAGGCGGTATTGGCCGGCCGGCGAAAGACCCTGGGTGAGCATCATCCGCGTACCTTTGTGGCCTGGGGTGCGGTGGGAACCTGTCTCATGGATGTGGGCAGGCTTGACGCAGCCATTGACGAGTTCGGTCGGGCCCTTCGGGCGGCTCAAGAATCCCTCGGAATTCACCATAATCGAACACTTATGCTATGGAATGATTGGATTGGATGTTTGCTCCGTAACCATGACTTTCGCCGGGGCATTTCGGAGCTGAAAAAGCTCCTTGCTGTTCGGAAAAAGGTGAATGGTCTCGATAGTCCACAAACGCTAGAAACCTGGTACGCCTACGCCTATTACCTTTTTGCAACTCAACAATTCCCCGAAGCTGCCCAGGAATTGCCGGATATCCTCGCCCGATTTGAACAGCTCTATGGGGCTTTGGATGAGGAAACCACAATAGTGCGACTGATCTACGCCCAAACCCTCTATGCCACCCGCCATCTGGTCAAGGCATGTGACGAATACCATAGGGTGATTGCCGCGTATCAGCAGCACTCCCATCATGATCCCATGAAATTTCTCGTTGCCCGGAGTGAATATTCCCGCTGCCTGCTAGAACTCGGTCGCTTTGACGAAACCCTCACCGAACTTTCCACCATTGTGGAACAGGCCCGGCAGGTTTATGGTGACGATGATGAAGAAACGTTTAAGGCCTGGAATAACTATGCGTGGGGTCTCTATAAGGCGGGGATGATTTCCGAGGCTCAGTTCGAATATGAGTGTCTCCTTGACGCGACCGTTCAGAAACTGGGGCCGACACATCCCATTATCTTAGGCATTCACGAAACATTATCAGATATAGCTACACAGCTTGGGTAAGTCGTCGATAAGCAAACCGGTGTGAGCAGGTATAATAGGTTTTTTTCACCGCCGACAACGCTAGTTTGCGCTCTCCATTGTACAGTAAGGGCTATGAGCACCGAAAACCTAAAGCAGCAATTAGAATACTTCCAACAAACTTTAGGGCCAGAACACCCACAGACTCTTGCCGTGTGGGATTCCTATATCGAAAGTCTGATCGCCTCATATTGCATAGACGAGGCGATCGGGGAGCTCAGCAACCTCGTCGCCGTTTACGAACAAACACGGGGCAAATATCACCTGGAAACCAGCGTTGTGCGCAGCAAATATGCCTATTTCCTCCGCCAGGCGCAGGACATGGACCAGGCTTATGAGGAATACGCCATAGTGGCGGAAGGTTTTCGGCATATCAATGGGGAGCTGCACCCCGACACCCTGTTTGTTCGGCAACAATTTGTCGAATGCGCTCTCGAATTGGGCGAATTCGAAGAAGCGCTTCCCCTGCTGCAATCCCTGCTCAACGATTGCCGCTACGTTTTCGGACCTACCAACCCTGCTACCATCACCACGTGGAAGAATTACGTAACTTGTCTTTCCGAACTGGAGCATGACGAACAAGCCCTGGCTGAGGGTCGGGAGTTGCTTCCCACCTGTCTGAATGTTCTAGGTCCCGACCATCGGGACACCGTGTATCTCCAAGGCATGTACGCCACCCTGCTTCGTAACTGCGGCCACCTTGCCGAGGCCGCCGAACAGTTTGGGTATGCCCTCGCAGGTCGCCGCAATCTTTACGGCCCCGAGCATCCCCGCACCCTCAACGTCTGGACCCAATACGCCAGCACCCTTGCCGAGGCCGGGCTGTTCAAACAGGCGCTTCCCGAGCTCCGGGCCCTCCTTGACGCTTATCGACGCGCGACCGGCGAGGACAGTCCCGAAACTTTGGAAGCCTGGAACACCTACGCCCTCTACCTATACGAGGCCAGAGCCTGGTGGGAAGCCCTGGCCCAATACGAGGCACTTACCCAATTCCACGAAAATAATCAAGGGGAATACGGCCGAGATACCAATATCGCCCGGGGTCGCTATGTGCTCTGCCTTCGCGCAGTCGAACGCTATTTCGATGCTTTTGCCGAGTGCGCCAAGGTGGTTGAGGGCTGTCGGAAGGTGTATGGCGATAAGCATTTTGTCACTCTCCATGCGCGTACCGAATACGCCCATTGCCTTGTTGATCTGCACCGCTATGATGAAGCCCTGGCCGCCTGGGCGGCGCTTCTC
>OMHB01000021.1_pt1 | contig 17134 bp, 12 predicted proteins | sample 1646151 | NCBI WGS metagenome assembly OMHB01 (sample SAMN03287622, study PRJEB25206) | human oral metagenome | biome: Human subgingival microbiome; feature: a sample from a patient with with chronic Periodontitis S04-05-R; material: Human subgingival plaque | host: Homo sapiens ... | reverse complement strand
GAGGCGGTAGCGGCGGCGTTGCGACCCAGATTGTCCGAGCCGTTGGCCGTAGTGATTACCGTGTTTTTGCTGCACGAGGAGCTACCCCGCCCGGTGGTGGAGCAGGTTTTGGGGGCGGACCTGGTTGCGGACCTGATTACGGCCGGGGTGTTGGGTCGGCGGCAGGTGATCGGCTCACCGCAACAGGATGCCGACAACGCGGAGGTTGCGGGGGCGGATTTACGGTTCCTGACCGCGGTATTGGATGTGCAGCCGCATGTGATTGCGGGGGAATCGCGGCTGGTGTTTTCGGACGTGGCCGCCGGGTTGGTGCCGCATTACGCGCCGGGGCGGGATCATGTGGTGGGTGTAGGGGCGGCGAGTTTGTCGCTGCTGCGGATGACCTGCCAAACCCCAGTGGATTCGGCGTTGGACCTGGGTGCGGGTTCCGGGGTGCAGGCGCTGGCCCAGCTGGGTTGCGCGTCGCAGGTGACGTTGACGGATGTGCACCCGCGGGCGTTGGACATGGCGGAGGCCACTTTAGCGGCGGCGGGAGCGCTGCCGCAAGCGGAACTGTTGGAGGGGTCATGGTTCGAACCGGTGGCAGGTCGAACATTTGATCGGATTGTTGCGAATCCGCCGTTCGTTGTGGGTCCGCCGGACATCGCCCACGTGTATCGGGATTCGGGACTGGATTTGGATGGGGCAACCCAATTGGTGGTGGCCACGGCGCCGGAGCATTTGACCGAGGGCGGCGTTGCACAGCTCTTGGGGGCGTGGGCGCACGTTCGTGGTGAGGACTGGCGGACGCGGATCGCCGGGTGGCTGCCGGACCATGGGGTGCGGGCGTGGGTGCTGCAGCGTGATGTGGTGGACCCGGCGCTGTATGTGGGGACGTGGTTGCGGGACGAGTCGATTGATCCGCGGTCCCCGGAGGGGCGGAGTAAGACGCAGCGCTGGTTGGCGCATTTCGCGGATGCCCAGGTGACGGCGGTCGGGTTTGGGTTTATTGCGCTCCAAAAGATCGCGGCGGATGCGCCCACCGATGTGCTGGTTGAGGAGTTGACGCATGACACCGACGCGGACCTGAGTTCGGAAGTGGCCGAGTATTTCACTAGGGCCGAGTGGTTGTCACAGGTGGCTGCGGCGGACATGTTGGCGAGCCGGTTTATGGTGCGGCCGTCGGTGGCGAAGGAAGAGGTGAGCGTGGCGGATACGGATGCCGGCGTGGGGTTTGCGCCGGCGACGTTGCGGTTGGTGCGCATGGATGGGCCCAGGTGGTCGCATGAGGTGGATGGCCCGTTGGCTGCGATTGTGGGTGGGTTGCATCCGCAGGGGTTGTCCTTGGGTGAGACGGTTGAGTTGTATGCGTTGGCGCATGGGGTGGATGAGGCAGAATTATGTGAGGCGGTGATTTCGCCCATGGTGGATTTGGTTCGGCATGGGTTGGTGTTGCCTGCACAGCTTATCGACGACTAAAGGTGAGGTGATGGTCATGAAGGCGGTATTGACTCGGGTGTCTGAGGCGAGTGTGACGGTCGACGGCGAGGTGGTGGGGTCGATCACCGATGGAGTGTTGGCCCTGGTGGGGATTGGCCGTGATGATGCCCCGGATGCGTGGCAGACGATGGTGCGGAAGATTGCGGAGTTGCGGATTCTTCCCGAGGAGCGGAGCGTGTCGGAGGTGGGGGCACCGGTGTTGTTGGTAAGTCAGTTCACGCTTTTGGGTCGGACGGCGAAGGGGCGGCGGCCGTCATGGTCGGATGCGGCCCCGGGGGATGTGGCCAAGATCGTCATGGCGAAGATCGCGGCCGGGCTGCGGGAGCGTGGGATTGTGGTCGAGGAGGGGCGGTTTGGGGCGATGATGAGTGTGGCTTCTGTGAACGAGGGCCCGGTGACGTTATTGGTGGAATGTTGACCGCTTGCGAACGTCGCAAAGTCGTTATAAAGCAGATTTGCTGTGTTATTTTTTTGTTACCTTTGAGCTGTAGGAATACCCGATTTTTACGATAGTTTTTCTCCGCCAGGAACTTTTTGGGAATGCACGTCGTTAATCTAAGTAGAAGCGTCGCGGAATATAAGGAGGCCATAGCCATGACTAGCTCTGCCCTTAAAGAATTCGACAATGAAGAAGATCTTGATGTTGTTATTGGGGATGAGCCCACAGACCTCGTAGATGATGATCCGGGGGCGGATGACATTCTGGACCCCACTGATGAAGAGTCCGCTTTTGATCTTGCGGTAGATCGTGGTTCACGTCGTGGCCAAAACAACGACAACCCCTCGGCCGATCTGGTTCGCGTGTATTTGAATGGGATCGGGAAAACCGCCCTTTTGACGGCCGAGGATGAGGTGCATTTGGCGCAAACCATCGAGGTGGGGCTGTATGCGGAGTATCTACTGACGGATTCGGATGAGCCGTTGACCCGGGCAAAGAAACGGGATTTGAAGGTGCTTGTCAAGGAGGGACGGAAAGCCCGGTCGCATTTGTTGGAGGCAAACCTGCGGTTGGTGGTGTCGCTAGCGAAGCGGTATACGGGCAGGGGTATGCCTCTCTTAGACCTGATTCAGGAGGGGAATTTGGGTCTGATTCGGGCAATGGAAAAATTCGACTACGCCAAGGGGTTCAAGTTCTCTACCTATGCCACCTGGTGGATTCGGCAGGCGATTACGCGCGGAATGGCAGATCAGTCGCGCACGATTCGATTGCCGGTTCATTTGGTGGAGCAGGTGAATAAGCTGTCGCGGATTAAGCGGGAAATGTACCAGCAGCTGGGTCGGGAAGCCACCAATGAGGAATTGGCCGAGGAATCCGGCATTGATGAGTCCAAGATTGAATTGTTGCTGCGTCAATCGCGTGACCCGGTGAGCCTGGACATGCCGGTGGGTGCCGACGAGGAGGCTCCCCTGGGTGATTTCATCGAGGATTCCGAGGCTGCGGATGCCGAATCCGCGGTGGTGGCATCGTTGCGGCACTCCGATATTCGGGATGTCATTGGCACCCTGGAGGATCGGGAACAGGATGTTATCCGCATGCGCTATGGGCTTGACGACGGTGTGCCCCGCACCCTGGACCAAATCGGCCGGCAGTTTGGCCTGTCCCGGGAGCGGGTGCGCCAAATCGAACGGGAGGTCATGCGTAAGCTGCGGGATGGTCAGCGTGCGGAAAAGCTTCGCGAATATGCCATGTAGCATCCGCATAATTTGGCGATAGCCGCAACGTATACACCCAGTCCCTACTGGTGGGGCCGGGTGTTTTTTCATGGAATCTTTACAAACTAACGCTCATGATCAGCTTTTTGTCACTTGACGCACCGATAGGTTTTGCGGTTGGGCTATACTTGCGGTGGATGGTTAGGCAATACACGCCAAACAGTGAAAACATATCCTGGCAAGGTATTCCATCAGGCCAGATGGGTGGCATCCTGCAAACATGCAAAGCTGCCTGGAATATTTTGGTTGAGTATTGACTTGAATCTGAATGTTCTCGGATTTTCTTATGAGCCGGTAGGGACAACAGTTTGGGTCGAAAGTACATCGCCGACAAATACACATGGACAGAAAGGTATAAGCAACTGTGAAGGATCTGGTTGATACCACCGAAATGTATCTGCGCACCATTTACGAATTGGAGGAGGAAGGCATAACTCCAATTAGGGCCCGCATCGCAGAGCGGTTAGAGCAGTCCGGCCCCACCGTGAGCCAAACCGTTGGCCGAATGGAGCGCGATGGTCTCGTTGTGGTTACTGGGGACCGGAGTCTCCGCATGACCCCTGAGGGTCGCAGCCTAGCCATTGCTGTCATGCGGAAACACCGACTAGCGGAACGGCTCCTCACCGATATTATTGGCCTGGATATCCGCAAGGTTCATGACGAGGCGTGCCGGTGGGAGCATGTTATGAGCGACGAGGTGGAGCGCCGCCTCGTGGAGGTGCTCGACACCTATGACCGCTCCCCCTTTGGTAACCCGATCCCCGGTTTGCAGGCGTTGGGTGTGGATCAGGACGATTTTGTGGACCCTGGGCTTCGCACCATTGACACCGAGGAAAGCGACATTCCCCGGAGGGTGCGGATCACCCAAATCAATGAGATTTTGCAGGTGGATTCGGAACAGTTCAAGGAGATGCTGGACGCGGGCATGACCGTGGGCGCCGAGGTGGATTTCGAACATATTAACGGGCAGATTCGGTTAATAAATGGCGATAAAGTTGTTGACCTGGTGGATGATCTAGCGCACGCGGTGCGGGTCCAAGAAATCTAGCCAGCCTTGGGCTGCCGCCCACCGCTCCCCTACCGACGCCCCAGCTGCGCCAAACTAGCTGCCACCACCTCGACTAGGCTATGAGGGTACGTTGCTTACCAACCATCCCAGAAAGGCCAAAACTATTATGAAGCTGCTTGTCACAGGTGGTGCCGGCTATGTGGGCAGTGTGTGCGCCACAGTGCTGTTGGAACAAGGCCACGACATCACCATCGTGGATAATTTCTCTACCGGCAACCGGGATGCGGTGCCCACCAACGCTACCCTGATCGAGGGCGACATTCGGGATGTCGCAGGCGATGTGCTTGCGGAGGGCAATTTTGATGGTGTGGTGCATTTTGCCGCCCGTTCCCTGGTTGGGGAATCCATGGAACGGCCCGAAGACTATTGGCATCATAACTTCGTCACCACGCTCACGCTTCTCGACGCCATGCGCGCCCATGGTGTAACAAACCTGGTGTTTTCCTCCACCGCGGCGACCTATGGGGAGCCCGATCGGGTGCCCATCACCGAGGACATGCCCACCGCACCCACCAACCCTTATGGGGCCAGCAAGCTTGCAATCGACTACGCCATCACCTCCTACGCCCACGCCCATGGGTTGGGTGCCACCAGCCTGCGCTATTTCAATGTGGCCGGCGCCTATGGTTCGGTGGGCGAAAACCGTGAGGTGGAAACCCACCTCATTCCCCTGGTGTTGCAGGTGGCGTTGGGGCACCGGGACAAGATCTTTATCTTTGGCGACGACTATCCCACCAAGGATGGCACGTGCATCCGCGACTATATTCACATCAAAGACCTGGCTGACGCCCACGTGCTCGCCCTGGAATCAAACACGCCCGGCACGCACCGCATTTTCAACCTGGGCTCGGGTGACGGCTACTCGGTGAAGGAAGTCATCGACAAATGCCGGGAGGTCACCGGCCACCCTATCCCCGTCACCATGGCTGCCCGGCGCGCCGGCGACCCGGCCGTGTTGATTGCCTCCTCAGCGCGGGCGAAGGCCGAGTTGGGGTGGCGGCCGTCCCGCACCGATTTGGACACCATTATCGCCGATGCGTGGGCGTTTACCGCAGCGTTGGGGGATCATGCCCACAGCGCCCACCGGAAGCCCTAGGTTGCGGTGATGGTGTTGTCGGCGTTCGTGCCGGTAGCTGCGGTGTGGCGGGGAATGCTCAGCCCGTAGTAGGCGGCGGCCGCGGCACTGCCGTCTCGTACCTTTTCGATCAGGTTTTCGGTGAGTTCGTGCTGGTAGGCGAGCAATAGATAGCGGGTGAGCGTGTGGTTTGGTTGTTCCGCACGGGCCACCATGAGGGCGTGGAGTGCCTTGGGTGTGTTGTGTCGGCCAAGGGCGCACAGGGCGAAAACGCAGAGGGCTTCGGTGCGGATGGGGGCATCAAAGTGTCGGGCGACTTCGAGCGCTAGGGTGCGGGCGGCGTGGTCGTGGTCGAGGAGCAGGTTGATGGCAACGTCGCGGATCCGGGTGATGCTAAGCATGGCGGCGCAAGCGTCGATGATGTCGGCCCCTGGTGGGGTGTGCAGTGGTTGTTCGAGTCGGATGAGTTCCGTTTCCAGGGCGGTAAACCAGGCCTGGAATTGGCTGGGGCAGCATTGGGAGTCGACGGCTAATTGGGCGGCCAGGTTGGCGACGTTGCTGGCCCGATTGCGCCATGTGGTTGGGTCTGTGGTGGCTTTGTCGAAGGCTGTGAAGCAGTCGTCGCGGGTGAGTTCGGGGAGGTCACCGTCGGCGAGGAGTTGTTGGGTGGCTTGGGCTGTGGGGATGTCGGCGATGCGACCGTGGCGCCAGCCGGTGGTGGGGATTCCTTGGTCGGTGAGGGAGGGGGTTTGTTCGAAGCAAAGCTGATAGGCGCCGTTATTGGTGATGGTGGTGGCGTGCCAGCAGGCGTCGATGGGCACAATGTGCGTGTCGGCGGCTTGGGCCAGGGTGGTGGTGATTTCATCGAGGGTGGTGCCGTCTTGGGTGGGGAATCGGCTGATGATGAAGGCGAGGACCACGTCGGCGTGTTCCGAGGTGAGGACTTCACCAACCTCGGGGAGCACGTCGAGGCTGTCGATATTGATGCGGAGGGTTGGGCCTAGTGCCCACCGGCTGTGGGTGTCGTCGCGGTGGTGGCGGAAGGTGACGAAGATGATGGACTGGTGGGGGTAATAGCCTAAAACTCCGGGAATGTTAGCGAGTGTTTGGGCGGGGAGCGAGTTCATGGGTTTATCCCAGCATGTGGGTTTCGGCTGGGGCTAATTTTGCGCTTGGGTGCAAAATTTTGGTGGGGATGGTGGTGCCACCTGGGGCGAGTTATGCACAGGGCAATAAATTATGGGTTTTCCTTGATTTTATGGTTGGTGGGATTACATAATTAGGGGTTAAGGGTGGGAAAAATAGTTGATATGCCCCAGAGATTCGATTGCACACCAATATTATTGTGGTGCTGAGCGGCGGCGGAGCTCGTCGAAAAGCTTAGCGGAATAATACAACCTCGATCATTGTTTAAGTTAAGGTATAGTTAAGAACTTTTAAAGGAGAACCAATGGAAGACAATAACCGGAAGATGTACGAATTGGAGTTTCCGGTGCCGGCGGTATCGCAGCCGGGTAAGGAAGGCCCGACGATGGTGGTGGCACTGCAGGGCTATGCCGATGCGGGGCATGCGGTGGATCAGAGTTCTTCATATTTGCTTGCCGCTCTCGATCACCGACCGGTGGCGTCGTTTAATAATGATGAGTTTATTGACTACCGGTCTCGCCGCCCTATGACCACTATTGATCATAATTCAGTGGCCGATGTGGAGGAGATTAACCTGGGTATTCAGGTGGTCCTTGACGCGAACGATAAACCGTTTTTGCTGCTTACCGGGCCGGAGCCGGATTTACGGTGGGAAGCTTTTAGCCAGGCGGTTGCTGATCTTATTGAGCGGCTTGGGGTGACGCAAACCATTTGTTTGTACTCCGCACCCATGACGGTGCCGCATACCCGGCCGATGGTTATTAGCGCACACGGCAACTCGTTAGAACTGTTGGAGCCCTATTTTAAGATGGACACCAGGTTCAGTATTCCGGGTTCAGCATCGTTGCAGTTGGAATATTTGCTCAATAAGCAGGGTCGCAATGTGGCGGGTTACACGGCGCATGTGCCGCATTATTTGGCTGCTTCCCCCTACCCGCAGGCAACGTTGAAGTTGTTAGAGGCGGTGTCGCAGGCTGCTGGGCTCACCATTCCGCTGGGGGCGTTGGAGGAGGATTCCCGGCGGGTGGCGGCACAGATTGCGGAGCAGATTCAGGGCACCGCCGAAATTCAGCAGGTGGTGGACTTATTGGAGCAGCAATACGATGAGAATTTAGAGCAATACCATGAGGATCACCCGCACATGGCGCTGCCCGGCCATAGTGCGGAACCTATGCCGAGCGGTGACGAGTTAGGGGAAGAGTTTGAGCGGTTCCTTGCTGCTTTGGACATCCCGGATGATTCCGCCGACGATGAGGATGATAACTAGGTAGCTTTTCGACGCCACCCCCAGGCCAAACATCGGCATCGGGGTGGCGTCGTTGCTTGGTAAATTCGATTAGGGTTAATGGGTGTGAATCTAACACTTGCCCAAATGCTGCCCGACTTGGAAGAAGTGCCCGAATCCCTCATCGACGAATCCATTTTTGATTCGTTCCTCGCCTGGGCGAAAGACAAGGGGATCACCCTGTATCCGGCGCAGGAGGAGGCCGCATTAGGCATCCTCGCCGGCGATAATGTTATTTTGGCCACCCCCACTGGTTCGGGGAAATCCATGGTTGCCATTGCCGCCCATTTCATTGCCATGGCCCGTGGCCAGCGTAGTTTCTACACCGCCCCGATTAAAGCATTGGTGAGCGAAAAGTTTTTTGCGCTCTGCGATATTTTCGGCCCAGAATCCGTGGGCATGATGACGGGAGACGCCACCGTGAACTCCCAAGCTCCGATCATTTGTGCGACTGCTGAAATTGTGGCAAACATGGCGTTGCGTGGTGGGGAGCGTGCCGAAATTGACCAAGTCGTCATGGATGAGTTCCACTACTATTCGGACCCTAGTCGGGGGTGGGCATGGCAGGTTCCGCTTCTGGAAATGCCGAACACGCAATTCCTGTTGATGTCCGCCACGTTGGGGAACACCAGCATGCTTCAGGAGGATTTAACGAGGCGTACCGGCCGGGTTACTTCGCTGGTTGGTGCGGACGCTGACAGGCCGGTGCCCCTTGATTTCGAGTTTGTTTACACCCCAATACATGAAACCATTGAGCGGCTCCTAAAGGAGGATAAGGCACCGGTTTATGTTGTGCACTTCACCCAGCGGGAGGCCGTTGAGCGGGCGCAATCACTCACCAGCCTGAAAATCATCGACAAGGAGACGAAGGAGAAAATCGCCGAAGAGATCGGTGATTTTCGGTTCACTACCACCTTCGGGCACACATTGTCGAAGCTGTTACGGCGTGGGATTGCGGTGCATCACGGTGGGATGTTGCCGAAGTATCGGCGGCTCGTGGAGCGGTTGTCACAGACTGGTTTATTGAAGGTTATTTGCGGCACGGACACATTGGGGGTGGGCATTAATGTGCCGATCCGTACCGTGTTGTTTACCGGATTGGCGAAGTTTGATGGCAGCCGGCGCCGAATTTTAGCGTCGCGGGAGTTCCACCAGATTGCTGGGCGGGCGGGCCGCGCCGGGTTTGATACGGTGGGCTATGTCGTCATCGAGGCAACCGAACATGAGATCGAAAACTGGCGGTTACGACAGCGGGCGGGAACGGATCCGGCGAAGTTGAAAAAGCTTCGGAAGAAAACGGTTCGGGACGGTGAAGTAGTGTGGTCAGAGAAGACCTATCAGCGGCTTGTGGCTGCGCAGCCAGAGGGGTTGGTGAGCCAGTTCCGAGTGTCGAGTTCCATGTTGTTGAACGTGGTGTGTCGGCCGGGTAATGGGTTTGTCCACATGAAACATTTGCTGCGGGATAATCATGATTCCCGGGAGAAGCAGAATAAGGATATTTTGCGGGCGATAGAGCTGCTGCGGGGGCTGGTGACGGCGGGGATTGTGGTGAAGTTGGATGAGCCGGATCCAACCGGCCGGGAGTATCAGCTTACGGCGGAGTTGCAGCCGGATTTCGCGTTGAACCAACCGTTGGGGCCATTTGCTTTGGCGGCATTGGAGTTATTAGACAAGGATTCGGACACGTACACGTTGGATGTGATCAGCGTATTCGAGTCGGTGTTGGAGGATCCGACGCCGCTATTGATTGCGCAGCAAAAGCAGGCGCGGGGGGAGGAAATTGCCGCGTTAAAGGCCGAGGGTGTGGATTATAACGAACGCATGGCAATTGTGGAGGAAATCACATGGCCGATGCCGTTGGCGGATGAGCTGGAAGATGCGTACGGCATTTACTGCAAGGGGCACCCGTGGGCCCGGGAGTTCGATATTAGCCCCAAATCGGTGGTGCGAGACATGATCGAACACGGCATGACGTTTTCGGATTTGATCGCCACCTATGGGTTAGCGCGGGCGGAGGGGGTGGTGTTGCACTATCTCACGGATGCGTGGCGGACACTGCAGCATTCGGTGCCACAGGAGTATCTCACCGATGACCTGGAGGACATCATTGTGTGGCTGGGCGAATTGGTGCGGCAGGTAGACTCGTCGCTGGTGGACGAATGGGCCCAATTAGCGGACCCAGATGCCCCTATTTCCCGCGATACGCTGGCCCGGGAGCTGGCGTTTGGTGTGGAGGATCCGACGGCGCTGACGGCCAATCAGCGGGCTTTTGGCATTATGGTACGAAATATCATGTTCCGACTGGTGCAGTTGTTTGCCTACGAGCAGGAGGACACGTTAACGCAAATGACCGAGTATTTGGATGATGCGCCGGACTTTGGGGCAGCAATGGACGCGTATTTTGAGGACTACGCCGATGTTGATGTGTCACCGGCGGCCCGGGGCCCGGAGTTCTTCCTGCTGAAAAAGACAGGCCGGTTATGGGAGGTGCGACAGATCATCAAAGACCCGGAGGGGGATAATGCGTTCAGCTTCGCGGGGGTAATTGATTTGGATGCGTCAGATGCCGCGGGGGAGGTGAGGTTCGCAGACTTGCGAATTGATTTTTAGCGTTAAGTGATAGATATTTGGATAATTAATGATGTGGGAATGTGATACCGTGGGTGCCCGGATTTTCTGGTTCCTCACCCCCAATTTCACCCCTGTTAGGCCTTCGAACTGGCGTTTAACCGGCCATTTCTTAGATAATTTTAATTTATTTTAAGTTTTTACTTTAAGTTTGACTATACTGCACTCATTGCAGCCTTTACGCCAGCTTGGTGGTTTCACATCATAAGAATCACCTACCCGCGGGGGTAAATTTATTGCATACCGCTATCCATTGCATTTAAGATTGACATAAATCAAACCAAACTTTGCAAATAGGCGAAGAAAATGAGTAATAAAGAGTATCGACCAACACTTGCACAACTGCGTACCTTCGTAACAATTGCCGAAAACAAGCACTTCGGCACCGCTGCCACCAAGCTCAACATTTCACAGCCTTCACTGTCGCAGGCTCTTGTTGCGCTAGAGACGGGTCTTAACGTTCAACTTATTGAACGTTCCACCCGGCGCGTCATCGTCACCCCAGCTGGCGAAAAGCTTCTCCCCCTGGCGAAAGCAACCCTCGACGCTGCAGAAAACTTCCTCTCCCACGCGCATGGCGCCACCGGCACCCTGTCTGGGCCCTTGTCCATCGGCATCATCCCCACCATCGCCCCCTACATTCTGCCGACACTGATCGAGCTGGTGCGGGACAAATACCCGGATTTGGAGCTGCACATCATCGAGGACCAAACCAAGCACTTGGTCCAAATGCTGCGCGACGGCGGTATCGACTGCGCCATCCTAGCGGTTCCCACCAACACCGCTGGCCTGCAGGAGATCCCCCTATACGAGGAGCGGTTCCGCATGGTGGTGCCGGCGCACCACCCGTTTGCGGGCCGGAAAGATTTGAAGCTGAAAGACTTGAAGGAAGTCTCCCTGCTGCTGCTTGACGACGGCCACTGCTTGCGGGACCAAATCGTTGACTTGTGCCGTAAGGCAGAGTTCAACCCCATGCCCCCGAATCACGCCGAGACCCGGGCTGCTAGCCTCACCACGGTCCTGCAATTGGTGTCTGCCGACATGGGTGCCACATTGATCCCGGAGTCGGCGGTACAGACCGAATGCGTGCGTCCCGCTGTGGAGACGGCCCGATTCCACGATGCCGCATCCGCCTACCGGAAGGTGGGTATCGTGTTCCGCGGCTCATCAACCCGGTACGATGATTTCTCCCTGTTGGGTGATTTGGTGACCAGGTCCTTTAATCAGGTGGTTTCCCAACTGCCCCGCTAAAGGGTGAGGGAGTGGGTTCGCGAAAAACTGCTGATTCGCAAGCGTGACAGCGTAAACGGGTGGGGATTTCCTCAATAATGGAAGGATCCCCACCCGTTGCGCTGTCTTCATAGACATAAAAAACTGGTTCAGGAAGAAGATGTTATCTTCCTGAACCAAGGCAGCTTGCCTCCTACATTTGTGGATAGGGGGCGCCAGACATCTGCCGGTATGCATGTCCCAGAGCATTGATGACCAGTGGAACAACAAATGCCGTGAGGATGGCGCTAAGAATCACGCCGATGATTCCAGTAAAGGAGACGATAAGCGATCCCACAAGGATGATAATCCCCAAGAGCAGCAGCAGGCCAAGGAACGGGAAATACGCCTTCTTCACCGTGGCAAAACTAGCAGCAATCGAGCTCAACCCGGATGCCCGAGACTCAGATGCAAACCATGGGGCGAGACCAAGCAACGGTGCTACAACAAGCATTACTAATGACACCAACAAACTCACGATACTTCCCACAATCAAAGGCAAATACGTTAGTGCCAACATGGAAGTAGCAGAGAAAAGGATTGACACCAAACCAACCAGTACTGCCGAAATGAGTGTTTGTACGTAATTCATCCTGGCTTTCACGGTTTCCATCGTCACTGTCTCCCCGTCCAGCTGCGTGAGTGCCACAGCATACAGGATAGGAGAAGTCAAAAACCCTACAAGGAATACGACAAGATACACGACCCCCATGGTGGGCGTCATCACCGACACACTGGGACTGGGAATAGTAGCGCTAGGGTCCGTCATCATGTTTTGCATCTGCTCTTGAAGCAGCGCCTGTTGAGCCTGCAGTTGAGCCTGCATCTGGCGCTGACTCAAATAATTCACAACAGCCATTATCACACCAGTCACGGCCCCGATGACCAACCAGAGCACCGGGTTTTTGATGATGGCCTTGTAACCATAAACAAGCGTCATACCAATGCTGAGTCCAGATTCCCGTTTCAGCATGTTGGTTTCGTACAGTGCATTCTGCCCCACTACCTCAGCGCCAGTCACGGGGACGGGGAGTTGCGGGCCACTCTGCTGCTGTGGCGCATGCTGGCCTGCCGCCGGGTCGAAACCACCCTGGGGTGGTTGCTGACCATACTGGTTCGCGCCAGGAGCTTGGGGTTGGAACCCACCACCAAAACTGGGCTGACCATAGCCACCGGAATTCGGTGAGGCTTGTTGACCATAGCCGCCACCCTGGGGGCCTTGTTGGCCTTGGGGTTGCTGCCCATAACCGCCCTGTGGCTGGCCGTAACCACCAGAGCTGGGGGGCATCTGCCCGCCACCATAGCCGCCTCCCTGGGGTTGTCCGTAAGGGGCGCTTCCCGGCATTTGTTGCGGCGGCTGGCCATAACCACCGGCAGGTTGACCGTAACCACCACCGGCTGCCGAGGGACTGCCGTAAGGGGCAGCATTATTAGCGGGTGGCTGCTGCCCGCCACCACTGCTATAACCACCGGATTGCTGCGATTGCCCATAGCCAGTCGGGGCGCCATAAGGGCTCCCCGACTGCGACTGGTGAGACTGCTCGTAGCCACCGGACGGGCGACTATAACTGCCCGAATCGTTTTGTTGCGGACGCTCGTAACTACCAGTGTCGCTTTGCTGTGGACGTTCGTAGCTCACGGTTTCTTGCGGCTGGCTATAGCTACCGGAATCGTTTTGTCGCGATTGTTGCCCGTAGGGGCTGCTCCCCTGCTGCGATTGGCCATATGCCCCGGTCGGACGGTTATAGCTGCCGCTCTCTCGGGACTGATCCGACGAGTTCGACGACTGACCGTAGCTGCTGTACGAGGAGCCGGACTGTCCGGTACCAGGGGTAGAAGAATGCGGGCTCCCATAGGGGCTATTGCTTCGGGATGACTGTCCATAACCGCCCTGCTGGCCGTAACCACCAGTGGATTGCCCATAGGGACTGTTCCCCTGCTGTGACTGCCCGTAACTGGAAGAGCTTTGCCCGTAGGGGTTGCTGCCAGAGCCGGAGTAAGGGTTGCTCGATTGCGATGGTTGCCCATAACCACCGTAAGAACTATTTCCAGAGCCCGAACCAGTGAGCCCATCACTATAATTACCGGACTGCGGCGAATAAGGATTTTTCTGCCGCGGATCTGTGGGATTGGTTGACCCGTCCCGATCTGACTTATCCCGCGGCTCCTTGCCGTCATCATTGTTGTGGTTGTCTGTCACAACGTAAATCCTTTCGTTACTTCTCTCATCCGTATGAGGAAAATCCGTGCGGAGTGAGTTTCCTCCCCCACTTTGATTGTGATCTCACAACGGCGCAGATGGGCCGAATGCACCCATATCGGGCTGAAATACTTTTGGGAAACCCTTAAGCACTGACGGTCCCAACACAACGTGTAATCAGCAAGGAATTTCTTTTTGTATTTTTAGACAATCAGCCGAACCATCATTTTATGCCGTTGCGACAGCAAAAGGTAGGCATCCCACCCACACGCACTCAGCTTCATAGAAGATTTACGACCATGCGGGCGGGTGATGTAGGGCAAATATTCGCCTCACATCAGCCGTGGGAAACTGGTTTATTGCTGCTAGAAGTATCAGTCAATACTGAACGATAAATCTTTCACACCACAATTCTATTCAGTTTACTTAAACACCACTTCAGGTACCCCTTTTTACCCCATTTTTAGAACACACATGCCAAGTAAACCCTGGTTGGGATGCACGTTTTCTACCGCAATTATTGGGTAAGATGTCACAACTGGCGCATAACAACCGTATCCATTGATCACACCGTTCCCCGCTATTGACAATGGTAACCAGGGTGCGGCACGCTGACGAACAGCTAGCAATCTCACTAGAAAATCAGCCCCGCTGGCTACCCCCTTTGCTCATAGTTGCCTCGCCATCGACATTCGCCATTGTGACGTCTCTTCCCCATTCCGGTCCCTATGGGATAGAACCCTTGCCATAATAATGAAGACAGCTGCGAAGAAGTAGCCTCTTGGGGGGAATACCAAATGGGGACAATGGGCGAGGATCATTGCCCACTGATCCGAGAAAACCCGCGTGATATTGCTAGAATCATTGTCCGCAGCAACAGAACTTTTATTCATGACCGTAGAAAATACATATATATGCCTAGTAAACAACAATTAGAAGACGAACTTTCCCAACTGAGTATCGCTGATGAACGCAGGTTCCGGCGTCGATTAGCGAAGGCTCGCTCCCCCAAAGCATTAGCAGCCATTGCGGCGGACATGATGACCGCCCGAGCAAGCGTCGACAAGCGGGCTCGTAGCATTCCAGCTATTACCTACCCGGAGCAGTTACCGGTATCCGCACGTAAGGACGATATCGCGGATGCTATTAGGGACCATCAGGTAGTAATCATTGCTGGCGAAACCGGGTCCGGCAAAACCACGCAGATTCCGAAAATTTGTTTGGATATTGGCCGGGGCCGACGGGGACTCATTGGGCACACCCAGCCACGTCGGTTAGCAGCTCGAACCGTGGCGGAGCGCATCGCCGACGAATTGGGGCAACGCATCGGCGAAAGCGTCGGCTATGCCATTCGGTTTGACGATCAAGTGGGCCCGCAAACCGCGGTAAAGCTTATGACCGATGGCATTTTGCTCGCGGAAATGCAGCATGACCGTTATCTTAACGCTTACGACACCATTATCATTGACGAGGCCCATGAGCGAAGCCTCAATATTGATTTTTTGCTCGGTTATCTCAAACAATTACTGCCAAAACGACCAGATCTCAAGGTTATTATCACTTCTGCGACAATCGACCCGGAGCGATTTGCGGCACATTTCGCGGACCAAGACGGCAACCCGGCGCCGATCATTGAGGTGTCGGGCCGCACCTACCCCGTCGAGGTGCTCTATCGCCCACTCCAGGTGGAGTCCGGGGATAAACTCATCGACATTGATCCGCTAGACGGGCTACTTTCCGCCATCGAAGAGCTCATGGAATATGGCGATGGTGACATTTTATGCTTTTTCCCGGGGGAGGCGGACATTCGTGACGCCATGGAGGCCATCGCAGGGAAACGGTGGCGCAATGTTGATGTGGTCCCGCTTTTCGGTCGGCTATCTAACCAAGAACAGCATCGCGTTTTTAGCCCCCACGCCCACCGGCGCATTGTGTTATCCACGAACATTGCTGAAACGTCGCTCACCGTGCCGGGTATTCATTTTGTGGTCGATACCGGCACCGCAAGAATCTCCCGCTATTCCACGAAAACCAAAGTTCAGCGCCTCCCTATTGAGGATATTTCGCAGGCCAGTGCGAATCAACGGTCGGGTCGATGCGGTCGGGTTGCCGATGGTATTGCCATCCGACTCTATTCCGAGGAAGACTATTTAAGCCGACCTGAGTTTACGGACCCGGAGATTCTGCGTACCAATTTAGCCAGTGTCATCCTGCAAATGGCGGCGCTGAAACTGGGCAATATTGAAGATTTTCCCTTCGTTCAGGCCCCCGACACCCGCGCCATCCGGGATGGCATAATATTATTGAAAGAATTAGGTGCCCTAGAGGATTCGGATAAGAACACAAACCTGCCTAAACTCACCCCTATTGGTCGGGATATTGCGCGGCTGCCGGTAGACCCGCGCATGGCACGAATGATCATTGAGGCTCGACGGCTGGGCTGTCTTCGGGAAGTCCAGGTCATTGTTGCCGCACTGTCGATCCAGGATGTGCGCGAACGTCCGCTCGAATACCAGGCGCAGGCAGACCAATTACATGCCCGTTTTAAAAACAAAACCTCGGATTTTCTTGGTTATCTAAAACTGTGGGACTATATTGCACGGAGCCGGGAAGAACTCAGCGGCAATGCCTTCCGTAACCGAATGCGGAAGGAATTCCTCCATTACCTGCGCATCCGGGAATGGTTTGATTTGGTGCGGCAATTGAAATCCGTGTGTGGGCAGCTCGGCTGGACCACCGACGATGCAGCCCTCGACCGGTACGTGCCCGAAGCGAAACAGCTGCACAGCTCCCGGCCCGGCAACCGCAGTAACCACCAGGGACAGGAGGCGCACGCGCGCTCCCACACCAATCAGGCAGATGCAGACGAGGTGATAGGCGCCGAACAGGCCGATGCTGTGCACCAGTCTCTGCTGTCCGGGTTGCTGTCACATATTGGTATTCGGAATGTTGACACCCGGGAATACCAGGGTGCCCGCAACACCAAATTCATGATTTTCCCCGGATCCGCGTTGGCAAAGACCAATCCGCAGTATGTTATGGCCGCGGAGTTGGTGGAAACCTCCCGGCTGTGGGCCCGTGACGTGGCCAGTATCGACCCCCGCTGGGTGGAGCGCCTTGCGGCAAACCTTCTAAAAAGCACGTATTCCGAACCGCACTGGTCGAGCAAACGAGCCGCCGCCATGGCATACCAACGCTCCACGCTCTATGGGGTGCCGGTCGTGGCCGATCGGCTGGTCCCCTACCACACGATCGACCCGGTGGCAGCCC
>OMHB01000019.1_pt1 | contig 17376 bp, 16 predicted proteins | sample 1646151 | NCBI WGS metagenome assembly OMHB01 (sample SAMN03287622, study PRJEB25206) | human oral metagenome | biome: Human subgingival microbiome; feature: a sample from a patient with with chronic Periodontitis S04-05-R; material: Human subgingival plaque | host: Homo sapiens ... | reverse complement strand
CGCCCCGCCGCAATGCCGCCATTGTTGTGCTGCCTAAATACTCCGCAACCCCGGCGGAATCGAAGCCGAGATCACGGAAAACCTCCTGAAGACGTGGGGCAACCACACCCAATGGTGAACGCATAACAATACTCCTTGACGATGAAAAACCTGGCTGAGACGCCATAAGCTCAAGTACTACATAGTACTGTGTCCAACCCGGCAGGTAGCATGTGGGCGACTGTCGATTGTGGTGGTTATTGCATTCGCGTGAAACCCCACCACGCCAATCTTGGAGGACGAAACATGGTGTTCACCCCCTTGCACCGGGAACTCGAACTGTTGGCTATGACGCCCCTCGACCAGTATCTCCTCAGGGAAGCAATTCGGGTTGGGGCGCGCGAACAAGGCGACCTCATGTTCCGCGAAACACCGCATGCCATCGCCGCCGCCCTGGCCCGTGACCTGTGCGCCCTCGCCAACCGGGGCGGCGGGTGGATTTTCTACGGCATTCGCGCCCCCGATGGGGTTGTCGAAAACCTCGCGCCCTGCCAGCCGATCACCGACATTGACCACACGGTCACTCAGGTAGCCCGCGACCTTGTCACCCCGCTGCTCACTGACGTTACCGTGCACCACATCCCCGTCGCCCCGACTGGCGTCGTCTACGCGATCGAAGTGCCTTACGACGACCAGGCGCCCCATCACCTTGCCGACGGCACAGTCCCCATCCGTCGCGGTACTACCCCCACGCTCGAATACCTCACCGATGCGGAGCAACACCAGCTTCGCCTTGAGGTCCGAAACTTTTCCGCCTGGCGTGCTCACACCATTCCCGCCCTCATCGACGAATACCAGCGCCTTGCTCCCATCTATGGTGGCGCAACCTTCGTGCTTGTGGCCGTCCCCACCCACCGGCTGCTGCCCGAAATCACCACCCAGAAAATCGAGCGGACCTTCTATGATTTTTACACCACCGACTACCTGGAGAAGGGCTACGACCAAAACCTCATTGTCTTCCATTTCGGTGACGATCCCATCCACGTCGACAACGCCACCCTGCGGTATCAGGATGAAACCGAGACTGGTTCTTGGGCCTCTAGCCGGTGCGAAATCACCACGACCGGCATTATCCGCTTCGCGATTCAACTAGGCGGGGAGGAGTCTCCCGACGACGCGGATGTTGCATACCTTGGCCAGTATCATCAGCCCGAGGTTTTTCCAACGGCGGGTCCCGCACACGTCTCCCATGTTGAGCTGGAATTGACGCTGCTCGAAACCTTCGCTAGCGTGCTTTCCCTCCAGGAGCGGTGTTTCAACAGCGACTACGATCTTTGGGTTGGGCTGGCCAGCCGCCGCGAGGACGAGCCCGTGGCCATTCGGCGCATGACCATTCACGAATCCGGCAACCGGTACCTGGGTGAGCTTCTCCCCGTAGATGACAACAGTTTCATTACCCACCCACAGTTGGTGTCGGCCCGGCTTCCGCTGGATTCCACCGTGAACGAGAAACGGGGGATTCTCAACCGCATGTGTTTGGGGCTATTAAGTCAAAGTGGCATCACCAGTATGCGGTTGATCCGGGAGGCGGAATAGTCTGTGGGCGGTTGTCGTCGTCAAGCAGGATCGGAGCCGGCCGGCAGCTGCCTGGGCGGCACCCTAGTTCCCCGAACCATTTGCGCCCGCTGCCGGCCCTGGGCCGCAGCTTGCTCCCGCAACGCTGCCGGCTTATACACCGCCGGGACCCGGGCGTCACGCGGCTCGCCAATACCGTTTGCTAACACCACCGCGATCCACGGCAGCGGCACCGAAATGATAAATAGCAGGGCGGACAGCCACACGTTATGCATCGACATGTAGGTCACCATCGCCAAGAATAAAAACGGCAACCGCGACCCCTGAATCCACATGTACTGTTTTTCGCGCTTCTTACGGTTCTGGGTGGGGGAGTAGGAAGCAGTGGTGACCAACGGAACATTATTGCGCCGTAAGCGATGCAGCTTACGCTTCAAACCCGCTTTCCGCCGGGGTGCTTGTTGACGCGATGCGGTGCTCGTGGTATCAGTCTGTTCGACCATATCAATATATTCGAACTGTTTCTCGGTGTCCTCTGGGGGCTCTTTGCCGGAATACCGCTGCTGAAACGGGGAAAAATCCCGATCAGAGTGATAGGAAAATTTCGAAGAAGAATCGGCATGATCCTCGTCGCGCCGGAAAGGGTGATCGTGGGACGAGTCACCCCGATGAGTGGGGGAATGAGTGGTAAAGAGGGAATCTCGATTGCCGTGTGCCATATTTAACAATTTAACAAATGAATCCGGCTTAGCATGATTAGCGAACGTCGGGCAATATAGAGGGGTGACTACAAGTACCAAAACCATCGAACGGCCAGACATTCGGGAGGACATCAGCACTGATGATGACACCCCGAAGTTCTTCCACTATGTCAAAAAAGACCAAATTGTTGAATCAGCTGTTTCCGGAAAAATGGTTGTCGCACTCTGTGGGGAAACCTTTCCGGTGACCAAACAAGCCAAACCCGGTTCACCAGTGTGCCCCGACTGTGAGCGAGTGTATCGGAGCCTGCGCAAGAAGTGAGCAGCGATCTTCGGGTATGGCAGCAGCAGGCGCTGACGAAATATCTGGACACCAAGCCGCACGACTTCCTGGCTGTCGCTACCCCTGGCGCAGGTAAAACCACCTTTGCCCTGAGGGTGGCGACGGAGCTGAAAACTCGACGTACCGTGGATCGCATCATTGTTGTGGTCCCCACGGAGCATCTGAAGGTGCAATGGTCGGAGGCCGCCGCCCGGGTGGGGTTGAGCCTGGATCCGGCGTTTAAAAACACCGATGCCATCAACCCGCAATACGATGGGGTGGTGGTGACCTATGCGCAGGTGGCGATGCACCCGTATAAGCATTATGCGGTCACCACTGCCAAGCGTTCCCTGGTGATTCTCGACGAGATTCACCACGGTGGCGATGCGAAAAGCTGGGGTGATGGCATTAAGGAGGCCTACCAGGATGCGACGCGCCGCCTGGCGCTCACGGGTACGCCGTTTCGGTCGGATGATTCCACCATTCCATTTGTGCGGTATGCCGAGGATGGTGAGGGGCATTTAGTGTCGCAGGCGGACCACACCTATGGGTATTCGGACGCGCTTGCGGACGGTGTGGTGCGGCCGGTGGTGTTTCTCGCCTACTCGGGTGAGGCCCGGTGGCGCACCAGTGCGGGTGAGGAGTTTGCCGCCCGTTTGGGCGAGCCGCTGAATGCCGAGCAGACCGCCAGGGCGTGGAAGACTGCCCTGGATCCGCAGGGTGATTGGATTCCGGCGGTGTTGCGGGCCGCGCACACCCGGCTGCACCAGTTGCGGAAAACCATTCCCGATGCCGGGGGCCTGGTGATTGCCACGGATAAAACCACCGCGCGTGCTTATGCCAAGATCCTAGAGAAGCTATCCACCACCCCGGTGTCGGTGGTGCTGTCGGATGAGGCTGGTGCTTCGGAGCGGATTGAAAAATTCGCGGGCAGCACGGACGAGTGGATGGTTGCGGTGCGCATGGTGTCCGAGGGCGTGGACGTGCCCCGGCTGGCGGTGGGCGTGTATGCCACGTCGGCGTCGACCCCACTGTTTTTCGCCCAGGCCATCGGCCGGTTTGTTCGCTCTAGACGCCCCGGGGAAACCGCCAGCGTGTTTCTGCCCTCGGTGCCGGTCCTCCTGGACTTGGCGGCAAAACTGGAGGTGTCACGGGACCACGTGTTAGGTAAACCCCACCGGGAAACGGGCGGTTGGGATGATGAGCTGCTTGCCGAGGCAAATAAGCGGGAGACCGAGGCGGACCAACTCAAAGCCTACGAGTCCTTAGGTGCCGAGGCCGAACTGGACACGCTGATCTACGACGGTTCTTCCTACGGGACCGCCACCGTGGCCGGTTCGAGCGAGGAGGCCGACTACCTGGGGTTGCCGGGCCTGTTGGATGCGGAACAGATGCGCCAACTGTTGCGGAAACGCCAGGAGGAGCAGCTGAATGTTCGAGAGCGTGAGGCGAAAGAGGCGGCGAAGCGGGAGCAGGAGGCCCGTAGCTCCCAGGGCCGTAAGGATGCGGAGGAGCGGCTGGCCAGCCAGGAAATCCCCCAGCTGCGTAAGGAGCTGAATGCTCTGGTAGCGATCACCGCGTCCCGGACCGGCCGGCCGCATGGGTCGATCCACACCGAGGCGCGCCAGAAGTGCGGTGGTCCGCCAACGGCAATGTGTTCCGCGGAGCAGCTGCGGGAGCGCATTAATTACTTACGACGCTGGTAGCTCCCGCAGATCGGTTGGGGGAGGGGCCGGTGGCGGTGTCATAGTTGGGGCTCATGAGACCGTCACCGCCAGTGTCGCATCATTGCAGGGGGGGGCAGTGGGAGGTAACCGTAACCATAGAAAATCCACGCAGAATATTAAGAAAAATTCATCCCGATACCCATGAGCTTCTTAGTGACACTGAAAATGGGGGTGGCGGGACGAATATGGGGTGAATATGGTGGGTTTTGTTCCGCCGCTATTGCTATTTTCCCAGCTCAAGGTTAGCTCGCGGGTTTTTCAATGAAGGCCCGACGGCGGAGTTTGTGGCCTGCACGTATTAAAATACTGTCACATATTAGTAATTTTTTGCTAAGTAAGCGAAGGGTGTCCGATGCCTGCGGTAGGGTGGTGAGGTGTCAAAAACAACAACCTAAAGGAGTAGTAGGTTATGACGAACCCTAATCCGAATGATCCTAGCGATCCTCAGGGCGGCAATGGTGAACTCCCGAATTATGACACCGGAGCTGCGTTTGCTATGACGCCGGAGTTAGATGATGGTCTGATCCGAGACAAGAAAAACTACCTGGAAATCACGGCCCTGGCCTTCGGCGTTCTCGCTATTATTTCGATGCTTATGGACCCGCGGTCCGGCATTTTCCTGACACTGGTCTGTATCGTTGCCGCCATCGTGGCGCTGGTGCAACGGAAGAAGTATGCCCCAGAAAATCGTCGCACCTGGTTTTCCATTGTGGCGTTGGCATGTGCCGTGACGAGTCTGGCCATCTTCATCTTCTATATGGTGAATATCTACCTCCTTTTAGAAAAGCACCCGGAATGCCAGCAAGGAACCAATAGCGAGAAAGCCCAATGTATTCAGAAGGTTGTAAAGCGATCCTAAGGGTGTGCATGAATATTTTTCATGTCGGTGGCATGTTCGCGGCCATAACCTAGTTTCCCATCATCTGGCGGTTCTGGTGACGCAGGCCAGCCTGGCAGATTGCCGGATTATGATGTGGTGCTGACCCTCAAAGTTTCCTAACTGCATTACACCCACTCAATCACCCCCGAATGTGTCGACATGGATGATTACCCGGCACGTCAGCAATGTCTTGAACAAAAGCTTACGGCGAGCTAGCTCATAGAGTACGGCAGCCATATGACATATTGCCGGTGGAAGCAGGGGAAATCTTCGGTAGGGTGGTAGAGGTAACAAACATCACGAAACGGAGTGAAAAATGTCCATCCCTAATTACTCATCATATAGCGATCCAAATCTACCAGGCGCGTTTCCCGATAATGACATGATGATGTCCATGGGGAAGAAGAATGTCATGGCCATGGTGGCACTGGTGTTGGCACTCATCGGGTTGGTTACCTGCTGGGTGCCAGTCGTGGGTGTTGTACTGTCATTTATTGGTTTTATCTTGGCAATTATTGCGTTGGCGAAAGTGAAAAACTATCTGCCATTGACCGCTAGGAAAGGAATGAGCATTGCCGCGTTGATCATCTCGGTCATAGGTGTGCTCATCGGTGGTTTATTCACCGCCATCGCGGTTTACGTGATGTCGGTGGCACCAGATTGCCTCACCATTGCTGACCCCACGGCGCAGTCGCAGTGTATCCAAGAAAAGATTACAAACACCAAATAATTGATTCCTTCGGCAATCGCTTGGCGACGTGCCCTGCGCGCCAGCCCAGCTTACTACCCTTTGGCTCGCACCAATAAGCCAAGGGGTTTTGGTTTTCATGGGGTTGGGCTACCTTTGTTCGTCGACAAGCACTAACGCGAAACTAGAAATCATGACATCAACGTTGCGAGATTACCGTAAGCTTGCCCCGGATCTTGCCCGTGGTGCTGCGCTGCTCGGTATTGCTGTCGCCAACGGCATCACCACGTGGAGTGCAACCGGGCTGCCTGCTGCCGAAAATGAGCTTGAAACCTATGCCGGAATCATCGTGGATGACTCCCGATGGGACAAAATCATGGTGGTCATAGGCACGCTGTTTGTGCATGTGAGAGGGCTGCCCATGTTCGCCACGCTGTTAGGCTATGGCATCGGCATGATCCTTGTGCGGGAATGGCGGAAAGGTGCCACCCCCCGGAGTGTGCGTGTCATTTTGGCCCGCAGGTATGGGGTACTGGCGATCATCGGTGCCTTGCACACGGTGTTTCTGTTTTACGGCGATATCATGCTCACCTATGGGCTCATCGCCCTGGTTGTGGTGCTCATATGTACGTTCCCTGACCGGATATTAATCAGGCTTGTTGGTGTTTCCGCAGTTGTCGGGGCGGTGCTCATAGCCCCGTGGGGGTATAGTCCCTTTGATGCTGTAGCACCCGCAACCCCCATCAGCCAGGATGGGGGATCCGGTTATCTTATTGACCAACTTTATCCGGGCTTCGTCGTCCTGCTGCGGACGCCTGGACAATTCTTCATCGACCTGGTGACCTTGGGACCACTCATTCTCCTTGGCTTTATCGCCGGCAGGAAGGGCGTGCTGGAGCATCCCGATCGGTATGTCATGCCCATGCGGATCGCTGCCGGCATTACGGTGCTGGTCATCGCGGGGGTCGGAATCCCATGGGGGCTATCCGCCCTGGGGGTGCTGCCGGCGGAACCATTTTGGCATGGGATCAACCGGGTGGCCGGCCTGTGGACCGGGCCCGGGTTTGTGGTGTGGATTTTCTGGGTCGCTCGGTGGGTGCAAAAACGCCATCGGTCGAATAGGCTATGGATCCGCATGCTTGCTGCCTTGGGACAGATGTCTATGACCGGTTACGTGTTGCAATCAGTATTGTTTACCATCATCATGGTGCCGTGGGGTCTAGCAATCGGTGCCGGCCGTGGGGCCGCTACTGTTACCCTCATTGCCGCCGGTATTTGGGTGGTCACTATGGTTTTTGCCTACCTGTGGTCACTCACCACCAGGCGTGGACCACTAGAGATTCTGCACCGTACCCTCGGATATGGGAGGCTACCCAACGCCAAAACGCAGATAATGTGATATGTCATGGGCTGTGACGAAAAGGCGTGATAAGTTTGAGGTGAATACTGTTTTCTCATAATGAAATCGGGTTTCTGTCATGGCATCTGTTCGTATTCTCACCCCGGATCTTGCTCGTGGCGCGGCCCTTTTAGGGATTGCTATCGCTAATGGTATTACCGCGTGGAGCTTAAGGATCGGCGATGTTCCCCAGGGGTACCACAGGACGCTTTCCGGGATCATCGTCAATAATTCGCTGTGGGACAAGGTCACCATCATCTTGACAGATATGTTTGTGCACACCAGGGGCCTGCCCATGTTCGCCACCCTTTTAGGTTATGGGGTGGGCATGATCCTGGTTCGGGAACAGCGCAAAGGCGCCACCAAGAAACAATGCCGCGCAATCTTGCTGCGCCGTTATGGGGCGTTGATCCTTTTCGGTATCGTGCACATGGTCTTCCTCTTCTACGGGGACATCATGTTCAACTACGGCTTGATCATATTGGTACTGGTTATTCCCTTACGTAACGCCACGAACAAAACCCTGCTCATCACTGCCGGGGTGTTGTTCGTCTTATCCATGGTGATGAATGGTGCCCTGTTGTCCTACTCGGACATGAACGCAGTACTGCTGCAAGGCTATGGCCACGGCTATGTGCAGGACCAATTGGTTCGGGGTGCTTCCTTGGCCTTTATATATAATTTTCTCCGGTTCCCGTTTGCTCTCCCCTTGGTAGGATCGGTGATCCTCATTGGATTCGTCGCCGGCCGCAATGGGGTGTTAGAGCATCCCGAACATTTCCGAATGCCTATGCGGATTGCTGCCACCATTACCGTGATTATTGTAATCGCGGTCGGCTTGCCAGTGGGGTTGGCTAGCCTTGGGATTCTTGGGCATGAAAAATTCCTCTACATCCTCAACACGCTTGTGGGTATGGTATCGGGTCCGGGAATCGTGGTGTGGATTTCGTGGATTGCTAGCTGGGTGGAACGCCGCAAGTTGACCGATACGTTGCCCATTCGCATGCTTACCGCCCTGGGTCGGATGTCCATGACCGGTTACGTGTTGCAATCGGTCACATTCATTTTCATTATGACCCCCTGGTTCCTGGGTATTGGTTCTGGGCAGTCCGTGGGCATAGTGGCGGTGACCGCGACCGGTGTTTGGTTGGTGACTCTCATCTTCGCCTACCTGTGGTCACTCACAGGCAAACGTGGACCAATAGAGATTGCCCACCGGAGCATTGGATACAAAAAGAATCGGGTGTACGGTGAAACCCCGCAACTAGCACCAGCTTCGTAACCTTCAGCACCCGCGCCCCAATGATGCTTTCCCCATGAATGTGGGGGAGTTATTGGGGCGCCATCTCTGGGATTCCACAAGCTGATGGGTGCTAAAAGCGTGCGGTTATGGGGAATATGTGAAGATTTGCTGGGTGGGTATCTTCTGCCATGTCTGGTGGATATGCCAAAATATAAGTGACCAATAGGAGAAACATAACTAATGACGTATCCCGATAACCCGCAACAACCGCATAGCAATCCTTACGATAAAGCCTATCCAGTATCCCCATTTGAATCCGAACCACAACAACCGCAGCAGCAGGTGCAGCAGCCACAACAGCCTGATCAGTGGCAGCAAAGCCAGCAGCAAGCCTCCTGGCAGGGGCCACCCGTCCCACCGCAAGGGGCGTCGCAAAGCGGTGGCATGGGCGTGCAACCAAATACCATGACTTACGGGCCGAACATGCAGCCGCCGCAGCAGATCCCGTATACCGCCAACCCCTATGCGCCCGCGCCGGTAGCGGTAGACCCACAGAAAAAGAATCATCTGGGGCTGATTGCCATGGTGATGGGACTATTGTGCATTCCCTCGCTGATATTCATGGGGTGGTGGCCACCCATTATCGCAATAACAACCCTGGTGGTTTCCATTGTGGCATTTGTGCGCCGCAAAAACTATGTGGAGCAAAACCGCATGACCGGCTTTGCCATTACCGGCCTGGTGCTTTCCAGCGTGTGCATCGCCATTATTATTGTTGGAATTGTAATCTTTTTGGTATTTGAAGTGGCCGATAGCGGCTATGACAATTACGATAGTTACCGAAGCTACCTCCCCGATAACAGCCTCGAAGACGCCTAGCACAACGGCGAATGGGCATTAGCATAAAACCACCCCACCAGTTGGAAACCACAACCGGTGGGGGTGAAAACTTTCCCGTTATGACCTGGCGGCTAGTCGAGGTAATCCCGCAGCACCTGCGAACGTGACGGGTGCCGCAGCTTCGACATGGTCTTCGACTCGATCTGCCGAATCCGCTCCCGAGTCACCCCATACACCTGACCAATCTCGTCCAGAGTCCGGGGCATGCCATCTGTCAACCCGAACCGCAGCTTCACCACGCCGGCTTCCCGCTCCGACAAAGTGTGCAACACATCCTGCAACTGGTCTTGCAGCAGGGTGAACGACACCGCATCCACTGCGATCACAGCCTCGGAATCCTCAATGAAGTCACCCAGCTGGGAATCGCCCTCGTCACCAATGGTCTGGTCCAGCGAAATCGGCTCCCTGGCGTACTGCTGGATTTCCAACACCTTATCCTCGGTGATATCCATTTCCTTCGACAACTCATACGGGGTGGGCTCCCGGCCCAAATCCTGCAACAGCTCCCGTTGGATCCGGCCGAGCTTATTAATAACCTCCACCATGTGCACCGGGATACGGATCGTTCGTGCCTGATCCGCCATAGCACGCGTGATCGCCTGGCGGATCCACCACGTCGCATAGGTAGAGAACTTATAGCCCTTGGTGTAGTCGAACTTCTCCACCGCGCGAATCAACCCCAGGTTGCCCTCCTGAATCAAATCCAGAAACGCCATGCCGCGGCCCGTATACCGCTTTGCCAACGACACCACCAACCGTAGGTTGGCCTCTAACAGGTGATTCTTCGCCTTCCTACCGTCCCGGGCGATGGCCCGCAAATCCCGCTTCACCGCGGGCGTCAGCTTCGCCTCCTTATCGCCGCTGCTGTAGGCCTTCTCCATCTGCTTCATGCGATAGTCCGCATACAAGCCCGCCTCGATGCGTTTCGCCAGCGACACCTCCTGCTCCGCATTCAGCAACGCAACCTTGCCGATCTGCTTGAGATAGGCGCGCACCGAATCCGCCGACGCGGTAAGCTCCGCATCCTTCCGGGCCTGCCGCAGCGCAGCCGATTCGTCCTCATCCCACACCGAGGAACTGTCTTCATCTTCCTCATCCACGGGCGGCATGGCATCGTCATCGTCGCTGAGGTGCGGATCTATGACCGCATCCTGATCGTCCTCATAGCCATCCACATCGGAGTCGCTGAGCCCATTGGCCAAATCAAAGTCGGAATCCGGCTCTAATAATGAATCCTCATCATCAATGAGGTCATCATCCATCTTGATCGACTTCGGCGCCACGGCTGGCTTCTTCGCAGCGGTCACCGCAGCCTTGCGGGTAGTTTTCTTCGCGGCGGTTTTCTTGGCCGCGGTCTTTTTCGCGGCAGTCTTTTTTGCCGTCGTCTTCTTCGCCGCGGTTTTCCGCGTGGTTTTCTTCGTCGTCTTCTTCGCGGTCTTCTTTGTGACCTTTTTCGCAGTTTTCTTCGCCGGTGCCGCCGGTGCATCAGCGGTAGCTGCAACATCAGCCGCTGCTGTCACCTCAATAGCATCAGTTGCAGCCGCCTTTTTGGGGGCAGCTTTCCGAGTGGTCTTTTTTGCCGTGGTTTTTTTCGCTACACTCTTCTTCGCCGCGGTTTTCTTGGTGGTCTTCTTCGCCGCTGACCGACGCGCAGCAGGAGCAGCTGTGGTGGACTCTCCTGCGCTAGCACCAGCGGCCGTAGCCTCCGGTGCGGTTGGGGCAGCGGTACGCGGGGCTGCCTTGCGAGCAGTTGCCTTACGGGCGGTTTTCTTTGCTACCTTCTTGGTTGCTGGTTGTGGAGTGCCGCTTGAAGCCGCCCCCTCGGTGGAGCTGCCGCCAATGCGTGCGGTTGCGGAAGTATCTGAATTCTCAGTGGCTGCCACGTACGCCCTTTCGCCTGGAAAAATCATTGACTGTGGATGAAACTAGTGAAACTAGAACTACTAGATGGGTTGTGTACATCTCAGCAGCCGCAAAAAGATTCCCAACCAACTGGTAAAAATTTTGATGGAAAACTGCAAAAGGCGCTGAAACCGTGCTTCCCTGTCATGGACAACATGCCATTATAAAACAAGTGCACAAAAAATGCTGACTTGTCCAGCTCTCTGCCCACCACCCAAGTGGCACTTTTGCTTTACGACGGGCCAAAAGGTGGATCACATCACAAACTTACTGATGAGCCGGGGTGGCCCATCAGGGTAGCGCCTTCAGTGAATAATATTTTCCAACCTATGGGTGCAAACCAGCCTCCACCGCCATTGCGGCGCCCACAATACCCGCCCGATTCCGGAGCTGGGCCGGCACCACCGGGGTCTCAATCGTCAACAGCGGCACCCACTTATCCGCCTTCCGGGAAATCCCGCCCCCCACCACAAACACCGTCGGGTTAAACAGCCGCTCATACTCGTGCATCACCTTATCCACCCGCACGGCCCACTTCTTATAGCTCAACTCCTCCACATCCTTGATGCGGGACGACGCAATATTCTCCGCGTCCTGGCCGTCAATGATCATATGGCCCAACTCCGTGTTCGGGAACACCACACCATCGATCAGCAGCGCCGAACCAATGCCCGTGCCAAACGTCAACATCATGACCGCACCCGACTTCGCCAACGGGTCCCCGAAATGGGCCTCCGCCACGCCGGCCGCATCCGCATCGTTGAGCACATGCACATCCGTCCCCGGCAGATGCTTGGCGAATAACTCATGCGAATCAACCCCCACCCAGCTGGGATCAATATTCGCCGCCGACAGCACCACCTTATTCTTAATCACACTCGGCAGTGTGATACCCACCGCATCCGGCCATTCGGCAATCTTTACAATTTCGGCGCAGGTGGCAGCAACCGCATCAGGGGTTGCCGGCTGGGGGGTGAGTATTTTGATGCGCTCACCAATGAACTCACCAGTGTCAAGATCAACTCGGGCGCCCTTAATACCAGAGCCGCCAACATCAATACCAAATCCAATCCGGGTCATAAAGGTTAGTTTACTGAAAATCGGCAGCGCATAACACAAAATTCCTATGACCCAACTGAAGAAATGCCTGATAAGTGATATTTATCACGTTCGCCATGATGTGGGGTCCATCGGCATAATGGGTTCTATGCCCTTAACCGATATGAACTATCACGATCTCCGGGTTTCCGCAATCACCCAGGCCGCCAACCATTGGGGTGGGCGTCGACAAGCGGAACTGTTCGACTACCAGTACGACACCAGCTTCCTCACCGAAGGGTTTGCCGGTCACCCTGAGGAACAACGCCACGCCGAACTTGCCCGCACCGCCGTCACCATTGCCGCCGCCGCGGCCAAGGTCATTGCCGAACGTCGCGCCGCCATCGAAAACCTCCAGGCGGTCACCACCACCAAATCCTCCGACGTCGACCCTGTGACCATTGTCGACACTGCGGCCGAAGAAGTCATTCGCACCATGCTCACCGAGCTCCGCCCCGGTGACGGCATGATCGGCGAGGAAGGCACCGCCACCACCGCCACCACCGGCGTCACTTGGATCGTCGACCCCATCGACGGCACCGTCAATTTCCTATACAACCAGCCCCAATACGCTGTTTCGCTCGCCGCCGAAATCGACCACACTCTCGTTGCCGGCGTTGTCCTCAACGTCGCCACCGGACAACTTTGGGTTGCCAGTAAAAATGGGGGCGCCATCACCTTAGGGCCGCACACCCCGCCGCGGTTGATTTCCGCATCTACCGAAACCAGCCTTACCCTCAGCCTGGTGGCCACCGGATTCTCCTACTCCGCCGCCCGGCGCAAAAAACAAGTCGAAATCCTGGGGGAACTCATTGGCACCATTCGGGACATTCGCCGCCGGGGAAGCGCCGCCCTCGACCTGTGCGCCGTTGCCGACGGTCAGGTAGAAGCCTATTACGAACACGCCACGAACGTATGGGATTACGCTGCGGGAGCGCTGGTGGCACTGGAAGCCGGGGCAGTGGTGGAAACCCCACGCTATGGCAGCCCTAGCCATCATGAGGCCGACAAGAATCTGGTGTGGGCATGCGCGCCGGGGATTGCCCGCCAGTTTGCGACTGTTATGCGAAGAATTCCCGCGGCACTTCCCGACAATCAATACGGTTAACCGGGGATAATGCGCTTTTTCCGCCCCGTGTGAATTTACTATCATAATCGCAGCTAGTTGCCGGTTTTGTGGAAACATCGTGGGAGCCGCTGGGTGGGGAAATATGACAACATGGCATGTTGTGCCTTAAGATGCGCCACGAAGCCAGTAAAAACGGGAGTGATACCGGTTTTGTACTGTGGGATTGAATGACTCGTAGGTCGTCGGTGACAGATAATGATCCGCCGATGGTATGGGGTGGGGGTAGTCAACACTCCTACGTCACATACTATTGTGAGCGACACTGAGCACATTTAGCCGCATCAGTGATAAAAAGCGTGTAAAACTATCGGCAACCTGACCAATAAGGTGGTGGCACTGCATGACATGTTATATGTTGGTGCTGCCGGCTAGGTCTCAAGGCTTAATTTATCGTATCCATAATTAATCTGAATAGGAAGCAAAAAGTCTTATGGCAACCGACTATGATGCACCACGTCGTCGCGCTGAGGACGAGATCGAAACTGATTCCCTCGAAGGCCTCAAGGCGGCGGAAAACGTTACCAACGACATGGACGACGACGGTGAAATCGTTGAACCCTTCGACCTGCCCAGCGTTGATGTTGCTGGCGAAGAACTCAATGTCACAGTGATTCCCCGCAGGGAGAACGAATTTACCTGCTCGGTGTGCTTCCTCGTGCAGAATAATAACCGGATTGATCACACCGAGCCTGACGGCTCTATCGTGTGTAAAGATTGCGCCTAACCCGCTTTCACCGCTCACGCTTTCACCACCTGCACCCGCATTCGTAGTATCGAACGCAAGGGAATCTAGGGGAGTCCTGTATGGGAAAAACCTGGTGGTGAGGGCGTTTTATGCATTACGGCTGGTTGTCGCAGCCTGGTCGGTGTCGGACCGTTGCTCCGGTAAAAACGCGGTCAATAACTGTTCCGGATGCTTGGAAGCCACCAACCAATACGGTGTGGGATCCTCCGGGTCGTTGAGCACCAGCATCACCATTTCCGGCACCCACCCGTGCGACACCACGAACGCCGCCGGATCTAACTGCCGCCCCATGGCATTCCGCTTCGCCGTTGCCGGCACCGCCAACGATCGTGACACCACCGTGTGCGGCAGGTTCGCCTGTCCCGTCACTAACCAGCGGGTACCATCGGGATCTTCCTCAACCACAACACTGGTGGACGACAGCGACACCAACACCCACACCGCAAGCACACTGAGCACAACCGCGGGAATATAAAGCCATAACGCTGCCCGGTTCAAGGCAAACTGGGCAGAGATGAGTGCAACAATAAATGCGGCGATTAACCACCAATACCAGGGCACCCATTGACGCTCTGAATACAAAACCTTAGGTTCTGCAGTGTTCGGCTGTGCTTGATTGTTACTCACAGTAGCCAAGTGTACTTCAACACCTCAGGTCTTTAATTCACTTTGAACCCCACATATCTGCATGCTTGACGACGCTTAACTATAGGTGGCGGCACCAGTAGTCGAGGGTGGGGTTGGGGAGCGATAGTGATTTCTTGACTACACTCGATTCACAACTGTATAACCACCATGTCAAGGAGCAACCTAGCCGTGAATAATAACGTCATCAATCACATTCGCATCAAACGAATAGATAAAGAACTCCCCATCCCGGTACGAGCCCATACCGGTGATGCTGGTGTGGACCTATACTCCACCGAAACCTGCGTCATTCACCCGGGGGAACGCGCCCTTATAGGCACCGGCATAGCCATTGCGCTACCTCTTGGTACAGTGGGGCTTATCCACCCCAGGTCGGGTCGGGCGCTTCGGGAAGGATTGGGCATGGTCAATGCCCCAGGCACCATTGATGCCGGTTATCGGGGTGAATTGAAAGTTTGCCTCATCAACCTTGACCCCCGCACTCCCATCCACATCAACCGGGGAGAGCGCATTGCACAACTAGTCGTCCAAAAAGTCGAGCTCTTCGATTTTACCGAAGCAGACGAATTAGACGACACGCTCCGCGGTGACCAGGGCTACGGGTCCACGGGAATTGACTAACCAACCATGACATTTCTTGACTAATATTCACCACGCATATGGTCAGGGGAAAACGAAAGGGTGAGAAACATGCCACTGTGGCCGTTCTCCAAGAAAAAAGCCGAGGATAACAACTACGACTACGACGATGATGACTTTGAGGAAGACATCATAGACGAAGACCTCAACGCTGCCAGCAACACTCGGCGCACCCACCGGGCTCCCGCAGGCGGCAGCTACGACAATGATAATGATGATGGTGGCATGTCGGCGAAGCCAGCCGATTCCGCCCCGGCTGATGCCCCGGATGCCGGCGCCACTCCCACCACTTCAACCTCCGGCGCCATCATCATGGGGGACGAATACGACGACACCCCGGACCCGGTCCACGACGCCATCGACGGCGACTCCGGCCCCTTCGACGGTGACTCCGTGAGCATTGACGACTTCGATTTCTCCGATTTTTCCACCGGCATACTCAACCTGGGATCCATGCTCATCCCCCTGCCGTTCAAATCGGAAGTGCAGGTAGAAATGGGTGCCGACGGCCCGAAAATGCTGCACATTTTAACCGAACACGGTCGGTGCACCCCGGTAGCGTTCGCCGCCCCCGCCCGGGCCGGCCAATGGCGAGAAACCGTGAAAGAAATCACCCAGGGCATGCGTAGCGATGGCCTGGATGTGGTAGTCGAATACGGGCCCTGGGGGCGTGAAGTTGTTGGCTCCGCCCCTGGCGGTGGCGGCATTGTCCGCATCATCGGGGTGGATGGCCCCCGCTGGATGCTGCGCATGACCCTCGCCGCCCCAATCGACCACGCGGACGAAATGGCGGCACTCGGGCGGGAAATCACCGCCCGAACCTTCGTCATGCGTGGCAAAGACCCCATCCTGGCTGGATCATCCCTGCCGGTTGCACTCCCCGGCCCGCTCGCCGCCCAAGTGCAAAAAGAAATGGAACGCCGCCAAAAAGCTGCCCAAGAAGCAGCCCAGGCGGCCGACAATGATACGAAGGAATAGCATAGGTGACCAGCGAAAAGCTTATCGACGGCGACCCCAATAACCCCGGCGATGACAGTCCCGACGGGCCACCCCCCACGCTGCTGGAACAAATGGGCGGACTCAGCGGGTTAGTGTCCTCCACACTTCCCATCCTGGTGTTTGTGCCAGTCAACAACAAATGGGGACTCAACCCCGCCCTTATCGCCGCCCTGAGCATGGCCACCCTCATCCTCGTGTGGCGACTCATCCGCAAGGAAAACCTGCAACCCGCGATCTCCGGGTTCATGGGTGTCGGCATCGGCGCCGCTATCGCCTGGTACACCGGCTCCGCCAAAGGATACTTCGCCTACGGCATTTGGATGTCCCTCCTCCTCGCCATCGTGTTCTTCATTTCCATCCTGGTGCGGTGGCCCATGGTTGGCATCATTTGGAAAGGCATCAACGGCGACGGCATGACCTGGCAAAAAGTTCCAGGCGCCCGCTGGGCCTACACCTGGGCCACCCTGGGGTGGGCAGCGGTCTTCCTCGCCAGATTCCTCGTGAAACAGCTCTTCTACCAGGCCGATAACGTTACCGGCCTCGGGGTCGTCAGCATCCTCATGGGTTGGCCGCTCACCGGCCTGGTTACCATCTTCACCGTATGGATGGTGCGCTGCGCCCGCACCGCCATGATCGACGCCGGCTATGAAACCGACGACTCAGCCGAAGCAAACACCACCGATGCTGCCCCCGACCCGGCGTCGACAAGCTCAAAGCCGACACTTCGGAAGGAACCCACACGTGACAACTAACCTCACGCACGGCGACCACATCACCACCACCATCACCCGGCCCGCCCACG
>OMHB01000016.1_pt1 | contig 17985 bp, 16 predicted proteins | sample 1646151 | NCBI WGS metagenome assembly OMHB01 (sample SAMN03287622, study PRJEB25206) | human oral metagenome | biome: Human subgingival microbiome; feature: a sample from a patient with with chronic Periodontitis S04-05-R; material: Human subgingival plaque | host: Homo sapiens ... | reverse complement strand
CCTGCTGAACCGCTCTTCCGATCTACCATGATTGTGGCATAAGTCATATATTGGTGTGGCGGTTGTTGTACTGCTGGTCACCACCGGTTTTCCTTGATGTTTACGGTTTTGGGTGCGTCCCATGGCGGCCAAATCCATAAAAAGTTTGAGGTAAGGGTTGCATAAACGAACGACGCACTTTAAAGTGGGATAGGCAAGCCTAAGTAAATCTCTTCTTGAAGTTCAGGGCTGGTTCTTTAAGACGAGAAAAGCCGCGGTGATCCCCTCAACAAGGCATCCCAGGCACTAGGGTTATGCACTATGGGTGAGTCAGATACGAAAACGGAGCAACCACACACGGGTGCTCCGTTTTCGTCATTTCCAACACAAAACCAAACAACACCAACCAATGCGCCGGAGCCAGCAGCATCGACGCAGCTACAGGAAGCCATCGCCGATTTTGCCGAACACCTTCACCTGGTCGTGGGGCGTTCCCCAGCCACTGTTGCCGGCTACCGCAGCGACCTCACCGACTTCTGTCAACACGCACACACATTCGAAGACTTCACTCTGGCGAATCTTCGGGCCTGGCTTGGTGCCGCCGTCGATGCCGGCAAATCCCGCGCCACCATTGCGCGCCGGGCGGCCGCGGCCCGGAGTTTCAGCACCTGGTGTGAGCGCCAAGGCTACCTCGACACCAATGTGGCGGCCCGCCTGGCGGTGCCCAAGTCGGGCCGGTCGCTGCCCACAGTGGTCACACCTACCGCCGCCGAAACCCTGATGGTGTCGTCGCAAGCGACCACGGAACCGGAATATTTGCGGGACACCGCCATGCTGGAACTTCTATACGCGACCGGCATCCGGGTGTCCGAGCTCTGCGGCATTGATCTTGCGGACGTGAACTATTCCCGAAACACCGTCAAAGTCACCGGGAAGGGGAATAAACAACGGGTTGTCCCCTTTGGGGATCCCGCAGCTTCCGCGCTCAAGGCCTGGCGTGACCATGGCCGCCTCCACCTGCTCAACCCGAAAAAGCCGGCCCACAACGCCCTATTTCTCGGGGCCCGGGGCGGACGGATTGATCCTCGAATGGTGCGCACCGTGGTGGCGCGGGCTGGCAAACAACTCGGCGTTGACGGTCTGGGCCCGCACTCCCTGCGGCACAGCGCGGCAACACACATGCTCGATGGTGGCGCCGACCTGCGGGTCGTGCAGGAACTCCTCGGCCATTCCTCGCTGCAAACCACCCAGATCTATACCCACGTGAGTACCAACCGGTTAAAGCAGGCATATAACCAGGCGCATCCTCGGGCCTAGGCGCTCGGTGGGGGCTTGAGGCGAATCACCGGTGCCGGCAACAGGCTCAACGGGTTGATGTAGTCGTCCGCCCCGAATTTGGCGCCCCACTGCAATCCCGGGTAGCCGTGGGTGCCGCCCGGCGCGAGCGTGCCAATGGGTTGCTGCCTGGTCACGGTGTCGCCCACCGCGACGAGGGGCAGCACCGGCTGGTACGTGGTGCGCAATCCGCCTGGGTGTTCGATTGAGACGGTGGGGATGCCGGCCAGCGTCCCAGCATAGATGACGGTTCCGTCACCCGCGGCATAAATCGGGTCGGTGGGGGCGGCCTCCAGGTCCACGCCACGGTGCCCGGGCAGCCAGTTTTTCGCCGGTTTGTTAAAGGGACGCAGTACACGATTGGGCCTAGGCAGGCGGGTCACCGGATTGGTGAACCCCGTGGGGCGGTCAGTGTGTGGTGAGGCAGGATGCGTGGGTCGTGTGACTTGTGGGCGGCCGGGCTCAGCGGCGGCAGGTGGGGGAGTGGCCACCACCATGAGTGCGACTATGAACAGCAGGAAGAGAAACGGTGGGAGCAATCGGCAGCATCGTACGGTGGCCAGGTGCGTCCCATCAAAGGTCATGTGTTGCGGGGTCATGCCTCCAGGCTCACCTTGGTTTTGACGCCACCGCCAGCGACCGGAAAACCGCCTGTGGAAACCGGTACAGGTGGGGCAGAAGTATGCTTTTGGTGCGCCTGTGGCGTGGGCCTGTGGATAACTTTACGGTGGGGGTATGAGGGTGTGCGGCGCCGGGGCGTCGTAAAGCTCAATATAGCTGGCGGTACACATTTGTTTTCGTGGGGAGAAAAGACTACGATGACTCGCTGGTGGTGTGTCATTCGTGGCCACGGTACCCCCGTGGCAACCCCGACGCATGTACCAAGAAAAATACGCGCGATCACGAACCCGCGCTCTCATCTTCCCCCAAGGGGAATCATGGTGGGGGCTAACGGTGCCGAAATCCTCGAAACGCGGTCCACATCATTGTGGTGTTTCAGGCGGTGTTGGTCGCTAGGGTGTGGGCAAAACCCACACGATTTCCATAACCAAAACTCTTGAAAATGCAGAAAGGAAGCATCATGGCAGTTGTTACCATGCGCGAGCTTCTGGACTCTGGTGTGCACTTCGGCCACCAGACCCGCCGTTGGAACCCGAAGATGCGCCGCTTCATCTTCACCGAACGCAACGGCATCTACATCATTGACCTGCAACAAACCCTCACCTACATTGATGAGGCTTTCGAGTTCGTCAAGGAAACCGTCGCCCACGGCGGCACCATTTTGTATGTTGGCACCAAGAAGCAGGCCCAGGAACCCATCCAGGAAGAGGCCAAGCGTATTGGCATGCCTTATGTGAACCACCGGTGGTTGGGTGGCATGCTCACCAACTTCCAGACCGTGTCGAAGCGTCTGCACCGCATGAAGGAATTGCAGGCAATGGAGTCCGAGGGCGGTTTTGAGGGTCGCACCAAGAAGGAAATCCTCATGCTGACCCGGGAACGCACCAAGCTGGAGCGGGTGCTCGGCGGCATTGCCGAGATGCATAAGGTTCCGTCTGCCCTGTGGGTTGTCGACACCAACAAGGAACACATTGCCGTCAATGAGGCACACAAGCTGAACATTCCCGTGGTGGCCATTCTTGACACCAACTGCGACCCCGATGTGGTCAACTACCCGGTTCCCGGCAACGACGATGCTATTCGTTCCATTGCCGTGCTGACCCGCGTGATCTCCGCTGCCGTGATCGAAGGCAAGAAGGCTCGGGAAGAGCGCGCTTTGGCCGCCGCCAAGGATGCTGCCGGCGATTCGCAGCGGGAAGAAGCCGTTGAGGTTGCCGCCAAGGTCGAGGCACCCGCCGAGGTGGCCGCCAAGGTTGAAGCACCTGCCGAGGTTGCAGCTAAGGTTGAGGCCCCCGCTGAGGTCGCCGCCGAAGCGAAAGCTACCGAGGACAAGGCAACCCCCGCCGAATAATATTCGGTAAGATAAGCCGCGAAGCCCTCATCACGACATTGTTGTTGAGGGCTTCAATGCCCATACCCCATAATTTTCCCATCCCCATTTACCGAGGAGGATCGCCCCTACCATGGCGAATTTCACCGCAGCAGATGTTAAGAAGCTCCGCGAGGTCACCGGCGCCGGCATGAGTGACTGCAAGAAAGCATTGGTCGAGACCGATGGTGACTTTGACAAGGCCGTCGAAATCCTGCGCATCAAAGGCGCTAAAGACGTGGGCAAGCGCGCCGAGCGCAATGCCCTAGAAGGTTTGGTTGCTGTGTCCGGCACCACCCTGGTTGAAGTCAACGCCGAAACCGACTTCGTGGCTAAGAGCGCCGAATTCATTGAATTCGCCCAGAAAGTCGCCGACGCTGCCGCAGCGGCCAAGGCCAACACCCCGGAAGAGCTGGCTGCTGTTGAGGTTGATGGCAAGCCCGCCGGCGAGGCAATCCTGGAGTTGTCCGCCAAGATTGGCGAGAAAATGCAGCTGCGTCGCGTCGCCACCCTCGAAGGCGATCACGTGTCCGTGTACCTGCACCAGCGTGCCGCCGGCCTGCCCCCCGCAGTGGGCGTGCTCGTGGCCTACAAGGGCGACGGTGCCGACGCCGAGGCTGCCGCCCACAATGCCGCACTGCAGGTTGCCGCCCTGAAGGCCCGCTACCTGACCCGCGAAGACGTCCCGGCCGAGGTTGTGGACAAGGAGCGTGCCATTGCGGAAGAAATCACCCGCCAGGAAGGCAAGCCCGAGCAGGCCATTCCGAAGATCGTTGAGGGGCGCCTGAACGGCTTCTACAAGGACATCGTGCTGCTGGAACAGCCGTCGGTTGCTGACGGCAAGAAGTCCGTGAAGCAGCTCATGGATGCCGCCGGTGCAACCCTGACCGGGTTCGTTCGGTTCGAAGTCGGCCAAAGCTAAGCGTCGACACCACCACCCCCATGCACTACATGGGGGTATTTTTTCACTTTTCGACGACTCAAGCCGGCGCAGCATGTGGGTAATGTGCCCCTATAGCGGGTAGACTTTGGGGTCGTCGACAAGCTCATAGCAATGGGAAGGTATAGATACACCAATGACCGATAATCTCACCAAACGCTCCGGTGGTTACCAACGTGTAATGCTGAAACTGGGAGGTGAAATGTTCGGCGGCGGGTCGGTAGGTATTGACCCCGATGTGGTTTCTAATGTGGCACGGCAGATAGCCAGCGTGGCCCGCGATGGGGTGCAGGTAGCGGTTGTTATTGGCGGCGGTAACTTCTTCCGCGGCGCACAATTGCAACAACGCGGGTTGGATCGGAACCGGTCGGACTACATGGGCATGCTCGGCACGGTCATGAACTGTTTGGCGCTGCAAGACTTCCTAGAGCAAGAAGGCATAGACTGCCGGGTACAAACCGCCATCAACATGGCACAGGTGGCTGAACCCTACCTGCCGCTGCGAGCGAAACGCCACCTGGAAAAAGGACGCGTGGTCATTTTCGGCGCCGGCATGGGCATGCCGTACTTTTCCACCGACACCACCGCGGCGCAACGCGCCCTGGAAATCGACTGTGAAGTACTGCTCATGGCCAAAGCCGTCGATGGCGTGTACTCCGACGATCCCCGCACCAACCCGGATGCGGAATTTTTCTCCGACATCACACCGCGGGAAGTTATCGAACGGGGCCTGCGGGTGGCCGACGCCACGGCGTTTTCGCTGTGCATGGACAATAACATGCCGATTCTTGTGTTCAATCTTTTGGAAGAAGGCAACATTGCCCGAGCCTGCTCGGGGGCGCAGATCGGCACACTGGTGCAATCCTAGCCGACCGGTAAGCGTCAACAAGCACAAGGGCGTAGCAAATCTTATGGCTCAAGTGGGCTGCGATAATTTCTGCTTGCCTACCGCTTGTTGCTAGCCTAAATGAAGGAAGACACACGTCAACCTGCCCATTTCAACCTGCCTCATATAAAGGAATTCACCATGATCGACGAAATTTTGCTGGAATGCGAAGAACACATGAGTACCACCGTGGACCGCACCCGCGAAGAACTCACCACCATTCGCACCGGCCGGGCCAACCCCGCCATGTTCAACGCGGTGGTTGCCGATTATTATGGCGTGCCCACCCCCATCACCCAAATGGCCACAGTGTCGGTGCCTGAAGCCCGCATGATGCTCATTAAACCCTACGAAATGTCCATGATGGGCGTGATCGAAAACGCTATCCGCAACTCGGACCTGGGTGTGAACCCCACCAACGACGGTCAGGTGCTGCGCGTGACCATCCCCCAGCTGACCGAGGAACGCCGCCGCGACATGGTAAAGCTCGCCAAGTCCAAAGGTGAGGACGGTAAAATCGCCATCCGCAATGTGCGCCGCAAGGGCATGGACCAGCTGAAGAAAATCAACAAGGATGGCGATGCTGGTGAAGACGAAGTGCAGGCCGCCGAAAAAGAGCTTGATAAGATCACCCAAAAATATGTGGCCGCCGTCGATGAAGTGGTGCAGAAAAAAGAAGCGGAACTCATGGAAGTGTAAGTACAGGTAAGCGTGATGAACTGCTTACGCTTACCTGCTGTAACCATGTATTACCGCATGATTGCTGCATAATTATTGCATGCGTGATCCCCAGGGATGAGCACACAATCCTGGGGATTCTTTGCTAGAAACCCTTTGCCCATGGCGGTAGCCGCCACACAGCACCAACGCCAAACCCCAGCGGGTTATGAGCCATATCCCAATAGACGTGGAGCACGATGAAGAAAACCCCACCCCATATACCCAAGCCCAAAAATTCGGCCGGCCGTGATTTGAAGGCCGCCATTCCGGTGGGCATTGGTCTGTTTACCATCGTGCTTCTCGCTATCTTCGTCATCCCCTTCGGCTGGTACCCGCTGGTGGCGCTCGCCATATTGTTAGGGCAGTGGGAAGTCATCACCCGAGTCACCGAGGCCGGTTATGTGGTGCAACGCTGGTGCCTGCTTTTCGGTGGACAATTGATGCTGTGGCTTTCGTGGCCGTTCGGCACGACCGGGTTGGTGTCCGGCTTTGTTGCTGCCGTGCTGCTGCTCATGTTTTCCCGACTGTTTTACGCCGGGCCAGCCGCGGAACAACGCCACCCGCAGCCGCAGCAGGGCTCAGATTCTGGGGCACCTTCCCAGCCGGACCAGTCGGAAAAACAGGGGAAGCAAGGGCCGAAAAATTATGTGCGTGACACCTCCATGGGAGTGTTTATACTGACGTGGATTCCCCTGTTCGGCAGTTTCGCCGCCATGATGAGTTTGCTGCGCGGGCATGACGACGTGCCCGGATCCATGTTCATCATCACATTCATGCTGTGCGTCATCGCCTCCGACACCGGCGGATACATTGCCGGGGTAATGTTCGGATCCCACCCCATGGCGCCCACAGTCAGCCCCAAAAAATCCTGGGAAGGCTTCGCCGGATCCACCATTTCCAGTGCCGTGGTGGGGGCGCTCATGGTGGGCAACCTCCTGTATTACGACTGGTGGTGGGGAGTACTTTTAGGGTTCGGGCTGGCGGTGTGCGCCACCCTGGGCGACCTATTGGAGTCCCAATTCAAACGAGAATTAGGGATCAAGGACATGTCCAACATGGTCCCTGGGCATGGGGGAGTCATGGATCGACTCGACGGCATGCTGCCCTCAGCCATGGTGACCTGGCTGGTGCTTTCGGTCATTGCACTATAGCGGGAACATTCATGGCGGGGGCGCCGCCAGCAAAAATTATTGCCGGTGGCCCCATGCTTGCACTGGCATGGGGGAGTAGCCGGCCACAGTATGGGCCCTTAATAGGCTTGAACTGCCAGCCCGGCGCCCCGAATCGTTGGGGCACCGGAGCAGCTTATCGGGTGATTTCCTTACCGGACTCTTCGTCGGTGGCGCGGGCAAGGCTGGCGACTTCGACAAGGTTCTTGTTGGTTTTAATGATTTGGCGGCGCAGCTGGAACATCCGCACACCACCCACTAACGCCATAATGAGCGCCCCACCGATGGCGGCTAACAAGAAACCGATCCCGGCCGGGAACCGGAAATTCCAGGCAAACAGCACCAAATCCACTTGATTCTGGTTTTGCATGATAAACACCAGCAGCACAATGAGCAGCAGTGCGCCGGCGATCAGGGCGATCCAAGTGCCACCAGCGAAGGATCCCTTCACCGGATGTGCAGGCGTTGCGGGAGATTCGGCAGATTTCTTAGCAGGTTTTTTAGTCGTCGTGCGGGGTGCGGTGTCCGCGGTCGGGTGCACCGGGGCGGTCGGGGAACCAGAGGCCGCAGGGGATTGCTTGGCAGCATCACCCAGGTCGTGGGCTTTCGCCGAGGTGGTCGGGGTGCGGGAGTTCGAGGCGCCCGACTTTGTTGAGCTTTCTAGCGGTTCAGATGACACATCAGAATGTGTGGGATTGTTCATGGGGTCTTTAGCCATAGCCTTATTCAACTGTAGTTACCGCAGGAACACAATTCTTCTAGGATACGGTTTCCTCATAGTGCAGGTATGTGATTTTCTACGCGTCTGCATATCTGAGCCGTGGGCGTCGCAAAGCCATGCTGGATAACCGCAATGGAATCAGTGCTGCTATGTCGAATCGACGTGGTGAAGAAAACATGGCATGATGTGTGGGTTATGCCTACACCCATCCCCTTGAATTTTTCCACCCCCCGGCGCGCCATGCCGCCGAAACACTTCGCCGACCTCACCCCAGACCAGCGGATTGCGGCCCTGGCGGATTTAGGCCTGCCGAAATTTCGGGCCAACCAGCTGGCCAAACACTACTATGGCCGGCTAGAGGCCGATCCGCGCACCATGACGGACCTGCCCGCCGCGGTTCGAGAGACCGTTGCCGAGGCATTATTTCCCACGCTCATGACCCCGGTGCGGCAAGTGACGGCGGATGATGGGGAAACCCACAAAACCCTATGGCGGTTGCATGACGGAACCCTGCTGGAATCCGTGCTCATGCGCTACCCCAACCGCGCCACCTTGTGCATTTCCTCCCAGGCGGGGTGCGGCATGGCCTGCCCGTTCTGTGCCACCGGTCAGGCGGGGTTGGACCGTAACCTTTCCACCGGGGAAATCATCGACCAGGTTCGGTCGGCGGCCCGCACCATGGTGGCCGAGGGAAGTCGGCTCTCGAACATTGTGTTCATGGGCATGGGGGAGCCGTTAGCGAACTATAAGCGGGTGGTGTCCGCGGTGCGGCAAATCACCGCTCCCGTGCCCCAAGGGTTTGGGATATCGCAACGCAATGTGACTGTATCGACGGTGGGGATGGCCCCGATGATCCGCAAGCTTGCCGACGAAAACCTCTCGGTCACCTTGGCGGTTTCCTTGCACACCCCCGACGATGAGCTTCGAGACACCCTGGTTCCGGTGAATAACCGCTGGTCCGTGGCTGAAGTGCTGGACGCCGCCGCCTATTACGCGGACCGGTCTGGCCGGCGGGTCTCCATTGAATACGCCCTCATCCGTGACATTAATGATCAAGGATGGCGGGCCGATCTGTTGGGTAAAAAGCTGCACAAGGCCCTGGGGTCGAAAGCCCATGTGAATCTCATTCCGCTGAATCCGACCCCAGGGTCGAAGTGGGATGCCTCGCCGCGGGAACAGCAGGCGGAGTTCGTGCGCCGGGTCATTGCCCAGGGGGTGACCTGCACCGTTCGGGACACGAAGGGGCAGGAAATCGCCGCCGCCTGCGGGCAGCTCGCCGCCGAAAACCACGCTACCGCCTAGTTGATGATTCCTGCGACGCCGAACAGTCCATTATTCTGCGCCAGCGCCACCCCCACCTTGGTGGCCTTCGGATTCATGATGACGTCGTGGCTGTCTTTGTCTCCCAACCATGTGGACACAGACTCGGTGGGGTCAGCTGTCAGGTCAAGCACCACCCGCCGCGGCAGGGGGAAGGACACCCGCTGACTTCGGCTGAACTTCTCGGCATTGCTTTGCATGCTGGCGCTCAACTTAGCATCAAGAGTGAGCGCGGCGAGGTTTTTCTTCGCCCGCTCCGCATTAATCTGCCGCACAATGGTGTCGATACGCTGCTGGTCGCTGGCTATTTGGCCGGCAGTGAGCGGCCGTGCCGACACGAACCATTCATTGCCGCTTTGCACCAGGCCGATCGCCACATGCGTGTATTTCTTCCCGGTGAGAATTTCCCGGAAACCTGGGGTGTCCCACGAATCCACCACGGCCAGCGGGTCACGGTTACGGCCCACAGCCCGGAAATAGCCCTGGTAATAGGCCTTATTTTGGTCCTTCATGTGCTGGGCCCATTGCTGTTCCTCCGGGTTGAACGCGGGAGCCAACTGCAGCGCCCCGGCACCCCGGGCGGCCCGTGCCGCATTGAGCTTTTCCACCAGCTTCGTCATGCGCTGCTCATTGGTTGACAGTGCCTCGCCCTCCGACTGGAAGTGCACGAAGCCACCCCACCAGGAACCGTCCTCGTTGCCGGCCAGGCCAATACCCACCTTGGTGACATCCGGCCGTTCCGCCAGTTGGCGGAAATAATCCTGCTCTTTCAGGGTTTTCTGGTAGGACTCCACCGGGTCCGCGCCGCTGACAATCACAACGGAACCCGAATCGTCGAACACCCGACCGCCGCTCTTTAAAAACTCGTCGGCCCGGGCCTGCTGCTTCGCGCTCAACGCGGTATCCAACGTCACCGGCTGTAGATGCTTCGCTATCCGGGGTTTGTTGATTTCATCAAGCAGCCGCTGGATTTGCTGGCTTGTGTCTTCCGTCCCAGCCTCCGGTTTCCACGGGGCTGTGCTTGTCGACGCCCCACCGGTGGTGCCGGCACCCCGATTATTGGAGCTGGAAGAACCAGTTTTTGACCCTTGGTTTGTGGTCCCATTCGTTTGGACGGGGCGTGCCGCCTCGGCAGTCACGGTCGGATGCTCCGACGCGGTAGGCGCGGGGGCTTCAACACTGGTGCTGGGGGTTGTTGGTTGTTGCGACTCGCTGGAGGCGGCAGCTCCAGCCGAAGCGCTGGGGGAGGGATTCGTGCTGGTGCTGGAGCTGTGGGAGGTGTGGGAGCCGGACCGGGAGAATGCGGTTGCCGCAGCAAAGACCGTCGCAAGGAATGCCACGATCGGCAATGCTGGGCCTAACACCCGGATGATGTTATCGGGAATCCCCGGTAATCCTGCGCTGCCTGTGCTGCTGCCTACGCTCCCCGCAGAGCTCGCCGGTGCGGCCGCTGCGGTGGGGGCAACAACCGTGTGACCACCGCACATGAGGCTGGGAACAAGGACAACCGTGACGGCACTGCGCCGCCACTTTTTTGGTAGGGAATGATGGGACATGAGACCTCTTCTCAACGAATGTATCTAATCCGAAGCCCTCTTCGGGATGGCCTTAAGTCTAGACCAAAATAACCCTAAAATTAATATTTAGTATTTATTTAAAACTCTAAAAAACCCCTGGTAAATACCCCCTTCAGATTCTGAAAAACCCATTTACCAGCCCAATTAGCCAAGCAATTATCCTGCTTGTTGCCGGAATTATGTTATCAATTCTTAACCAATTACCTAATAAAAACTGCCCCCCAATAAGGGGAGCAGTACCACGATAAATAGCGAAACCGTGACGGTCAGCTATAGCATCACTTCTCTAATGACCGAAGATGCGTAACCCGCGACGGCTCAATATTGAGAGCCCGCAATTCCTTATCCGTCAGCTCCGCATAAGGGCCGGTGCAGGTAGCCTGCAAATATGTCCAGTCCGGTTCGACATGGCCTACCGGCTTATTATGGGCCGTTAGTGTCCGCGCCTGCTTACCCTTTGGCTCAAACAACTGAATAAGCAGCCCAACCGCAATCAACGCCGCAAACACAAACAAGAAAATGGTCTCGACATGCCCCTTATGGTTGCCAAAATTATACCCAAGCAACACAAACACGCTGATCCAACCGGCAATCTGCACCGCATTTTGACCAATGTGATGCCAACCCCAAGCGGCGGAAGGCTCATCTAAGGTGGAAACACCATTATGAACTTCGGGGGCAATCTCATGATGAGAACCGGCCACGTTCTTCTCCTTATCTCAATCCGGCGCAAGCTGATGGTGTGGGGGAATCAACACAACTGAATGAAAAAAACATAGCTACGCGAGAATGTGTGATGAACTAGATTTCCCCCTAATTTTTACACAACTACCGGCATAAAGCGACATTAATGCAGCACATATTATGATTACAGCATCCCATCCATCAAAGACGACCAGTGTAAACACACAAAATCACCCCCGGAAGAAAAATAATCAACCTAAAGTAGGTACACGATAGGGGGTAACCCTTAGTTGACTATTACACCAACTAGTGCCTGCTAGTGTCGCTAACGTGACCACCAGGCTTCATCCATAATCACCCCACCCCATCAGCAATAACCAAACAGCAACAAATAAAAACCACAACCAAAACAAAAGTGAAACAATAGGAAATATGGTCAAACATGTAATTATTCTCGGCAGCACCGGATCCATTGGCACCCAAGCACTCCAAGTCATCGCCGACAACCCCGACAAATTCCACGTCGTTGGCATCGCAGCCGCCGGCAGAAACCCCCAACTCATCATCGACCAAGCCCAAGCTCTGCGGCTCAATCCCGACCATATTGCTGTCGCCGACCCCCAAGCAGCCGAAACTATCACCGCAGCCCTCGGTGGTGCCGTCCGTACCGGTGCCACCGCCGCCGCTGACCTGGTGAAAGCCGTCCCCTGCGACACTGTCCTCAATGCGTTGGTTGGATCCCTCGGGCTTGCCGCTACCATGGCCACCATCGAAGTCGGCGCCAGCCTCGCCCTGGCCAACAAAGAATCCCTCGTCGCCGGGGGTACGCTCGTCACCGAATCCGCCGCACCCGGCCAAATCATCCCCGTTGACTCCGAGCACTCCGCCATGGCCCAATGTTTGCGCTCCGGGTCAAGAACCGAGGTTGATCGCATTGTGCTTACCGCTTCTGGCGGCCCATTCCGCGGTTGGACGCGGCAACAAATGTGGGATGTAACCCCCGAACAGGCTGCCGCGCACCCCACCTGGTCCATGGGGCAGATGAACACCCTCAACTCCGCGACCTTAGTGAATAAAGGGTTGGAGCTCATTGAAGCCAGTCTGCTTTTCGACGTGCCCGCCGAACGGATTGATGTCACCGTACACCCCCAATCTATTGTGCATTCCATGGTGACCTTCACCGATGGTGCCACCATTGCTCAGGCATCCCCGCCGTCCATGAAACTTCCCATCGCCTTGGCCCTCCACTGGCCGTACCGGGTGCCCGGCGCCCAACCTGCCCTGGATTTCAGCGCTGCTACCACCACAAACTGGGAATTCATGCCAGTTGATAATGAGGCGTTTCCCGCGGTGCAATTGGCCCGTCAGGTTGCCACCTATGGGGGCATGCTGCCGGCAGTGTACAATGCAGCCAATGAGCAGGCCGCCGCCCAATTCCTTGCCGGCCGGATTGCCTTCCCCCAAATCGTTGATACCGTGTCAGAAATATTAAGCCACGCCGAATCCTTCGCCAGAACCCCAGAATCGATCATGGAGGTTCTAGAGTGTGAGAAAGAGGCACGGAGCCTGGCCGACCGCTACCTGGCCACCATCATGCGCTAGGGGTAGGGTGTGCATGGTTACCTGACCACATCGATATAACCCACTGAGACAAGATAAGGATCACCACTACCTGTTATGATGTCGTATCTCACCGGCGTACTTCTCTTTGCCTTAGGCATCGCCTTCACCATTGCTTTGCACGAATGGGGACACTTCACTGCTGCCCGATATTACGGCATGAAGGTTCGCCGGTTCTTTGTGGGATTTGGTCCTGAGGTGTTCTCGTTTCAGCGTGGTGAAACCGTTTACGGGCTGAAAGCCATCCCGCTCGGCGGGTTCTGTGACATTGTGGGTATGACCAACCAGGACGAGGTTGACCCCGAAGACGAACCCCGTGCCATGCGCAATAAACCCTGGTGGCAGCGTATTATTGTGCTGTTGGGTGGCATTATCATGAACCTATTGATCGCGCTCATCATCCTCTACGGGTTGGCGGTCACATCGGGGCTGCCGAATCAAAACCCGGACACCACGGCGGTGGTGGGGGAGGTGGGGTGTGTCGCCCCCCGGCAATTGGATGCCCAAAATTTGGCGCCCTGCACTGGTAGCGGTCCTGCCGCCGCCGGTGGGGTGAAGGCGGGCGACCGGATCGTGGGGGTGGACAGCACTTCCCTGGAATCGTTCGAACAATTACGTGAATATGTGAAGACCCGTCCGAATCAAACGATCACGCTGCATGTAGAACGGGGCGACCAGAAACTTGACCTGCCCGTTGCTGTGGAGTCCGCGAGCCGGCTGGACGAAACCGGGCGGGAACACACCGTGGGTGCCATTGGCGTGACCAGTAAACCGCTGGAACTCTTCGTCTCCTATGGGCCGGTTGCGGGCATTGGGGCCACCGCCGGGTTTGCCGACTCCCTGGTGACGGCAACCCTGGACGGTTTGGCGTCGTTCCCGGCGAAACTTCCTGGTGTCGTCGCATCAATCTTCGGCGCCGAGCGGGAGGCCGACGGTCCGATCAGCGTGGTGGGGGCCTCCCACGTGGGTGGGGTATTGGCGGAGCACTCCGCCTGGCCCATGTTCTTCCTGTTGCTGGCCAGCCTGAACTTTTTCTTGGCGTTCTTCAACCTGGTGCCGCTGCCGCCGTTGGACGGTGGGCATATCGCCGTTGTCCTCTACGAGCGCGTGCGTGACTTTATTCGAAAGCTTCGGGGATTGGCGCCAATGGGGCCGGTCAATTACGACAAGCTGATGCCATTGACGGTTGCCGTGGCGGCACTGTTGGCCGGGGTGGGCATCATCGTGATCGTGGCGGATATCGTGAGCCCGGTCCAGCTATTCGGCTAGGGTGCGTTACGACGTCGCAAAGCGAGATTCGTGTCGGTCGTCAGGGCCGACGCCACCCCCAGCAGGATTAGGAAGATGGTGGGGGCGAGCATCATCCACGGGGCGCGGTCCACATAATTCACCGACTCGGACAAAATCTTGCCCCAGTTCGGGGAATCATGCGCGGCACCAAGCCCCAAGAAGCCCAGGCTGACCAGCGCCAACGCATTATGTGCAATCCGGGATGCGGCATGCCGCACCACAGCCGGCCACAAGGTTGGCCACGTGTGCACCCGCAACAGCCGCCACCGGTCAGCACCCTGCAGCTCGGCCCACCGGTAAAACCCGGTGGTTTTCGCCTCCTCCACCACAGCAGCGGTGTGTGCCGCCAGAGGAATCCACCCCACGCACATCACCGCAATGGCGGCGGTGGTCTGCGATGACCCAAACACGCCGGCCAGAATCACCCCAATGAATACCGCAGGCAGTGCGTTTAACGCATCCCCCAATTTGGCCACCCAGGCGCCCGCCAACCCCAACGCGCACCCAATGATTGCGCAGATGGCGGTCACTAGCACCGCCACCCCCAGGCTCACCACCATACCCAGGGCAATGCGGGTCACCAAGTCCCGACCCACCTGATCCGTACCCAGGGGATGCTCCATGGACGGTGGCAGCAACTTATGGGCCGAATCAATTGTGGTACCCGGGGTGACGACCGCCATTATCAACAGCAGGACAAACGGGACAAGCACCGCAATGAGCAGCCAACCACCCCGCGGCTTATGCTGCGGCGATAACTGGGAAGAATAACTCGTGGCGGAATCAAGCAGTGGCGCCAAGAGCCGGCGGCGCAGCCACTGCGACAGCCCACCCGCTATAAGACCAATCACCACAGCCACCAACACAATCACCTGCAACACCGGAATGTTCCGATCCAGGGCCGCCTGCACCCCGGTAAGCCCCAGGCCCGGAATATTAAACGTGGTTTCCACCAGTGAGGTAGCCGCCAATGTGCCGGCGAAAAACAGCACAATCTGCGGTAATAACACCGCCATGCTTCGCTGCACCAACGCCAGGGATATGGTGCGCTTCTCCACCCCATTGAGCCGCCACGCCCGCACCCACTCCTCCTGTGCCACCTGGTCGATGGTGATAAGCAAAATACGGCCTAGCAGACCCGACGACGGGAGAGCCAGCGACAACACCGGCAGAATCATGTGCCTGGGGGAGGAAAACCCACTGATTGGCAGCAGTTTCCACTGCACCGCAACCACAACCAGCAAGGTGACCGCCAGCACAAATTCCGGGAGGGCCCCAAGAATCGCCATGCCTAAAATATGGGAGGTGCGGGATTTTTTGCCCGCTACCACGGCCCGAATCCGCGGCCACACCAACAGCAAGGCGATAAGCGTCGCCACAATCGTGGAGGTAGCCGCAATGGTGATCGACACCCCGAAACCCGAAAGCGCTACCTGCGCCGCCGACTGTGATGGATCCACCCAGCTCACCCCGAAATCCCCATGAAGTGCCTTGCCGAACCAAGATGCCACACCGTCAGCCGCGGTGTCGGGCAAATCAAGCTCGGTGCGAATGGCCTCCAACACTTCCGGGTCGGGTTCCCGCTCGGCCTCGCGGGCCCGAAACACCGCATGCGCCAGGTCACTGCCGTCTAAAAACGGCAGGATTGCGGTGACAAAGGCACTAACTAGAAGCAGTAATGCCGGGAATACCAGCTGCCTGAGGAACCGCACAACCAGATTTGGGCGCGGCTCCGAATCCGCCTGATGATGGGTTTGGGATGATTGGTGCGTCTGAGTCACGGTCGGCCGTTCTTTCTCCACTGCCCTCAATGACTTTTGAGCTCTTGGGCTTCGTGGGGTCTTGGGTGGATATTATTGGGCTATTTTGGTGTCCTTGGTGAGCAGTTTCCGCTCATAGGTATCCACGGCAATACCATCGAGGTTGTTCGTGGAAATCACCGAATTTTCATGGGCAATGGGGATCACCGCATTATCGGCAACAATTTTCGCGCTGATCTCCGCCGCCTTGGTGTACCGCTCGTCAAGGTCGGCAATCTCGGAGGCCGACTGCAACTCTGCATCAATATCCGCATTGCAGTACTGTGACAGGTTATAGCTACCATCACACCCATAGTCGCTCATGAGGAAAGACACTGGGTCCGCAGCCCCCAGCCCATAGCCGCGGTTGCCCAACACCACGTCGAAATCTCCCCCCAAGATGGCGCTTTCGATGGCGTTATACGGTTTGACCACAACCTCCACATCAAAACCGGCGGTGCGAAGCTGGTCCGCAATAACCGTGGCGGCCTCCGGCAATTCCGGCCGGGAATTCCAGGTTGCCAGCCTAATCTTCGTGTCCGGCTCCGGCTCGGTGGTGCCAGCCAGGGAATTCTTCGACACCACACTCTTCGCCCACTCGCTGGTTTGTGCGAAAAGCGACCCTTTGGGGTTTTCCGCATGGTCCTCGTAAATATCCTTCACCACGGTGCCCGGGTCAACCACCTCTGCGACGCGGGCCCGCAACCCCGGATCCGCGAACACCCCCTTCTTCGTATTTAAATGCAGGTAGGTGCTGCGGGGAATGGGAACAAAATCGGTTTTCACATCATCGCCCAAGCCAGCCACCTGCGAAATGGGAATGCCTTGGGTAAGTGACACCTCACCGGATTGGATCGCCCGAGCCCGGGCCGAACCATCCTCGTTGAACGTAGTGGTCACCCCATCAAGCTGCGGTTTGCCTCCCCAATAGTCGGCAAACGCCTCGGTTTTTACCTCATCATTGGTCGCCGAAGTCACCTTAAACGGGCCGGTGCCGGTACCCACAAGAGACGGATTATCCCCCTCGTAGGCGGCCTCGGCCAGGATCACCGTACCCGAATCGGCGAAACGCTGCGGCAGAATCGGATCATCCTTATCCGAAGTGACCTCCACCTCCAGGTCGCCTTTCTCCGTCACGGTCAAGCTCGCCTTGCCTAACCCCTTGGGCCGCGACGCCGCCTCCAGCGCCTTCGTAATCGAGTTCACTACCGCCTTCGCCGTAAGCTCAGTGCCATCGTGGAACTTCACCCCCTCACGCAGCTTAAACACCACGGTTTTCGCATCGGGGGTTTCCCACGACTCGGCCAACCCAGGTGCTGGCTTCCCCTCCGAATCCAAGGTGACAAGCGTTTCCGCAATACCCAGGCGGGTGTTCAAAAGCGCATCATCGGAAAACGGGGACAGCGACGCAACCGGCTTAAACGGCCACGACACCTTGATGTTATTGCCGGCCACGGAATTATCCTCAGTGAAGCAGGCGGTGAGCGGTAGCGTGCACATGACGGCCGCCGTGAGCGCCATGATCCGACGATTCACAGACAAAAACATGAATACTCCTTATGATGTAGTGATAGTTGCGGCGAAATCAGTCGGTCACCGATTCCACCAATGCTTTACGACGCTTCGTCGCAAGGACCGCAATTTTCGGCAATGCGACCGTAGACAACAATAATGCCGCGGTGAGCAGCAACCATGGAACAGTCGCCGGCGGCTGCGGGGTCTTCGCCCAATCCTCCAACCTGCCCAACACCAGGGAACTGATGAGCACCGCCAACCCGCCAAACGAGTTGAGAAACCCAAAATAGGTGCCCACATGCTTCTCGGCGGCAATAATCCCCACCAGATCCCGGGCGATGGGTAGGGCAATCATCTGCCCCACGTGCAGGAAAACCAGCATCATGATTGCCGGAATGAGCGCCCCACCCCCCGAAAATGACGGGAACGGAGCGGCTACC
>OMHB01000010.1_pt1 | contig 22659 bp, 18 predicted proteins | sample 1646151 | NCBI WGS metagenome assembly OMHB01 (sample SAMN03287622, study PRJEB25206) | human oral metagenome | biome: Human subgingival microbiome; feature: a sample from a patient with with chronic Periodontitis S04-05-R; material: Human subgingival plaque | host: Homo sapiens ... | reverse complement strand
CCCAAAACCACCTGCCCGCCGGTAAGACGGCCGCCGATCTGGCCCAAGAGCGTGGTCTTGCCGGACCCATTGGGGCCTACCAGGGCGGTCACCTGGCCGGAGTGAAAGGTGACGCCATTGACGGTGATGTCCGGCGCCAGGTGGGTGGGAGCGCAAAGGTCACGCAGCGAGTCGGTGTCGAGGTCCGTGATGGTGCGGGCCACCGGTTTAGGGATGCGTCGCATAGCGAAAATACCCGTGGACAGCAGCACCAGGAGCGCCAAAAGAATCAGGATGGCCGCAAGATTATAGGCATCGGTGGGGTCGGTTTCCCGGGCCAGGTAAATGCCGACCGGCATGGTGCGGGTCGTGCCCGGCAGCGATCCGGCGAAGGTGAGGGTGGTGCCGAACTCGCCGAGGGAGCGAACAAACGCCAGGCCGGTGCCGGTCACGATCGCAGGTCTTAGGGTGGGCAGCGTGATCCGCCACAGCACCTGCCACGGGGACAGGCCAATGCCCGCGGCCGAGTCGAACACCTCCCGGTCGATTTGGCGCAGCGCCGCATCCACCGTGATGACCACGAAGGGTAGTGCGATAAATATGTGTGCCACCACCACGCCGGCGAACGCGAACGCAAACTGCAGCCCAAGAGCGTTGAGAATGGGGGCGGTGATTCCTCGCCGACCCAATAGCGCCGTGAGCGACAACCCGGCCACCACCGGCGGCATGGCCAGCGGTAGGAGGATAAGGATGCGCACCAGCTGCGAGCCTCGGCGCAGTCGTTGCAGCATGATGGCCATTGGTACGCCAATAAGCACCGTGATGATCGTAGCGTATAGCGCCGACCGCAGGGTGATGTCTAACAGTGTTTGGGTGGCTGGCTCCAGCAGCGTATCCCATAGAGTGTCCCAGGAGACGCGGGTTGCCAGGGCAGCCAAAGGCAGGAGTAAAAACGCGCACCCGAAAAACGCCAACACCGCTAGCACACCCGGGATGGTGATGGGGCGTGCTAGCGGTGTGGAAGAGTGCGGAAAACTCCTAGGAGGCTGACTCAAAACCGTGGGTCTTCCACAATTCGGCAACCTTCTGCGACTTCAGCAGGTCAATGAGCTGAGTGGCGCCTTCCTGCTGGGTGGAAGACTTCACCACTGCGGCCAGAATCTTATTGCGGTGCTTCTGGGCGTTCGGGATTTCAATGGCGGTCACCGCATCGCCGGCGGCTGCGGCATCGGTGGCGTACACGAAGCCGGCGTCGGCCTCACCCGAGGTCACCTTGCCCAACACGTTGGACACGGAGGTCTCCAGGGATGCGGGCTCCACCTCAACCTCGTTTTCCTTCAACACCTGGTCGGCCACGTTACCGCAGGGAACATCCAGGTCGCAGGTGACCACCGTGGCGGAGTTCTTGGTCTTCACGAAATCGTCCCAAGACTTAATTTTCTTCGGGTTATCCTTCGGAACCACCAACACCATGGAGTTCGTAGCCAACGTTACGGGGGTGTCGACCAGGCCGGCATCCACGGCTTTCTGCATGTTCTTCTCGTCAGCGGTGACCAGCACGTCCGCCGGGCCGCCGTCCTCGATCTGCTGCACCAAGGAAGGGGAGCCATCGTTGTTGAACGTTATCTTGGTGTCTGCCAACTCCGGTAGTGCCTGGAGCTCATCGTTGAGGACCCGGGTGGAGGCGGCGGCAAACAGAGTGAGGGAGGGGGCGGAAACCTTGGTCACGTCACCGCTGGCCTGGGCGGACTTGCTTGCGGCAGCTGATTTGCTGGCTGCGGCCGAGCGGCTGGCTGCCGCCTTGGAATGCCGCGACGATGTGCTCGATTGTGCACAGCTAGTGAGAAGTGCAACGCAGGATACTGCTGCGGTGACGACAACGAAAAGTTTCTTCATGATCGTGAGAGATCCTTTCTTGACCAGGTAGAAGATCGGAATTTTTCCATGACGATACGCCCGAGATTCCTTGGGAATGACCCCACATGAGGGGAACTGTATCGGTTCAATTATCCATGATACGGGGGTAGCAGGTGGAAGTTAAGCCTTCACGCAGGTTGTTATTAATCTGGAATTAAGCCTGAACCCCACCTGAAATTTCCCTCAATAAGGTTTCTGAGACTACGCCCCCGACCAGCGGGCTTCCTCCGTCGGCTGGTGCTTATTGGTGCGCACCGGCTCCCACGCGGTGTGCTGCCGGGCCGGTTGGGTACGGATATCCCGGGACCGGTACACCACATAGGGGCGGGTCACATATCCCACCGGTGCGGAGAGCGCGTGCACCAGTCGGGTTGCCGGCCACACCGCCAACAGCAGGAACCCGGAGAAAACGTGCAGCTTGAACTGCCACGGGACTTCCTCCATCAGCTCCGGCATGGGGTTGAGGATAAACAGTTCCCGCAGCCACGGGGAGATCGTTTCCCGGTAGTCATAGCCGTGCGGGCCCCCGAACACCTGGGTGGACACGGTGGCGATAAACCCGGACATGATGGCCACGGTGAGCAGCAGGTACATGACCTTATCGGACCGGGAGGTGTGCATCCGCACTGTGCGGTTGACAAACCTTCGGATGATGAGTCCGATTAGCCCAAGGACCGCGGCGATGCCGGCAATCGTGCCGGGGATTGTGGCAACCAGGTGGTATGTGTGATCATCCAACCCGACGGCCCGGGTGAATTCCTTGGGGAACGCTAAGCCCATGATATGTCCGGCGAAGACAAACAGCATGCCGTAGTGGAAGAGCGGTGATGAGAGGCGTAGCAGTTTCGACTCGTAGATTTGTGAGGAGTGGGTGGTCCATCCGAACTGGTCGGTGCGCCACCGCCAGACGACGCCGACGATGCAGGCGACGATAGCCAACCAGGGGAAGGCGACCCACAGGAAAATTTGCAGTGAGCTCATGATTAGTCCTTCAAGGTATCCGGCCTAATAGCCGGGTTGTGAGGTGGGGAAGGGGAGCGGCGATTCGATTCCCACCACTTCAGCGGGTGGGCCGCTGCGGATAAGTTCTAAAAAGTTCTCCCGGGTGGCATCGTCGATCGGCGGCAGTGCCGCGCAGATCGCCGTGACAACGCCGGCATACGGCGACCCGGCGTGCTCCAGTGCGGTGCGGAGCACCTCGATGCCGTCCCGGTGTGCGGAAAGCATGCCACAGGCCATGCTGTGCGACTGGTCGTCGGCCAAGGCGGCGGCCTCTAACACCACGCACAGATGGTCCGGCAGTTCGTCGCGCTGCATGGTGAAACTCATGGATTCCAGCGCTTCCTTAAACGCCCAGATCGCCGCCCCACGCTGGCGAGTGTCTCCCACCGCGTAATAGGTGAGAAAAAGCGAGCAGCGGCGGCGTTGGTCGAAAGTGCTCACATAGTGTTCCTCCAAACCCCGCTGCCCCTGTTGATAGGCGAACGCGAAGAATGGTTGCAGGAGCTTTTCGACGCCTGTCGGCAGCGTTGCCGCCTGCTCGTGTACCACCCGGAGCTTGTGCTCCCACCCGTTATCCGGGTAGTCCAACAGCACGGATGCCATCATAAACAGGGCCCGACGCTGCGCCTCCGACATGGCAATCGGCTCGGTGGGGGTGGGGATCACTCCAGTGTGGCTGCGGTCTCCGGGTTTCATGATGATGTGGTCTCCGATGAGGCTGAGCTTGACTTCGGGAACATGGAGCGCGGCACCTCGCCCGGCGTCCACGACGTCAGGCTGATCGTCCCGCTGCCGCCCCCGGCGCCCACACCGGCGTGGCAGGCCTCGGGGGCGCCTTCGCCCAGGCCGTGGAATTCGGCCACGGTGGCCGAGGGATCTACCCCATTGAACGATGGCAGGGACGCAATGCCCCGCGGCGTCTCCGGGGACGCGGTGGGGATCACATACCGGTCATCGTATTTAGCAATGGCCAGCAGGCGATGCATGTTGCGCATGTCCGCACCGGTCATGCCCACAGCTTGGGCGATCTCCTCCTGCGGCTCGTTGCCCAAGTTAATGTCCCGCATGTAGGAACGCATTGCCGCCAGCCGCCGCAACACCTTCTCCACCGGCACCGGGTCGCCGGCGGTGAACAAGCCGGCCAGGTAGTCCAGGGGGATGCGCATGTTCGAAATCGCCGACAGGAGAATCTTATGGTCCTCCCCATCGTTACCAGTGCTGGTCACCGCCTCAACAATGGGGGACAGCGGCGGAATGTACCACACCATGGGCAGGGTCCGGTACTCCGGGTGCAGGGGCACCGCCACCTCATATTTGAAGATGAGATCCCAAATCGGGGAGTTTTGGGCGGCATCAATCCACGAGTGCGGAATGTTTTCCGCCTCGGCCGCAGCCACCACCCGCGGGTCGTGCGGGTTGAGAATCAGATCCTTTTGGGCCTGGAAGAGCGCATGCTCATCCTTGGTGGCGGCCGCCTCGGCCACCTTGTCGGCGTCGTAAAGCACCACGCCCAAATACCGCAGTCGGCCCACGCAGGTTTCTGAACACACGGTCGGCTGGCCCACTTCGAGGCGCGGGTAGCACAGGGTGCACTTTTCCGCCTTGCCGGTCTTGTGGTTGAAATACACCTTCTTGTAGGGGCAGCCGGACACGCACATGCGCCACCCGCGGCACCGGTCCTGATCCACGAGCACAATGCCGTCCTCGGTGCGCTTATACATGGCCCCCGACGGGCACGACGACACGCAGGTGGGGTTCAAGCAATGCTCACAAATGCGGGGCAGGTAAAACATGAAGGTGTCTTCAATCTGCTTCTTCACCTGCGTGTTCATGGTTTTTAGCACCGGGTCGTCATCCATGGTGGCGCCGCTGCCGCCCAGGTTATCGTCCCAGTTGGAAGACCACGAGATCGTGTCGATGGGCTTGCCATCCAGCTGCGACACTGGCCGGGCCGTGGGCTGGGTTTTCTGCCCCGCCGGCGCCGAAAGCACCTTTTCGTACTCGTAGGTCCACGGCTCGTAATAGTCCTCGATGGTGGGCAGCTTCGGGTTGTGGAAAATGGTGGCGAGCTTCTTCAACCGGCCGCCGGACCGGGGAGTAAGCTTCCCGGACTTGGTGAGCGTCCACCCGCCCTCCCACTTGTCCTGGTTTTCCCAACCATAGGGGTAGCCAACGCCGGGGCGGGTTTCCACATTATTGAACCAAATGTATTCCGTGCCTTCGCGGTTAGTCCACGCCTGCTTACAGGTCACCGAGCAGGTGTGACAGCCGATGCACTTGTCCAGGTTCATAATCATTGCGATTTGAGCCATGACTTTCATGAGTAACGAACCTCCTGGGAACGCCGCCGAATGCGGGTGACCTCGTCCCGGTTGTTACCGGTTGGGCCGATGTAGTTGAAACCATAGGTGAGATGCCCATAACCACCGGCAACGTGGATGGGCTTAATCATGATGCGGGTGAGGGAGTTATGGGTGCCGCCGCGGCGCCCAGTGAACTCATTGATGGGGGTGCCGGCGGTGCGTTCCTGCGCGTGATTCATGAACACCGTGCCCTCGGGGATACGGTGGGACACAATCGCCCGCGCCGACACCACACCATTGCGGTTATATGCTTCGATCCATTCGTTGTCCTTGACCCCGATCTTTTCGGCGTCCTTGTCGGACATCCAGATCACCTGGCCGCCGCGGGAAATGGAAAGCACATGCAGGTTGTCGTAGTACTGCGAGTGGATTGACCACTTATTATGCGTGGTCAAATACCGCACGGTCACCTCCGGGTTGCCGTCCTGGCCTTGCAGCGTCAACCCCGGGGCGTGTTCCCCATTGATATGGAAATGGTCGAACGGTGGCCGGAACATGGGCAACGATTCACCATAGTCCATGAACCAGTCGTGATCCAGGTAGTAGTGCATGCGGCCGGACAGCGTGTTAAACGGCCGGTTGTATTCAACATTGAGTGAGAACGCGGTATAACGCCGCCCGCCCTTCTTCACGCCGGTCCACTCGGGGGAGGTGATGACCTCGGCGGGACGCTCCTTAATCATGTCCCAGTTGATGCGTACGCCCGCAACGTCGTCGACAAGCTCTAGTAGCTTCTCGTTGCCGGTGCGTTTCGCCTGGTTGGCGAACCCATTGGCCGCAACCTCGCCGTTGGACACACCCGACATGTGCAAAATCATGTCGATCGCCTTCGTCGCCGTGTCCAGGTTTGGCCGCATACCGGCGGACTCCGTCATGGACTCCCCATTGATGCCCCGCAGCTCCTCCACCTGCTTTTCGACGTTAAACGGCGTGCCGTGCACACCCGTGCCCAATTTCGCCGACAGCGGACCAATGTGCATCCACTTCTCATACACCTTCGTGTAATCCCGATCCACCGGCACCAGCTTCGCCATGGTCTTACCCGGGATCAGCCCGGTCTCATCCAGGTTCGGCACAATACCGTTCGGCATGTTCAATTCGTCTGGAGAATCATGCCCCAGCGGCGCGGCCACCACATCCTGCTGGGTGCCCAGCCACGAGACGGCCAACTCCGACAGCTTCGCCGACAGGTCCCGGAACACCTCAAAATCGGTGCGGGCCTCCCACGGCGGATTAATCGCCGCATTGAATGAGTGCAGGTAGGGGTGCATGTCCGTCGACGACATGTCGTGCTTCTCGTACCAGGTTGCGGCGGGCAGCACAATGTCCGAACTCAACGTTGTTGACGTGTTACGGAAATCCGTGGTGAGCATCAAATCCAGCTTGCCCTGGGGCGCCTCGTCACGCCACTTGATCGACTCCGGGCGCTCCTCCGGCTTGATCTCTTCCGTCGTCGCATCGGAATCAATGCCAAGCATGTGGCGGAGGAAAAACTCCGTGCCCTTCGCCGACGACCCCAATAGGTTCGTGCGCCAGTTCAACAAAATCCGGGGATAGTTGACTGGATTATCCGGGTCCTCGCAGGCAAAATGCAAATTACCATTCGTCAACTCATCCACAATGTATTCCGCAACCGGAACCCCCTTGTCCTTTGCTTCCTGCGTGATGACCAATGGGTTACGGTCGAACTGCGGGTAGCTCGGCATCCAGCCCCGCTTCATGGCCTCAACCAGGGTGTCCGCCGTGGACTTATTGCCCACGGTGCCGCGATTCGCCAACGGGCTGGCCATGCGGGCAGCCTTCGTATTGTCGTACCGCCACTGGTCCGTGGTGAGGTAATAGAACCCGGTGGTGATCATTTGCCGCGGCGGCCGCGACCAGTCCGTGGCAAACGCATACTGTGCCCACCCGTTCATGGCCCGCAGCTTCTCCTGGCCCACATAGTGGGCCCAGCCGCCGCCATTCACCCCCTGGGTGCCGCACATGCTGGTCAATGCCAGGAACGTCCGGTAGGTGGAGTCCGCGTGGAAATAGTGGTTCACGCCCGCACCCATGATGATCTGCGAACGCCCCTTCGAATCAATGGCGTTACGGGCGAACTCCGTGGCGATACGGATGGCCTGCACCGCCGGCACCCCGGTCAACTCTTCCTGCCAGGCCGGCGTGCCCACCTCATCAGGATCGTTGAAGTCTTTCGGCCAAGACCCCGGCAGATTCAGCTCCTCCCGGTTCACCCCGTAGTGCGCCAGCATCACGTCGAACACCGTGGTGACCAGGTGCCCATCGTAGTGCATGATCGGCACGCCACGGTGCACGATCCCCGCGCCCACGGAGCCTTCCTTGTCGTTCTTATAGTCCGACAGGTCGAACCGTGGCAGGAGCAACTCCACAGATTCCTCCGCCCCGGCCTCGGCCACCGACATGATCGGGTCCACATCATCCAGGTTCAGGTTCCACTTGCCCATGCCCTCTTCACCGTAGCGGTCAGCCAGGGTGCCGCCCGGGTCCACAATCGTGCCGTCCTTCTGCATCATCAGCAGCCGGTGTGTGGCATTGGGGCTGTTCTTCAGCGCCGGGTCGGAGACATTCGACGCGGTGAGGAACTTCCCCGGGGTGTAGGTGCCGTCGCCCCGATCATCCAAGGTGATGAGGAACGGGGCGTCCGTGAACCGCCGCATGTAGTCCAAGAAGAACGGTTCCTTCTTGCCCACATGGAATTTCGACAAGATGACGTGCCCCATGGCCATGGCCAACGCCCCATCGGTGCCGGGGGCCAGGCGGCACCATTCGTCGGCGAACTTGGTGTTGTCCGCAAAGTCCGGGGACACCACCACAACCTTCGTGCCGCTGTAGCGAGCCTCCGCCATGAAGTGGGCGTCCGGGGTGCGGGTCACCGGAATGTTCGAACCCCACATAATCAGGTACGAAGAGTTAAACCAGTCACCGGATTCCGGCACGTCGGTTTGGTCACCGAACGTTTGCGGTGACGACGGCGGCAGGTCCGCATACCAGTCATAGAAGGACAGGGCCACACCACCAATGAGCTGCAGGAACCGCGTGCCCGCGCCGTAGGAAACCTGCGACATGGCGGGGATAACGGTGAACCCGGCAATGCGGTCCGGGCCGTATTGGCGCAGCGTGTACACGTGTGCCGCCGCCGCCATTTCGATTGCCTCGTCGTAGGGGATCCGAATCAACCCGCCCTTGCCGCGCTGCGACACATAAGCGTTGCGTTTCTTCGGGTCCTCCACAATGTCCCGCCAAGCCAGCACCGGGTCGCCCAGGCGCTTTTTGGCCTCCCGGAACATGTCCACCAGCACGCCGCGGGCGTAGGGGTGCCGAATCCGGGTGGGGGAGTAGGTATACCAGGAGAACGATGCGCCGCGGGGGCAGCCGCGGGGCTCATACTCGGGCATGTCCGGGCCGGTCGTGGGGTAATCCACCGCCTGCGACTCCCAGGTGATGACGCCGTCTTTGACGTACACCTTCCAGGAACACGAGCCGGTACAGTTCACACCGTGCGTGGATCGCACTACTTTGTCGAACGCCCAACGATCCCGGTAAAACACGTCCGCCTGCCGGCCGCCCTGAAGGAAAATCTGCTGACCTTCCTTCCCGGTGGTGCCGCGGCGCACAAAACTACCGAGTTTAAATAAGGGATTGACGTTGTCCGTGCGTGGTGAGTCAGTCATTGTCACGGTACGTTGACCTTTCTGTTATAACGACTATGAAGTTAGAAGCCGGTTATCGTAAGCGTGCCGGCCGATGATCGGCCAGCACTGGGCTGATACGTGGCTTGCTGCGATAACCAGAGATTAACCGGGGAATGGCGCACCGGGCCGGGCGTAATAAATCCAGGTCAGTGCGGTAGCGAAGGCGAAGAATGCGACGCAACCCCAGAAGAATGTGGTGGGGGCCATGGCAGAGAGCAGCACGCCGACAATAAACGGGCCGAAAGCGGCGATTGCACTGGTCCAGCCGATCACGCCGCCTGCTTGTCGACGGGGGAGAATCATGGGCATTTGCTTGAATGTGCCCGCGTTCCCTATGCCGGTAAAGAAGAACATGATGAGCATGGCGGCCAAGAACCAGTTGAACTCGTTCGGGTCGGACGGCTTGAGGAATAGCGCGGCAATGGCGGTGAAGACCGTCATGCCCACACCGGAAATGAACGTCCAGATGGCCCCACCAAACTTGTCACATAATGGACCCCAGGCGGCCCGGACCAGTGCCGAAATCAGCGGGCCTAAGAATGCGTAGGCTGCGCCGCGGGGAAGATTAATGTACTCATCCTTGAACGGGGAATCCGCGCCGAAAGTATTGTTAATCAGCAGGGCAAGTTGGGCGGCAAACCCGGAGAACGCGCCAAAGGTCATGAGGTAGATAATGGTCAGAATCCAGGTGTTTTTATTGCCGAAGATGTCGATTTGCTGCCGGAAATTCGCCTTAATGGGCACATCCTTGAGCATGATCCAGCCGACGATGCCCAAGACGATGGCCCACGGGATGAGGACCGCAGCGACGGAATGCACCCACACCGGACCGTCACTGGTTTGCTGAGGGGCGAAGGCGCTCAAACCCAAGAGGCTGACGCCCATAATCATGGGCGCAACCAATTGGATAAAGGAAACGCCGAAGTTACCGATGCCGGCCTGGATACCCAGGGCGGTGCCAGCCATGCGCTTCGGGAAGAAATACCCGGTCGATGGCATGAACCCTGAGAACACGCCGCCGCCGATACCGCCGATAAAGGAAAGGACCATGAACCACCAGAATGGGGTGCTGGTGTCTTGCACTGCCATGAACCATCCCAGCATGGGGATGACAAACAGGAAAGAAGAAATGGAAACAAGTTTCCGGGTGCCAACGATGGGTGGCAGGAACATGAAGACGAGGCGGAAAAGCCCGCCGGAAAGCCCAGAGATTGAGGCGATCCAATATAACTGCCCCTTGGTGAATTGGAAACCAATGCGATTCAGCATGGGGGCGATGGCTGATACAAGGTACCACGTGGCGAACGCCAAGAATAGGATCGCGGTGGTGATGATCAAGGTTTGCCAGGCTATTTTTTTGTCCCAGTTTTCTGGGGTTTCGGGATCCCAGCCCTGAATAACCTTCCCAGATGTATCAAGGGAAGTCATGTAACGCTCCTTGTAGGTGGTTGTAGGGTGTTCTTATCAAAACTCAAGTAGTGATTAAGGGGGATATATCATGGCTCGTGAATGGGGGTAAAGTACGAAGGTGTCATGTGACGCTCCTTCTTTTCTGTAGATTTTACCGTGTAAAAGCTAGAAAGTCTGGTTTTTCGGTAATTTCTTCATGGTAAAATTTGGGTCATTCAACCACAATGATATTTTTCTATTATCATGGGCCCATTAGGGGCAAAAAACTCGTTCAGCAGGGCTCATGAAATATGGAATTGCTCAAAAATGATAGAAAGTAACAGGAGTGCAGCAATGCAGAGTGCGTTCATTTTGGTGTCCGACCGTGTAGTAAACGGCGATAAGCCAGATAAACTTACCCCTATTGTGGGGGAGAGGCTGGCGGCGGCCGGCGCGCCGGTAGCAAGTTCCGTAACCATCCCCGAAGGTTTCGACACGGTTTCCGAGGCGATTCGCCAGGCCCTGGCCGATGGGGCCCGCGTGGTGCTCACCGCCGGCGGAACCGGACTCAAACCCCGAAACCGCACCCCAGAAGCAGCCTTGGAATTTATCGACACCCGACTGGAAGGCCTCGAACGTCACATCCTGGTCCAAGGGCTGCAATCCACCAACCTTGCAGGTCTTTCCCGCGGCTATGTCGGGCTTACCAGCCGAAACGCCGACGCCGCCCTCATTATTAACGCCCCCAGTTCCGTTGGCGGAATCACCGACGTCCTGGATGTCATCTGCCCCCTCTTAGATAACGTATGGGAAAGCCTGGCTCGATAGGTTCCACTCCGATTGTGTAAAATCGGCAAAAAGGTTTTCACTATTAACCGCCGGCGAAGGGCGGCAACACATCTACCCGCCCAGCCGTACCAATCATGGTATCCATCTCGGCGTGCCTGCCATCCACCAAAAAACTACACCGGGACAACACCTGGGCCAACGACAATCCAGAATCCGTCGTGCCCGCGTCCGGTAGGCGGCCCAACTCGTCGACAAGCTCGGCAAGCGTCGTGGCCGCAGTGGTAATACTTTCATGTGCCAACCCGCGGGCCGCCCGCGCCGCAGCGAAATAATGAATATCCATGGCACTTATTATGCAACACCATATGCGCAACCTTGGTGTATAACTGATCTTCGCACCAATTACCCACAACTGAAGAAAGACAACCATCATGGGCAAACACGACCATCCCGCCGACCACAATGACTATGACGACTACCGCAACCAGGCCGCCACACCGCGCCGGGGGCTGGTTGTTGTGGCATCTACCCGTGCGGCCCAAGGCGTCTACGAAGACGAGTCGGGAAAAACGCTGGCCACATGGCTGACCAGCCGGGGTTTCGACACCCCGGAACCCGTGATCGTGGCGGATGCCGACATCCCTAACCATTTCGCACAACTGTTCGGTGATATTGCGTCGCTGCCACAGGTCGTGCTCACCACCGGCGGTACAGGCCTCAGCGACGACGATATAACCGTGGACGAACTCGCCAAATACCTCACCAAGCAGTTACCCGGCATTGCCATGCAATTTTGGCAGACCGGGTTGCGCGCCACTCCGCTCGCCGTGTGTTCCCGGGCCATCGCCGGCACGGTGGGGCACACATTTGTGATGGCGCTGCCCGGCTCTGTGTCCGCCTGCCGGGACGGCATTAAAGTGCTCGACCCCATCATTGATTCACTCGTTGGAATGCTGGAAGGAACCCATGTCCATTAACGCCTCACCGGACCCCGATTACGTTGCTGCCCACACTGGTGTGGTTATCGATGCCATCATTACCGAAACGCCCCTCGAAGACCTGGCGGCATCGGCCAGGGACCAGGTTGGCACCGATGCCATGGGGGCGGTCGTCATCTTCGATGGGGTAGTGCGCAACCATGATGGTGGCCAGCAGGTGCGCCGCCTCACCTACACCGCGCATCCCACCGCGACTGACGCCATTCGGGAGGCCGCAATGGAAATAATTCGAAAACACGAGCGAACCCGGGTGTGGGTTGCCCACCGGGTTGGGCCGCTGGCTATCGGGGATGTCGCCTTTGTTGTGATTGCCGCCGCCGCCCACCGTCAGGACGCCTTCGCCGCCGCCGCGGACCTGGCCGACCTGGTGAAAGCCACCGTGCCGTTGTGGAAAGAACAGGAACTAGCGGATGGCAGCATCCAGTGGGTGGGTGTGGATTAAATGCCGAACCCGTATGACCATGCCCGGTATGCCCGCCAGCTCAGCCTCCCCGGTTTCGGGCCGGACCAGCAGCAACGGCTTGCCGACGCCCACGTGTGCTGTGTCGGGGCCGGCGGTCTGGGTTCCCCGGCCCTCCTCTACCTGGCTGCCGCGGGGGTGGGCACCATCACCATCATTGATGACGACACCGTGGACGTGAGCAACCTGCACCGCCAAGTCATTCACACCACCAGCCAGGTCGGCCGCCCCAAGGTGGAATCCGCCCGCGAGGTGCTGGCCGACCTGAACCCCGAGGTGCGCATTCTTGCCCATAATGGCCGGCTCACCTGGGCGGAATCCGAACATCTGTTCGCTGATGTGGATGTGGTGGTTGATGGTACCGACACCACCGATATTCGCTACGTGATCTCCGCCCGCTGCGCCCGGCTGGGGATTCCCCACGTGTGGGCATCCATCCTCGGATATGAGGCGCAACTCTCCGTGTTCCACGCAGGTCACGGGCCCATTTATGAGGATGCGTTCCCCACCCCGCCGCTCCCCGGCGCCGTGCCATCCTGCGCCCATGCCGGGGTGCTCGGGCCCATCGTGGGGGTGGTGGGCAGTGCCATGGCCATGGAAACCCTGAAACTCATCGCCGGCATCGGCGACCCCCTGCGCGGCACCATCGGCTATTATGATGGGCTTTCCGGCAGGTGGGAATACATTCCCCTCGTCGCCGACCCCGAGGTTGCCGCCCGGGTTGCCGCCGAACCGCCCCGCCACAGCCTGCGGGTGCCCACCACCGATATGCCCACCGGGGTGCTTATTGACGTGCGGGAGGCGGACGAATATCGGCGCGGTACCCTGCCGGGGGCGATCAACGTTCCCCTTTCGGACCTGGAGGCCGGTCGCGCGGCCGGGGTTCCCGACGGTGCGGTCCTCTTCTGCCAGTCCGGGGTGCGGTCCCAGCGCGCGTGGAGCATTCTCACCGAGGCTGGCGTCACCGGGCTATTGAGTCTCGCCGGCGGGTACGATCGGCACGGCCGGGGGTAGGTTTTGGAGCTCTTCGGGGGTATCGTAGTCCCGCTCAACCCCGCCCGCGGGGGTGATGGCGACGATGTTTGCCCCCCGCAGGAGTCGCTTCAGCGGCGCCTTGGTGAAATCGCCCACCTGTGCTAACGCCGCCTGGAGGGCGGCGAGCCGCCACAACACCCCCAAGGGCTGAACATAGCCGTCTGCCAGCACCGTCACCGCATCCACCTGTGGACCAGCCTGCCGGAGGGCGTCGGCAAGCTGCGGAATGAGGAGCGATGAATCCGGGGCGTCCACCGCCAGCACCGCCACGAGGGAGACTGTGGGATGAGTGCGCGCAATCCACGCAACACCGGCGGCCACGCCCGCTACCGGGCCCGAATACGGCGGGTCCTCGCAGACCACCGGGCAGGAAACCCCCAGTACGGCCGGGCTGACTACTACCGGCACCACCCGCGGGGGCAGTTGGCGCAGCAGCCGGTCAATCAGTCGCTCCCCATGCGCCACCACCTGCGCCTTGTCGCGGCCCATGCGGGTGCTCCGGCCGCCCGCTAACACGATGGCGGCAAGTTTCGGCGCTGCCTCACCCATTGGTTAGGGCAGCTCCCGGGACCAGTCGCCCGACCGGCCCCCCGATTTCGCCGTGATGCCGCAGCGGCGAATCACCGCCGACCGGTCCACACCCTTGACCATGTCGATGACCGTCAGTGCGGCCACCGTCACCGCGGTCAGCGCCTCCATCTCCACGCCGGTGCGATCCGCCGTGGTGACCGTGGCGCTTATGGCCACATGGTCCTCGCAAATCTCCAGGTCAACCTGGCAGCCGTGCACCCCAATGGTGTGCGCCAATGGCAGCAGGTCCGGCACCTTTTTTGCCGCGGCAATGCCCGCCACCCGGGCCACCGCCAGCACGTCTCCTTTGGGGACCGTCCCATCCCGCAGCGCGGCCAACACCTGGGGGGAACACGCCACCTCCCCGCGGGCGGTTGCCGTGCGCACCGTGGGTTGCTTTGCCGACACATCCACCATGTGGGCGGCACCGGATTCGGTCAAATGCGTAAACTTCATGAGCTAAACCTTTAATAATATTACGGGGACCAGGTCGCCGGGCTGGGTTTTCCCATGGTCCAGCGGCAGGTGAATGATAGCGGAAATTCCCACCAACGACGCGACGAAATGCGACCCCATGCCGCCGGGAATGACCGGGTGGACGTCCCCCTCCGTCCAATCGATTGCGCAGGGAATGAACAGGTCCCGCCCCTTGGGTGCCTTGATGTGGTCGTGGGAGGGCAGCATGAGCCGGGCCTGCTGCGCCGCAGACTGTGGGGGAATGCCCGACAGGACCCGGACCAGTGGCATGACAAAAAGGTAGAAACACACGAACGAACTCACCGGGTTTCCCGGCAGGCAGATCACTGGCGTGCCATTCACCCGGCCCAGGCCTTGTGGTTTCCCCGGCTGGATTTGCACCGGCCCAAACCACATGTCCGTCACGCCCGAGGCGGCGGGTTTTGTCAATGCCTCCTTTACCACGTCGAATGCGCCAGCCGACACCCCGCCCGACGTTACCACCAGGTCGCATTCCCGGCTCAGTGCGTCAAGCTCCTTGCGGAACGTGGCCGCATTATCGTTCACCACCACCGACCGTACCTTCGCAACCCCCTGCTCCCGCAGCAGTTCCGCCAGCATCGGCCGGTTCGAATCCGGGATCGTTCCCGGGCGTAGTTGATCCACCGAATCGACCGACGCCACCAGTTCGTCACCCGCGGAAATCACCGCGACCGTCGGCCGATCATAGGCTTCCACCGAAGTTATCCCGGTGGACAGCAGGGAAGCGATCACCCCCGCGTCGATCACCGTCCCGGCGTGGGCAATGACGTCGCCTACCTGACAATTCTCCCCCCGGTATCGAATATGCGTGCGATCATGGTGTGCGGTGGTGACCACGACCCTATCCGGCAGGGCCACCGCGCCGGCCGGAACGTTGGTGTCCTCCACCGGCACCACCATGAGCCCCTCCGTGTCCACCGGCGTGGGGGCGCCCGTCATAATGCGCACCGCAGTCCCTGGCGCCACATCAACAGGAGTTTTACCTGCGGGAATATCCCCACTGACCGGCAACTCCCATGGGCTATCACCCGCCGGCAGGTCGGCCGCCCGCACTAAAAACCCGTCCATGGCCGAGTTGGAAAACGGCGGCACCGGCAGATTCGCCCGGGCATCCGCGGCAAGAACCAGCCCCGCCGACTCCTCGGTGACTACGGTCCGGGTGGCAGTGGGCTTCCCCACCGCAAGCACCGCCGCCAGGTGGTCGGATAAACTCCGAAACGGAACACCATGATGGTCGCACGAATGATCCTGTGCCATAAAATCTCCCTATAACATATGGTGTGGGGTGGTTGCGGGCGTTTCAACCACCGGTTTTGTGATTGCTCTATTTTGATGTTAGCCACCAATGGCGGACATGGTGCGACTCGGCTGCACAAACCGTGGATCATTAATGCCATGACCAGCCTTTTTCCGCCACATTGCGCGCACCCAAGATGCGGCAAGCTCCGCATCCGTCGCCCCCGCGCGCATCATATCTCGCAGCGACGTCTCCTCATGCGAAAACAAGCAGCTCCGAATCATCCCATCCGTGGTGAGCCGGGTACGATCGCAATCCCCGCAAAACGGGTGCGTGACCGCGGCAATCACCCCAATCTGCCCACTCACCGGCCCGGATGCGGTAGTCCCAGTCACATCCCACAATTGGGCCGGTGCCGTCCCCCGCGGCTTCGACGACGCAACTAGCGTAAACCGGTCCCGAAGCCGGCGAATAATATCCTCGGCGGTGACCAGCGTCTTCCGATCCCAACTATCTCGTGGTCCCAACGGCATGTGCTCAATAAACCGCAGCTGCAGCCCCCTGTCGAGACAATATTCGGCCAGCGGAAGAATGGCGGTCTCATTCACACCAGGCATAATGACCGCATTGATTTTCACCGGCGTCAACCCGGCCGCAAGGGCAGCGTCGATGCCGGCCAGCACATCACGGTGCCGATCCCGCCGGGTGAGGGTGGCATACTGGTCGGCGTCGAGAGTATCAAGGGAAATATTGACCCGGTGCAGCCCGGCCGCCTTCAATTTGGCGGCGCGTTTATCCAGGCCCAAACCGTTCGTGGTCAACGCGGTGGTTACGGGTTCACCCGTGTCGGTGGTGAGCGCAGCGGTGGCGGCAACAATGGATTCCAGACCCCGCCGGAGCAGCGGCTCCCCACCGGTGAACCGCACCTGCCGGATACCAAGCATGGTCACTGCAAGGGTGATGAGTCGAATCGTTTCGTCGTCGTCAAGCGTGTCGGGGCGGGGAATCCATTCCAGGCCGTCGGCAGGCATGCAATAAGTACAGCGAAGATTACAGCGGTCGGTGAGCGACACTCTCAGGTCACGGGCGACCCGGCCGAACGTATCCTGAAGCCGCCACCCCCCACCATCATTGCTTTTTGCCTCAAAAAAGTCGGTGGGTGCGGTCCGTAACGTAGGAAATGGAAGTCGACTGCGCATAATACCTCAACATTAACGAATTGAAGTGCTTGCCGACGATTCTACGTCGACTGCCCCGGTCCCACCAGCGCAATCACTGAATACTCGCCATCGGCTAAATGCTGACGCAAATCAACCTTGTCGAACTTGCCCACCGACGTTTTATCAATCGAATCCACAAACGTCCAATACTCCGGCAGCATCCACGACGGAAAACTCTCCCGCAAATGATCCCGCAACTGCTCCGCCGTGTCCCGATCACGCGGCACACCATCCGCCACCACCGTCACCGCCAACGGCCGCTCACCCCATTTCTTATCGGGATACCCAATAACCGCGCACTCCACCACCGGCTTCGCCGCCATGATCTCATTCTCCAGCAACGCCGAATAAATCCACTCCCCACCCGACCGAATCACATCGCGGGCCCGATCATGAATTGTCAAATACCCATCCGCCGACACCGACCCCACATCCCCCGTGTGCAGCCACCCGTCCGCCGTGAAATGCTCCTCAGTAACCTCCTCATCATTAATCTTGGAGCCCCGAAACACCGCCGCCGCACCCGCCCCATCCTGCGCCGGCGAATGATAATACGACCCGGTCACCCAATTACCCCGCACCTGGATTTCCCCCTGGTTTCGGTCCGACTGCGCCACAATCTCCCCATCATTGACTACCCGATACTCCATCGACGCCGGAAACCGACCCTGACTAATCTGGTACGCCCGGCGCGTCTTCCCCGAAACTCCCGCCGGGGGGCGCGCCACCGTGCCCACCGCGGATGTTTCCGTCATGCCCCACACATGCACAATATCCACACCATAACGCTCCTCCCATAACTTCATGAGAATCGGCGGCACCGCCGAACCGCCTGAAAAAATCTCCTGCAAACTCATGCGCTCCGGGGGAGTACGCATATAGTGCACCATGAGCTGAATCCAAATCGTCGGCACCCCATGCGCCACCCGTGGGTGACACGCCGCAATCAAACTCGCCAACCCCTCCGGGGACACATCCGCGCCGGGAAACACCAGGGGTGCCCCCGACATGAATGCGGCAATGGGCACAAACCAACTCAACACGTGATAAATCGGCACGCAACAAAGAAACGACTGCCCAGTCTCAATCGCCATGGAGTCCGTGGTTCGCAGGTTTAACACCTGCAAATATATGGAACGGTGCGAATATGCCACCCCCTTGGGTGCGCCGGTGGTGCCCGTCGAATAGCATAATGCTGCCGCCGTGGTTTCCTCCAACACCGGCCAATGGTAGACCGTCGACTGCCCATCGAGGAGGGTTTCGTACGAAACGCAGGTAATCTGGTCCGGAATGAACTGGGACGCGGCGGAAATATCGGCCCGCCCAATAAACACCACGGTTTTCACCGTCGGGCAGCCCAGCGCTAAAATCGCCCCCAATTGTTTCGCCAACCGCTGGTCGCAAATAATCACTTCGTCTTCCGCATGGTTGATAATGTGCGCAATCTGGTCGTTCATTAATTGCTTATTGAGCGGGTTAAACACCGCCCCCTTGCATGCCACCGCAAAGAACGCCTCCACATGTTCCGCACAGTTAAACATGAACGTTGCTACCCGCTGGTCGCCGGTGATCCCCAACCCATCCAACGCATGCGCTAATGCCGCAGCCCGTGCCGCAATTTCCGCAAACGTTGTTTCCTGCATCACCCCTGACTCCCATGTGGTCACCTTGCATTTGGCAAACACCGTGGCACCATAAGTGAGAATCCGCGAAAGATTCAGCGGTAAATCCTGCATCGTCGAAAGCATGCTACAAACTCTAGTAAAAATCCCAATAACCACAATGTGACCACTCGCCAAACCCGCCGCTAACACAGCATAAATACTGTAACCACCCCAACGAAAACCAGGCACTTTTTACCTGCGGTTTAAGGTGCGCTACACTATTAGCCAGAACGTTCCTACGCAATCACTTGCCGTTCTTTTAACTCCACATACGGTGTATGCTTGACATAATCCCGCTCCGCCCCAGCAACCTGCTTGATTCAAAGCGGTCCGCCGCCCGGCGGAGAAAGTCCGTGAAAAAGAACGACAACACGTTCACAAAAGTTTTCTGCGTGCCCTGCTGGTGAGCGCCCACCTGCCCACCAGCCGACACAACGGCGCTAGCCAACCGCTCACCGGGCCACCGGAAAACCCAGGAAGTTCATGACGCTTGGGTGGAAACACCTTTCCGCCCCAAGCCGCGGACGGCCGTGTACCCACACGACCAATGACCTAAAAATACACATGGGAGCTTCCAGCTTTAGCCACATCGTTACCGGCACACCCTAAAACAAACACTACCGCCACTCTTTGACGATACAACGCACCAAACCGGCTGGTGAAGCAAATGAAAGGACATCTGTGACCACAACAGATAACGGCGCACCGCGAAATCTCGCCGCAATGCGTCTACCCGAGCTGCGCAAACTCGCAGCTGACCTCGGACTTAAAGGCGTATCTGCCCTGCGTAAAGGGGCCCTCATCGCCGCCATCACTAACGCTTCCGGCGACAGTCCCGCACCAGCGGCCGACACCAACGCCGCAAAGCCCAGGCAAACCCGCACCCCACGTCGGAAAGACACCAAGCCTGTCGATGACGCCCCAGCGGCAGAAGCGGACAACGCGACAGAAGACTCGGAAGACCATAAACCCCGCCGGCGCCGCGCGGTTCGAACCGAACACCCTGGTGACGGCCAGGTAGGTGATGAAACGCCAGATGCCAACACCGCATCGGAAGACACCCATGATGGTGACACCGAGGGGGAAACCCGCTACGAATCCCGCTCCGCCCAACGCCGGGCCCGCCGCAACCGGGCTCGCCGGGAAGAACGCGAAAACCGGGGCGACCGTAACGAACGGCGGCAACATTCCCGAACCGACCTTGATGACGCCGACACCGGTGACACCGCAACCACCAGCAGCGACGCCGACACTGAGGCCGATGCTGGCGACAACAACGACCGTTTCGAACGCAGCAGCGACCGCACCGATCGTAACCAGCGTTACGACCGCTCCGACCGAAACGACCGCAATGATCGCAATGAGCGAAACGATCGGGATGACGACCGCCGGGGCCGCCGCGGCCGCCGTAACCGCCGTGGCCGCGACCGGGACAACGACAACTACGACAACGACAATCGCAACGACAACCGGGATAACCAAAGCGGTCGAGACAACCGCGACGACCAACTCCAAGTCGTTGCCGGCATCCTTGACGTGGTCGACAACAACGTGGCATTCGTCCGCACCTCCGGCTACCACGCCGGTCCTGCCGACGTCTACGTCAACAGCCAAATGGTGCGTCGCCTCGGCCTCCGCTCCGGTGACGCCATCACCGGCTCCGTGCGCATGACCGACACTAACGACCGGTACAACAATAATCGGGGCCGCAACCGGCAAAAATACAACCCCCTGGCACGAGTCGACTCTGTCAACGGCATGACCGTCGAAGAAGCCAAAAACCGGCCCGAGTTCAACAAACTCACCCCGCTTTACCCCAACCAGCGCATCCGGCTGGAAACCGAACCCGGTATCCTCACCACCCGCGTAATCGACCTCATTATGCCCATCGGCAAAGGTCAACGGGCACTCATCGTATCCCCCCCGAAGGCCGGCAAAACCACAATTTTGCAAAACATTGCCAACGCCATCGCCACCAACCGGCCCGAATGCTACCTCATGGTTGTGCTTGTCGACGAACGACCCGAAGAAGTCACCGACATGCAGCGCAGCGTCAAAGGTGAAGTCATCGCCTCCACATTCGACCGCCCACCGGCAGAACACACCGCCGTGGCCGAACTCGCCATCGAACGAGCAAAACGCCTGGTGGAACAAGGGCAAGACGTAGTAGTGCTCCTCGACTCCATCACCCGATTGGGCCGCGCCTACAACAATTCGTCCCCCGCATCCGGTCGAATCCTCTCCGGCGGTGTCGACTCCAACGCCCTTTACCCGCCGAAACGATTCCTTGGTGCCGCCCGAAACATCGAAAACGGTGGATCGCTCACAATCATCGCCACCGCCATGGTCGAAACCGGCTCCGCCGGCGACACCGTGATCTTCGAAGAATTCAAGGGCACCGGTAACGCCGAACTCAAACTCGACCGCAAAATCGCGGAACGGCGCGTCTTCCCCGCAGTAGACATCGGACCATCCGGCACCCGCAAAGACGAACTACTGCTCGCCCCCGAAGAAGCCCGAGTCATGCACAAACTCCGCGGCATCCTGTCCGTGCTTGACAACCAACAAGCCATCGACACGCTGATCGCGCAGCTCAAAAAGTACAAGACCAACGGGGAATTCCTCGCCCAAGTGGCGGCACAGCGAGCCTTCATGAGCAACGGGGAGGACTAAAAAACACGATGGCTAGCCAATCTCATCAGGTTTCGGCAGTAGACGACATCGTTTCGGAATACCAAGGCATCGAAGCCCAAATGTCCGATCCGGAAACCGTGGGGGACCAAGCACTGTTTCGAAAACTATCGAAACGGTATTCGGAACTGCAGCCCATCATGAAGGTCAACACTGCCCTGGAACAGGCCCGCGCCGACCTTGCCGACGCCAAAGAAATGGCCTACGAAGACTCCGAATTCGCCGCCGAAGCCGACCGCCTCGCCGGCGAAGTAGTGGAACTCGAAGAAAAACTCGCCGACCTCCTCGCCCCCCGCGACCCCCACGACGGTGACGACATCGTCATGGAAATCAAAGCCGGCGCCGGCGGGGAAGAAGCAGCCCTCTTCGCAGGTGAACTCGTACGCATGTACCAACGCTACGCCGACAAACACGGATTCAGCACCGAAGTGCTTGGTCTGTCCGAATCCGACCTGGGCGGGGTCAAAGACATGACCTTATCCATCCGGTCCAAACAACCGTCCCGCGACGGTGCCTGGAGCGTCTTCAAATTCGAAGGCGGCGTACACCGAGTACAACGCGTACCCGTCACCGAATCCCAAGGCCGAATCCAAACCTCCGCCGCCGGTGTCCTCGTCTACCCCGAACCCGACGAGATCGCCGCCGTCGAAATCGACGACAAAGACATCCGCGTCGACGTCTACCGATCCTCCGGCAAAGGCGGCCAAGGCGTCAACACCACCGACTCCGCGGTCCGCATCACCCACCTGCCAACCGGCATCGTCGTCACCTGCCAAAAAGAGCGATCCCAGATCCAAAACAAGGCCCGAGCCTTGCAAGTGCTGGCCGCCCGACTCCAGGCACTAGCGGAAGAACAAGCCGAAGCAGAAGCCGCCCAAGGCCGAGCAGCCCAAATCCGCACCCTCGACCGATCCGAACGAATCCGAACCTACAACTGGCCGGAAAACCGGATCTCCGACCACCGCATCGGATTCAAGGCAAACAACCTCGACTCCGTGCTCAACGGCGACATGGAAGACCTCTTCACCGCGCTCCGAACCGCGGAACGTGCCGCCCGACTCGAAGCCGAATAAGAACAGGTTCCCCACACGTGCACGAAATAAGATCGGAAGAGCGTCGCGTAGGGAAAGAGTG
>OMHB01000008.1_pt1 | contig 23874 bp, 17 predicted proteins | sample 1646151 | NCBI WGS metagenome assembly OMHB01 (sample SAMN03287622, study PRJEB25206) | human oral metagenome | biome: Human subgingival microbiome; feature: a sample from a patient with with chronic Periodontitis S04-05-R; material: Human subgingival plaque | host: Homo sapiens ... | reverse complement strand
CGAGTGTTAGCTGGGAAACCTCCCGGAGGCAGGCCAAAACCGGGCCAAACTAACGGAAACCAAGCTAACGCAGGAGGGGGTGTGGTGAGGGATCTCGTGGGAGGGGCAAGCATGGCAGCCTGGCAAACCTGCCAAAACCATTAGCTGGGAATCGTGTAAATCAAGCCCGGTTTCCGGCACCCTCAAACGCGAACCCAAGCTAATACTCGGACCGGGAAAGAGCGGAAAACCACAGACAATGAATATGGCCCGTCAAACCTGACACTTCACACCGGTCAAAACCTGGCAAAGCTCCCAGCTTGAGCGTTAGCTGGGAAACCTCCCTGGAACCGAGCACAGCGGCCTGCGTTGACGCGAACCCAAGCTAACGCAGAAAGGAAGCAGAGGATGCCATGGTGAGATCCGAGATACCAGGATTGAGGTTCCAGGCGTGAAAAATCGCAAAGTTGAGCCGTCAAACCATTAGCTGGGAATCGTAAAAATCAGGCAGGTTTCCGAGCCACCCCAACGCGAACCCAAGCTAACGCTCGGGCTGGGGAAGGGCGACAAACCACAACGCAGGAAATCCGGCCTCCTCAACCTCACGTAGGAAAACCAAGCGAAGCCGGTTCGCCCCAACCCAAACGTCCAGCTCGGCTGTTAGCTGGGAAACCTCCCTGAGGCGGGCCAAAACCAAGCCAAATCAACGGAAACCAAGCTAACGCAGGAGGCCCCGGGAGGCGGGAGGCGAGGGATCCCGTGGGAGAGGTGAATGGGCTGGTGCCGGGAGGTGGGCGTCGAAAAGCGGGCGGGGGTTAGCCCAAAACCGGCACCAAATACACGGCAACACCTATACAAGCCAGCCACGCCACGGCCAAAATTTGCAGGGTCCGGTCGCTCAACGCCAACTCGTCGGGAGCGCCGCCGGCACCGCGATCAACATCCGCTGCATACCGAAGAATCGCAACCGTGAACGGCACCATGGATACCTGATACCAGACAGCAGCGGTACCAGCGGCCTGGCGGGCCATCTCGAAACCCCACAAGGCGTAGGCGATCACCACGGAGGTGGCGGCCAAAGTCCACACAAACCGCAGGTACGTGACGGTATACCCCTCCAGGGCCTTGCGGATCTTCGCACCAGACTCCTGCGCCAACAGGATTTCGGCGTACCGCTTACCAGCAGCCATGAACAGGGAACCGAACGCGGCCACCAACAGGAACCACTGCGACAGATAGATGCCCGCGGCCACACCGCCTGCCATGGCACGCAGCATAAACCCAGAGCTCACCAGGGCAATATCAATCACCGGCTGGTGCTTCCACCCGAAGCAATAACCCAGCTGCAACACGATATACACCACCATCACGATCACCAACCCATGGCCGGATGACGCAAGATAGCTCACCACTACCGCAGCAAGAATCAGGGCTACTGCCAGCACATACGCCAACTTCTGAGGCAACATCCCGGAGGCGATAGGCCTAAACCGCTTCGTGGGGTGCGCCCGGTCAGCCTCAATGTCGCGGGCATCGTTGATGAGGTAAATGGAAGATGCCGCGAAGCAGAAAGCCACAAAGGCAATGGCAACGTCCACAAGCGTGCTGGTGTCGAAGAGTTTAGCCGCGCCAGCGGAAAGCGGCGCCGCCAGGACCAGCACGTTCTTCACCCATTGTTTGGGACGAAGGCCTTTGATAATGGCGTCTACTAGGTTTTTGGGCGGTTTTTTCCCATGGGTGTCATCGGCAACCCCCGCCTTGGCCACCTCGGCCACGGCCTGTGTGTCAGCCTCTGATTCTGACTTCTCTGGCTTCTCGCTCATGAGCTATCCTTCTTTCCGTTGCGCCCCGCGAACCCCACGCTGGCCGTGACCGGCAACTTTCCGGTCAATAACCTGCGCGGTTACGGCTCCCACAATTGCACCGGCCAGCACATCGGTGGGGTAATGAACACCAAGTACCATACGGGATAGCATCATCACTGGCACCCCGAGCAGCAACAACGGATTCTTCGTAATCTTCGCCAACGTCACAAGCGCCGCCGTGGTCGATGTCGCATGTGAGCTGGGGAAACTCAGCTCGCTGGGGGTTCCTACGCCCACTTGAATGCGGGGATCGTGTGGCCGTTTCCGTCGCACAATTCGCTTGACGACGACACTTAGTGCGTGGCTCACAAACGCCGCCGCCATCAGTTTGAGCCACCGGCCGCGATGGTTTTTATCAACCAACGCCCCGATAAATCCCAATCCCAACCACCCCAAGGAGTGCTCCCCGAAATGGCTTAAACCGCGAGCAATGCGGAGGATGCCGGGTGTCGCCAAGCGGTCTTGGAGGGACACCAGGATGTCAGACTCGTTTTTCACTAATCGCTATTCTTTCTCACTCAGCTTTTTTGGTTTAGCTTTTCCGGTTTCGCTGTTGCGGCTTTTTCCGATCCAGCTTTTTCTGGTTCAAAGATTTTCGCCCAACTTTCCCGGCTCACCAAATCAGGGTGGGCTGCCCGGTATTGTACCCGCAGCACTTCGAAGCGTTCTTGGAGTTGCTTGTGGAGGGCCCGAGTCTGCTTGAAAAGGTCTTTGGCCTGGGCCAGGTCGCGTTTCCGGAAGACCACTCCCCGACCGTCGGCGGTGGCCACGGTGGCGCCATCGACCCGCGAGAGGGAGAACCATCGGGCTTCGATCGGGGCAAGGTTGGCTTGGGGAACCTCGTGGTGTGCCTTATTTTCCCGGCTGAGGGAGTGTTTGATGCCTTTGGCCAGCCACACGGCCTTTTTCAGGGGGGCGAGCCGGCCACCAATGTCCTTGATGGGCACGCCGGGGATGCCGGTGGGACGGGGCAGTTCGGCGGCGGAGGGCAGGATGACGGCGTCGGAGTAGTTTTTCCGAATCGCGGCAATCCGGGGCAGGGAGGATTCCAGGATGTCAAATAGGTTGTCGGGCCCCTGAAGGAAGTCTTTGATTGATTCCAATTGAATGGCCACCGTCGAATACTCCAAGCACATCAGGTGTTTGATGGTGGCTTTCAACATGCTGCGGATGATGCCGTCGATGGGACCATCGTGGTGCATGGCGGCCACCACCAGACGGTTGCGCAGGTGGAAGTAGGCCTGCCAGTCGATGGCGTCGTCTTTATCACTCCAGGCCATGTGCCAAATGGCAATGCCAGGCCAGGTAGCGGTGGGGTAGCCGTGGCGAGCGGCGCGCAGCCCATATTCGGCGTCGTCCCATTTAATAAAGAGCGGGAGGGGCTGGCCGATTTCTTCGGCAACCAGCCGGGGGATCATGCACATCCACCAACCGTTGAATTCGGCGTCGATGCGCCGGTGCAGGTCGCGGGAGTTGGGGTGGTCGGGCTTGTCGCCGGGTTTACCAAGGTCGGAGAGCGGGTGGGCGGCAAAGTTGTGGTCGTAGTGGACGTGGGGTGCAGAGGTCCACATGAAGTCGCCCCGGTTGATGATTTCGCCCATGGTGTGCAGGTGGCTGCGTTCTTGCAGGTTGAGCATTTGGCCACCGATGAGCATGGGGGATTTAGCGTAGCGGGCGGCGGCCAGGGCGCGCAGCACGGAATCGGGTTCGATGGCGATGTCGTCATCCATATAAAGAATGTAGGGGGATTTGGCAGCGCCGGCCGGCCCGTCCCCCAGGGCTTCGTACATGATGCGGGAGTAGCCACCAGACCCGCCGAGGTTGCCTTGGCGGAATTCGTGGAATCGGTCGCCAAAATGGGCGACAGCATTTTTGTAGCCGGGGTGGTCGGCGGGGTGCTTATTGCCCTGGTCGGGCATGATGATCGTGTCGATGACGGCATCGACTTCGGGGTCTTGGGCGAGGGCTTCGAGAGCGGCAACGGCGTCGTCAGGCCGGTTGAAGGTGGGAATGCCCACGGTCACCCGCGGTTCGAAGGGGCCAACTTGGGTGCCGTCGGGAAGCATCTGCGGTTTAGGTGCGTGGGGGGCGTACCAGCCGGCCTCTTCCACAGTCACGTCGGTTTCGGCGGTAATGTCCCACCAGAGCCAGCCGCCGATTTCGAAGGGGGCAAGGGAGAGGTTGAATTCGACCTCACCGTTTTTCACCTGTTTGCCCTCGACACCGATGCGGGCACCGTCGAATTTAGAGCGGTAAACGTCGATGCGAGCAGCCCCGGTGACCTTGATTTTAAGAATAACGGAATCGAGTTGGGACCAACGTCGCCAATAGCTGGCGGGGAAGGCATTGAAGTAGGAAAGAAAACTGACTTCGCTACCGGCGGTAATAGTGATACTACTGCGGTCGGTCCACATGGCACGCTGCTTGTTGTATTCGGATTCGATGAGGTACAACATGCGCACGTCGTGCGGCTCACCAACGCGAGGCAGTAAGAAACGCTGCAACCGATAGTCGTTCATAAAGTTACCTTCCTGGTAGATCCTTAGGATAAGAGTTTCTCCCTAAGGGTAGTGCGTAGTTGCTGGTTGCCGCTAAGCTCCCCACATCAGTGTGGGTAATTGGGGTGGTAATTATGGTTTTACCCAGCAAGGATTCGCCTTAAGCGGGTTTATTATTGGAAATTTATTTTGACGGGTTTCTTTCTCGCTTTTCGACGCCCGAATTCTCAGGTAAGCCTTTTGCTGCTAGCCATGGCTCTGTAATTCTTATTCCAAATGAATAGAATCTTTTCTACAGATAAGAGTCTGACGATTTTTTACTGGATAACCGCGATATATTCGCCAATTTTTATCTATGCTGGACCATAACCGTTAATCGCTTCACAGGAGCTACCAATACCCAAAGACACCAAATGGGGGTAAATATCTGCCCCCATAACCCCTAGATTGAGGTAAGAATTAGGGATATTTTTATAAAGAAATTCCAGTGAAAATGGTAACGTTTTGGTCTCGATGAAGAAAATGAGAACATTTTAATCGACCCATAAATCACCCCCTCTGGTTTTTAAAAACCACAACAGTGATCGAACATATGTACAACATTAACACACCTAATACCTATATAATAAATGCGTTAAAGTGGTGCTTTGATGAATAACAGATCGAAAAAGGATTAGTTTTTACCACTAAAATATGGACATTTCCCAAAGTATCCACCGGGGGGATATTTCGTGGGGGACAGCCCCACAAAATGCCCGATTAGCATAACTGATATGTATGATTACGTTTCAAATCACACCCCTCTGGGGCAGTTTTTTCGGATCGGTTTTCCAATTAACATCTAATTCTTGAAACGGTTCCAAGGAACCATGCGTTATTGCCGAACGCATCACCTTAAGAATCCGTTATCAGGTATCAAGTTCGCCTTATCGGTGACTCGGTTAGCGGAGTCGCCAGAAAACGATGGGTCAATGCTTTCTCAACATAGTCTCAATAAGGGCCGGTCCAAGCGACTGGTCAGCGCAGTGGCAGCGTTGTCACTATTTTTTGGCGCAGCTCACGTAGCACCTACTGCAAGCGCACAGGAAATCGGTTCTAAATTCAGCATCGATGAAGATGAGCACGGCTACCGGATTGCCAGTGGCAGCACTAACCACCAAATCCGCACCGAACTTTTCAGCGCCACCGCTCAAGCAGGCGGCGAGAAGCGTCTCGCATACTGCACCGAATGGGAAGTGAACTTCCAAAAGACCAATGATGCTTATGCCGCTAAGTGGTCTGATTTCCCCGGTGGCAACAAGTTCAAGACTGACGAGAATGTTCGTCAGAAGATCAACTGGATCGCCGCCAACAGCTACCCAGCTGTCAGCTATGAAACCGTGCTCCAAAAGGCTGGCGTGAATTCTGCTCAGGTTTCCAAGAAATCTGTGATTGCTCAAACCCAGGCAGCTATCTGGAACCTGGGCTCCGGCTTCGACTATAAGGGCCTTGCCGAAGGTACCGCCGAAGAAAAGGCCAACGCCAAGAAAGTCTATGACTACCTGCTCGGCCCCGCCAACGTGGGCCGTGCGGAGTCTACCTCTGTGGACCTCCAGGTCGGTTTCAAGGGCAAGGACACCGCAACACGCCAGGCCAATGGCACTTTCGGGCCTTTCACCCTGGACACCAACGCCGACTCCTTGGAAGTGACCGCCGAAACCGGCCAGGTTGTTGATAAGAATGGCAAGGCGTTCCCCGCCAACGAGATCAAGAATGGCCAAGAGTTCTACTTTAAGGCCGAGGAACAAGCAGGCTCTGCCAAGCTGATTGCTAAGGCTGCTACCTCCGAGGTCAATGGTGCCCTCATCATTTCTCCGAAGAATGGTGGCGGCCACCACCAAACCCTGATTGTCACCCACGACAAGAGCAAGACCAAAGAAGCCGAACTCTATATTGAGTGGGAAGGCACCAACGCCCGACTCTCCACTACCGCCCGCAAGAAGGGTGATGAGCATTCACAGCGGGTGAAGTCCAAGGGCGGCACCATCGTTGACATCGTGGCTTACGAAGGCCTGATCGTCGGCAAGGAATACACCCTCAAGGGTCAGCTGTACGAGCGGGTCAAGAAGAGCGACGGCACCGTCGAAGCGGTGGCAACCGACATCAAGGCAGAAAAGAAGTTCACTCCGGTTCAAGCAAAGGACGAGGTCCACCTGGAGTTCGAAATCCCCGAAGGTTATGCTGGCAAGACCCTAGTTGTGTTCGAAGAGGCCTATGGCCCCGACGGGAAGCTTATCGCCAAGCACGATAACATCAACGACGAGAACCAAACTATCTACGTCAACCAGCCGATCCAGGACATGAGTAGCGACAGCTCCGCCGCTAAGACCGGTTCCGCTGGTGCCATGTTCGCTGGCTCCTCCAAGTGCTTCTCCGGTGGCGCAGCCGGTGGATCTTCCAAGAAAGAAGACAAGAACAAGGGCTCCCTGGGTGACCTGTTTGCCGGTTCCTCCAGCCTCTTCGGTGGCGACAAGGACAAGGATAAGGGCGGCTCCGACAGCAACGGCGGTTCCACCAACGGTGGCAACGGCAACGGTAACGGTGGCAGCAACGCCAATGGTGGCTCCACTGGCGACAACAAGGACAACAACGGTTCTACAAGCGGTTCCACCGGTGGCGGTAACGGCAATGGTGGTGGCAACGGCGGCGCTAATGGCGGCTCCGACTCCAAGACTGGTTCTGATGCTGGTGCTGTTGCCGGGTCCGCTGGTGGCGCTCTCACCGGCTCCTCTTCCGACAAGGATAAGGACAAGAAGGACAACGGCTCCACCGCTGGTTCCTCCGGCGAAGGCAAGGGCAACGGTAACGGCCAGGGCAACGGTGGCGCCAATGGCGGCTCCGACATTAACTCCACCTCCGACGCTAATGGTGGCTCCACCGCTGGCTCTTCCGGCGAAGGCAAGGGCAACGGCCAAGGTAACGGCAACGGTAATGGTGGTTCCTCCGGCGAAGGCAAGGGCAATGGCAACGGCCAGGGCAACGGTGGCGCCAATGGCGGCTCCGACACCCAGAATGGTTCCGACCCCGAGAACAAGAACGGTTCCGCCGCTCTGGCTGGCAGCGCAAGCACCGCTGACTGCGGTGGCGCCCTGGCTCTCGGTGCCCTCGCCATTGGTGGTCTGGTCCTGACTGCGGTTGGCTTCAACGTTCTCGCCAAGAACGCAGCTCCCGCTCCGCTGGCTGGCGCAGCCGACCCGAAGAGCGACACCAAGGGTGCTGCCCCGGCTGCTGGTGATCCGAACAACAAGAACGCCGCTAACTCCAACACCAAGGGTGCTGAGCCCAAGGAAAAGGGTGTGGCTCACAAGGATCCCAACGCTTCCAAGATGGATGTCAAGAGCGCAAGCCCTGCTAAGAGCAACTCCGCACTGGCCAACACCGGTGTGAGCGGCATCCTGATTATGCTGGCAATCGCCGCGGTTGCTGCGGTTGCTGGTGGTGCACTGATCTTCTTCGGTCGTCGTAAGAAGAACTAAAATCTAGCATCATCCATATCGACCCCCAGGGATTCCCGGGGGTCGATTTTTATTGCGTGCATTGTGAGATGACAGTATCGGATGACAACAGGGCGATCGTCGACTCGCCAAACGCCGAAGCAATGTCCGAGGGTATGGCAACCAGCACCCCATCCGGTTTGACCGACACATCCGCAAGGTCGAGCGCAATCCGCTCAGTCTGCGCGTCGAAGGGGTCGCCGGTGCCATAGTCCGCGGCCAGCACCTCGGTGTCCCGCATGGTGATGGTGATAAATTGTTCCCGCGCCGGCGAACTGAGCAGCCCAAACGTCACGGTCCGATCAGCCGGCAGCACCCCAGTGTGTTGGATCAGCCCAAGCTGCTGCCCGGCATATTCCGTCACCGCGGCGCTACTTGCCAGCGGCAGCCCGTCGTCAAGCTCGCTGGTAATCGGTCGCGCTGTCCCCATGACGCCGGTTTCTTCGTCTAGCTGACTGTAGCTGCATCGTGAGTACACGATCGCCCCGCTTGTCGACGCTCCAAAGGCCGACGCCGGATCCTCACCGCTCCCACTCCCGATAGCATTCCTGGTGGTGACGACCTCTTCCCGGCGCGCCCGCCCAGCATTGTAGGACCCGGCTTCACTCCCCACGCCGACGCCGCCTGCGTCGCTGATCCCGCAGCCGCTCAGGGTAGCCAGGACCGCCACGATCCCCATCACCAATGTTGTGTTCTTCATGATGGCCTATAGCGTAACCAGTGGAGCCGAACCATCAAAGTGGGATGTTTCCCCTCCTCAATTTCCTCATTGCGTTAGCTGGGTTTCACCTCAACGACGCCTCATTTTGGCCTGGCTTGGTGGGAACCCCAGCTAACCGATTTTCACCATTAGCCCATCACCCCGTACCGCCCTACCTCATTCCGCATCTCCCCGCCCTCGCTCTGTTCCGCCCCGCGCGTTAGCTGGGTTTCCGCTCTTGCCGCTTCATTTTTGGCCCATCTGAAGGGGTTTCCCAGCTAACGCGCTGGGGAGGCTCAACACGGTGCACGCGTTCGGTAGGGTTTGACAACGTAATTAAGAGCGCACCGACTCCGACGAGTTTCTGCTGGTTTTTTGGTTCCTGCGTTAGCTGGGAAACCTCCCTGGAGCGGCCCAAAATCACCCCGCCGGGTGGGAACCCAAGCTAACGCAGGCCGGGCTTGCGGCCGGGTGTCTCCTTGGGGTTTGTCTCGGCCATGGTTTTGAGCGTTAGCTGGGGTTCCGACAAACTGGCGTTCAAAAGGCCTTGATTTCTGACCGTCCTGGAGCGAACCCCAGCTAACACACACTGGGTCAGCAACGCGGCAATTGCGGTGATGGCCTGATTCCCTGAACGCCTCTTCGACGTTTCCTCCTGGAGTTTCCCGGTTTGAGCGTTAGCTGGGAAACCTCCCACAATCGGCCGGAAGCATCCCAGAAAAGTCGGAACCCCAGCTAACGCTCGGGCGGAAAACCAGCCACCCGGCAACCACGCCCCCTCCCCCACCAAACCTGTCTACTGGGTGATGTCCATGTATTTCAGGTAGGCGTCGACCTGTTCCCGGGTGGGGATGCCGTTGCGCCAGAAGTACATGGTGAAGTTGTCTTTGGGATAGTAGACGTAGATGTATCCCCAGTCGGATTTGGGGAAGGCCGCACCGATTTCGGGTTTGGCCCCGTCGGCTTTTTGGATGTGCATCCTGGTGAGGGTGTTGAGGTCGCTCGCCAGGGTGGACCTGCCGGATTCAAGTTCGTCTCGGGCGGCTTTGGCGTGTTCGCCGGGCACCCAATAATAGTTGCCGACGCTCACGTCGTGGTCGAGTTTAGGGGCGTCGGGGTCTTCTGCCAGGGTGCATTTATAGACGGGGACGGGCATGTATTTGTCGTGTTCGTCGGCTTTTCCGATGCATTTCTGGGATGCGTTGACGAATTTTTCCGGCAGGAATTGGTTGGCGGTGTTGTAGCGTTCGATGAGGGGGATTTCGGCGTCACCGTTTTCGGTGTTGACTGCGGCTACTTTGCTGACGGTGGGATGTGCGGATGTGGTTGGTTGGGTTGTGGTGGCTCCGGCGGATGCGAGTGTGGATGTGGGGGTCGGCTTGGAGGTGGCCGCCGCGGGGGCTGGGTCCGCGGTGTTGTCGGGTTTTTTCTGGATGATGATGAAGTATCCGGCGGCAGCGAGGACGCCCACACAGATGAGGGCGAGGATGGTTGTCAGCAGGTAGCGGCGTTTTTTGGGCTTCGATTTTGTGGTGGCGGCCGGCTCCGGTGGGTTGGGGAGTTCGGGTGGGGCTATCGGCTCCGCCCGATCCACGGGTGTAGCCGTCGGGTTCGCCGCAGGTTCCTTGACTTCGGCCTTGGCCCCCGCCTCGGCTTCGGCAGGCTCTGGTGGGGTGGCGGGTTTGACGGCTGGGAATGCTTCGGTGCCGCTGTGGCGGCGTCGGTGGTGGAGGTCCCGGATAGGGGTGGTGAGGCCTAGTTGGGTGGCGGCGATGGCCCCGTGGGCGACTGCGGTGCTGGGGTCGTCGACAAGCGTGACGGAGGCGATTTTTTCGAGTCGGGTGCGCAGGCAAGGGATGCGGGCGGAGCCGCCGGTGAGGTAGAGAGGGGTGCCGAGGTTGAGGAGGGGGCGGGCGAGGTCGGCGACACGCCCAATCACGCTGGCGATAATGTGTTCGAATTCGGTGCGGGTGAGGTGGATGTCGTGGCGGTGGCGCCGAATGGCGATAGTGATGGTGGTTTCGGTGTCGGTGGAGAGTTGTTCCTTGGCGTTGTGGATGGATTGCTCGACGGCCCGCATGATTTGGGGTGGTGCCGCGTGGAGCTCGGCGGCGAGGTGTGGGTGGTCACGTTCGAGGCGGCTGATGAACCATTGGTAGAGCAGGTTGTCGATTGTGAGCCCGCCGAGGCTGCTATCGCCGGTGGCTGCGGTGACGCGCACGTCGCCGGCGGGTTCGGCCTGGAGGGTGGTGATGTCGAGGGTGCCGCCGCCGAAGTCGCATATTGCTATTTGCGGGCCGGATGCGCTGTGGATTGCTGCGGCCCGGGGTTCGGAGATGATGCGGATGGTGTCGCGGTTGATGCCGCTTGTCGACGCCGCTTCGACGAGCGTCATCACCTCGGGGATAGTCCACGGTTCGGGGTGGGTGATGGTGACGGTGGTGGGTGGGTAGCCAGCGTGCTGGGCGCGGCCGGCGTCGAGGGCGGTTCGGAAGGTGGCGCCGATGATGGTGGCGAGCGGCATGGTGGCGCCGGCAACTGGGACGAATTCGTGTTCGATATAACGTTTGGGGTAGGGGATGAACCGGGCGGGGTGGTTTTGCCGGTTAGTGTGGGCGTCATCGCCGGTGATGATGGTGCCGTCTTCGGAAACGTATGTTGCGGAGGGAGTGACCAGTAATGTTGCGATGGCACCGGTGGGTCCGGTGGTGTGAGCGGCGACGGTGGTGATGGTGCCGTAGTCGAGGGCGAGGTGCCAGGGGTTGCTCATTATGGTTGTGCTCTCTGTGAGTATCCCCATCGGAGGGCGAGGGTGGTTGCGGCGCCGATGAGTCCGCCGGCTAGGACGTCGGTGAGCCAGTGTACGCCGAGGTAGAGGCGGGCGACGCAGACCGTGATGGCGATTGCCCAGGTGATTCCGGCCAGCCTGGTGGCCCAGTGGGGTTTGTGGGAGATGAGGCTGATGGCAGTGGCGACGGCGATGATGGTCATGGCGTGCCCGGAGGGCATGGAGTAATTATATTCTGGGGCTAGTTGGAGGTTCAGGGGCGGCCGGGGTCGGTGCACAATGTGTTTGGTTATTGGGAAGATGATGTTGGTTGCGACTGCGGCGAATAGTGGCAGTAATGCGTAGCGCATTCCCCAAAGTCTCGCACTGATGATCGACGCCCAGAGCAGCACCAGCACTGGTCGGAATATGACCGATAATCCAATGAGGATATGGGTTATGGTGCCGGTGCGGCGGGTGACAAAGAAGTCGAGAACCGTCTGATCCACTAGTAGTCCAGGTTAGTTGGTTTCAAGTTCGGCCTTGAGTTTGTTGTCGAACATGCTCAGCGCGGAGGCGATGGCCATGTGCATGTCGAGGTATTGGTAAGTGCCGAGGCGGCCGCCGAAGTAGACGCGGTTGGTTTCGGTTTCGGCCGCGGCTAGCTGCCGGTATTTGAGGAGTTTGGCCCGGTCTTCGGGGGTGTTGATGGGATAGTAGGGTTCGTCGCCTTCTTCCGCGAAGCGGGAGTATTCCTTCATGATGACGGTTTTGTCTTTGGGGTAGCGGTCGTCACGTTCGGGGTGGAAGTGCCGGAATTCGTGGATGCGGGTGTAGGGGTATTCGGCATCGTTGTAGTTCATGACTGGGGTGCCTTGGAAGTCGCCGGTGGGGAGCACTTCGGTTTCGAAGTCGAGGGTGCGCCAGCCGAGGTGTCCGGCAGAGTATTCGAAATATCGGTCGAGTGGACCGGTGTACACTACGGGCGCTTCGGGGCTAGCGGCGCGTAGTGTTTCACGGACGTCGAACCAGTCGGTGTCGAGTCGTACTTCAATGTTGGGGTGGTTGGCCATGTTTTCCAGCCAGGCGGTGTAGCCGTCGACGGGGAGCCCCTCGTAGGTGTCGTTGAAGTAGCGGTTATTGAAGTTGTAGCGCACGGGCAGTCGGGTGATATTGCCGGCGGGTAGTTCGCGGGGGTCGGTTTGCCATTGTTTGGCGGTGTAGTCCCGGATGAAGGCTTCGTAGAGGGGCCGGCCGATGAGGGAGATGGCTTTTTCTTCCAGGTTGGTGGCGTCGTCACTGTCGATTTCAGCGGCTTGTTCGCGGATGAGTTCCCGGGCCTCGTCGGGCGAATAGTAGCGGCCGAAGAATTGGTTAATGAGGCCGAGCCCCATGGGGAATTGGTAGGCACTGCCGTTGTGCATGGCAAACACGCGGTGTTGGTAGCCGGTGAAGGAAGTGAACTGATTGACATAGTCCCACACACGTTTGTTCGAAGTGTGGAAAAGGTGGGCTCCGTATTTGTGGATTTCGATGCCGGTTTCGGGCTCGGCTTCGGAATAGGCATTGCCGCCGATGTGGCTCCTACGTTCGATGATGAGGACGCGCTTCCCGAGCTGCGAGGCGGCTTGTTCAGCAATGGTGAGGCCGAAGAAACCGGAGCCGACGACAATCAGATCATAGGTATTCATGGTGCTTAAGCGTATCACCTTGCTTTTCGACGCCGCACCGTGCGTCGAAAAGCCACAATTGGGAAACATTTTTATCTTGGTCACATTTTTGTGCGGGAGACACGCCTGGGAAAAAATTTTTTCGGCAGCTTTCCGCAGGTCGCCCCCTATTTCGCATTAGTAACATCCTTAACATTAGCTTCATTATTCACATAAATGCACTATTGTTAACTAGAGTCACTAACCTTAAACTAAACATTTAAAGTTATCCGCGAACTCAGGGAGACCACAGTGAAACAACGACGCCGCCTCATAGCAGCGAAATCGCGGCCAGTCACAGCCACCATTATGGCTGTCGCATTACTCGCCAGCGCCGCCGTGGGAATAACCGCCACCAATATCCTAAAAACCAAGGAAGACGGCATTAAACCCATCGACCCAACCATGACCACCGCCAGCCTGGCGGATGGCAAAAACGTCGTCGTCAACGACCCTGCCATCAGCAAACAAGGCGATGGCAACACCAACCGCACCGTCAAAGAATTTAAACGCGACGAGGCATTCTCCCAATTCGGCCTCACCTGGGACGGCAAAAAAGACATCGCCGCCTTCGTCCGCGGCCAACGAGCCGACGGAACCTGGACCCCATGGTTCGACACCGACCCCCTCGACTACGGGTCCTCCAAACCCTTCGAACGCAAGGGCACCGACCTCATTTACATCGAGCCCACCAACACCGTCCAGGTGTCTATATCCGGCGTTGACCTGCTCAAAGACAAAACCGCCAAAGACCTCAACGCGGTCTTTATCGACGGCGGCAAATCCACCCCCACCGACTCTGGCATTAAACTCGCCGCCGACTCCGACGGCCTGCCCAAAGTTATTTCCCGCGCCGGGTGGGGCGCCGACGAATCCCTCAGGTGTGAGGAACCCGAATACACGGACCACACGTCTGCCATTGTCATCCACCACACCGCAGGGTCGAATAACTACAGCGAGGACGAGGCCGCCGGCATTGTGCGCGGCATCTACAAGTACCACGCCCAACAGTTGGGTTGGTGTGACATTGGCTACCACAGCCTGGCCGATAAATTCGGCAACCTCTACGAGGGCCATTACGGCGGCATGAATAAGTCCGTCATTGGCGCCCACACCGGCGGCTTCAATGAGAACACCTGGGCGATCGCCATGCTCGGCAACTACCAGGAGGAAGAACCCACCGACGTCATGATAAAAAGCGTTGGTGAGCTGGCCGGCTGGCGGGCCAAGGTAGCGGGCATCGACCCGCTAGGGAAAGGCACCCACACCTCCGAGGGCACCGAATTCACGTTCTACCCCTATGGCACCAAGGTGGAATTACCCAATATTTTCGCCCACCGCGACGTCGGCAATACCGAATGCCCCGGTGACTACGCCTACGCCAAGATGGACCAGATTCGACAAATCGCCAAGGCCAAGTTCGATTCCCTGGGCGGCAAGTCCATCGACCAGGACATCACCGGCGACAACAACGGCGCCTCCAATAACAGCAATAACAGCGGTGGCAGCAATGCCGGCACCGGCACCAATAATCGGGGCGTCAGCAATAACAACCAGAAGAGCGCCGATAATGCCGCCTCCCTGGTGCAGGGGCTGCAACGCCAAGGCAAGTCGGATAACAAGTCCGACACCAATAACTCCAACTCGCTGGTGGGACTGATTCTCAAGGTGCTGTCCGCCAACGGTGGCCTGATCGGCACGCTCAGCAAGCTGGGCACCATCAAAATCATCAATGGCCTGGACCTGGGCAAGATCATTTCCCTGGCCCAAAAGCTCGCACCCCTATCGAGCAATAATCAGATTTTCCGCACCGCCAATACCAACTATCCTTCCTTGGGCGAGGCTCGCACCAAGGAGGTGACCTACACCAACGGTTACGACCAGGAGGTCACCTACACCCTCTTCGAGAACGGCATCGTGGTCGGCACCCCCAGCACCGGCACCCACGCCCTGTGGGGCCCCATTGGTGACACCTGGGCCGCGCAAGGGTTCGACATGGGCCCGCTCGGGTTGCCGGTCAGTGAGGAGGAAGTCGATGGCGAACTCGTGCGCGTCGATTTCGAGGGCGGGTACGCCACCTACGATTCCGCCACCGGCAAAGTCGACGTGAAGACCAACGAGAAGGGCGACGCCCGCAATAACGCGGTCCAGGCCGGGACGACCGCCGGCGATAGCGACATTGCCGCCGCAGCCAGCAGCGCCAACAGCACCACCTCCGCGGCCGCTACCACCACAGGCAGCGAGGCCGCCGGCGAGAAGACCGCAACCCACGCAACCACCGGTAACACCGGTGCTTCCACAACCGGTAACGCCGAACCCACCGACGCCGATATCCCAGTTACAACCGAAGAGTAAAAACTTGTTGCCTCCGATATAACGAGCAACAACCGCCAAAAGCCCAACCCGTCCTCTAGCCTAACGGGTTGGGCTTTTGCGATCCCCAGGTCCCTTATGGGAACAGCCGCTCCAACACGCGGGCCACCCCGAAATCATCATTGCTGGTAGTGATCTCATCGGCGGCCACCTTCACCCGCTCGTCGGCATTCCCCATGGCCACCCCCAGGCCCGCCCACTGCAACATTTCAATGTCATTCGGCATATCACCGAACGCCACCACGTCCGAAGCCGGCACCCCATAGAACTGGGCCACCGCCATGAGGCCGGCGGCCTTCGTCACCTGTGGCGCGGATATTTCCAACAACCCCTCATCCGTGGAGAAGGTTATATGGGCCAACTCGGGCGGCACCACCAGCTTAATCAGGTGATACAGGTCCCACGCGGTCTTACGATCGTTACGCACCAAAAGCTTCACGGCGGATTTGGCCGCCAGCTCGGTCTTGTCCACCACCGTATGCTCCTCCGAATCCCACAGGTGCAGAAAATCCGGGGTGACCAGGAATAATTCGTCACACTTATCAAAGGCCGACGCTCCCACCCGCTCCACGGCGTAGCTGACCGGCAACACGTCGTCGATAAGCTGCATGATTCTGGTCAGCGTGGCCGGCGGCAGGGTGCGAGCGGTCACCACCCGATCGGTGTCGGAATCGTAGAGCACCGCGCCGTTCACGCAAATGCAGATGGGGCGGATGGGAAGCTGGTCGAGCACCGGGTAGATCCAGCGCGGCGGACGGCCGGTGGCAAGCACCAGCTCGGCGTCTTTGGTGGCGGCATGGGTCACCGCATCCCGCAGCCGGGGAGTCACCCGCTCCGCGCTGGTAATGAACGTGCCGTCAATGTCACTGACTATAAGATGCGTGGGCATAATGAGTATTTTCCTATTCTAGGGCGGTATTCCCAAGCCCTACTCCAAAGCGGGGGCACCTCCACCAAGAGCTGCTGGCCGCCAATATTCGCCCCCGGGAAAGGGGCCATATTCAGTTTCGTATTCGCTACGAAGCCTATCAAGCATGATCTTCATGGTCTCCCGCAACTTTGCGGTATCGTCCTCCACCACCCCGGTGAGCGCCATCGACTCCCCCACCTGCACCCACACGGGAAAATGATGTCGGCCCAGCCGCTTCTTATGTCCCTTGGTCCACACCCGCTGCGAGCCCCACAACACCACCGGAATCAACGGCACCCCCGCCTCCTTGGCAATCCGCGCCGCCCCCGTCTTAATGTCCTTGATCTCAAAGCTGCGGGAAATCGTGGCCTCGGGGAAAATCCCCACCAGGTTACCGGCCCGCAAACTTGCGACCGCCGCATCAAGCGCACTGGCACCAGCACCAACCGACCGATCGACGGGAATGTGCTTCATTTTACGCATCAACGCCCCCACCACCGGCACATCAAACACCTCTTTTTTGGCCATAAACCGCACCAGCCGGCGGCCATGCAGATTCGCGGTCGTACCCCCGAAAATGAAATCAAAATAGCCAGTATGGTTCAGGGCCAAGAGCGCCCCACCCGTGTCGGGAAGATTCTCGCTCCCCGCAACCGACATTTGGATGCCCTGAAACCGAAGCATAGTTTTAATCAATCGGATGATGATCTGGTTATAGACAATCTCCCGATTCTCGGCTTTATTCGTCGCAGTGGGCCGGAACCCGGGGCGCACCCAATACAAACTTCCGTACTTCTGCCAACCCGCACGTACCTTCATAAATCGCACAATCTTTCTACTTCAGTTTTCCTACCCGCATTTTTTGGAGCTTATCGAGCTTGTCGACGCCCCTCCCGCCCGCCTGCCACCCCCAGGCCGCCTAGCGAATCGGCTCAAACACTTCCTTGCCCACAAACGGCCGCAGCGCCTCCGGCACCACCACGGACCCATCGGCCTGCTGATGATTCTCCAAAATGGCGACAAGCCACCGCGTGGTAGCGAGCGTCCCATTGAGCGTGGCCGCAATATGCGCTTTACCAGCCTCATCGCGATACCGGGTACGTAGCCGGCGGGCCTGATACGTCGTGCAGTTCGAGGTAGACGTCAACTCCCGATACGTGTTCTGGGTCGGAACCCACGCCTCGGTATCAAACTTGCGTGCGGCGGAAGATCCCAGATCACCGCCGGCAACATCAATAATCCGGTAGGGCACTTCAATGGCAGAGAGCATGTCACGCTCCATCTCCAGCAACGCCTGATGCTGAGCGGCAGCCTCCTCTGGCTTGCAGTAAACAAACATTTCCAGTTTGTCAAATTGGTGAACCCGGATAATGCCGCGGGTGTCCTTCCCATAGCTGCCGGCCTCCCGACGGAAACACGACGACCACCCCGCATACTTCCGCGGCCCATTACTCAAATCAATGATCTCATCCTGGTGATATCCAGCAAGAGCCACCTCGGATGTACCCACTAAATATAAGTCATCTCGTTCGAGATAATAGATTTCTTCCGCATGTTCGCCCAAAAATCCCGTACCGGACATAACCTCGGGACGCACCAAAACGGGGGGAATCATAAGTGTGAATCCGGCAGCCCGAGCCTTCTGCGCGGCAAGAGTCAACATGGCGAGTTGCAGGAACGCGCCATCGCCGGTGAGATAGTAAAACCTGGCGCCGGACACCTTCGCACCCCGATCCATATCGATGAGACCGAGCGAGATTCCTAGATCCAAATGATCCTTAGGCGTGAAGTCAAAATTACGCGGTTCGCCCACATGTTCGAGAACAACGAAGTCATCTTCGCCACCGGCCGGCGCCCCCTCAACAATATTGTCGATCCGCATCTGCAGATCAGCCACAGCCGCCTCGGCTTCTTTCCGCGCGTCTTCCGCAGCCTTGACCTTCGCCTTTAGTTCATTTGCGCCAGCGAGCAGCGCCGGCCGATCCTCAGGTGCAGCCTGGCCGATTTTCTTACCAAAGGCGTTCTGCTCAGCCTTGAGTTCGTCGGCAGCTTTGATGGCGGCGCGCCGAGATTCGTCGGCAGCAATGAGCTGGTCCACCAAAACGGGGTTAGCGCCGCGGGTGCGTTGGGAGTCACGTACAAGGTCGGGATTCTCACGGAGGAATTTCAGGTCGATCATGCATTTTAGTCTATCTGTTATGGATGATCCCCTGGAACTTGTTGTAAAGTCGTTGTAAAGGTGTTGTAGCATAGACCCAGAAACGACCTTATGGGGGGAAAGAAATGAACAAAAAGTAACCCCATAATTATGGTGGTCCTGTACTGGTTATGACCGCTAGGAGTAGTATTAGGGTATGACTGATCCTCCTGTGGAGCTACCCATCAGGACCCTGACTGATGAGAGTGACGCTCCAAAACACCAACAACTCAGGGAGATCCTCGAAGACGTATGCCTTAACTACTTAAACCCGGGTGACATGTTGCCGGGCGAGCGAGTGCTAGAGGAACAATATGGTGTTTCTCGTATCACCGTACGCCGGGCGATTGGCGACCTTGTGGCCAGCGGTAAGCTGCGGCGTGCCCGCGGCAAGGGAACGTTCGTTGCGCATTCACCGCTGGTGGCGCGGGTGCATCTCGCCAGCTTTTCCGACGAGATGGCGGCGCAAAACATTACCTCCTCATCAAAGATTTTGCTCTCGGCATGGACGACGGCCCCGGAAGAAATTCGGATTTTCTTCAATTCGCCGCTGACCAAGCCGCACACGCATCTACGACGCCTCCGGCTGGGCAATGGGAAACCATTCTCCATTGATGACGGTTGGTATAACTCGCTTTTCGCCCCCGACCTGCTGGAAAATGACGTGTACAAGTCCGTGTACGCCATTTTGGATGCCCAATATCACGTACCTATCACTGACGCCGAACAAATTGTGAGCGCTATTGCAGCGGGCAGCGATGATTCAGAATTCCTGCAAGTGGATAAGGGAACCCCCCTCCTGAAGGTGGTGCGGTTCTCCCGGTCGAATCTGAAACCCATCGAATGGTGCTCCTCGCTGTATCGTACCGACCGTTATGCTTTGCACACGCTGATTACTAAAGCATAATAGAAGGACTATGAAAAAAACTTGGCGTACCACGGATGTACTTCGCATTCTCATTGTGGCAGTATTAGCAGCCGCTGCGGCGTTCGGAGGCTACTACCTGATGTCCCCCACAAAAAATAGTGACGGGAAGACCACACACGCCAGTAAGGCCGATGACGGCAAATCCACGAAACCAGGTGTAGCATCCTTCACTTCTGCGGATGCTGGATCTTGTCTTACCTGGCAGGACAGCGGCACCACCATTACGGCTTTCGAACAAACGGACTGCGGCGGTCCCCACCGGTTTGAGGTTTCCTCCCGGGAAGATTTATCCACCTACCCCAGCTCCGAGTTTGGGGCGAAAGCCGCGATGCCAAATACGACCCGGCAGGCCCAATTGCGCGAAGAATTGTGCATGGACCCAACGATGAAGTATTTGGGGGGCACGTTCGACCCATTGGGGCGGTATTCGGTGGCGTCAATTTTGCCGCCGCAGGCCGCCTGGAATGCGGGTGACCGCACCTTGTTGTGTGGCATTCAGGCCACGGATGAGGCAGGCAAGGTGATTACTACCAACGGCAAGGTGGCGCAGCAAGATCAGGCCCGAATTTTCGGGGTGGGCGAGTGCGTGGCCGTGGATGGCGCAAACTCCGAAAAGCAGATTGATTGCACACAACCCCACCAGTTGGAGGTCACCCAGATCGTGGATTTGTTGCAGGTGTTCCCCAATCACACCCCGTCGATTGAGGACCAGGATAATCACCTGCGCACGGTGTGCACCCAGGCGGCGAAGGATTACATTGGTGGCGACGACCAACTCTATAAGTCCACGTTGCAGCCGCTGTGGGCGACGATTCCGGCGAATTCGTGGGATCGCGGTTCGCACAGCGTGAACTGTTCCCTCATGTTTAACGACAACGGCCACCTGGGCACGTTGGCTGGTTCGGCGAAGGGCCAGTTTACGATCAATGGGCAGCCGCCCGCGGAGCGCCCGGATCGTGCCCCCATTGTGAACCCCGAGGCGCTTCAGTCCGTGCAGCCGAAACCCCAGTAGAGGTGAATGCCCATGATGGAGATCAGTGACGAGCGGTTCGAGGAACTTGTCGACCAGGCCCTCGCCCAGATTCCCGACGAGGTGCACGAGCACATCAAAAACGTGGTGTTTCTGATCGAGGACTATAATCCCCGCTCCCCCCACATCTTGGGCCAGTACACCGGGGTGGCGTTGCCTAAACGTACTTTCGACCACACGGGTTTTCTGCCCGACACGATTGCGATTTACCGCCAGGCCCTGAAGGATTATTGTTGGTCCGAAGATGAGCTCATAGAACAGGTGCGCATTACGGTGATGCACGAAATCGGCCACTATTTTGGCTTGGATGAGGATGATCTCCACCGCCTAGGCTACGGCTAATCCCCCGCTTTACGACGCCCTCCCGGTGGCACCCAGACCACTTGGAGGGATTATTTTGCCCGCCTCATCTTGCTAACTCCCAGGCCTGAGTTTGAGCCCAGGCCCGACCCTGCCGCACGCACTTGAGCTAGGGTTCCACCCGGCAGCACTCCAATCCCCCACCCCTAGTCCTAGACATGGAACCCAAGCTTAGCGCTCTTGCAGCCCGCCAAGCAGGGCTTTTGCTTTAGCTTGGGTTCTGTTTGGCCGCCCCGGTTTACCCAGGAAGAAAACTCCCAAAAACCGGAACCCCAGCTAAAGCAAACACGCAGCTCAACCTAGGAAACCGGGCAACCGCCCTAATCTCCCCACAACCCTTGCCGCACATCTTCTAAGCTCGGGTTTCAATTTCAGGCCAACATTCACCTTGGGACAACAAGACACACCAAACAGAAACCAAGCTTAGAACACATGCAGCCAGAGCCCGACCGAACCCTTGGTCTAGCTCCGGTTTTGCTTTAGCTGGGGTTCCACACCCAACAGGCAGATTCAGACCTCCTACACGCAGAAACCAAGCTAAAGCAAACACGCAACCCAACCAGGAAAACCTGCCTACCCATTACCACACATCTTCTAAACTCGACTTCCACATCCAGCCAAGACATACACCAAGGAAGCACATCCACCATAAACCAGAAACCAAGCTTAGAAGATACGCAGCCTAACAAGCAGGGCTTTTGCTTTAGCTGGGGTTCCAACCAACCACACCAATTTCCCAAGGAAGAAAACTCCCAAAAACCAGAACCCCAGCTAAAGCAAACACGCAGCACAACCTAGGAAACCGACAGTACCGCCCAAACCCTCCACGACCCTTACCACACATCTTCTAAGCTCGGGTTCCACTCCAAAGAGCATGCATTTAGAGCACTAAAACCCGGAACCCAAGCTCAGCACACCCGATACCCTTCACCCCACCCACGACAGCATTTGTTCTAAGCTTGGACTCTCATTTCAGGCCAACATTCCCCCTGGAACAACAAGGCACACCAAACAGAAACCAAGCTTAGAAGATATGCAGCCAGATCCCGGCCTGGCACCAACCCCGCTTTAGCTAGGATTCCGCATCCGGCCAAACCATAAGCCCCAGGAAACACACCCACCACAAACCAGAACCCCAGCTAAAGCAAACACGCAGCTCAACCCCAGAAAACCGATCCACCAGCCTAGTGGCCCACCACATCTCCCACACCAAACTCCCCAGCACGACACAGCACATTTCCTAAGCATGGTTTCCATTCTCAGGGCACCAGGAACGCACCAAAACCCCAGATGCTCCCCCACCCGCAAGGGGAATCCAAGCTTAGAAACTGTGCAGCACAATTTGCCAAGCCCATGTGGCTCACACGGAGCCGAACCCCATATTCTGCCCGAAAACCTTTGTGACACAGGCCAATTTGAAGTACTATTGGCCGAAATCCAAGCTTATCGAATATGCTGCCACACTCCCGGGAAACAACAACCACGCCCATCCTCAGCACCCTGAACGCTGGGGTGTCAACCCGATCTTTAGCTTAGAAACTGTGCAGCCATATTACCGCTAGCCTCCCCCGCTCCCCTAATGAGTGAGCGAGTGTCATAGAATAAAGCTACGGATCATTTTCATAAAGGAATTAGGTAATGAGAGGATTATTGCGGAAAACTCATATTTTCGACCATTTCCCCATATTGGCTTGAACCAGCATGGTCGATTTTAATTCACCATGTCCCCTCAACAGCGAAAATAATACCAACAAAAGTATCCCCTTCAAATATCAGAGATACAATAAGCATAATCAATAAATATGGGACTCTGGCACCACGCCAGAAGAACCATTGATACCGCCGAATGCCGCCCACATTAATCGCACAGGTTCGTGAAGTTCGTGAGGCCTGTGGGCCGTGTTGGACAGCATTCGAGGGTTCCTTGGGTGTCATAATAATGAATAAGGCTTTCAACCAGGAGAAACGTCGAAAAGCAAGAGAGGAGTGGCCATGAAACGATTGCTTGCAATATTCGTTGCGGCGCTACTGATCACCGGATGCAGCACAACCGGGGGCCGAGAAAAACAGGAGCAGGCAACGCGGCAGGTTCAGCCGCAAAGCAGCCCCCAAAGCAATAGGGAGATCATCGACACGCCTAGCGAGTCCCGCAACCCAGCAAGCGTTCCTGGTTTATACCGAACCTGCACCTACCAGGCAAAACGTGACGACAGTAGGAAGTCGCAACCCGCCTCTGCCGCCACCAATGCCGATTTGCCGCTTGTCGACGGCGCGGCGTTGTCAACCACCGAGAATGGTGTGCGCGCTGTCATTCATTACCGGGGTGACCTGGCGGATAACCAGTCTGCTTCGGTGGATATTTATAGTTCTGCCAAGCAGGAGTATTTCATTACCATCACCCTCATTGGCACAAAGGTGGTGGCGGTCAGCCACGGGGAGGGAAATACCCGGCGCGATGACCAGCGGGAATGGCTAGAGCCGCAGATTGCTTCGGTGAAGAAGGAGTGGGTGGAGATCGCTTTGAATGCGAAGCTTGCCCGGTATTTTGGTGACCAATCCTATGTGGTGATGCGGTCGCCGAATTCGGTGTCGCAATGCCACGATGGGAAGAATAATGACATGAACCTGCCGGAGAAGCCGGCATCCACTAGCGAGGCTGTGTCCGCAGGTGAACCCGCTGTCGCCGTACCGAATTCCGCGGGTACGCAGGGCCAGCAAGGGCAACAGGGACAGGGCCAGCAGCCGGTGCCGTCCTCGCCCCGGCAGTAGTCGCACCGATATGGTGTCATGCGACCTTAATGTGTTGGTCGGCGGAGTCGGCCACGAGGTCAGAGTGGGTGGCCACGACCACGCTTGCGCCGCCGTCGGCAAGGTCGCGCAGGTGAGCAATAACCCGCAGGGAGTTGTCGTGATCGAGCGCGCCGGTGGGTTCGTCGGCGAGCACTACCTTGGGCGGCCGCACAAGGAGTCGGGCGATGGCGACCCGCTGCTGCTCGCCGCCGCTGAGTTCGCACACCTGCCGGCG